>WNFI01040784.1_pt1 | contig 10287 bp, 12 predicted proteins | sample 5400471 | NCBI WGS metagenome assembly WNFI01 (sample SAMN13153348, study PRJNA577476) | soil metagenome | isolation source: 100 cm saprolite on Douglas fir-dominated hillslope | place: USA:California | collected 2013-09-17 | reverse complement strand
CAATTAATCTGCTCCTTACCGCAGAACCTCTAAAAGCTTATGCGAATACAACCGCCGTCGTCCTGGATTGGGCATATATGGAGGGATCAGCCGGTAGTTGGCCATGCGCGCAGCAACTTGGAGATTGGTTAATCGGACAATATCGGCTCAGCGCTCCTCCATTCGCTGATCAGTTGCAGAAGCAATTCGCTCAAATCGCCACGTACCGCAACGCTACAAAAGCTCCCTGGCTTCCCGCTAACCAAGGACCAGAGCAATGCCCATCGAGCATCGTCCCCTGGAACGTCGCCGGTTGGCCTTGGACAATAAAGAAATAGGGCCCTGCTTCTCGGATGCTGCCCGCAGTCTTGACCACATCAGCATCGTCCAGGACCGCGATCAGGCCCAACAGGTTGAGGGAGGACCGGCTGGCCGCTCCGATCTTCCCAACCGACGATTTGCATTCGTTGGATCGATGAACCTCTATCGGGCATAGCTCCTGCGTCAATGTCGTTGGCGTCGCCGACACCACGTCGTTCTGACGGCGAGGCTATGAAAATTGGGTCACTGCACCGTTGCGATCAGTTGCTGATTTCTGTGGACAATTCAGATGGAAAATTGCGGCCGTCGTAATCATTACGACCGTCGCTATCTGACTTTCCGTGCCTCGATAACGATGTCGGCTTGCGTCGTCGAAATGGTTGCGAGTTTGCATCGCACGCGTCACATTGAATAAGCGCCAAAGCGGCGACTTTTGACAAACGCATAGTAGACTTCCTCGTTCTTATGCAAAACCTACACTGACCAAGTTCCTCGGGTGAGGGGCGTATCATACCCCCGAATTGGACGAGCGGGTGACCGAAGATTCCACTAAGCCCGACAGATGCGCGATAACTTCGTCAGCGATACGTCCACCCAGGCGGAGCTTTGCGAGATTCATCGCTCTCCAATTTCTAGGTGGATCGGCTGCGCGTGGCGCACCGTTCTAACTGCAAAGGAGTCTTCTTCTTCCGCGAGCGCCAAGGTGCAGCATGAATGGATCCGCGTCAGCTCCTACCGAACGTATTTCCAATAAAGTTGAGGGTTCGGAGGCTCTGGGGCCGCGCGGATTTGAATAAGGCGTGGTGAGGGCAGGTTTAATCTTAACATCGCGCCAATGTCTTCCATTACATCGCGCGAGGCAGCAAAGACATTGTGGTTTAAGCCGAAAATATCTTCTCCCACCGCAGTGACGTCGATTGTTTCCAAATTTGGCAGAATTATCGGACCGTTGGATGGGACATCGCCTGCTCTTGGTATACCCCCGGCTAGGCTGCGTGATAATTTCATCGCTCGATCGGCAGACGATGCATAGAGGGTCATATCGCCCGTAATTGCTTTTGCCCCACGTGCCAGCACTTCGAATTGATCACGATCCACGTCCGGCGCTGCCATTACGAGCCGGGTAATTTCAACTGGTGAAGCGCTTTGCGCGTAGTTCGCCAAGGCGTCTAGCGCGAGAACGTTACCCATACTATGGGCGAGTACATTCACTTGTTCAATGCCGTAATCCCGCCTTAATTTTTTTAGCAGTTCGATAAATGGACCCCGGGCGAGATAGGCACTCTCTTTGTCATAGGCATAGTCGACAATTTCACCGCGCGAGGCCCAAGTGAACAAAACAGAAAGCCCGCTATATTGCAGGTCCCAAATGATCTGCGCGTTTCGGTACAACGCCTGCTCGAAGCTAGTGTTGAACCCATGAACAAATATCAAGGCACTCTTCGCCGCCCTTTTTTTTACGACATCCCCAAAGGCGGCTTCGGAAAGCGGTACTACGCGCTTTATACTGAAATGTTCGTTGTCGTTCGGCGCGGTCGAAAGAGATAGTCCGAACAAGCGCCAGCTCGAAGGTAGTTCGATGCGGCCAATCTTGTGATCGTCAGGAATGCGCACCGATGCGGCGCCGTAGGTGAGCGGACCACGTTCGCCGTTGTAAGAAGCGTTCTCGTCTGATTGCTTACTGGCTTGACTTCTAGTGCTTGCGAACAAGAACTCGACAACACGCGGGTCGGCCTTTGGTGGCGGAGGAGTTACGGCATCGTTGGCGGTTGGTCCTCGCGTTTCCTGCTTGGAAGCTGACTGATTGTATGCCTCGTTTACAGACGCCTCGAACGAGTAGCTTACAATCTCTCCGCTATACTCAACGCCAATAGTCCAGTTAGATGTTCCATGTTCGTGTATGACCTGTGCCCGATAATTGCGAAGCCCCTGGGCCTTCAACGGAAAACTCAAAGCGATTTCGATCGGCGGACCCAAATCCTTCAGTGATTTGTTTGGATCATGGTCATCGGGCTTGTTCGCCGACACCACAAGCTCGGCGATCAACGCCCGAAGCGACTGCTTCGCCAGAACATCGGGTGACGGATGAACCTCCTGGTTGGAAATCCCATTGGCGGCGCCGAACACCAGGAAAACGAGCAACCCTGCTAACAATCTCCCTCGCATACTTCACCTCGTGATCCAACGGAAATCGCCGGATCATTCTATTAGAAAATCGGTTGTCAACCTAGTGGCATAATCGAAGATGGGGTACACTTCGAGGTAGAATTTGCTCGTAAGGGGGTACCCGGTGATGAGCGTAAAATTGAGGATATTTATTGTCTCTCTTGTAGTTATGTTGGCCTGGATCCCGAATGCATTTTCCGAGGGTATAGATGAATTGAGTCAGCGTATTAACCAGCTTTATCAACAGGGGAACTACGCGGACGCCGTCCCGCTTCTGCGTCAATTGGCAACGATGCAAGAAGAGGCCCACGGAAAAGACAGTGAGGAAGTAGAAGTTGTCTTGTTTAACCTCGCTGCTATTCATCTTAACCAAGGTCAATTCTCTGAAGCTAGGCCTCTATATCAACGTGCGCTCGCTATCCAAGAAAAGGTTTTGGGATCCGACAGCCCTGCGTTCGGTGCTTCGCTGACCAATGTAGCTAACTTCTTCTACTCGCGCGCTTTGTATCCGGACGCGGAACCGCTTTATAAGCGAGGGTTAGCGATCTTAGAAAAGGCATTTGGGGTTGAAAACCTTGACGTCGCTACAGCACTTAACGCCTTAGCTGACCTGTACACATCGGAGGGCCGGTTAAACGACGCCGAACCACTGCTCACACAGGCTTTAGAAATTCGGCAAAAGCTGCTCGGAACGGACAATTTGTTTGTGGCCTATTCAATGAATGGATTGGCTAACCTGTATTACAGTGAAAGCCGGTTTGACGAAGCCCGTCCGTTATATGTAAATGCACTCACAATTCGGCGGAGGGTGCTGGGTCCTCAAAATCCTGATGTCGCCTATACACTGCATTGCCTGGCTAATCTTTATCTCTCCGAGGGGCACACAGCTAATGCTGAGTCCTTACTCAATGAAGCCCTCGCGATTCGCGAGAAGGCTTTTGGCCACGCCAATCTAGATGTCGCGAATACGCTACGTAGCTTGGGCGGCCTCTATGCCTCTCAGGCAAGACTGACAGAGTCCGAGTCGACTCTAAAGGATGCATTGGCCATTCAGGAGCAGTTCTTAGGTCACGATCATATTTTGCTGGACGACACTCTCACGAGCTTGGGCGCCACGTATAATCTCGAAGGGAAACACCAAGAAGGTGACTCATTTTTCATGCGGGCGTTCGAAATCGAAGTAAAAACATTTGGCCTAGACAATCCTAAAACAGCAACTACCCTGAGCGTCTTGGCGGCGTCTGCTATGGGTCAATTGCAAATAGGAAAGGCTGAGGCTCTTTTCAAACGCGCGTTAGCAATCCAAGAGCGGTACCCTAACGATCCGCGCATGGCGCAGGCATTAGTAGGTTTGGGGCAAGTATATGTCATGCAAGGCCGGTATCGAGAGGCCGAGGCATATTTGGATCGATCACGGCAAGTGCTCGAGACGGCGTTCGGCACAGATAGCCCTAAATTACTAAGCTTATACCAGTCTTTGGCTGAATTATACACACATGAGGGGCGCGTCTCTGACGCGACGTCTCTATTGGAAAGATCCTTGGCGACGCAAGAAAAAGTCCTTGGTTCAGAAAATGTAACGGTCGCAATTGTTCTTACCAATTTGGCTAGGAGCTATGGAATACAGCGCCGATATCCTGAAGCAGAGCAGTCGGCAAAGCGCTCTTTGGCTATTTACGAGAAAGCTTTTGGACCAGACCATTTTGCTGACGGGCCGGTGCTAACGTTGCTCGGTAGCATCTACCTCGCCGAAGGTCGTTTCTCCGATGCTGAAATCCAACTCTCTCGAGGGCTAAAGATTGGCGAGGCCTTCGCCGGTCTCGATAACTTATATGTCGAGGAGGCGTTAAATAATCTCAGCTTTGTATATTGGTCGGAGGGCCGGGCGGCCGAAGCGCTCGAACTCGCGCGTAGAAGCATATCTAGCAAGCTTCCGAATACTGGTGGTACAACCACGATGTTGTTTCCCATATTTTATGACGAAATGACGAAAAACACGATCAAACGGGAAGAAGCCATTGATTACAGCTTGACTGCGTTTCAACAAATGAAAGTTACATCTGCAGGTATTGCAATTGCCGCTATCGCTCAGCGCGGGTCTAGCACGCAGGGAGATCTTGCGGCGCAAGTCCGACGCGAGCAAGATTTAGCGGCTGAGCAGACAAAACTTGAAGGAGAACTGATTGCTGCCGGATCGATCGATAATTCCAGCCGTGACCCGGCAGCGGAAAAAAAGGCCCGAGATAAGTTGGCAGCGATTGAAGGAGAGCGTATGCAAGTCGAAAAAGAGCTGCGAGAAAAATTTCCAGAGTTTGTGGCGTTTGCAAAGCCACAGCCAATTGCGTTGAAGAGTATTCAAAGTTTGCTAGCAACGGATGAAGCCTTGGTGGTCATCAGTCTTGCCGGCAAGAATAGCTACATATGGGGCATCACCAGCGAAGGAGCAGAGTGGAAGAAGCTTGATGTGACCGCAGCGGAGACAACAGAAAAAATCAAGGCAATTCGCTCGTCGCTAGATGTGAACGAGGCTCGTCCATTTGATGCAAACCTTAGCTTCGCATTATATAAGGAGGTATTCGAGCCGATCGACGGACTGATTGGTGCCAAGTTTAGGATCAGCCTGGTTGTAGATGGGGAGCTGGCAAAGATTCCTTTGCACGTATTGGTTTCTGCGGATCCATCAGGTAAATCATTTCGTGAAATGCGATGGTTGATACGATCGCACGCGGTGACGATAATTCCTTCAATTAACAGTTTGAGTGTGTTGCGCAGCCGGCCAAGTGCGGCAGGTTCAAAGACCTTGCTCGGCTTTGCCGATCCTATATTTTCTAAAATGATGCAGCTTCCAAGCCTTCCTGACTCCGCCGAAGAACTGTCCAAAGTAGCACAGGGCGTCAAAGCCGATTCGGCCGACTTGTTTTTTGGCCGAGAGGCTACTGAGTCGAGGGTCAAACAAACGAAGCTTGAACAATACCGAATTCTTTACTTCGCAACTCATGCTCTCCTGGCCGGTCAGCTAGCTAACGAGTTGTCAGAAGCCGCTCTAGTGCTCACGACGCCAGAGGAATCAACGGAGCTCGATGACGGCTTGCTTACCGCCAGCGAAGTAGCGCAATTGAAATTGGATGCGGACTGGGTGGTACTGTCTGCCTGCAATACAGGTTCCGGCGACAGAGCCCAGACTGAATCTCTATCGGGTTTGGCCCAAGCCTTCTTTTATGCTGGTGCTCGATCCCTACTCGTTTCGAATTGGGCGGTTGACACAAAGAGCACCGCAAAACTAATGGAAGGTATCTTTGATGCTCTAGCGGCGGATCCTACTTTGTCGCACGCCGAAGCCCTGCGACTATCAATGCTGGCGATGATAGAAGGCAACGGTGACCCCACGTGGGCCGACCCGAAATTCTGGGCTCCGTTCGTCGTAGTTGGTGAGCCAAAAAAGACGATCCATTAATCGTAACAAATTGGGCGCCTGGCCTGCTTGCCGATGCTCTAATCTGCCACCCGAAATACTCTTTCAATTAATATAAGAGAGCAAAGAAGAAGACTGTCGCGCGTCGCGAACCCAATCAAGTTCGAGCTCACGATCAACCTTAGGACCGCCAAGGCGCTTGCCTAACGATCGCGCCGTCGCTCCTCGGCACCGCTGACGAGATGATCGAATGAAGTCGCTATTTGCTGAAGTGCAGAAGTCCGGATGCGGCAACTTTGAGACATGCCGACCGACTGCGAGAATGTCTGTTGATAAGGGTAGACCGGAAGTGAGCGGCGCACTCGGCGAAATGACTCAATACCATAGACTCAGTAGCACCCTGAGCTGCTGTCCGTCCTGACAATAAGGGTGTCAGCTTAGTCGGACGCCCCACTGATTGCCTTGGTCAGCGCTTTCAGAACTTTTGCGGGATCCGCTCCGATCGCCTGACAGACGGTCACAAATTCAACGACATCGATGCGGCGCACGAATTCGACGACATCGATGCGGCGCTCCCCGCCTTCATATTTGGCAATAAATGATTGCGGTTTGTGAAGTCTCTTGGCGACTTCGTGCTGGGTCAGCCGAGCGCTCTTTCGCGCCTCAATCATAAGCTTGGAAAAGGCGCTCTGGCCTTCAGAATGGACCGATTTGTCAAGTTTTCGCGCGCGAGCAGCCATCGGCACGAAGGATGATCCCATAATCGGATTATCCCAAAAAAGGATATTATAACTCTGTTGGTCCATTGTCCGTCCTGCCGGTGGACTTCCCCGCCACGGGAAGCGAATTGCCGTCATGGCCAGTTCGGAAGGCAGGCAGATGGCGCAAACATTTGAAGCGACGCGGACCCAGCCGCCGGATCCCGCGCATTATGCGGAGTCCAGCGCCCGCGAAAATCTCATAGAACACGTATTCCTCGGCGAGCTGCTGCGCGGCCTCCCTCAACAGACGTTTTGGTCGAAGCACGACCATTGCGACGTTTCCTCTGCATCGCATCAGGCCGCCTGTTTGGCCCGGTCCGCGGCGGCGGACGAAGCTTTGCCGTCCTTGATGCGATATACTCGCCCGTTGTCCGTTTGCTCTGAAACGAGGTTGAGACCGAGTTTCTTGCGGACGACACCGGCAAGAAAGCCGCGCACCGAATGCTGCTGCCATTCAGTCGCGGTGACGAGAGAGGCGATCGTTGCGCCTGCCGGCGTCCGCAGCATCGCGATGATGCGGTCGTGCTTGGTGTGGGCGCTCGCTACCGGCTTGGATGATACGCGCGCCGTTCGCTTGCGAGACACGGGCTTAGCGGTCTTTCGGGCGATCGAGCGGGTCGCAGCCTTCGGCTTGGATTTTGGCTTGGTCATGGGATCCTCTGAGGTTTGCGCGACGCCATCCGTCGCACCACCTCAGCCCCGCCCGGGCAAAGCACCCGGCAGGGCTAGACCCCAAAGCCCACCTCGGCCGCTCCAGGTCACCACAGCAACGCTCCGATCAAGCGCGAATGCCAGTCAATTCTGAGCAAGATAGTTGCTCATTTCCCGTAGTCGGTATCATCCATACTTAACGCTTCGCCTTCTCCCCAATGCTGCCGGTCGCAGTTTCAGCCTCACAAGCAGCTTTGCCCTGTTCCACAGCTCGGCACTTGTAAAGGTTGCCAGTGAGCCGATCGACCAGCCACGCAACATCTTCGTTGGAGGTCTCGACCGCGATAAACCGCGTTCCGGCGGCGAACATGAGAGTAGACAGCAGAATAGACGCCGCAATTATCAACGCGCCAATGATCGAAGGAAACCTTGGATAGGAACTTTCAAAATCCCTACTTCTTTGATTTTCGCTTTGCCTTCTTCGCTGATCGAACACTGGATTTCTTCGCCGTCTATGCGCAGCCGACCATGGAAAGGTCATCTGCCGGGTCACCCACTACCCGACATGAGAAAATCCGACATCATCTGTTCCGAATGCGGCGCTGGCTATCGCCGCATTGAATTAGTCACCAGGAAGGGGACAAAAGGCGAGTTCCGTTGCTCGCTCTGCGATCACGTCCTTGAGGTTTTCGACGGCTCAACCGACGTGGCCATCCGCCTCACGGTCCGGCCCGAGAAGATATTCAAGTAATGGCTGACGCGGGCATAGCCGACGATCGCCATGCGCGGTGCAGCCGCACCGTGAAGCCGTCGGTGGAAGCCCGACACTAGCGTGGTGCAGCGGGTTGTCGCTGCGTCAGCCATGTGATTCGAGGAAGGCAGCGATAATGTCCTGCCTGTTGTCCCATCAGCGCAGCGAGGTGCTCCATTTTTCCCTTCCTGGTAAGCGCTGTAGATTGAGCATTGGAAGTGCAGAAGTAAATATATTTCAGCGCTCAATAACGCTGCTCAATCGCCCTCAACCTACACGCACAGACGCCCGCCAGAAAAAATTCTGCGCAAAAAATCGATAGTTTAGCGAGGGGTCCCTAAGAGCGTTTGGGGTGCTTTGCAGCCACGTCGCGATTTCCCCTTACGGTATTTGAGCAACGCTTCCCGGGCGTCCGTATAGGCGCTCTCCTGAGAGCCGGACGACGTGCCACTTGCGACCTGTTTGCCCTTAAGGAGTATTTCCCATTTCCAGACGGCAGTCTCGCCGGACCTATTCTCGGCGGGGTACAGCCTGATCGTGGGATCATCCATCCCGGCAATATGCGCCGCGGCCCGCCCGTTTTCCATCCCAGAGGGCGGGCACGCCTCTTGCATATTCAACGCAAGCTGCACCCACGGAAGCGGTGGGTGAACGGCTCGGCCAGCGCGTGCGCATATGCGCGTGGGCCGGCAAAGTGCATCGTTAAGATCGATCCGAACGCTAAGAAGCCAGGCATTTAGAGTGCTTAAAATCCATCCCCTTTCGGGGCGCGTGCTCGTTCGCTATTGCGAGCGACCACCGGTTGCGCTTGGATGGCGCCTGGGGTTGGGGATCAGGTGAATGCGTATTGTGGGACACAGCGGTAAAGCATGGACCGCTGAAGAAGACGAGCGACTACGCGAGCTCGCAGCTGCAGGGGAAAGCCTTTCCGCAATTGCTGAGAAGCTCGACAGAACCGAGTCCGGCACGAAGGCGCGAGCTTATGTGTCATTCAGGCGTTTTGGATCAAAAAGGCGCAGCTTATCGAAATGGGGCTGAGGGCGAAGAAATGATCAGCTTGCGTCTCGCTGTTCCGGCCGTTCTAGTCGCCGCTGCCGTGGCAGGATGTTTCACCTATTTCGTCACCCCGCCGCCACCGCGAGTAGTCGGAGCCGATCAGCGATTGCCGTCGACTGTGCCCGATATGACAGGTCCCGACGCGGGAACACCGACGAATATTGATCGGCGTCCAAGTTCGGAAGAGCAAGCGGCTGCCTTCGAGCAGGCCGCCCAGGCGATCCTAAAGCAAGCACCGGATGCGCAGGCGTCCGCCGGTACCCATGAGCCACCAATCACTGGGCCTATCCCGTTGCCAAAGAGGCGCCCGAACCCGCGCCCATGACTCAGCGCAGCCCGCTGGTGCGGTCTTTGCCGGAAAGCTCTCCGGCACCGGGCGGTCCGCGGAAAATGAATCCTGAGGCGCTTTGCGGCATTAATCCCGCTCTTGCGAGCGAAACGCGTCCATAGCGTGGGCAATTAGAATAACAATACTCAGAACAATGAGAATTCCCGTTATAATCGTAAGCATGGTCAATACCTGCCCTATCCCTTGATGGAAGGGAGGCGCGCCCGCACAGTCAAAATGATTCGTCGGGCTCTCGAAGTTTTCCGGCACCCTGATGACTTTTGGCAACAGCAGGCGGCCGCTCGAACTTCCCGATTATAGCGAAATGATGTCATCTGCGCGCAACAGGCGGAACGCATTGGGGACCCCGAAGCGAGCGATCTATGAAACGGAACCGCCGTCCTCGCCTAACGAGTCGTTGGAAAGATTGAAATCGCACTGCATTCGCTGAACGATTCTGTTTACGGCGTCGCCGGCCTTGTTTCGATCGGCTCTGCCAAACCTGATACCTCTGATCGCCCAATTCGCTTCTGCGAGTGAGCTTCGTTTCGTCCACTCCACGATCACGCCGACGAAAGGTTCACAATCGGGATCAGCTTTTTTGACGGCTTTCGTGATTGCCGCCTGCATCTCTTCTCGCGAAATAGCTCGCGCTGGCCTACGCCATGCCGTTCTCTGGCTTGCTCGATCATAGCCAGGGATGCGCGGGCTGCGGCGCCGTCGCCTTCAAGACCGGATTTTGTGAGCTGGAGCAGGAAGGCCTCAGCCGCCATTGCGGCTCATTTCCCGGCTCACCGTCGAGGGTGAGCGGCCAAGCAACCTGGCGATCGATCGTGCCGATTGATGTGCCGTAACGCCTCTG
>WNFI01040492.1_pt1 | contig 10287 bp, 14 predicted proteins | sample 5400471 | NCBI WGS metagenome assembly WNFI01 (sample SAMN13153348, study PRJNA577476) | soil metagenome | isolation source: 100 cm saprolite on Douglas fir-dominated hillslope | place: USA:California | collected 2013-09-17 | reverse complement strand
TAGACGTCGCCAGAACTGTCCATCCACGAAACACTGTTGTCCTTCTTGGCGATGAAGCCGTCAAGGCTTGAAACTACGTGCAGCGTTACCGTCGATCTCATTGCGCTCGACATGTTTCCTCCCGATGAGGCCGACGCCGGCGGGGTCCGCGCTGTTCCGTAATCGCATCCCTCACCGGGAGGAACGTATCTTCACCCGTGTCATCGAGTCAACCTCCTGCAACACGCCGTAGTGTTGATCAATCCAGTCAACTGCGATTCGGAGCGCTGATCGAGCTCCGGGGGGAATTGGGGACAGACGGAAGGTTTTCTGATATTTGTTTGACAACGTTTGTTTTGCTCGTAACCATTAGACGTTTTTCAGAGTTAGGGAAACTTCCCGTCTGTCCCCGCTCCCCTGTCCCCGCTTCCGCTTCTCCAGAGCTTCGGTTCTCCACCACTCCGACGCGTAAAGCGGTGAAAAACCACTGCACGGGAGTTTTGTGCCTTGACAACGCCTTCGCTCTTATCGAGCGCCACCCAAATTCGTCTTAGGACTTTACGTCTGTCCCACCCGCCGTAACGAGCGACGGCAGTACCGCTCGAGTTCGTTTCTTCAATTAGATTGTTTTTGTCGTAGGCGTAGATGCTGGTCCCAGCAGCTAGAGACTTTCTTGATGCGCCGCCCGAATGGATCGTAGGTGAAGCTGACTGTTAAAGGGCAACAGTTATTTGTGAAAAGTCACAATAAGTCATTTCGCGGGCCGACGCCGCACGATCATCTCGGCTGCGCGACTAAGCAAATACCACCAAAGAGTCCCCAAAGTCCCAAAAAGGAGTAGAGGATAATTAAAGTTATAGCTAATCGTTAGTATAATTACCGACATAGGAATATCAATAAAAAACATATAACCCCACGCCGTATCTAAGCGCCCCAACCCGACGATAATACATGTGCAAAGATGGCACAACGGTAAGAGGTAAACCCACCGGGGCAAAACTCCACTCGTGCTCATTACTTAGCCCCGCAGCCACAGCTTTTGCCACCGCCGCTCGGATCGCCACCCTTTGGTGTCCTATTCGGCCCCGGATCTGGAACAAATTGGTGCCAGTAAATTGCGGCCGCAATAGCGTCACCCGTAAAGCCTTGCCATCCTCTGCCTTGGCCAAGTGGCATCTCATCTACGAAAATTTGATCGCAGGTCTTCATGCAATTAGAACGACCACCGGGGAAACGGGGACAGACGGAACGTTTTCCGGTTTCTCATTCGGGTTAAGCATTGCGAGCCGGCAAGGGTGGCGTTTCACAGGCCGCGCAAAAATAGCAGAAAACGTCCCGTCTGTCCCCGAGATCCCCGTCCCCGAGATCCCTCGGATTTCCTCCGCTTTCGTGGTCCAGGCGTTGTTCGCAAAGCAACTCCCCTGTGGCCTCCTCGCTGGTGGTAATCTGCGGATAGCGCGTGTGAAAATCACACCCTATGATCAACATCGCTCGGCTCCTTTCCTCCGAGCCTCGGTTGTTAGCGCAACCAAGCTTACTCGGAGCTAGGAGCCGACGCCTTCATCTAATCAGCCGAGACTCGAAGAGGGTATGGGAATGATTCCTACTCTGGAGATGCACTATTCTTGGTTGGGTTTCGGGTTCGCACTTTTGTGGGCCTTGGGACGACTCTTCGTTGAAAAATGGTTCGACATAGTGCTGGCGCTGGCCGGGACATGGCTCGGCTATTTGTTGGCGAAGCGCCACATCGAGCACTTTATTTCTGGTGTCGTGGAAAGGTTGGACACTAAATACCTTGACCTCAACCGTCAAGTAGCGTTCCGTAAAGCGGTTGCTGCAATGCTCCCAGAACTGCCTCGATTCTACGTGCGACCTACAAACGCTTTTAGTTCGCACGTCGCTACTGCTGTGGGCGAATTCACTTCTTGGCGACATCCCTCGACCCGACACACACGCCGGAAAAGAGTATGGAGTTGGTCGGTAAGGAAGCCTACGCACTCGCAGCGAAGTTGATAGAAAAAGACATGGGATTCAAAGAAGCTGTCCCTATTCCGAACTATGAGTGGAGGATCGAAATTGGCGGACTCCCCGTTGGTTGGATCGTAGAAGAACAACCCGACCTTTCAATTTATGATTGGAAGACGGGAGTTGCTGTATATCGACATGCGTTAATGCGAGAGAGCAAACGAACCACAACCTCTGTTCAATACAGTTGGATGTGGGATATGAAGGGCGTGCCATGCGGGGTGTACGTAGGTGTCGTTAATTTCACGGTAGGCGGTACGGCGAAAATGGTGAAAACCGGAGGTCTTGTTGGCGATCGGGCGAAAATCTTCTTAAAGCGAGATGGGGAGCAGGTAACCAAGGCTCACAAAAACGTTCCGTGGGATTAAACGCAGTATTCTTTATCAGCAATCCGTGCCATCCCTGCGGACGCTCGCGCATTGATACCTTATCTGCCCTTCATCGAATCAGCTAATGCCTGGGTGTCTTGCATAGAGAGCCTTACAGTGCGGACACTGAAACCGGCAGTTACCTACGGGCAGCGGTAGCCGCGTCACGTGGACAGCCAAGTGTTTCGCATCCCAACAAGCCGTGCAAAAACCAGTGCTGTCGCCTTCCGCCCAATAAAAGCCGTCCTTTAAGACCAATTCTTTGCTGAATTTGAGCGCCCGCTCCAGCTCCTCGACCTTCTCCTCGGCGCGGCGCTTGTCCCTCGACAGGTCCAGCACTTCGTTTTCAAGATTCAGGATGCGCCGATTCAGTTCGATGTCATTGAACTTCTTAACGAATTCGGAAAACTCTCTAACATTTTCTACAGCTCCCATTTCTGGCCTCCGCTATTAGCAAAATGTTACCATGCTCGATGCCAAAGCCAATTGACGCTTCGCCGACTTGGGACACCGCGCGAAACCGGGGGTGAAACCCCGGGGACAGACAGGAGGCCGGTGGCCGCGCCATAATTCCCCCAAAAGCCTTTGAGTGGCGATCGTTTGACGGAGCGCGTATTTTGTGCGTTTTTTGGACCCCCGGGCGTTTCTGACGGAATTGGGAATTGGGGAACTGGGGACGGGGAATTGGGGACAGACGGAAGGTTTTCTGATATTTGTTTAGACAAGGTTCGTTTTGCTCGTAACGATTAGAGGCTTTTCAGAGTTAAGGAAACTCCCCGTCTGTCCCCGTTTGCTCGTCCCCGTTTGCTCCGTTTGCCCCGTTCGCCGTCCCCGTTTGCCGGGCGATAAGACATGACAAACTGGCGCTTGTGCGGTAATTTTGAGCTATGGAAACTGTGGATATAAAGTTGCCATCGGAACTTCTGAGAGTGGCAAATTTGGAAGAGAGCAGCCTTTCCCAGGAAGCCGCTCGATTGCTGGCCCTCGAGCTCTATCGCGAGGATAGGGTCTCGATGGGACGCGCTGCCGAGCTATGCCAGACGCCATTGGCGGCTTTCATGGAATTTGCGGCGAAGCACGGTGTCCCCCCGTTACGCTACAGCTTTGAGGACCTGGAAGAAGAACGCCAGACTGCTGACCGTCTCAAAGCGTGACCGTCGTAGCAGATTCATCGCCGCTGGTTATTCTGACCAAGCTTGTCTGTTTTGACCGCCTCAATCAACTTTTCCCACGTGTTTATATCTCCCCTGAAGTTCACTACGAAGTTGTCATCGCTGGCGCCGGCCTGCCCGGAGCATCGGAGGTTTCGAAAGCGGAATGGATTCAAGTGAAGGCGGTTCAGAATCCGGCCGGTCTGTACGCAGCCCAACGGAAATATGGTCTGGGTCCCGGCGAGATGAGCACAATCCTCCTCGCGAAAGAGCTCGGCGCGAATCCTGTGCTGCTCGACGATTACAGGGCGCGCAAGTTGGCGAGAGCGGAAGGCCTAGAAATTCTAGGAAGCGTCGGTTTGCTTGAAACCCTTTACTTGCGGCGCTATTTGACCGATCTTCGGAGCGCTTTTCGGCAATTGCTGGCGCACAACGTCTATATCGATCAACGACTGCTGGATCGTCGCCTGCGATCTCTGGGCCTTCCTCCCCTCTAAGCGAGAAGACTTAACGGAATCCTCTTAGCTTCGTGACAATGCCGAGAGGGAGCGCGGAGGAAAGATGGCGAGGTGAACTCGCCGCTACAGAACAAAAACAATCCACGGCGAAAAGCAGGTCTCTCGGCTGCGCTCGGGATGTTGACGGGCGCCGCCCCCCCGAGAAAGGGCGTTTTTCTGTGCCCGGCTAGAAAATAGAAATTAGAAAATAGAAATTGGCTCTGTTGATTTCCTGGGGACATGGCCCGCAGAAAAGCGACAAGCAGGTCCCTCACCCCGCCAAAAACGCGGGGATTCGGGATGACACGCGCCGGGGGGGAACAAGCCCCTTACAGCCGTGCCCTGACGGAAGCCAGGGGAGGGCGGAGCTTGCCGGAGGCGAGGGCGTCGAGGGCGCGGAGGCGGGCTGCGAGCTCGGCGGCGGTCAGGCGGCGCTCGCGGTAGAGGCGGCGGAGAAAATCGTCGGCCGGCTTTTCTCCTTTCTGCGCGTTGCATTCCATGCAACTCGAGACCAGGTTGCGGTAGGAATTGCGGCCCAAGCGCGCCTGCGGCACGACATGGTCGAGGCACTGCACCGTTGGCGTGGTCCGGCGCAAACAGTAAAAGCATTGGCAGCGCTCGCGGGCGTGGATGGCCTTTCGCAGCGTCCTGTTCTGTAGAAAGTCCGCCTCCTCGATGTTAACTGCCGCGCGGGCACTCGTCCCGTCCCCCCTGGCGGCGGCCCGGGTTTCGATTCGATTCAGCCTCACGGCGCGAATCTCGTCGGGCAGCCGCACCTCCACCACGTGCCCGGCTTTGCTGCGTTGGACCAAGCGCAAGGCGCCTTGGGCCACGAGCCGGCGTACAGCCTCGCGCACCGGCCCGGTGGATAGCCGGATATTGCGTCCCAGCCACATAAGGGAAAACCGGAGGCGGAGTTTCCCTTCCAGGCGGCTGTGCCGCAGAAGATGCGAATAGACGGTGCGGTCGATGACCGATAGGCGCAGGCGCGGCGCGAGCAGGTCTTCCAATTGTTTCCAGACGAGTTCGGCGTTCGGTTTTTTGTTTTTCATGGGTCAGTCCTAAGGGGGTTGACAGTCCCGACAGGGTCGGGATCTGCGATCGACAGTTAACAGTTCACAGCCAGAAGAAGAGACAAAGACTTAACACAGAGAACACAGAGGCCGGAGCACGGAGGCCACTGAGAAGAAAAGTTCACAGTTGACAGTTCACAGCCAGAAGAAGAGACAAAGACTTAACACAGAGAACACAGAGGCTGGAGCACGGGGCCACTGAGAAGAAAAGCTCACAGTTGACGGTCTACAGTTGACAGTTCACAGTTGACAGTTCACAGCCAGAAGAAGCGACAAAGACTTAACACAGAGGACACAGAGATCACTGAGGTGACCGAGAATGCGAAGCTGAGACGAGCCCGGGGGAGAATGCGGCGCAAAAAAGAAAAAGGGCGAAACCGCGGTCCAACCGCAGATTCACCCGAGAGTTATTATAACAGAACTCGTACACTTTGCAAGGCTGATTTCAAGAAATCTTATGCAGCCTGGACCACGGAACCGAATTACGCATCGTCTTGCTACACCGCGCACACAAGCCTAAACTGGAATCAAATGATTCCGGCGTCTTACAATGTGCGCGACCTTACGATTCGGCCTGCCACTGTGCTTGCTCCCATGGCTGGCGTTACGGATACGCTCTTCCGCCGCGTGATTCGCGGCCTCGGCGGCTGCGGACTGCTGATGACCGAGTTCACCAGCTCGGAAGGCATCACTCGCAGCGCCAAGAAAACTCTGCGCTACCTCTACTTCCAGGAAGACGAGCACCCCATCACCGCGCAGCTCTTCGGCGCCGATCCCAAGGTGATGGCGGAAGCTTCAAAAATGGTCGAAGATCTCGGCTACGACGCGGTCGACATCAATCTCGGCTGCCCCGCCAAGAAAGTCGTGAAGTGCGGAGGCTCCGGCCTGCTGCGCGACATGCCGCTGCTCGAGCAGATCTTCCGCGCCGTGCGCGCCGCCGTAAAAATCCCGCTCACCATCAAGCTGCGCGCCGGCTGGGACGAGAATTCCATCGTAGCCGTTGACGTCGCCAAGCTCGCGGAATCCGTCGGCGTCGAAGCCATCGCCGTCCACCCGCGCACGCGCATGCAAGGCTACGCCGGCCAAGCCGACTGGAATCTCATCGCCGCCGTCAAGCAAGCCGTGCGCATTCCCGTCATCGGCAATGGCGACATCAACACGCCGGAAGACGCCGAGCGCATGGTGCGGCAAACCGGCTGCGACGCCGTCATGATCGGCCGCGCCGCCGCCACCAATCCCTGGATCTTTCCCCAGATGCTGCAAACGGCGGCGAGCTTCGCAGAAACGTACACGCGGCGCGAACACCCAGTGAAGTGCTGGAAAGCGTAGAACGCTTTTTCGAGCACCGTGCCGGTGACGGGGGGGACGATCCCGGGTCAGTCGGGATCGCCAGAAACGAGGACCCAGCCCATGGTCCCAGCAGGAGTGTCCGTATCGAAGCAGCGCTCGGAACGTAGAATTTCCGTGCGCCTGCCGCTCAACGTGCGCGGCGTCGATGCCCGCGGCGTCACCTTCGAAGAAGAAACTTCCAGCGAAAATCTTTGCCGCAACGGAGCCGCCTTCGTCACCCGCTTCGACGTGGCCATCGGCTCCGACCTCGAGATTCGCATCCCCTTCTCGCGCTACGCCTCCCGCCGCATGGAGAAGGATTTCGCCACCTACGGTCGCGTCGTCCACGTAGCCGATTCGCAGCAACCCGGCGAGCGCTACGTCGGCGTCCAATTCACCGGCCCCCGCTTCCAGCGCGTCTTCCGCTCCGAATCCGCCGCATAAGCCTTCCAGTGTCTCTTGCCAGGCCTAAAGGCCTGGCGCCGGATATACTAATATACGTATACTGGTATACTCGTGAAAAGAACACGCAGGCGCGTAACCGAGGGCAGCGGAAACATCTTTGCGGACCTTGGCCTCCCCAATCCTGAACAGGAACTGCTCAAGGCGCAGCTTACCCTGCAAATCTACAAGATCCTCAAGGACAGTGGCATGACCCAGGTTGAGATCGCCAAAATTCTTGGCGTGCAGCAGCCTCAAGTCTCCTTACTAATGCGCAACCGCGCGGGTAACTTTTCGATTGGACGCCTCATGGAATTTCTCACGGCTCTGCGTCAAGACGTAGAAATCACCGTCCGGCCCACCCGCAAGGAACATGGCGCGCTCTCGGTTGTCTCCGCCTGAACCGACACCCGTTCTATTGTGCTGCAATGGCGGTCTGATGGTTTCACTTCGCGGATCAAGTGTGTACCCGCCACAGTTGTGCCGCATTCCCGTTCGGACGTTTCCATTGCAATCAGTCAAGTAAACTCAAATGCACTCATCGACGGCGGGAACCCTCCAGAGTCTCTTGCCAATGGAGTGCTCCGCAGCGTATAGTTGAGTGTATACTCAGCAATAAGGAATTCGTGTGGCGCGCCCTAAAAGCGAAGACAAACGAAATGCAATCCTCGATGCTGCGACCGACCTATTCGCGGAGCGCGGTCTCGCAGCTGCCCCGACCGCGGAAATATCCAGGCGGGCCGATGTTGCTGAGGGAACTCTCTTCACCTATTTCGAGACCAAGGATGATTTGATCAACTCGCTCTACCGCGAGATCAAGCTGGAACTCGCCGACGCCATGATGTCGGATTTCCCTCGGAAGAAGAATGTTCGTACCAGATTGCGGCATGTTTGGGATCGCTATGTGAATTGGGGCATTGCGAACCCTAAACAGCGCAAGGTGCTGGCGCAACTAACGGTGTCAGAGGTACTCACCAAAGAGTCCAGAGCCGCCGGTAGCGCACCGTTCATCGAGTTCCAAACCATGATTCGCGACGCGATTGACGGCCGTGTCTTTCGGGATGACCTTCCAGTGGAACTTATCTCGAAATCGTTGGCAGCCTTGGTAGAGGCGACGATAGACCTTACGGCGTCTAACCCATCCAAGGCCAATAAATACCAGGATAGCGGCTTTCAAGTGTTTTGGGCCGGCATAACCAAGCAATGAGTCCGTGCATCGTATAAATGAGTGAGTACTCACACTGACGCTTAGAAAACAAAGGAGCGAGTATGCGGACCGAGCAAAAGCCGTTGCCATCAGGGTTTGGACGAGAAACGACCGCTGAAGAAGCACTAGCGGAAGCCGACCTTCGAGGGAAGGTCGCCATCGTGACGGGTGGTCACGGAGGTATCGGGCTGGAGACCACGCGAGTTCTCTCAAACGCAGGAGCCACGGTTGTTATCGGCTCTCGCGATCCCAAGAAAGCCCGAATGGCCGTCGCGAAAATGAAGAACGTGGAAGTGGGCCAGTTGGATCTCGCCAGTCCAAATTCCATCGATCGATTCGCCAACGAATTTCTAAACTCAAATCGTGCGCTCGATCTTCTCATCAACAATGCGGGCATTATGGCCACTCCGCTGATGCGCGACGACCGCGGGTATGAGCTGCAATTTGCAACCAATCACTTGGGGCATTTTCAGCTTACGGCAGCACTGTGGGAAGCGCTTAGGAAATCGCGGAATGCGCGGGTGGTGGCTCTTTCTTCCCGCGGTCACGCCCGGGGCGAGGTCAGCAGCACGGCATCCGCGCATTTGCCGTGCATCCCGGCGGAATTCTCACCGATCTTTCCAAATATATGACGGACGAGGAGTTAGGCGCGTACGGCGTCCATCGAGTGAATGGTGTCCTCACGATTCCCGATGTCACGAAGGTTCCCATGCGCTTCAAGACGGTCGAGCAAGGCGCGGCGACGACAATTTGGGCCGCGGTCAGTCCGCGGTTGAATGGCAAAGGTGGCGTTTACTGCGAAGATTGCGACATCGCCGAACTGGTTTCCGCAGACAGCGAGCTCCACAGCGGTGTGCGACCTTGGGCCGTGGATAAAGCTGCAGCCGAAGCTCTCTGGACTCTAAGCGAGAAACTTACTTCCGTATCCGCTAAAGCCACCGCTTAACACGCCGACTCGTGCATTTGGCTTACTGGAAAGCGGGTCGTTGAGTCTATGCCCGCATAGTCTATCTACAAACAGAATGGAGAATCTCATGTCGAAGGTTTGGTTGATTACGGGAAGCGGAAACGGATTGGGGCGAGACATCGCCGAGGCGGCGCTGGCCGCAGGCGACAGCGTGGTAGCCGGAGCGCGTCGCACGGAGGAACTGGCGCCTCTGGTCGCGCAATACGGTGAGCGGGTGAAGCCCGTTAGGCTGGAAGTGCGCGATGAGGCCGCAGCAAAGGCAGCCGTGCAGTTGGCGGTGGACAACTTTGGTCGGCTGGACGTGCTGGTCAACAATGCCGGTTACGGGCAGTTTGCGCCCTTCGAGCAAATGAGTGCGGAAGATTTCCAGGCCATCGTGGACACATGCTTTTACGGCGTGGTGTACACAACGCGCGCTGCCGTGCCAGTGATGCGCAAACAGAAGAGCGGCTACATTTTCCAGGTGTCTTCCATCGGTGGGCGTATCGCGATTGGCGGCAATACGCCCTATCACGCGGCCAAATGGGCCGTGGGAGGTTTCAGCGATTCTCTGGCAATGGAAGTTGCGCCGTTCGGGGTCAAGATCTGCACTCTGGAGCCGGGAGGTATTCGCACCAACTGGGTGCGGCGCGCCACTCAGAATCTGCCGAAGCTGTTGCCGGAATACGAGGCATCGGTCGGTTCGAGGCTCGAGATGTTGCGAAGCCTGGAAGGGCGTGCGGAAAGCGATCCGCGGAAAATCGCGGACGTAATTGTGCAACTGGCGAATAGCGACGAGGTGCCGGTGCGGCTGATCCTCGGCGTCGATGCGGAAAAGCGGGTGCAGCAAGCAGAAGCCGCGCGCGCCACCGCGGCCGACAAGTGGCGACATCTGACCGTTTCAACAGTTTTTGAAGATGGGCGCTTCGACAGCCGATTGTATATGGCAAAGAGCGGAATCAATTCCTGAGCTGCTGAATCCCGAAAGGAGCACGATTATGAAATACAGATTACTCGGCAAGAGCGGGCTGCGGGTCTCCGAAGCGTCACTAGGCACGATGACTTTCGGCGACGAGTTGGGATGGGGATCACCAAAGGCTGAAGCGCAGAAAGTCTATGAGACCTACCGCGAGGCAGGTGGAAACTTCATTGACACGGCGAATTTCTACACCAATGGCACGAGCGAGAAATTCCTGGGTGAGTTCATGCAGGGCCATCGCGAGAGCGTCGTTCTAGCCACGAAGTACTCCAACGCCGCGCCAGGCAATGAT
>WNFI01074570.1_pt1 | contig 10288 bp, 12 predicted proteins | sample 5400471 | NCBI WGS metagenome assembly WNFI01 (sample SAMN13153348, study PRJNA577476) | soil metagenome | isolation source: 100 cm saprolite on Douglas fir-dominated hillslope | place: USA:California | collected 2013-09-17 | reverse complement strand
AAACAGCAGCGTCGCGCCTCTCCCGCTCTACGAGAGAGGCTTATCGCTCAATACAAGCGATAGATGCGCGTTTTGCGCAAATAATCGTAGCTCACACCAGAAGGCGGCCAGGATCTCTTATGGACAGTATAACAGAAGTTCTCTGTTTTGGTCAACTGTTCTAACCCTGGAGAGCAGATGGATGATAAGAGCAAGTAGATGAATTTGACAAGATTTGTGGGTAGAACACGTCTGCTCTTTTCCCTCTGCCTTCTGTGCCTGAGCGCCTGTAGAACAGCCAGTTCTCCTTCAGCCAACAACACGCAGAGAATGAGCAATTGTGGAACAGTTGGCACAACACACACGGTACAGGCATCCACGACGACGCCTGCAACACAAGGCGCATGGTCCCTCTTTCGTGGCGATCTCATGAGGGATGGATCTGCTACGTCTGATGGTGGTCGCAAGCTGGCTCTGGCCTGGTCGTACTGTACAGGTGCCGTGATCTTTTCTTCGCCAGCCGTGAGCGCAGGCGTCGTCTATATTGCTTCGACAAATAGCATTGTTGCGGCGCTTGATGCTCACAGTGGCAAGCAACATTGGCAATTTCGAGCTGGCGAGGCCATTTATAGTTCTCCAGCGGTACAAGATGAGAGCATCTACTTCGGTGCGCTCGATGGTTTTGTCTATGCTGTGGATGTAGTATCCGGTCGATTACGCTGGCGCACTTCCGTCGATGATCCAGGTGCAAAGATCTGGTCATCACCTCTGGTCGTCAATGGAATGGTCATCGTTGGAGCTGCCTCCGCGTTGAGTGAGCAGCCAAAAATCCCTGGCGAGGTCCTCGCCTTTGACGCGGCAACAGGGACACGACGGTGGCGAACATGGAGTGAGCCTGGCGGCGCGCCCGGTGGGGGCATTTGGAGTTCGCCTGCTGTTGATGTGGCAACGGGTATTGTCTATGTCGGTATGGGTGATCCAGACGATGGAGCGGAAGCGCTTGATCTGTACAATGGGCAGGTCATCTGGCGCTGGCGCTCGGTCCAACGGGATATCGCCGATACCGATGTTGGTTCCGGTCCGTTGCTCTATCACGATCAACAGGGGCAAGTGCGCATCGCTGTTGGCGGCAAGAATGGTTTCTTCTACAGCCTGGACGCCCAGAGTGGACACGAGATCTGGAGTACCCATGTCGGAGATCATGTGTTTAGTTCGCCAGCCTTTGCGCAGGGCATAATTTATGTCGTCGCAGTCCTGACAGGCCACTCCGTAAACTGGGCGCTTGACGCCGAGACCGGTACACCGCGCTGGCAACACGCTCTTCCAGCCATCGATTATGCCTCGCCCACAATAGACAACCAGACACTCTATCTTGGTATAGGGGACGCTTTTAGCACTGGTGATGGCGGCGTCGCGGTGCTTGACGCCACCACCGGCAACCAGATGCAATACAACGACCTGCACAGTGCCGCGACCTCTTCCCCTGCCGTTATTCGGTCATGGTTATATATAGGAGCGCATGATGGGAATCTGTATGCCTTTGTCCGTTCAGGCTGATTCCTCCCAAAAAGCAACTCGCAGGCGTTTTTTGTTGCTATGGCAGGCAATCAACCACTTCTCTCCAACGTGTTTCAAATGGTGTAAAGTGGGACTGCAGAAGGTGACGCAGGGAGTGAAGCTTTTTTGCCAATTGGCACAAGTAAACTGAGAAAATGGTACAATGCGGTCACGATGTTGATCTTGTAGCCACTTCTTCATCTTTAAGGATAACTGAGATGAAAGCTCATGCGCAGCGTACCGCTCGCTTACAACTGATCGCCAATATGCTCGAGGGCCAACCCTGGCAGGAGGCAATGAGCAATGCCGGATTGCAGGTCGGGAGAGCCACCGCCTACCGCCTGGTACAACAGACACGTGATCCGGAGCGCAGTGAACGACCGTTTCTCGATGACAGGCATGGCCACCCGTACAAGCTGACGGAACCGATGCGCCGCTGGATTGTGGAGTACTGCACGCAGCATCCAGGGGTCTATTCGAGCCAGGTCAAGGCAGAACTCCAAGCGCAGTTTGGCCTGGACGTCAGCCGTGGGCATATTAACCGGGTACGTGCGGAGGAGGGAGTCACGGCCCCGTGGAGAGGCCGTGCGAAAAAAAACTAACGGAGCCCCAGCCTGTGTGGCAAGAGGGGATTGGGAGCCTGCTGCTTCTGGCAGCAGCCCACCAGACGGGGTTACTCGCCAAGCTTGATACCACGATCCAAAGCGTCGTCAGTGCGGGTTGCACCAACGGTCTCCCACTTAGTCAGGCGGCGAGAGAACGACTGATATTGACCTTGCTCTTTCTGCCCGTAGCTGGCCTTGCCCGCACCTGGGATCTACGCACCTACACGGGAACCATGCTGGCGCTGCTGACAGGGCGAGGCTGTGCCTACAGCTATGCCTACGTCGAACAGTTTCTCTCCCGATTGGCGCGTGCCGGAGCAAACGAGAATCTCACGAATGCAGCGGCACAATGGACATGGGCCTTGTGGCACGATGACCACATCCAGCAGGAACAAAGGGTGGTGTTCTACGTCGATGGACACCGCAAAGCCGTCTACAGTGACGTGCTGGTTCCCAGAGGACCGGTGGGTAAGCTTGGCGGAAAAATCTTGGGGTGTCGAGAGTTAGTGGTGCTCCATGACGATGAGGGCCATCCACTCCTGGCTACCACGAGCTCGAGGCGATCAGCATTTGACGCAGGGCGCCCCTCAGTTGCTGCACCGCTATGAACAGGCAGCTAATCTGGTGCATTTGGATGACCTGGTGATAGATCGAGAAGGCATGGCAGCCGAGTTCCTGTGCCAACTTCACACTGAGGGACGGCGCGTCGTCACGCTCCTGCGCAGTAACCAGTACAAGGATGAGGGGTCGTTTACGGAAGTCGGAGAGTGGCTCCCCTGGCGCTTGGATCGGGAGGGCAAGGTGGTCTGTGAAGTGGCAGCCGCCCGGTTTCAACTGCCACGTTCTACCCAGCCCGACCAGCCGTTGACGGTACAGGTTGCACTGATTCGGGATTGGCGGAAGTTGATCGTCTGTGAAGCAGGAACGGAAGCTGAGACAGATGAAAGTGAGCGATGGAAGGCCGATTTAGCCCCGGAGCAGCAACAGTTCTGGGAGCCGGAGTGGCAAGCCACGCCTGCGCTGCCTGCGTCTACCAGACCAAAGCTCATCCCTGTCGTGACAACGGCGGGGGAAGCCAACGCGGTAGAGTTAGCCCAAACATACTTTCGGCGATGGACTTGCCAGGAGAATGCGATCCGAGATTGGCTTATTCCTCTCAACCTGGATACGAATCACGGATATGCGAAAGAACCAGTGGTGAACTCGGAACTGGTCAAACGACGGGCAGTTTTGGAGAAGCGCGTAGCTCATTTGCACCGACAGTCCGACCAGGTGCGAGAACAGCAAGTCGTGATCTGGGAACAACGGCAGCAGGACTTGTTGGTGCAAGTCACGGCAATGGAGACCAGTGTCCAGTCCGGTGAGCCTCGCTTGCTTGCCATCAAAATCCAACAATTAGAAGCAGAGTGGGAAGTGCATCACCGACACGTCTTGCTCGCAGCCACGAACGTCGCTGGAAAGCGCGAGTTGAAACACTGTGAACGATCCTGTCGAGCTCTGCGACTCGTCCTGCGAAAGCCGCGAAGAACTCTGGGCATGCGAACGCGAAATGCAGGAACTGGATAACACCAAAGATCAGATTATGACGCTGTTGAAGGTCGGACTCGCTAACCTGGGGATGTGGGTCCGGGATCACTACTTTGGAGAAAGCTACCAAGCGTGTGGGTGGGAACGCCTGATGCCGTTCTTCCAGTTGAGCGGCTGGGTTACCCCAACGCAAGACGAGGTGCGACTCGACTTCTGTCCATTCAACCATCGAGCAATGGGACGGGACCTGCAAGAGCTCTGTCGAACAGTGAATACCAGTGGAGTTTATCTTCCAGACGGCAGGCGGTTGGTACTAACCGTGGGGCAAAGGCGGAGTGGATGTCCCAATGGCCCACTTGCGAACACGGGATGAATCCCTCTCTAATTATGCCATTTGGGAAAAAGCTTCACTCCCTGTGACGCACTCGCTGATTATTTTCCAGATAAAAAGAGCGATAGGCCCAAAGATTATGATCTTGTATCCATCCATAGGCTTGTGCCGCGATCGAGAGTTCGGTGGTCGATACGGGGAGAATGTCTCGATAGGCTTGAAAAAAGATCTGGCATCGTGCGATATCCAGATCAAACAATAATGGCGCTCACCCTCCCATCGGTAAAGAAAAGGTTGCTCTCCTGATAATCACCATGTAGCACCTGCTGCTCTAGCGACAGAAAGGCTGTGAGGTCAACTGCTCGCGCCGTTTTGAGCCACGTTTTTTGTTGGGTCAACCTGCTCAAAACGCCTTGATCGAACGCATTTTGGTCAGCTTTCGCGGAAATCGCGGCTTCAATTCGTTCGAGGAGCGCGCGCGTCGCCAGAGGATCGACAGCAAAGGTTTGCTTCCGTACCCCTTCCTGTGGATAAGCAGCAAGAATCTGATGCAATTCCCCTAAACAACGCCCCATCGCCGCAACGATCTCAGGGGCAATAATCTGCTCACGGGGTATTTGCACGCCGGAGGCAGCAGGATACACCGCATAGAAGCGCATCTGGCGTTCCAAAATGGTCTCGCCTGAAGACAGAGGAAGTGGCGCAATTGCTGGGAGGCCTCGCGCTTGTACATAGGCAGCAATGGCATGCTCATGCACAATGCGTGGGCGGTCCTTTCCCATGTAGCGATACGCGCGCAGGACATACTGTGCTTTTGTGGTCGAAAGCAAGGTGATGTGATGCTTCGTTCCAGTAGAAGGAACCTCTGTGGCTCTAATTGGCGGCAGATTCCAGGCCCTGCTGATCGCTGCCTTGCTCAGCTTCAATGGTGGAGAAATAATTGATGGCGTCTGTCGGCTCGCGAATTCGTCGGCATGAGCAAGGCGTTTGTATGTGCTGGGATGTGTCCTTTCCAGTTCCTGAAGAAGCGAAACCCTCAAAGAGGTTTGCTTGAGATTTAACATGCGGATCTTCAGGCTTTTGAACGAAGCAACATCGTTCGTCATCCGCAAAGCAAATTCATCAGCTTGATATTCCACATGTCGGCTATAGGCACGTTGGATCAGAAACGTTCCAGAAAAGGTTAGGATCGTGAGGAACAAGATGATCAGAAGCAGAGGGAAAAAGAGAGGATGCCTGAAATCCACTGTCTGCTTCAGGAGTGTAAGAAACCATTTGTACAGCACATGATAGATAAAAAATGCTGCAAAGAGTATTACCGAATACAGCACCCATTTTTTCTGCAGATCATGGTGAACCAAATGCCCCAGTTCATGGGCCAGCAGGCACCGCACCTCTGACGGTGGGCAATGCCGTAAGGCCCCGTCGGTTAAAATGATGGTGCGCGTCTTGCCCCATCCGGTAGCATACCCATTGAGCCACAATCTGATGCGCGTGGGCTTTTTGCGCCAGAACGTTTTTCTGGCGATCCGCTTGATGCGGGGCATGTGACTTCCGCTGTCGATGGTGAGTTCGTGCAGCATGCGGAGCAGTTTCGGGTACGTGATCGTGCGATAGTTATAGCAGAGTGGATACACAATCAGCAGCTGTATGGGAGCAAAGCAGATCCCGTACAAAGAGAGCAGGAGAGGAACCCAGAGCCACCAGGTCTGCGGTTGAGCAATGAGTAGCACGTAACAGAGATGGATCTCAACGAGCCAGGATAAGCTCTCACTCAGGGTAATTTGAAGCCAACGGGTCAACCATCTGGAGAGTGTCCGAGTAGATAAGAGCGAACGCCGACGAAGAAGAAAGTCCGTAAAGGTGACTGGAAAAAGGAGCATCTGGATCAATCCAATTACCCCTACACATCCGATCGTGATGCTCAGTGGTTGATAGACCTGGAGCAAATGCAGAAGGAATGGTGGTCCTGGACTCACCAGGAGAGCAAATGCGACGCGGCGGTTGATCAGAAAATGGCCTCCCAGCAGTACGACCAGGCTCACGATGCCGAACCACACCAGATGGCTGGCCCATCTGGCTCGCTGATACTGGCGGATGCGTTCCTGCAACGCTTCATCAACCGTAGTTCTCTGCGATAAAGGTCTTGATGGCGTTGTTTCCCTCATCCCGATACTCCTGGAGCTTCCATTTCAGGCAGAGAGGAGATCTCGATCTTCTATCCTGAAGGAGAAGCAAAGCGATAAAAACGCATCATGAAGGCAAAGGTGGAGCAGGAAAGGGAAGCACAGGAGGTCCTGGCACACGCAAGCTCAACGCAATCTGGGCTAGCGAGAGGCAGAGCAGGAGCAGAAACATACTGGCTCCTATGAGAAGCACGCGTGGATTTTTCATTCGCTGCGAATGTCATCATGACTTGTCTCCTCTGCCAGTCATTACCGTTGAGCGAGAAACGCGAACCAGAAGCAGGCGTCATTATTTCTTGCAGCTTTTCTGGCTCTATAGGTGTGATCTTATCGAAAGATGTCTCTTTTTGCAAGTTCTAGAAATCTCAATGCATGCAGTAAAAAACAAACAGCGGAGGTGTTCCTTTTCTCCACAGTCGGGTGACGGTTCCGGAGAGCGCCTGCTCACCCTTGTGCATAGCAGGCACTCTCTGACAACACACACATCACCGTCATCCTTTCATGACAATTTTGGTACTCTCCTCTCGACTCGCCACAACACAGTGGGCATTAAAATACAGAAAGGTCCAGGCTAACACGAGAGTAATGAAGAGACGAATAAGCAGATGGCTGGGAATTTGGGTGTGATTGACTTCGAGATTGAGCGAATCCCAACCAAATGGGACATGCATTCCGAACCAAACGATCGCGTCAAGCGAACCGAGAGAAAGGGCCAGGCTACTCAGGGCAAGTGGTTTGGCAATTCGTGGCATAAGAGAAGCACTCCTTTGCATAATGAGTGATGAACGAATCTTTCGTACAACAATTTCCAACAGCACCAGATGGCAAATCGCGCTGGACGGGGATGTTTGTTATAGCCCTGTCGTATCCACCAGGTGCGTACCAGTACACCAGCGAGATCTTCCTCTGCGCTTGTTATGGTGAACAGCATTGCCTCGCACATGCGTATGGCCACAGAAAGAGCAGGAATCGGCATCAGGGGTATCGTTTTGTTTACCGCAAGATGGGCAAAAGCTCAATGCTCTGCGCTGTGGCGCATGGGGTAGAGCTGGAAAGCTCAATGCACGCATTTTCTGTCGAGGCAAGGGGTACCTCCCTGGAGACACCGCCTGCACCTCACGTGCCTGTTTGCGATGGGTCGTAAAGTAGGCCCCCAGTGCCAAACAGACCAGAGCGATCAGCATCCAAATCGGCAATCCGTACATTTTCATGAAATCCATTTCTTTTCCTATTCCTTCCAAAGAATAATACCTCTCGCATTGCGGTAAGAGGACATACATGGAACCTCGTGCCAAAAGAATGAGTGCGCACGCGCTTTTGACTCCCCTCGCTGCTCATATCGCGGGCTACGTACTCGTGAAGCAACCGCTGGTTTCTCTCTTCCATCATCTAGCATAGCCTGCCTCACTCTCAAACTCTTCCGCCTCAAGAGAAAAATATCGATCCATTTCTCTCAAAAGACTCTTCCTCCTGCGGCAAAACGACTATAGCCTTCACTCTGATACTGGTTCCTTTGGAGCAAAGGGGCGGAGCATTTCAGGCAGGTCGCCTGTCTCAATGCATTCGGCCACCAACTCTCCGGTAATGGCACTGAGCAAGATCCCGAACGCGCCATGCCCGCTTGCAAGGGTCACATTCGCCCATTGCGGAGCCGGACCGATGAGTGGGCGATTTTCAGGAGTCTTCGGACGAAGCCCCGCCCACATTCGTTGAATTCGACAGTCGACAAGGGCCGGAAACAGGCGGGAAAGAATAGTCAACAGATGTAGCACGCCGCCGACGGAAACAGACGTATCCATCCCCACATCTTTCTTTGTCCCGCTGATCCAAATCGTATTGTCCGGTTTCGGGGCCAGACAGATATCTTCATCAAACACTCCCTCATCAAAGAAAATGTGACGGATTGGGGTGGATGGCTGCTGCACAGCCAGAACTTCCCCTCGTACTGGGCGAACGGGAAAAGAGATGCCCAACTGTTTTCCGCATTCAGCCGACCAGACGCCGGTCGCCAGGATAAGTTGATGGCAGAGAAACACATCGCCCTTGTTTGTGCTAACCCCTGTGATACGATCTCCCGACTGCTGGAAGGCGACGACTTTTGCGTGCTCAAAAAAGGCCGCGCCCAGTTCGCGCGCTCCCTGTGCATATGCTTTGACCAGGTGGGCGGGAGAGACCTGTGCTTCCTCAGCGATAAACAGCGCACCAGCCAGGCCGGGGAAGAGCAAGGGTTCGCGCCGGTAGGTTTCTTCGGGCGAAAGCAGTTCGCAATGAAATCCCATCTGATTCCACTCGTCGCTCCACGTGCGTACTGGTTCAATTTTCTCAACAGGCAGCACACGCAAGGCTCCTGTTTGTTCGTATCGGGTCTCAATACCGCTTAGCGCTTCGAGTTCAGGAATAAGCGAACGGAAGCGCGCCAGACTGGCAAGTTGGAGTGCTTTAAATGGATCGGATTGGGAAGAAAGCGGGCGGATTGGGGCAAGTAAGCCCACCGCCGCGCTGGATGACTGTTTCCCAATAGCCGTTTCTTCCAAAACAGTGACGTTTATCCCCCGCTTTTGGAGGAAGTACGCGATGGCACACCCGATAATGCCACCACCAACAATAACGACATCGGTTGTTCGCTGCATCTGATTTCCTCCTTGACTTATTCCATCCGAAAAAAGGTGACGATCGTTCGTGCATACGCTTCTGTGACCTGGCGCAGGCTTACGAGATCCGCCCATTCGTCTGCACCATGAACCCCTCCACAGGCAACCCCATAGCCGCAGATTGCCGGGATTCCTCTTTCAAGAAACATCCATCCGTCGCAGGCAGGACCGGCTCCCGCACAGCGTACGCGTTTCCCTGTGATCTCCTCGATCGCGGAAGATACAATCTGTACAATCTCTGCTTCCTCAGAGAGAGCGGCTGCAGGCACAAAAACCAGCGGCGTAAACTTATAGGGAACATGGGCCTGATCAAGACATGCGGTAATGGCCTGTCTGATATCGTCCTCTGTCATGCCAGGCAGTACGCGGACATCTCCGAATGCCTCACAGCCAGCCGGAACCATGTTCACCGAATTTCCGCCCTGAATCATGGTGGGAAAACTCAACACTGGCTTCCGTCCTGGAAAAAGCGGCGAGGGCAAAAAAGGAAGGGTGCATTGTTCCAATACGAGAATAAGGCGTGCCATATCGTTGACGGCATTGTGCCCCCTGATTCCCTCTTCCCACGCCCGCAAACCCGTGTGAATGGCTTCCCCCTGGGTTTGGACACGGAAACGGTAAATACCTCGGTGGCCGAGCGCAATTTTCTCGTCTCCCGGTTCGCCGACGAGAGCGGCGTCTCCATCGAGTAGGCCTTGTTCCAGGAGATAGCGCGTGCCATAGGGAGAACACGCGCCGGTTTCCTCATCGACGACAAACGCAAGCTTGGTGGTCCCAGCGAGGCGCATCTCAGTAAGCTGCACGGCGCGCGCCGCATACACAAAGGCGGCAATTTGCGCCTTTGTGTATGCGGCCCCCAGGCCATATAACCGGCCTTGTTCAACCTCGGCCCCCAGGGATTGCGGGTATAGTCGTCGCTGGCTGGAACGGTATCCATATGCGTGGAGAGAATGAGCACTTTGCCGGGACGTTCGCCAGGGGCAATGGTACAGAGCACGTTCGATCGTTGTGCGCTCAAACCATGCCGCGTTGGCTGCCAGCCGAATTGGCACAGGTGCTCTTCAATGACGCGCGCCACCGCTTCCTCAACTGCGGCGTTTAGAGGAGAGTCATTGGCTGTATGCCTGTTCACGCTTCTGGCGCGAACCAACTGTTGGAGGAACGCAACTTCCTGGTCGAACAACGCGTCAATCACGCGCTTCAGTTGTCTGGCTTCCTTGCTCATACTTCACCTCGCGCTCAATGGCAGCAAACATGTCTCTATCTATTTCGCGCTCCCATGCAGGCATATTTTCCCATGGTTGAACGTAGGCTTCCTTGGGCTGAGAGAGAAGCCGATAGACCTGACTGATCCAAATCAGACGAACGAGACGTCCCCCTTGTTCGCGCGTGAGACGGGAAGGTGGTTGCTTCTCCTGCTTATCGACAAGGAGAAACGCGCACACCTGCTCG
>WNFI01112221.1_pt1 | contig 10289 bp, 11 predicted proteins | sample 5400471 | NCBI WGS metagenome assembly WNFI01 (sample SAMN13153348, study PRJNA577476) | soil metagenome | isolation source: 100 cm saprolite on Douglas fir-dominated hillslope | place: USA:California | collected 2013-09-17 | reverse complement strand
GGCAGCCGCAGCACCATCGCTAAAGTTGAAGGCGTGATGGCCAGCGACATCGACCGCCTCCTCGATGGTCGAACCGTCGCCGTCCCCGGGCTCGGCGGGAACACCGCCCGGCCGGCTTTCGGCGTGGCGGAGTACCTGCAGCGCAACGGCTACCGGATCGTCCCCATCCACCCCACCGCCACCGAGGTCCTCGGCGAGCCCGCCTACCGGTCGCTTGTCGAAGTGCCGTTCGACATCGATGTGGTCGACGTCTTTCGCCGCGCCGAGTTCCTCGGCGAGGTTGTCGACGACGCCATCGCCAAGGGCGTCAAGATCGGGATCTGGGGCCAGCTCAGCGTTGTCGGCGAGGCCGCCGCGGAGCGGGCCCGGGCCGCCGGCATGGTGGTGGTCATGGACCTCTGCATGAAGGTCGAACACCAGAGGCGGCGATAGGCCGGCCTGGTTGCGAAACGACCAGTACTCCGCCCTCCTCAACCGGATCGCCGACCTGCTCGAGATCCGAGGCGAGGTCTTTTTCAAGGTGCGGTCCTACCGCGAGGCCGCCCGGCAGATCGACGAGCTGGGCGAGCCCATCGACCGTCTCCGCGACGAGGACCGGCTGGGCTCGGTGCACGGCATCGGCAAGGCCATCGCCGACAAGCTGATCGAGTACGGTGAGACGGGAAAGGTCGAGTACCTACGCAAGCTCGAGGAGGAGATACCGCCCGGCCTGCTCGACTTCCTGCGCATCCCCGGCCTCGGCCCCAGGACGGCCAAGGACATCTACGACGCGCTCGGCATAACCAACCTCGACGACCTGGAAGTGGCGCTGCGCGACGGCAGGCTGGCCAAGGTCCCCAGGATCCGGGCCAAGGCCGAGGACAACATCAAGAAGGGCCTGGAAGCGCTGAAGGGCCACGGCAGCGGGCCGCGGACCCTGCTGCCGAGATGGGTGCCGTCCAGGAGGTGCTGGCCCGCGGCGAGACCAAGTCCAGCATCCGCACCAGCGATGGCATCCAGGTCGACCTGCGGGTGGTCGAGCCCGCCCACTACGGCGCCGCGCTCGCCTACTTCACCGGCAGCAAGGCCCACAATGTGCGCCTGCGAGCCCTGGCGCTCAAGCAAGGCCTGACCCTCAACGAGTACGGGCTGGCCAAGCTCGCGCCAGAGGACGTCCCGGCCGATCCCGAAGCGGCGGCGGCGGCGGCGGAGACCGTGGAGGCCACGCCACCGGCGGCGCCCAAGTCGCGTGCCACCAAGAGGTCTCGCGCCATCGTCGACGAGGAGGTGATGCTGCCTTCGTCGACGGAGGAGGAGGTCTACAAAGGCCTTGGGCTCGCCTTCATCCCGCCGGTGCAGCGCGAAGACCGCGGTGAGGTGGCGCTGGCGGCTGAGGCCAAGCTCCCGGCGGTGCTGGACCTTAAATCGATCCGCGGCGACCTCCACACCCACACCAACAACAGCGACGGCAAGAACTCCATCGAGGAGATGGTGGAGGCGGCGGTGGCGCGCGGGTACGAGTACTACAACATCACCGATCACTCCAAGTCCCAGGGCATCATCACCGGCATCGAGGGGAGCGCCTACCCCGACCAGATCGCCCGTGTCCGCGCGGCGGCAAAAACGCTGGAGGAGAAACACAAGGGCTTCCGGCTGCTCTGCGGCGTGGAGGTCAACATCCTCCCCGACGGCAGCCTCGACGTGCCCGACGAGATCCTGGCCCAGCTGGACGTCGTGGTCGCCTCGGTGCACTCGCAGTTCCGGCAGCCGCGCGCCGAGATGACCGCGCGGATCGTGAGGGCCGTCGGCTCTCCCCACGTCGACATCCTCGGGCACCCCACCGGGCGCAAGGTCGAGGCGCGTGCGCCGTACGACGTCGACCTGGAGGAGGTCTTCCGGGCGTGCCAGGTGGGGCACACAGCGGTGGAGATCAATGCCAGCCCGGCACGACTGGACCTGAATGACATCTTCGCGCGCCGCGCCAAGGACCTCGGATTGAAGATATCGATCAACTCGGACGGGCACCGGCCAGGTGAGCTCGACCAGATGGAGTTCGGTGTCTACGTAGCCCAGCGCGCCTGGCTGCAGCCGGAGGACATCCTCAACTGCTGGAAGTTGGACAAGCTGCTGAACTGGGTCGCCCAGAGTTAGGTGCAAAACCCATTGCGCCGGTGCCGGCGGACGGGATAATGGGCGCAAGGCACTGAGCAATATGGAAGAGCTGGTCATCAAGGTGCCGGCGCCATTCGCCGGGACTCAGGACGTCGGGTTCTCGACCCGATACCCGGAGCAGGCCTTCAACGAGCCGCTCCGCGACGTCTCCTTCTTTGTCGAGGGCCACCCGGAACTCGTGGGCCGCCTGCTGCCCCGCCTAGAAGCGTTCCCGGCCCAGAGCCGGCGCGCGGGCGAAGGGTACCTCTGGACCGACCCGATCATGCTCTCGGACGAGTTGCTGGTGATCGCCTATCGCGACCGCTCGGCAGAGGTCACCGAGCCGGCCGAGTCGGCTCGGCGCTACTTCGCCAACCTGATCCAGCCAACGGTCATACCGTTCCTCCGCGATTGTGTCCGCCTCGCCAACCTCCGGTTGGCCGACGACATCGCGATGCGGCTGACGCGCGACGAAGACGTGCTCGCCGAGTTCGATCTCCGCCTGGCACAGCTTCTCCCCGCCAACGGCACCCTGACGCTGGCGGCCTAGCGCGCAGCGGCCAGACGGCCGCTACGCGCCTGCCGGCAGAACTGGCCCGCGATGCGGGCGGGTGGTCAGCTCGCGGCTGCCGGTACCGCCGCGGGCTGGAACACCGCGATCACGTTGCCGTCGGGGTCGTGGAACCACAGGCCCCGGCCCAGCTCGGGCAGCGTGGCGATGCCGTTCTCGACCGTGACCCCGGGGATATCGACCGGGTCGGGCTGGATGCCCTGGGCGACCAGCGCCGCGGCCTCCGCATCGATGTCCCGTACGTCGAATCCGAGCTGCGTGTGGGTGCCCGAGCTCTTCCCGGAGCTCGCGAATACCACGAATGCGGTGCCGTCGGCGCACCTGTAGGTGACTCCGCCAGGGTCTTCGTCGCTGGGAGTGAACCCCAGCGTGCCCTCGTAGAAGCGCTTGGCCCGCTCCATGTCCTGCGTCGGAACCATCGCTCCGGCCCGTGCGTCCTTGAGCATAGACCCGCCTGGGGCAGTTAGGGAGACGCGCTCGGGGAGGCACCGACGCCGGCGCTCGGTGAGGGAGTTGCCCCGGCTGAACTAGAGGCGCTGGCCGCCGCCGATGGCGAAGCCAACACCGAGGCGCTGGCCGATGGCGTAACCGCGGGGCTGGCTGACTCGCTTGGCGTCGGCGACGGCAGCGATACCAGCGACGACCCAGCCGTGGAGACGTTCTGGCGGTTGAGGTTGAGGCCGATCGGCACCACTACCATGCCCAGCGCGGTGACGATCAAAAAGCTGACCGCACCCCACTCACGGCGCAAGAATTCGCGGTTCAATTGACGCCCTGCCCAGTCCCTGGCTCAGTCGACTTTCAGTCGTCCGCGGAGGCCGCGCCCTCGCCTTCTTCGTCCTTGTGCCTCATGTTGAGAATGCGGACAAAGTCCTGGGCGCGGGCAAGAGCTTTCCACCGCTCCGGGAAGAAATCCTGGGCGATGATCTTCTTGTCGGGAAGCTCGAGAACCGTCACACACCACTTGTTGAGGGTGTGCTCGACCTCGACGGCGTAATCGCCCTCGTCATTGAGATAGCGCACATTGCGCTCCTCGTCGCGTCGCCGACCTCGGTCGATAGCCATGGTTTCAAATACATCCCAAAAATAAAATTACGCGGAACTTGAGCCGCCCGCGCGAACTCGATTCTAGCATCCGGGCCCGATTCAGCCCGTAGGCGGGGGACGGTCCGGCGGGCTGTCCAGGAGCCGCCGCAGGTAGCCCTCGATTTCGTCTCGAAACTCCGGCCGGGCCCGCGCCAGCGCGATGGAGGTCTTGAGCCATCCAGGGATGGTGCCGACGTCGAAGTAGTCGCCCTCGTACTGCAGGGCCACCACCTTCTCGTGACCGAGCAGGTTTTTGACCCCGTCCGTCAGCTGGATCTCGCCGCCCGCGCCGCGCTCGGTCCGCCGGAGGGCTTCGAAGACTGCCGGGCTGAGGACGTACCGGCCCATAACAGCAAGGTCAGAAGGCGCCTCGTCGACTGTCGGCTTCTCGACAAGGTCGGCAACCTCGTAGACGTTGCCCTCCTGGGCGCCGATCTTGATCGACCCAAACCGGGTGATCGATTCGATCGGCACCCGACGCACGGCCAGGACGGTGCATTGGTGCTGTTCATGGACATCGATCATCTGTTTGAGCACGGGCGAGGGGCCGACAAATACGTCGTCCGGTAGCAGGCATCCGAAGAACTGATCCCCCATGGCTGCTTCGGCCTGGAGCACGGCGTGACCCAGGCCCAACGGCTGCTCCTGGGTGACGGCGTTCAACTCGAGGCCGCCGGCGACGGCCCGCACCCTCTGCAACAAGTCCGCCTTGTCGCGCTCCTCCAGGTAGCGCTCCAGGTCCGGGGCCGCCTGGAAGTGCCTCAGCAGCAGCTCCTTCCCGGGGCTGGTGATCAGCGTCACGTTCGTAATTCCGGATCGGCGGGCCTCGTCGACCGCGAGCTCGATCACCGGGCGGTCGATCACCGGGAGCATCTCCTTGGGCAACACCTTGGTGGCGGGCAAAAACCGTGTGCCAAGGCCGGCGGCGGGAACAGGACGTAGCCGGGGGCCCATCCCGAGATCGTGACAGCGTGTTCCCAGGGAGCGCCATACATGATGTTCTGGGTGCCGTCGTAGGCCTGCATGTACTGCATCGCGTGTGGCTGGTAGGCGAAGGCGACCCAGACCACCACCGGCTGCCGGTTCTTGGCGGCGGCGTAGATCGTGGAAGGGAGGATCACCTCGCCCGCCTGGGCCACGTAGGCTCCGAAGTAGTTCCCGGCGGCCGCCACCCGGGGGAAGTACACGCCGTAGCCAGACATCGAGCCCGAATCAGCATTTTCGTAGCCGTTGTAGTTGCCGACGAAGCTCCGGTAAGGGTTGCCCCAGACCAAGGTGCCGTTGGCGGTGCGGCTGGGTGGCGTCCGATCGATGGTGAAGTAGTTGAGGATGTCGTTCTGGCTGACGTTATGGCCGTAATACATCAGCGCCATCTCCAGTGACGCCGCTTCGCAGCTCAGCGAGTAGACCTGGTGGATGAAGGGCACGCCGTCGACGATCGCCCCCGGTGGCGTGAAGGGCCTGGCGCGGGCCTCACGGTAGAGACCTTCGAGGTCCCGGATCAGAAATGACAGCGGACCCTCCACGGCCTGGATCGCGGCCAGCGTCGAAGCGGCGTCGAGCTGCCCGGCAAGGGAGGCGATCTTGGCCGCGTCGCCGGTGACGTCGGCGCCGGCTCCCTGGGCCAGCCCGAGCTCGTATCGGGCAGAGGCCAGCAAGCTGTAGGCGTTGCTGCGCGAATACAGCAAGTTCTCGAGGGTGCCGGCGTCGGCGGCGTACCCGGCGGCGAGGTTGTTGAAGTCGTCCAGAGTCCGGGCGGTGGGAAAGCGGGTTTCCAGGTCCGCGATCGCCGATGCGACGGCGGTGATGTCAAGCACCGGGATCGCCCGGGCCTGGGCCAGGTCGCCGAGGGCCCGGCTGCGCTGGTAGCCGGCGTTGTCGCTGGCACTCTGGAGGGCGGTGTTGTAGGCGACCCGGCCGGCGGTCGCAGCCGCCAGCGCCGCATCCTGTGACTTCAGGTCCTGGAGCGACTTGCCGGCCAAGCGCGGGATCTCCTCGCGGGCGGCGGCGGCCTCGCCCTCCTGGTAGGCGGCGACGTATGTCGCCGTGTCTATCCCCGCGTCTCGGGCCGCGACCAGGTCCTGCGCCATGGCTGCCAGCGCGGCGCGCATCTGGGCATTGAGCGACACCTCCTCGTCCACCTCTCGGAGGGCCACGTCGATGGTCATCCGGCGGACGTCGGCTGTGCGCCGGCCCAGCACCTCGATGACCTGTCGATCCACGACGAATGTCGGCGCCGGCTCCCTCGTGGCAACCAGATGGGTCTCGCGAACCTTGAGGTCAGTGAACTTCCCGGCGGGGGTGCCCTCGTCCACGCTCCTCTTCAGCTGGGCGCGGAATTCGGCGTCGGCAGCCTTCAGCTCGGTCTCGGCGCCACTTATCCCGCGGTGGGCCTGGTCCACCGCCACCCACCCTCCAACGCCGCCGGCAATCCCGAAGGTGCCGACGAGCTGGACCGCAGCGAGCGCCACGCGGACGTGAACGAGTTGGCCAAGCACTTCGGATCCATCTTAGATAGGCGTTCCCGCTCGCTGGACACGAGCTTGGAGCGGCGTTGTAAAGGCGCCGCCACGAGCGATCAGGCTGGGGTCATGCCCTCGCTGAGTCCCCGACGCCGCAGCCATACCGCCAGCGCCACGGTGCCCACAACCACCACCGCGGCTGTCGCCACCGCCGGCCAGGGGACGTACTCCTCTCCGGTAAGCCGGCGCTGGATAAGCTCGAGCTCGTCCACGGCTCGCTCGACCAGGACCTGCTGAGCGCTCTTGGGATTGGGATTGAAGCCGGCCAGGCGGCGCCTCACTCTCTCGCGGGAGCTGTCGTCGGCCACGGTCGGCAGGGCATCGGAAAGAGCCTCCACCACGTCGGCCAGGTGGAAGGAACCTGCCCCCGACTCCTGGCTGAGCCAGCGATCGATCGAATCCGACAGGTCGTCGGCGCTCCGATGGGTCACGCCTCTCCCTCCCCCAGGCTCTTGCGCAGGTTGCTGACGCCGCGAAAGACCAGCAGCTTGACGGCGCCCTCGCTGCGGTTCATTACCTTGCCGACCTCTTTGTTGCGCATGCCTGCGAAGAAGCGCAGCAGGATGGCCTGGCGCTGGTCCGGGGCGAGCGCTCGAATCGCCTCCTGGAGCTCGGCCGACTGCTCGCGGCGGAGCCATTCGTCCCCGGTAGTGTCAGCCCCCTCGCCCACCTGCTCGTCGTTGAGCTCCAGCCAGGCCGGCCGGCGATGGTCGCGGGCCAGCAGGTTGCTGGCGACGCGGTAGAGCCAGGCCGAGTAAGGAACCCCGCGCCAACGGAAGTTGGGCAGGTCCTCGAGGCCACGCTGGAAGGTGGCCGCGGTGATGTCCTCGGCCTGTTCGCGACTACCGCAGTGGTAGTAGACGTACGAGAAGATCTGGTCGAAGTACCGGTCATAAAGCTTCTGGAAGGCCGCGGCGTCCTTCTGGGCCGCCTCGACCATGCCTCGCTCTTCCTCGAGTTCGGCGTCGGTCTTACGCAATCGATGTAAACCTCAAGCCCGTGCGAGGGCAAAGGTTACGCGGGCGGGGCGCTGGATTCGACGTCGCCCAACTCAACTGATGAGTCCCAGCCGCCTCCCGGCGCTCTCGAAGACCTCCAGGGCGGCGTCGAGCTGGGCTCGAGCATGCTCGCTGGTGACGATGGTGCGGACGCGGCTCTGCTCCCGTGCCACCATCGGGAAGACGATCGGCTGGGCGAAGATCCCGCCCTCCATCAGCGCGTCCGAGAGGGCATTGGCCTTCTCCGGGTCGCCGGCGATCACTGGCGTGATGGGAGTCTCGCTGACTCCGGTGTCGAAGCCGAGCCCCTTCAGCTGGGCCTTGAAATAGTGGGTGTTGGCCCAGAGCCGCTCGATCCGTTCCGGCTCTTCCAGCAGGACGTCGATGGCGGCGATGCAGGCCGCCGCCACCCCCGGCGGGTGTGAGGTCGAGAACAGCAGCGGTCGCGCTCGTGCGACCAGGAACTCGCGAAGCACCGCACTGCCGGCCGCGTAGCCACCGACCACCCCCAACGCCTTGGACAGGGTGCCTACCTGGATCTCGACTCGGCCTTCGAGCCCGAAATGGCTGACGGAGCCGCGGCCGCTCGTGCCCAGCACCCCCGAGGCATGGGCGTCGTCGACCATCACCATCGCCTCGTTCGCCTCGGCGCGCTCCACGATCCCGGGGAGGTCAGCGATGTCGCCGTCCATCGAGAAGACGCCGTCTGTGACGACGAGCTTGCGGCGATAAGGTTTGGCTTCGGCGAGGGCACGCTCGAGGTCATCCATGTCGCGGTGCTTGAAGATCAGCCGGGCAGCTTTGGTCAGCCTGATGCCATCGATGATGCTGGCGTGGTTGAGCTCGTCGGAGATGACCACGTCGCCCTCGACCAGCACGCACGAAAGGATCCCGAGGTTGGTGGCGTAGCCAGATTGCAGCGTCAGCGACGCCTCGGTGTGCTTGAAGTCGGCCAGCCGCCGCTCCAGCTCCTCGTGGATCGACATGGTGCCGGCGATGGTGCGTACCGCGCCGCTGCCGACGCCGATCTTCTGGGTGGCGGCAAGGTCCGCCGCCACCAGGCGCGGGTGCGTGTTGAGGCCGAGGTAGTTGTTCGACGAGAGATTGATCAGGCGCCTGCCGGCGATCAGCACCTCGGCGCCCTGCGCCGATTCCAGCACCCGGAGGGGACGGTAGAGGCCCTTCTCGGTGAGCTCCGCCAGCTCGGCGGCAAGGCTGGCCTCGGAACGGCGGCCGGTCACGGGCGCCGACCGTTCGTTCGGCGGCCGGTCACGGTCGCCCGCCGTTGGTTGCGCGCGAGCTCACGGTGTGCCCCCGGGATAGATCACGATCTTCCCCGACTCGCCGAGCTGCAGTAGGTGCATCGCCTCCTCGATGTCCTCGAGCGCGAAGTGGTGGGTGATCAGCGGCTTGACGTCCACCCCGCCGCCGGGGCTGAGCAGACGCTTGGTGTGCTCCCAGGTCTCCCAGATCCGGCGCCCGAAGATGCCGAAGACGGTGATTCCCTTCTGGATCACCAGCTCGTTGAGGTCCAGGGTCACCGGCGCCACCGGCAGCCCTAGTAGGCTGATCCAGCCACCCGGGCGCAGGCAGCGGAGCGCCTGGTCGATCGCGGAGGCGGCGCCCGACATCTCCAGCGCCACGTCGAAAGGACGGCCCGCCGCCAGTAGCAGGGCCTGTTCCGCGTCGGGACGGTGCGCGTCGACGACCTCGTCGGCGCCGGCGGTTCGGCCCAGCGCGGCACGGTAGTCGTTGATGTCGGTGGCGACCACGCGGGCGGCGCCTTCGGCCTTGGCGATCGCGATGCAGAAGAGGCCGATCGGTCCGCAGCCGGTGACCAGTACGACCTGGTTTTTGAGAGATCCACGGGTGGCCGAGTGGACGGCGTTGCCGAAGGGCTCCTGGATGCTGGCGACATCGATGGGCATCGAGCGGTCGTTGATCCAGGCGTTCTCGGCCGGGATCGCGATCAGCTCGGCGAAGCAGCCATCACGCTCGAATCCGAGCAGCTTCACGTTCTGGCAGTTGTGCCGCTCGCCGATCAGGCACTGGTGGCAGGTGCCGTCGACGACATGGCTCTCGGCAGAGATGAAGTCCCCCGGCTGGACGCGTTCGACCGCGGAGCCGACCGACTCGACGATGCCGCAGAACTCGTGCCCAACCACCCGCGGGGTCTTCATCCTCTCGGCGACCCAGTGGCGCCACTCGTACATCGCCAGGTCCGAGCCGCAGATCGAGGTCGCATGCACCCGCACCAGGACCTCGTCCTCGTCGGGCCGCGGTTCGGGTACCTCGACAATCTCGACGCCGGGTCCCGGCCGCGCTTTGACGACTGCTTTCAACTCGCCGCCATTCTAATTACACTGGTGCTTCCCACTTGGGATACGGAGGATTAGATGGTTACCGCCTACGTGCTGATCAACACCTCGCCCGGTCGAGCCATGGACGTCGCCAAGAAGCTCCAGGGCACCAAGGGAATCACCGTCGCAGACGCCATCACCGGCGAGTACGACGTCATCGCACGGATCGAGGGTGAGGATGTCAACGCCATCGGCGGGGTAATCGTCGAGTCGATCCAGAAGATCGAAGGAGTCTTCAAGACCGTAACCTGCCTGGCCGTCACCTAAGCGCCCGATATGCCGGCGCTGGCCGGATCTAGACGCCAAGCGCCTCGCCGAAGGCCTGTGCTCGGAAGTCGAATATCGCCTTCAGCTGGCGTTCGACGAATAGCAGGCGGGCGACCTCGCCGAGCGGCCCCAGTGGCACCTCGTATTGGACGCGGTCCCGGATGATGGTCCGCGAGTCACCGTCGGGGTCAAAGATGTGGGTGTGGGTCCAGCGATGGTAGGGGCCTTTGATCTGCAAGTCGGCGAACCGGCGCGGGGGGTCCCATTCGATGATCCGGCTGATCCAGTTCACCGGGATGCCGTTGATATGGATCCGGTAGTGGACCTCGACGCCGACGTCGAAACGATCGGGCGG
>WNFI01689805.1_pt1 | contig 10290 bp, 11 predicted proteins | sample 5400471 | NCBI WGS metagenome assembly WNFI01 (sample SAMN13153348, study PRJNA577476) | soil metagenome | isolation source: 100 cm saprolite on Douglas fir-dominated hillslope | place: USA:California | collected 2013-09-17 | reverse complement strand
TGGGCGTCGCGTTTCTCACGCCTGACGTTCAGGGCGTAGTCGCTGTTCACAGCGCCAGAAGGGAGGCCGGTGCCTCCCTCCTGATGTTGTCGTTCTGGCTACCGGGTCAAGGCTGCTCGCGCGGACTTATGAAGGCGTCGTGGATGACGCTCCCGGCCAGCGCGATGGCGATGCCCGCGCCCACGCCGGCCACCAGGAAGGCGAGCCAGTCGCCCGCCAGGTGCACGTGCAGGTACAAGCCGCCCAGCAGCAGGACCAGTGAGAGCAGCAGCCAGGTCAGCCGATCCACTTCCGGCGGTTACCCTCGACCCATTTCAGTCGCCATTGGTCGCGCCGCCGCCGAACCCGCCAAATCCCGCTGACCCGGCCGGGACGATATTGATGCTGTTGGCCTTGATGCTGCCGTCGGCCTGCCGCGTGCCGGTCACGGTGACCGTCTCGCTCTCCTGCAGGTCGGAGGCTTGACCGACCACGGTCTTGCGGACGATCACGCTCTGGTCGAAGGTGATCTTGACGTCGGTGTTGCAACGCGCGTCATGGACGGTGAGGCTGTTACTGGTCAGGTTGGCGATGGTGCCGGTCGCGCCGCGCCGAGCCGCTCCGCTGGCCGACGGGCTCGCGCCCGGGCTGGGACAAGCGGCCAGCCCGCGGCCCCCGTTAAAACCGTTCCCCGCCGTCCGCGTGCCGGTCGCGGCACCCGCGGCGGCGGCCGTCGTGCCGCCACCCCCGACTTTGTAGCCACCGTAGAAACCGCCGAGCAAGCCGATGATGACGACGAGCGCCGCAATGGGGAGCTTGATCATTGGATGACCTCCTGGGGGTTCACTCGTAACGCAGCGCTTCGATCGGGCGGAGTCGTGCCGCCCGGTTCGCGGGATAGAGACCGAAGAAGAGACCGATGCCGACCGAGATGCCGAACGCGAGGAAGACCGACGGTGTCGAGATGACCGGCGTCGGCAACGCGGAGACCGCCAGTGGAAGCAGCCGCGCCAGGCCGAAGCCGATCAGAATCCCGAGCGCGCCACCGAGGCCCGAGAGGAACATCGACTCGATCAAAAACTGGAGCAGGATGTCGCGGCGACGGGCGCCGATCGCCTTGCGGATGCCGATCTCGCGCGTCCGCTCGGTGACGGTGACCAGCATGATGTTCATGATTCCGATCCCCCCGACCACCAGCGAGATTCCGGCGATTGCGCCCAGCATCAGCGTGAGGACGCCGGTCGTTTGCGACGCGCTGTTGAGCACATCCTGCTGGCTCAGGATCTGGAAGTCGGCCTGGGTCGGGTCCGAGATGTGATGCCGGTCGAGCAAGACCTGGGTCACTTCGGCGCTGGCCGCATTCGTCGCCTCGGCGCTGGTGGCCTCGACGTAGATCTGTTGGACATTCCGTCCGCGTCCGCCGAGGAGATACGCCCAGGCTGACGTGATCGGCACGACCACCACGTCGTCCTGGTTGTTGAAGCCGCCGGACGATCCCTTCTGGGCGAAGACGCCGACGATGCGGAAGCTCTGCCGGTTGATCTTCAACACCTGGCCGATCGGATCGGCCCCGCCGAAGAGATTGGTGGCGACCGTCTGGCCGATCACGGCCACCTTGCTCGAGGCGTCGACATTGGCGGCCGTGAAAAACTGGCCGCTCGCCAGCTGGTAATTGCGCACCGAGGGAAAGTCCTGTGTCGTTCCGGTCAGGCTGCTATTCCAGTTTTGATTGCCGTAGGTGAGCTGCGCCCGTCCGCCAGCACTGGGAATGGCCGCCACGACGTCGGGCGACGTTTGACGGTTGGCGATCGCCTTGACGTCGTCCATGGTGAGCGTCGACCCCGTGCCGAACCCCTGCTGTACCCCGCCGGCGCCCTTCGCGTTCGAGGGAAAGACCGTCAGCAGGTTGGAACCCAGCGATTGGATCTGCTGCTGGACGGCGACCGAGGCGCCGTTACCCACGCCGACCAGCAGGATGACGGCCGCGACGCCGATCAGGATGCCGAGCATGGTCAGGCTGGACCGCAGCCGGTTCGACAGGAGCCCGTTGACCGCCAGCCGGAGCCCTTCGAGAATGCTCACTGCCCACGCGAGGAGAACCCCGCGACCCCCTGGATGTCAGTCGATCGACTCTCGTCGCTGACGATCACGCCGTCGCGCAGTCGCACCACGCGCTGTGCGAAGGCCGCGATGTCAGCCTCGTGAGTGATCAGCACGATCGTCCGACCCTGGTGGTTGAGCTCGCGGAGAAGTTTCATGATTTCGAGACTCGATTCGGTGTCGAGGTTCCCGGTTGGTTCATCGGCCAGCAGAATCGCCGGGTCGGTCACCAGCGCGCGGGCGACGGCGACGCGCTGCTGCTGCCCGCCCGAGAGCTCGTTGGGGAGGTGGCTGGCTCGTTCCAGGAGACCGACCGATTCGAGCGCGGCCATGGCCCGCTCCCGCCGCTGCTGGTTGTCGCCGGCGTAAATCAGCGGCATCTCGACGTTGTGCACCGCGCTCGCTCGCGGAATCAGGTTGTAGGACTGGAAGACGAAGCCGATCTTTCGATTGCGAATCCAGGCCAGCTGGTCATCCGAAAGGTCGGAGACGTCGTAGCCATCGAGAATGTAGCGGCCGGAGGAAGGCTGGTCGAGGCAGCCGATCAGGTTCATCAGCGTGCTCTTGCCCGAACCCGAAGGGCCCATGATGGCGACGAACTCGCCCTCCGGGATATGAAGCGAAATGCCTTTGAGGGCGGCTACCTCAACCTCGCCGGCGCGGTAGACCTTGGTGATCCCCTCGAGGGTGATCATCCGCCGCCCCGGATGACGCCTCCACCGCCGAAGCCGCCACCGCCGCGGATCAGGTTGCTACCGGTGCCTGTGGGTGTACGCAGGGCCGGGAGCACCACCCGGTCGCCTTCGTTGAGCCCGGCCTTGATCTCGGTGTAGGTGTCACCGACCACACCGGTCACGACCTCGGTCGCCACCTGCTGGCCGTTCGAGAGGACCGTGACCATCGTGGTCCCACCCTGGATATGGACCGCGGCGTTGGGGACGCGCACCGCATTGTCCGCCTGGGCGACGGTGACCGCAGCGTTTGCGGTCATGCCTGCGCGCAGTCGCGGGTCGGTCCGATTGAGCACGAAGCTGACGTAGTAGTCGACAACGTTCGAGACGATGGTGGCGCTGGGGCTGATGCTCAACACGTGGCCCGAAATCGTAAGTCCTGGGATGGCGTCGAACGTCAGCGCCGTCGTCTGATTGGCCGCCAGCCGCGCGGCATCCGTCTCGGCGAATGGCATCACTGCCACGTAGCTGCTGTTGTCGTCGATCACCATGAAACCGGAGGCAGCCGCCGTGCTCGAGGAGGGCTGCGGGGCGAGCGATCCAGGTGCTTGCGCCGTGGCGCCGGAGCCGCCCCCAGCGACCGACTCGCCCGGCACGCCGTTGATGCTCACGATGACGCCCGAGGTCGGCGCGGTCAGCGTGGTTTCGGTGAGGGCCAGCTGCGCCGCCTGCACCTGCGCCTGGGCGGATGCCACCTGGGCCTGGGCAGCCGCAACCGAATTCGGCTTGACCTGGCTCTGGACCGTCAGGTTGTCGCGCGCCGAGGTGATCTGCTGCGATGCGGAGTTGATCCGCGATAGCCCGCTGATCGCGTCCATGTTTTGCTTGCTCTGGTCATTCGCCAGCTGCGCCCGGTCCTGGCTGCACTGCGCCCCATTGGGGCAGTCGGCATTGACCTTCGCCTGGTCGTTGGCGACGGTTGTCGTGTCGGCCTGGTTCTGGGCGTTGACCGAGGCGACGGTGTCGTTGTAGTTCTGCTGGGCGCCGCTCAGCTGGTGCTGCAGCTGCGCGATCTGCGCGGCGGTGACCGGAGACTGCGTCGCTTGCAGGCTGGCCTGGGCGGATGCCAGCGACGCTTGCGCTTGCGCCAGCGCGGCTTGCTGGCTCGTGGAATCGAGCCGGGCGAGAACCGCGCCGGCTGCGACCTTATCGCCCACCTTGACATCGACCTCGGTGAGCGTGCCGGCGACTTTGAAATTGACGTTCATTCGCCCCGAGGGCACGAGCGAGCCGGTGCCGCTGACGACCGACGTGACGGTCCCGCGGTCGGCGGTCGCGGTGCGAATCGCCGCGGCGGCCGGTTGGGCGAAGACGGTGTCACGGGCGATCAAGCCAACCAGCAGCACGGCGACGAGGCCGAGCCCGACCAGCCAGGCCCGCGTTCCGGTGAGCCACGCGGTTCGCCGAAGTTGTGGGAGCGGCTTCAGCGTCGGCGTTTGCCGCATCACACCGCCCCCGACCGCGTCGTGTCAATCATGGTGGTGGCTTAGGGCGTTGCTGCCGGCTGAGCCTGGAAATTGCCCAGCGTCACTCCGACGGAAATGTGCTGTCCGTTCCGGGTGACCGACAGCGTGACGTGATCGCCGACCTTCTTGCTATCGAGATACTGCGTGAGCTGCTCGATGGTCGTGATCGAGTGCGAGTCGATGGCGGTGATCACATCGTCGTTCGCCGACGCCTGCCCATCGGCCTGCAGGCCGGCCGCCGCCGACGGGCCATTCGGCACCACCTGGATTACCAGCACGCCCGACTTCTCGCTCAGGCCGAGCTGATCGGCGGTGCCCGACGTCAGCGTCTGACCGCTGATGCCCAACCAGGGGTGCTGGATCGCTACGCCCTTCTCCAAGGAGGGCAGGACGGCCTTGACGCGATTGATCGGGATGGCGAACCCGACGCCGACATTGCCCTCGACCGGGCTCTGGATCGAATCGTTGACGCCGATCAGCTGGCCGCGGCCGTCGAGCAGCGCGCCGCCGGAGTTGCCGGGGTTGATCGGTGCGTCGGTCTGGATCATGCCCGTCAGCGCTCGACCATTGGGCGCGGTCGTGCCGCGATTCAAGCCGGAGATGATGCCGGCCGTGAACGAACCCTGCAGGCCAAACGGTGCGCCGATGGCGAGGGCGGTGTCGCCGACCTGCAGCGTGTCCGAGTTGCCGATCGCCAGCGGATGCAGTTGGTCCTGCGACACGGAGACCTTGACAACGGCGAGGTCGGCGCTCTGGTCGACCCCTTTCACCTGCCCGGTGGCGGTATGGCCGTCATTGAAGGTGACCTGGATCTGGGTGGCACCCGCCACGACATGGGCGTTGGTCAGGATGTCCCCCTGCTGGTCGACGACGATCCCCGATCCCTCCGCCTGGCTGAAGGAGCGCGCGCCGCCGCGAGCGATTTCGGTTGAAATCGTCACCACGCCCGGAACCGTCTGCTGGTAGATGGCGGCGAAGGACCCGGGCGATGGGGCCGGTGCCACCACCCCGGCGACGGTGGCCGCCGCGGTCGTGCCGCTGGCGGTGTTGCGGTGGCTCGCCAGGGCTGCGCCGATGGCGCCGCCGCCGATGCTGCCGACGACCAGCCCGGCGGCGAGCATGGCGGCTGCCATGCTGCGCGCCGGACGGTGGGGAAAGGAGGGAACGGGTTGAATCGGTTGAACGGGCGCCGGCGGCTCCGGGGGAATGGGTGTCTCGATGAAGTCCGGCGCGAACGGATCCCGCATGATGCGAAACCCATGCTGCGCCCGGGCGATGAGCCGTCGGTGAAAGCTGCCTAAGGGTTCGCTAAGAGTTCGGGCTCGCGTGGCAGCACGACCGTAAAGGCGGCGCCGCCCTGGGGATTGTTGGCGGCCGAGATGCGTCCGCCGTGCTCCTGCGCGATCCAGCGCGCGATCGCCAGGCCCAGCCCCGTTCCCTCGCCCGCACGCGAGGCGTCCGACTGGTAAAAGCGCTCGAAGATCCGCTCCAGATCGTCCTTGGGAATGCCCGGGCCATTGTCGCTGACCTTGAGCGCCGCCGACTGGCTGCCGGCCTGGAGCGTGACCGAAATCTGGCCGTCCTGGCTGGTGTGCCGGAAGGCGTTGTCGATCAGAATCCACAGCAGTTGCTTGATCGCGTCGGCATTGCCGCGGACGGTCGCCGCCTGGCCGTCGAGCAACTCGATGCGGCGCGTGGGTTGGAGCGCCTGTGCCTGACGCGAGACGTCCTGCACGATGGGGCGCAAATCGACCGGATCTTTTTCGAGGTGGTAGCCCGCGTCGGCACGGGCCAGTGTCAAGAGGTCCTGCACCATGCGGCTCATCCGCTCGCTCTCGCCGGCGATGTCGTTGAGCGCCGCCACGCGGTCCTCGCTGGTGATGTCGTCACGCTTCAAGAGCAGTCCGACATTCCCCCGAATGGTCGTCAGCGGCGTGCGCAGCTCGTGCGAGGCGTCGGCCACGAAGCGTCGCTGGGCGATCAGCGCCGAGCGCAGACGCAGATAGGCATCCTCGAGCTGGCGCAACATCTGATTGAAGCTTCGCTGCAGCCGGCCGACTTCGTCGTTGGCGATGCCGACGGGAAGCCGGCGGCTGAGGTCCTGGGTTTCGCCGATGTCCTCCGCGGTGCTCGCCATGGCATCGAGCGGCCGCAGCGCCCGACCGGCCACGAACCAGCTGGCCGCGCCCGCGCCCAGCAGGCTCAAGAAGACGCCGGCCAGCAGGAAGAGACGAAGGTCATTGAGGAGGTTCTGCATGCCGAAGAGGGGCTGGCCCACCACGACATAGCCGCTCGGCCCGACGCTGCGGACGTAAACACGCATGAGCGGTCCGTTTTGTGACGGCGTCGTCTCCAACACGCCGTGGTCGAAGGGCACCGAGGAGAGGAGGCTCGAGGGATATTGCGGGTCGATCCCGTCGATCTTGCCCGAGGAGAAGAGTGATGCCCCGTTCGCCTCAAAGATCTGAAGGAACACTTCAGGACTAGCGTTCAAGTCGGCCGGAAGGAATTGCCGCAATGGGGCGAAATGACCACCGGAGCGGACAATGGTCGCCCAGGCGGTGTCGCCACGTCGGGCCAGCGTGCTGTCTTGCTGCGACACCAGGCTGCGCTCCACCACGGCATACACCACCACGCTGAAGATGACGACCGTGACCGCGACGACGGCCGCACCGAAGAGCGCGATCCGGCCGCGGATGGGGATGCGGTGGCGAAACTGGGTGCGCCCGTCGAGCCAGCTCGACAGCCGCTTGGTCAACCGACGAAGGGGAGAAAAACGGTCGGCAATCGGCGGGCGATCGCCGGCGTTCATTCCTCTTTGAGGATGTACCCCACGCCGCGCACCGTCTGCAGCAGGCGGGGCCGGCCGCCTTGCTCGAGCTTCTGCCGGAGATAGCCGACGTACACGTCGACCACGTTACTACTCGCCCCAAAATCGAAACCCCAGACGGCGTCGAGCAATTGCTCGCGGCGCAGCACCTGGCCTGGGTTTCGCATGAAGTGCTGGAGCAGGTCGAACTCCTTGGCCGTGGTCGAGATCGGCTGGTCCTGGCGGCGGACCTCGCGCGTCGCCAGGTCCATCACGACGTCGGCATAGCGCAGCGTGCGGCGGGCCCGTGGGGCGCGGCGGCGAAGCAGCGCCCGCACCCGAGCCAGCAGCTCCTCGTAGGCAAACGGCTTGACAAGGTAGTCGTCGGCGCCGCCGTCCAGGCCCCTGACGCGGTCGGCGGTGCCGTCCTTGGCGGTCAGCAGCAGAATCGGCACATCGCCCTCCGCGCGGAGGCGCCGGGTCACCTCGAGCCCGTCCATGCCCGGCATCATGATGTCCAGGATGGCGAGGTCGGGCATGCGTTCGCGGGCGCGGTTGAGGGCGATCTGACCGTCCGGCGCAACCTCTACCTGGTAGCCCTCGTAGATCAGGGCGCCCGACGACCATCGTCACGAACATCGTGATCGCGGCCACCGCCATGAAGACGGTGGCGATCCCGGTCAGCGCCAGGCTGAGTTTGCGGCTGGCATAGCGCTTCATCACCGCGGCGTCCGTTCCCAGGAGCACGATCAGGAGCAGCAGCGGAGGCGCCACGACGCCGTTGATGACGGCCGCAATGAAGAGCGCGCGGATCGGGTCGAGGTGCACGAAATTCATCAGGGCGCCGACCACGGTGGCCAGGGTGAGGATCAGGTAGAACGTCGGTCGCTGCTGCGGCTTGCTGGCCAGGCTCCCGCGCAACCCGAGGAACTCCTTGATCGCATAGGTCGCGGAGCCGGTCAAGATCGGAATCGCGAGCAGGCCGGCGGCGATCAGCCCAACCGAGAAGACAATGAAGGCAAATGGTCCCGCGAGCGGAGCCAGCGCCGCGGCCGCTTGCTCGGCGGTCTGGACATCCGTCTTGCCGTGCGCATGCAGGACGGCGGCGGAGGTGAGAATGATGAAGAACATCACCAGGTTGGAAAAGGCCATTCCGGTCAGGACGTCGACCCGGGCGGCGCGGAGCTCGGAGAGCCGCAGTCCGCGGCGGCCGCGATCGGGATTGGTGGCGCCGCTTGCCGTCAGCTCGTCGACCTCAGAGGACGCCTGCCAGAAGAAGAGGTATGGCGAGATGGTCGTGCCGAAGACGGCGACCAGGGCCATGACGAAATCCTTCGAGAGCTCGAAGTGCGGAATGACGGTCGCTTTGAGCACCTCCAGCAGCGGGGGATGGGCGAAGAAGGCGGTGATGACGTACGCGAAGAGGGCGAGCGTCAACCACTTGAAAATCTTGAAGATGGTGGCGTAGGTGGCGAAGACCTGTAGGACGATGATCAGCACGGCCACCGGAACCACCAGCCACAGCGCCTGAAGGGCGCCGCGTGAGAGCAGCGATCCGGCCGCCGCCACCGCTCCGAGGTCGGCGCCGAAGTTGAAGGTGTTGGCGACGAGCAGCCCGAGGATGGCGATGCCGACGAGCGAGCGGGGGAATTTTCGGCGCAGGCTGGCGCCTAGCCCGACACCGGTCTCGAGCGCGATCCGGGCGCACAGCTCCTGCACGGCGCTCATCAGCGGGAAGGTGAAGAGGGCTGTCCACAGCAGGCCGTAGCCGAACTGGCTCCCCACCTGGGAGTAGGTCCCGATGCCGCTGGGGTCGTCGTCGCTGGCGCCGGTGATCAACCCCGGGCCGAGTCGCTGGAAGAAGCCGATGAACCCCTTGCGCTTCGCGATGTCGGGGGTCCTCCCGACCTGGGCGACGTCGTCGGCCGGCTGCGGCCCCGGCTTGACGACCGAGAGAATGGGATCCGGCTTGGGCTCGGGGGCCGCTGGTTGCTTCATATAAAGCTGACAGTAACGATATCACGTCATGAACTCAGGTTCCGGGGGCGCGGCATACTGGAAGGGCCATAACCTCGAGGCATCTGGGACCGTTGTAACAACCGGCCGCAGGGTCTGGCCAGCTGATACCGTCACTGATAGGATGAGACAGAAATGTCACAGGGAGTAATCAAAATTGCGCTGGCGATGGCATTCGCCGGTCTGCTGCCGTCCTGTTTCGGCGCGCAGGTGAATACGCGGCCCATCGGGCCGGTCGCGCTGGCCTATAACTTCCCCAAGCCGACGCCGGCGCCCGTCGGGACACCCGAGCCCCAGGCTTCGTTGACCGTGGGCCAGGTTGCGGCCGGCCAGGGGGCCGTCGAGGTTCGTGGCTTTCACGAACCGCCGGACTGGGCGCACCGGAACTATTGCGGCGCCGGGGCGACCCAGGTGCTGCTCTCCGCCTGGATGACCGACGTCCCGGACATCGAGGCCGTCGCCCGGGCATCCAAGCTGAATCCGAACAGCGGCGAATTTGGCGCCAACGCCGCCGCCGCCATCGACACCTTCCTCAACCCGGTCGTCCTCCCCGCCCTCGGGCAACCGCGCTACAAGGCCGAGCACGTGACCACGCTCGACGAGGTGAAGGCGAAGATCCAGCACGACATCGTCGATGAGCAGGCCATCATGACGTTCGGTCACGGGGTGCCGGTCATGGTGCAGACGATGACGAAGACGATGCCGGGGTGGAATCGCTGGAACGCCACCCACATGATCACGATCTTCGCCTTTGACTTCAGTCACGACGACCCGGCTCTCGACACCGTGACCTATGCCGAGACGCCGTCGCCGCTCGCCGGGTACCGCGGTCCGGACTTCCAGACGATCTCCGTCAAGGCCCTCTGGGTGGCGATGCAGGCCTACCTGCGCGAGTTTCCGCAGGACCCGATGAACGTCATCAGCTAGGGGCCGGGGGCTCGCTCCGCATAATGGAGCCATGGCACGGGCGGCCGATCAACCGAACGACGTGATTTCGATGGAGGCGCTCATCCGCCATCAGTTGATCCTGCTCGGCGAGGACCCCTTACGCGAGGGACTCCGCGATACGCCTGAACGGGTGAAGGAGAGCCTCGAGTTCCTGACCCGCGGCTATCGCATGACCCTGGACGACGTCTTCGGCGGCGCCACCTTCGCCGAGGCCTACAAGGACATGATCGTCGTCAAGGAT
>WNFI01397667.1_pt1 | contig 10290 bp, 4 predicted proteins | sample 5400471 | NCBI WGS metagenome assembly WNFI01 (sample SAMN13153348, study PRJNA577476) | soil metagenome | isolation source: 100 cm saprolite on Douglas fir-dominated hillslope | place: USA:California | collected 2013-09-17 | reverse complement strand
TACAGGGAATTCCAATACAGTGGAGGATCCTGATCCGACCCGACTTGCCGGTCCAAGAACCATAGCGATTCTGTCCCGAACCCACCGCCCGCATGATTGTAGACCAGATCGAAAATCACCGCGAGTCCGTAGGCGTGGCAGAGATCGACCAGCGCTTTCAGTTGATTCACTTCTCCGCGTAAATCTGCGGCCGTGAAAGCGGTCAGGCCCTTTGCGGTGAGGAGCTGATTCACATTATTCAAGTAGGGGCCGAGCTCATTGTCCTCCACCGCATAGCTCATTTCCGGGGAAAAGTAGTCGGTTCCGTTGTAGCCCAGGCTGAAGGCGCTTGGAAATTCCTGGATCGGCATGAGTTGCACCGCACCGATCCCCAGATCGGCCAGGTAAGGTACCTTGGCCACTACGTCGAGAAACGTTCCTCCTTTCCCCGGCAAGTTAGGGACATAAAAAGCGCCGACATGAAGTTGATAAATGACGAGATCGTTGAAGGCGGGTGTAGCGAATCCTGTTTGATGCCAGGGAAAACCCGGGCGGCGGACGGAGCAGCTCCACTCCGGTCCTTCCAATTCACGCGCGTAGGGGTCGCGCTTCCAACCAGGCCCGGCCGGGCCGTCGATCCAAAATTTGTAGAGATCTCGCTCGACGACCCCAGGAATAAATCCGTGCCAGTAACCGTTTTCACCACGAACGAGAGAGGCCGAGTCCACGATAGCGAAACCATTGAACGTGCCCCGGACGTTAACTGCGGCGGCATTGGGTGCCCAGATTCTAAACGTAGCACCGTTGGCGATGAGGTTTGCGCCCATCGGGGTATTCGCGGAAATATTTGCTAGCGAGGCTCCCATTCCGTTTACGATTTTAGCGGGCCGTGGTTTGGAGAGTTGAGAAACGGTGCGTGAAATTCGCAAAAACCGCCGGTGGACCTAGGTTGATCGACGCTCGTTTTTCTGACAAACTAAGCTAATCAAATAAGGCCACGCTTTCGAAACGAATAACCGCTTGGGGTTTCCTCTCAGCTGAAAAATGAGTGAAAAAATAAATAATGACTCGGTCCGTCGTAATACGGACGCAAACCGTTTCGAGATGGACATCGGAGAAGAGCTGGCGGTCGTCGACTATCATCTCGGGACCGGAAAAATGGTCATCACCCACACGTTCGTTCCACCCGCTGCGCGTGGTCAGGGTGTTGCCGAAAAGCTCGTCCGCAGCGCCTTGGAAGCGGCACGAACGGAAGGTTTATCAGTCGTTCCCGAGTGCTCCTATGTCGCTGCTTTTATTAAACGGCATCCTGAATTCCACTCTCTGCTCGCCCTAACGTAGCCAGCATGAGACTGATTCGCTTAATTCGCGTCTGCGCTTGGATAGCGCGACATCCGTTGCTCTTGTCGATTTACTAAAATATCCCTCCCTCCGTGCCGATAAGCGGAAACGAGACAAATACCTTTTGCGTTCCACGATTGAGAGTTCTTGCTCGTTGAGGTGAAGTGATTAATGCGAGTTTTTTACCTCGATCTCGGTCCGATTTGTATCGTAACACCTAGCCGTGTAAGAGCTCCATGGTGGTCCGTCCGTTGAACCCAGCCCGTCGTCATTTCGAACGATAAATATATTTAGTCTACCTCGCCATGTTTGTAGATAAATCAGATGGAAAAATGAACGCTAACATGCTGACCCCCGGGGTGGAGCTTTGGCTGGCCGGGGGGGGCGAAATGGGAAAGCGGATTAGGTCGTTTGATTGGGCAAATCATCCGCTGGGGCCGTTCGAAAATTGGCCTCAAAGCCTTAAGATTGTCGTGAGAATCATGCTCTCGTCCCGTTATGCGATGTGGTTGGGATGGGGCCGCGAGTTTTTCTTTTTCTGCAACGACGCCTATCTTCCGACAGTGGGCATCAAAGAGGGCTGGGTCCTCGGATCCTCGGCGCGGAAAGTCTGGGCCGAGATATGGCAAGATATCGGGCCTCGCGCCGAATCGGTCGTCAATACAGGCGAAGCGACTTGGGACCAGTCGCTTCTCTTGTTTTTGGAACGAAGTGGATATCTCGAAGAAACGTATCATACGTTTTCGTACAGCCCGGTTCCGGATGACAACGGCACCGTCGGTGGAATGCTCTGTGTCGTCACCGAGGATACGGAGAGAGTCTTAGGAGAAAGACGGTTTGCTTTACTCGGTGATCTCGGGTCGGGCCTTGCCGGAATCAATACCGAGAAAGAGCTGTTTTCAGCGGTCGCTGCCAGCGTTTTTCGTCATCCCAATGATATACCCTTTGCACTTGTCTATTTGTGGGACGAAACGAGAAGGACCGCGCGGTTGGCCTGTTGCCAAGGCGCGTCGCTTGGCGATCCGGTCGCACCTTCCGCCCTGACAATTGACGCCGCCGATACTCCTTGGCCGGCTTCGGCGCTATTAAGCGCGAAGACCTCGCTGATCGTTGACGATCTGGACCAACGATTCGCCGAACTTCCTGCAGGAGTGTGGAAAAAGGCCTCGCGACAAGCCGTACTCGTGCCGATCGGTCAGCAGGGTCAGGACGTCCCAGCGGGCTTTTTGATCGCAGGGCTCAATCCGTACCGGACGTTTGATTCCTCCTACAGCGACTTTGTAACGCTCTTGTCGGGACAAATTGCGGCCGGTCTTTCCAACGTGCGGGGGTACGAGGCGGAAAGAAAACGCGCGGAAGCTCTTGCTGAATTGGACAGGGCAAAGACGACCTTCTTCAGCAACATCAGCCATGAATTGCGGACTCCATTGACCCTCATCCTCGGTCCCGTCGAAGACCTTCTGAACCATCCAGCGCGTCAATTGACCGGGGAAAATCGCGAACTCGTCCAAATGACGCACCGTAACGGGCTTCGGTTGTTAAAACTCGTGAACGCGCTTCTTGATTTTTCCCGAATCGAAGCGGGAAAACTGCAAGCTACCTATCGACCGACTGATCTCGCAGCTTTTACTCGCGATATTGCGGATGCATTTCGACCTGCAACCGAAAAGGCGGACTTGCGATTCATCATCGACTGCTCGCCGCTATCCGAGCCGATTTATGTCGATCGCGAGATGTGGGAGAAAATCGTTCTTAATTTGGTCTCCAACGCCTTTAAGTTTACGCTTAAAGGTGAAATACGCGTCTTGCTTCACGAAGTCGGCGAAATGGTCGAACTCCAAGTGTGCGATACCGGAACCGGCATATCGGCCGAAGCAAAGGCGCGCTTGTTCGAGAGATTTTATCGCGTAGCCGATGCCAGGGGCAGAACCTATGAGGGCACCGGCATCGGTTTGGCGTTGGTGCAGGAACTCGTGAAGCTTCACGGGGGGACTGTTACGGCGGACAGTGCACCTGAAAAAGGAAGTATTTTTACGGTGCGCCTGAAAAGAGGCAAAGATCACCTGCAAGCCGACCATGTGCACGGAGGCGCAAGCCTTCATGCCATAGCGATTACCGCGAATGCGTTCACGGAGGAAGCTCTCCGTTGGTTGCCGAATGAAAATGAAATTCGCGAGAGCCCTGGAAGAGACCGATGGGTTGAATCCGAGTCGGACGCGCAATTTGACGCACGAGGACGAGTGATGGTCGTGGAAGACAACGCAGACATGCGTTCCTATATCGCCAAATTGCTTTCGGTAAGATTCGAAGTGCGGGCCGTTTCAGATGGACTTTCGGCTCTCGAGCAGATGCGAAAAGACCCGCCCGATTTGCTTTTGAGTGACATCATGATGCCCGCCATGGATGGTTTTGCTTTGCTCAAAGCGGTGCGGGCAGACAAAAATTTGGCCACAACGCCCGTGATTCTTCTTTCAGCGCGGGCGGGAGAAGAAGCGCGCGTCGAAGGCATGGCAAATGGGGCGGATGATTACCTTGTGAAGCCGTTTAGTGCGCGCGAATTACTGGCCCGCGTCGCGACTCATTTGAAGATCTCGCGAATTCGCCGGCAGGCTGCGCAACTGCTCGAGGAAAGCCGGGCAAATGCAGTCGCGCGGGCGGAAGAAATGGAGACGTTGATGCGAGCGGTGCCTAACCCGGTTTTTGTTTCCTACGATCCGGAATGTCGGACGATAACGGGCAACCCAGCCGCCAACCAAATGTTAGCCGCTCCGTTGGTAACAAATTTTTCAATTTCGGGTGCTGAGGATCAACCAAAACCGGTCATCAAAATCCGCAAAGATGGCGACCTGCTGGATGTTCGTAATCTCCCCATGCGGCTGGCGGCGAGTACCGGAGTTGCCCAATTCAATCAAGAACTCGAAATCCTTTATCCTGATGGCCGGACGGTGTGGATTTACGGAAACGCGCTGCCGCTTTACGATAAAGACGGCAAGGTTCGGGGAAGCGTCGCTTCGTTCATGGACATCACCGAGAGAAAAAAACAAGAGGAGATACTTGAGCGGCGCGTTGAAGAACGGACGGCCTCCCTTAAGGCGGCCGTAGCCCAATTGGAAGAATTCTCATACGCCGTGTCGCACGATTTGCGTGCTCCGTTGCGCGCGATGCAGGGCTATTCCGAGGCCCTCCTTGAAGAGTATGCGGGAAAGCTGGACGAAACGGCGATGGAGTACCTGGTGAAGATTCAGCGTGCCAGCCGACGATTGGACAAACTTACGCGGGATGTGCTGATCTATAGCAAAGTTTCGTTGGCGAACGTCGTCCTTGAGCCGACCAATCTTGAAAGACTCATACCGGAGATCATCGAACAATATTCCTCGGAACTAGGCATCGAAGCACAGATTGAGGTCAAGACGCCGCTTCATTCCGTTTTGGCGGACGAGTCTTCCCTGACCCAGAGCATATTTAATTTGTTGGGGAACGCGGTTAAATTTGTGAAAACCGGCACACGGCCCCACGTAAAGATTTGGACAGAGAAGAAGGACCAGAGCGTCTTTCTCTATGTGGAAGACAATGGAATCGGAATCCGCCCTGAATACCAAAAACGCATCTTCAACGTCTTTGAGCGCCTTCATAACGAAAAACAGTACAGTGGCACCGGAATCGGCCTGGCGATCGTGAAAAAGGCCGTAGAAAAAATGGGAGGCGAGGTCGGCGTGAAATCGGCAGAAAATGAAGGAAGCGTTTTTTGGCTGCGGTTACCCGCCGCGTAATTCAAGGGCAAATCCGCAATCTGCCATCTTGGTAGTTGAAGACGATTTGTTTTTTTACGTGGGTGTTTAAAAAGGCCTGGATAACCAATCCCGCTCAGCATACGACGGCTAAGGGACAGGTCAGAAAAAGGAGCAAGAGATTTTAGTCCTTAAGGGACAGGTCAAAAAAATGGATGACCGGAAATCATCTTGATTTTACATTTGTCGAAGCGAGGTGGGGCGTTGCTCCATGACGTAGCGTGTTTCTTGCCGAGGTTACCGTGTCATTGCTAGAAATCTGTGCACGCGGAAGTCGAAACCGACCTGTTGTGCTTCGACCGATGCCGGAGCCGCTGAGAGGAGAGCCTGCAATGAGGTGGGCCGTCGCGTCCCTGCGACGGCATGGCAAGCAGCACAAGTGTCTCAATCGCAAAATGCCGTCGCAGGAACATGACGGCCCACCTTCAGATCATTTCTCCGCTTTGCGTCTTGGCGCCTTTGCGTAAGCTTTTCAGAAGCTTCATCCTGGCTAGGACACCATCGGTAGAAGTCTTTATTTCGAAAACACGTCCGAATCTATTCTAGACTATTTTTTCGGATGCCGCGCAAAATGGCGAGGTCTCCCCAGTCCGTGAGGTCAGGCAGGAGCTGAGGTGCAGTGCGGGATCGTGTTCCTGTGTTGCGCCGGTACGCAGCTAAATGCTCTTCGACGAACGCCCGACTTCCGAGAACCGCTCCGTCGATTAGGTAGCGCATGCGGCTACGAAGAACGGTCGCCAAGGGCAACCGCCCCTTTGCCTGTACCACTTCGGTCAACTGCTCGAGGGACAGGTTTGCTTTCCGTTCGTGGGGAGTCGCACCCGTCGAAAAGATAATTTGGCGATAGGCTTGGTGGGCTTCGTTCCAGTCATCGATTCCCAGAACCTTGCACAGGCCTTGTTGGGCTAATCGGTTGCCAGCCACAGCCTCGGCGTAGCCGCAGAACCGGTAGTCCTTTGGGTCTACGACCAGCCCCGCCCGCACGCCGTTAAGATCGACGTAGGCTGAGCTCGTTCGAAGAGCACCGCTTCCGAATTCAACGAGAACACTTTTAAAACGTTCCGCCCAGAGGGTCCCATATCGACGGTGGGTTTTGTTGAACCAAATGGAGAACCGCTGCTTGACCAATTTCATGTAGGAGGACAAATCGCCCATCTGAGCCAACTGCCGTCTCCGCCAAGTGTCGGCCTCTTTGCCTCCGGTTTTTAGCTGCGCCCGGATGACCTCCAAACGCGCCGTTTGGTACTTCGTCGGCTTGGGATAGAGAACACGGTAGCGCCGCAGCAGTTCTTCATCCGAAAGAAGGGTTTTCTGAGACACGCGAAGTATGATGTGAAAATGGTTGGAAAGAATGACGTAGGTGAGCACCTCTACTCCGCAATATTCGGCTGCGACGCGCATTTGATTGCGCAGGACTTCTCGATCCGACGGTTCAAAGAGCCGCTCACCGTTCACAGTGCGGCTGATACAGTGATACACTGCATCGCCGTCCTCGGGAGCCACCTTGATTCTTCGCTGCCTCATGTCTCTCACTTTAGCAGCGTTTCCCGCGCGTCCTTCGTTTTTTTTGACCTGTCCCTTGTTTTTGGTACGTGCAATTTTTTCAGCCTGGGAGGGGATCCAAAATAAAAAAGCGGCCCTCGTTTGAGAGGGCCGACTTCTTAAGATGAAACCGAGATGCGGCTGAGGGCAGGTTTAGAAGTTGTAGGATACGGAGCTCTTCCAAGCACGCGGTTCACCGACGAGGAGCGAGCCGCGGCTTCCGCCTGCTTGGATGTAGTTTTTGTCCAGGACGTTGGTGATGGTGAAGCGGAAGGTCCACGACCGGTGACGATAGCTCACGCCCAGATTAGCGAGCATGCGTCCAGCGATCTTGAAGGTCGGCTGCTGAGGGACAAATGGCGTGCTGCCTGCGAGCGGCTTTGTCGTTGTGTAACTTGTCACATTTTCACCCACCACATCGCTTTTATAATCCAAGCCTAGATTTGCACCGAATCCCTTCAACACACCGTCGGTAAAGCGATAGTCGACATAGAGGCCGCCAGCGCGATCCGGCACCGCGCGCAGTCGGACGTTCGTGATCGGCTGACGAACCTTAAAATCGGTGTAGTTGCCGAGAAGCGTGAGATTCTTGCTGACGGAAAAGGTCAGTTCGCCCTCCCAACCTTTGGAATTCAGGTTGAGATAAAGCGGATTGGGAAAGTCCGGCGGCGGCGTGATGCCTTGAGAAATGAGCACATAGTACTCGCTGTTCGGCACCGGATAATTTTGCTGCACAATCGAGAAGTACGAAACCGATGCAGTGAGCCTTCCGTCGAGCAAGGCCGTCTTGACGCCGTACTCGTTTTGATAGCCCGAAGCGACCTTGAGCGACGTGGCATTGTTGCCGGCACTGAGTGAGCCGGGCATCGTTCCACCGGTTGTGTTGTATCCGTAAAATAACGACACGGATTTGATCGGTTTCACCACCACTCCGAGCGATTTCGCCGTGTCGGAGAGATTGTAGGACGGAACGGTCGTCCCCAGCGCACTAAGTGCGGTCCCTGTGGTATCCGTACGTGTGAGTTCTCCGAAGAACCGGGACACCCCTCCGGAAACCTCCACGCGGTCATTGAGTGCGCTCAGCGTTTCGTACGCAAAGATCTGCAGATCGTTTTGCTTCGCAGTCTTGTCCGTGCCTCCATTGGCCGGCGTCGGGTAGACAAACGTGTAAGGTTCGTAGGTGATACTATCGAGGCGGTTGCCGTATACCGGCGAACGTCCCGCCGCCGGCCAGGAGATGTAGTGAACTTTGGACGTGTTCGCGGCAAAACCCGCGATGGTCGTCGATTTGAGCCAGCGGGTTTCGAACAGCGCCGCGTAGTCGTTCTTGATGTGGCCCTCGGTGTACTCGAGATCGACCTTACCATTGTTGCGGGAATAGATGTAACTCGATGGATCCGGCAGGGTAACGGTCGACGAGGTGGCGGTCGCGGTGCTTCCTGAATTATCCGCTGTCCAGATTACACCGGGTTCGTACTTGCCGGTATAAGGATTTCGGCTGCCTCCACCGCCTGGAAGATTCGAAATCGCTGCGCTGGTTCCACCAACGTCGATGCGTCGAATGTGATCGCCCATGACATAGAGTCGCGATGTCACGTGTTCTCCGAGAGTCGAGAGTAGTTCTGCGCTTACGCGCTCGGTGGCGCGATGCCGTGCGTCCGTTTCATTGCCAAAGGACCAATTGCGAGGAAGTCCCGGGGCAATCCGTGCGTATCCATCGCTGCCTACACTTGGGTCAATCGGGAGGCCGCCGAGATTCGTCTCACGATTCTGAACCACGTCAGCTTTGAGCGTAAGCTTTTGCGTCGGCGAAAACTGAATCGAAAACGACGGCGCCAATTCGTAACCGTTTCTGAACTGATTTTTGATGTAGTAATTGTTTTTCCAAACCGCCGCCACGACGCGCGCAGCCATTTTGCCATTGGCATCGAGCACGCGGTTGACGTCGAAATTAACGCTATTGCCGAAGTATTCGGCCACCTCGAGATTTACCGTCGCAGCATTTTTTCCAAGGGGAGACTTTGTGATAGGATTCATGACACCGCCTGGACTTCCACCTGGCACCAGAATGGCATTTGGTCCTTTGATGACCTCGATGCGTTCGATGTTATAAGGCGCCAGCGACATACTGTAGCCATCCGCACCCGAGAGATTGGTGCCGTCGATAAACTCCTGCGAAACTTGAAATCCGCGGATTTGATAACGGTCGCCACCATAGGGCAGCGTGGATTCGACGATCGGTGTCACGTACTTAGCCGCATCAAGCATGCGACCGGCGAGCGAGTCTTCCAATAACTCGTGCGGTACGACCGAGATCGTTTGCGGAATATCTTGGATCGACATTGCCACGCGCGAGGTTGAGAGCGCCTGATTCGATTGATAGGGATTGGATGGATTCTCGGTGATCCGGAATTCCGGAAGTTTAACCGACTCTTCTCCGGCCGCATTCGGAAGCGTGACCGTTTGCGTGTATGCAGACAAAGACATCACTGAGACGAACGAAACAAGCGCAACGAGGCGCGGAGGAAGCGTCAAACGTGTACCGGAAAAGCCCGGACAAGGACGCCTCTCGTAAGACGAGAACGTGGTTTGCATAGACCGCTTAGATGGGGGTGGATGGGTAGCCAAACCGCTGGAGTAGCAACGGCGGAAAGAAGACTTTCGCTGGGCACGTCTATCAATCGGAGCTGACCTTGGCACCATCTCTCCCAAATTTTACAGTAAGAAAAAGATGCGGAAATATGGCAAACTGCGCATGAAATTCCCAAAGAGTCGAAGACCACTTCAAACGAACAAGACAAAAACGAGATGCAACGGCTGCGAATTAAATGGGTGCATCCCATGCAAGATTCGAGTCACCGCCCGATCCGAATTGCGCGAACCGTCACCTCAACGGGTTGGGCTTAGTTTTTCCACGCGCACGCTCCAATCGGCTCCGGAAGAGATATTGTGCATTTTGACAAAGCTGCCGACGTTGATGGCGAAGGAGACATTGAGCAGGCTGTTCAGATAGAGCAGAGGAGAGCCCTCCGGAACGTCACCGAAGGTTTTCGCGTAAGGCATTTCTCCTTGGTAAACCTGATTTTTTCCATGAAAGATCGTAACGCGAAACCGGTCACCCGAGACGGGCTTGAGCTGGCGAAACAAGTCGTCGCCGATGTTCGTCCAAACATTTCCGTATTGAAAATCTAAGAACGGTATCGTCCCGACCAGGATACCCTGCTCAATTCTGGCTTTTTCGTAAGCAAGCGTGATCACCTGAGGGGGCCGGGCTGGCCCAATCTGCTCGAACGTGATCTTGCCTGCCGCAAGCCGTGCACCTGTGTAGGCGTATACGTCGCGTCCGTGAAACGTGTAAGACTTCTCGGAACCGGGCAGCCGGTTTACCGTCTCGTCAATCTGGCGGACTTGCTCGATCCCTAGTTCCTCAGCAACGAGTGTAAGCGTACCGTTGTCCGGAGATACGAAATAATGTCCGGTCTTTGTTTTAAGAACGATCGATGCGCGATCAGTGCCTACACCGGGATCAATGACGGAAACAAACACAGTTCCGGTTGGCCAGTAACGCGCCGTTTGATTGAGGCGGTAGGCCCCTTCCCAAATATCAAAGGGTGTATTCTCGTGGCTTAAGTCATAGATT
>WNFI01119992.1_pt1 | contig 10291 bp, 12 predicted proteins | sample 5400471 | NCBI WGS metagenome assembly WNFI01 (sample SAMN13153348, study PRJNA577476) | soil metagenome | isolation source: 100 cm saprolite on Douglas fir-dominated hillslope | place: USA:California | collected 2013-09-17 | reverse complement strand
TGCAACTGCTTCCAGTTTAGCACAGACGCGCACCGCCCGGCCCAGCACCTTGCTCGAAATGGCACGGATCTTTTCCAGCGACTCGCGCCCTTCGATCAAGTCCGCGAACGGCCGCTTCTCCGGCGAAAAATAAATTCGCAGCTCCGCGCCTTCGAGCTCCCACCGGCTGCTTTGTTCCACCAGCTCGCCCAGAAATTTCTGTTGCGCCTGAATCGCCGTCTTAATCTCCGCAACATGCTCTTGCGAAATTCCAAACGCCTGCGCCGCCGCACTATTTCCTTTCGCAGGAATGTTCGATTCCTCTGCCTCCACTGCCTGCTTGACCTCTGCCGGGGCAGCCACGCTTGCTGGTGGCGCAGATGCTTGTGCGGCGAACGGGGAAGAGAATTGCGATTTCGTTTCCGTTTTCGGCTGCGCGGGAGTCGCCACCACAAAACTTGGCGCTGCACTTTTTGTTGATGGCGTGGACACTCCCGCCGGCGCCGCGCTCCGCGCCACTCCTGTGTTCGCCCCGCTGCCCGGCGCGCTGCTCTTCAATTCCGCGAGCAACTCCTCGAGCGGCGCCAAACGCGATGCGTTAATCAGACGCAACAATCCCATTTCCAGGTGTACGCGCGGATCGGGCTTTCGCCGCAGATCATCATCCGTTTGCAGCAGAATCTGAAAAAATCGCGTGAGGTCCTCTTCGCTGAACAGCGCCGCTGCCTTCGCCAGCGCCGGGCGCTGATCCGGCGTCGCCGCAATTAAATCCGAATCCGCCCCACACGTTCGCGCGATCAGCAGATTGCGCATGTGCCGGATCGCTTCCCGGCAGAAGTGTTGCAGGTTGCGTCCTTCCTTCTGGAACGTGTGCACCAGCCCCAGCGCGCGGTCCGCCGATCCTTCCGCGATGGCTTGTATCAGCTCCTCCAGCGCATCCTCCGGCACCACACCCAGCAATTCGCGCACCTCTTTGTCCGAGATCGTATCGCCGCAGTAGGCCCGCGCCTGCTCCAGCAGCGACAGAGCATCGCGCAAACTGCCTTCCGCCATTCGCGCAATCACCGCCATCGCGCCCGCCTCGATCTTCAAGTCTTCCTTATTCGCAATCTCTTCCAGGCGTCCCGCAATCTCCGCAAACGTCAGCGCGCGAAAATGAAAGTGTTGCGACCTCGACCGTATCGTATCCACCAGGTCTTCCGGCTGCGTCGTGGCCATCACAAAGATCACGCGGTCCGGCGGTTCTTCGAGCGTCTTCAACAATGCGTTTGACGCTTCGCCCGTGAGCATGTGCGCTTCGTCGAGGATCACAACTTTGCTCCTCGAAGCCGCCGGCGCGTACCTCACCATCTCGCGCAGCTCGCGGATCTGGTCGATGCCCCGGTTCGACGCCGCGTCGATCTCTATCACGTCCAGCGAAGTCCCCGCGGCAATCTCTTTGCAGGAGTCGCATTCCCCGCAAGGCGTCGCCGTCGGCCCCTTCACACAGTTCAGCGCTTTCGCCAGGATCCTCGCCGCGGTCGTTTTTCCCACGCCCCGCGCTCCCGAAAAAATGTACGCGTGCGCCACGCGGTCATTCTTGATCGCGTTTTTAAGCGTCTCGGTTACGTGTTGTTGACCGACGAGATCGTCAAACGTTTGCGGGCGCCACTTGCGGGCTATGACCTGGTAGCTCATGGGGAAGTTCTCAGTTGTCAGCTCTCAGTGCTCAGTGCAGAAAAAACCTTGCGCAGGGCCTGGCGGGGTTCGCGGGACCTCGTTGCACAGAGCCCGAAGTTCCACGCTCCGGCACTCGCGTCCATTTCCCGCGAGTGCAGAGAAAAGTCTAGCATACTCAATTGCTGAAGAAATGCGGAGCAAGCTCTTCTTCCGGAATGTATCGCAAGGCTTGTCTGTAGATTCCGGACACCGTGCCGCGATCCAACTCACGATGATTCGGAATGGTAAGAGTTTGCCTCGCACCGTCCGGAAGCACTCTCCTCCACTTCATATGGGCTTCCTCGCTGTGACGCAACCTCGAATCCAAAAGAGGCGAGAGTCTTCACGACCTCCGCGCCGGACAAAACCTTAGGCTTCGGCATGCGCCTGCGGTTCGGGTTCCAGTTCGTAACTCGCCAGGATCGACGCGTCCGGCGCGAGGCCAAAATCGGCAGGATTCTCGCCTTCCAGCTGAAGTGCAATCGCTTCCTTCACGTTCTTCATCAACTCGTCCAGCGTCGCCGCTTGGGTAACCACCGGCAGATCGAAGCATTCTGCGACGAAATATTTTTCCCCGCGAAAAATGCGGACTTGTATGATTCGCTTCATATTTGCATCATAGCCAAGTTTTTTGTCGGTGGGCAATATGCTTCTTCTAAACTTGGCCTTTTACTCTTGATTCCGCCAGTTACGATTTTGGCTTCGCCGCTGCTGCCGGAGCATCTGGCGGCTGCACCTCGGACGGATTCACCCAGTTCACCTTGAACGGGCCAGCTCCGTGCACCTGCACGATGGTCTCGCCCTTGCTCATCGCAAAATGCCGCATCTCTTTAGGCATCGCTACAAAATTCCCGACGTTCATGGTTGTCAGTTTTGTTTCGTCGAAAGTCTCGCCCATGCCTGCTAGGAAGGTTCCCTTCAACACCGTCACGTTTTCATCCGTCGGATGCCAATGCGCCGGAATCTTGGCTCCGTCAACGCACCGGAGGCGCACCACGAATGGCGTTCCTTCGGCGCTTGGGTCGCCGGCCACCGTCGCAAGATCGCATCCCTTTATGATCGGCGTCCACTTCAAATCGCCGAAGTGCATAATCTTGGGCGGCGCGGGGCTGTCTTTTTTCTCTTGGCTGTAAACTGCCGCCGCAAGCACGGCCGCACCTACCAACGCGACACACACTCTTCCCACTCGAATCTTTTTCATGCAACTCTCCTCCGCAATAAAGTTTGGGGCCCTGAACTGGCCAAAAGATACTCCTCCCATGCTCCATCGGCAACACGAGTCAGTCTCAAGGTCGCGGATCATGCACTCTCCTCGCCGGGACCGCCTTGTTTCACTGGAAACACGCTGAAAAAGTCACGCACCACAAGCCGGAAATCCGGTAACCTAGCTGCGGATGGAGTTCCTCCCCATCCTCCCCGCGTCCCGGCCTGGCCGGGATTCCGGGTCCGCTGCGCCAGCGGTACGCACTGAGGCATCGCCCAGTGTCGCCTCACGATACGAGGTCAGCCCGCACTCCACGTGCGCGCAGGAGGAATCCATGAAAATCGCTTTGTCGTTTCTATTGGCGGCAGCTCTCATCTGTACCGCCGCGCCCTCGACCTACGCTGAGCCGCGTCAGGTCCTGCAGGGCACGCAGGTTCATCTCACGCTCTTGAGCGGAATCACCAGCGCCGTGGCAAGAGATGGTGACCCGTTCGTTGCGGTTGTCGCCGAGCCCGTCTACCTCGGCAGCCAGTTGCTGCTGCCCGCCGGTACCCGTGTGAACGGCATCATCGGCACTGTGGAGAAAGCCCGCCATTTTTCCATGTTTCGCGGCCAGGCTTACATGAATCTCACGTTCCGCTCCATCGAAGTCGATAGCCGGCTCATCCCCGTGCAGATGAGCATCATTACCATCGAGCAGCCCCACGGGCAGGCCGACGGCAAGCGCCGCAAGGACGTGAAAATTGAAGAAGGCCAGGTCGTTCAGGAAAAGCATGACGTCAAGGGCGACATCGTCGGCGCGGCCATCGGCACCGGCGGCGGTACTCTCGTCGGCGCGGTCTTCAGCCACGTCGCTCGCGGCTTCGGTCTCGGCCTTGCCGGCAGCGCTGCTTACATAGTCGCGCGCAAGGGCAAGGACCTCGATCTTCCCGCGCAAACGGGCATGCTCGTTCGAATGGACAACACCATCACCGTGCCGGTCACGAGCGCCAGCAACGCCTCGCTCACCAGCGGCAGCCGCTGAGACTCGCTAAAAATAGGACGCGCCGCGAAGGGACATTCCAACGTGTCCCCGCGCGGCGCATCATTTCTCTGCGAACTCCGTGTCCGGCGTTACCCCGACCGGGTCGGGGCGAGCTCTGTGTTACATTCTTTTCTTCTTATTTCTTCGGAAAGTTCGGATCCGCCTTCACTTCGTTGATCTGCTTGGTGTGCCGTTCGCTGTGCGCCGCGATGAGCAGAACAAACTCGTACCCATCCAGCTTTCCCATCGGGCTGTCCGCTACGTGATCGCGCAGACCCGTCGCGGTTTTCAGAAAATCTTCGGTCGTCGCGCGGCTCTCCATAAAATGCTTGATCGAGCCTTCTGGCGACCCGAAACGATTTGTCGGCACAAGCGGTTCCGGCGCCTGCACTTTGTTGGTGCGGTCGGGAACCATCGCTAGCACCCCGTCGTCGGTTTTCTTCACGTCGCGCCCAGCGTCCCCGGCCGGCGCCATCATGACCTTTTCCTTCACCAATCCGCGGATAAAGTCCTCCGCTGCGGCGATGTGCTCAATCACCTGCGCCACCGACCAGCGGTCCGCCGCCGGCTTGAAGTTCCACTGCGATTCCGACAACCCTTTCGTCGCCTCTAGAACATTCTTCTTCGTCGTTTCCAGATACTGCAGCGCTTTGTCCTTCTCCGCCTGCGTCACCTCTTGTGCCGACGCAGTCGCGGCTCCCGCCATCAAAAGCAACGCGCCCAACACACCTGCCAGGGACTTGGCTTTCATTTTTTTTCTCTCCTTGATATAAGCGACCGCGGAGCGGTCGGTTTTCTGACCTTCGATTGGCGAAACGGTGATTCGCAGCATACCACATCCATCTGCCTTTCCTGCGCGGCGGCTGGGCCATTCAAGCCGTCAACTCGACCTGCGCGGATCGGCGCGGCCACTCCGATCCACGCAGAGGGCGCAACGGGGAGCATCAGAGGGAGATTTTCTGCGGGAAGTAAAGCCCGAGCGTAAACAACAACAGGGCCACCCCGCCCCCGACGCGCTCACCAACAGTTATGCCGGGTTACCCTGCGCTCCGGAGGCTGACAACTTGCTAGTGGCCTGGTGCAGGCCTATTCCCGTCCGTGCGAACCAACTGTACGATCAGTGTCGCCAGCACTACGACCGCCGCAGTGCTCGCAATCCAAAGGACTTCATGTTGGACGGCCTTATGGAAACCTTCATCCGTCCCAAACAGCTGCACCAATATCCATTCCAAGTGTTCGTGAAGCCAATCGACATACTGCGGTGTTGACTTGAACTTGCTTAAGGCGTCGTGAAAACCGTACCCACCGAGAAGGCCGGTCGTTCCAGCCTGAAGTTTTTCGCCCAGTGTTGCGAGGACGATGGACGCCAGGATGCTCCCATCAATTCCTCCGGCCAAGAGGCCGCATGTAACCTGGTATCCGGTCCGGAATCCCAGACCCACAAGTAGAACATTGACGAATACCCAAGCCATTCCCACGAGCGGGACCCAAATGCCTACAGGCAGGGATGTGAAGGGCTTCCCGAATAACGACACCGGGCCCGTTGCGATTGACATGGCCACCTCCGCTGGTTCTTTGAACTTGCAGGATAGTGACGCTCCTGAGACAAACGTTTCACTCGGAAAGCCGCCGCTCTCCCTCGCCTTCCGTCCTTACGCCTCCCACAGTGTCATGCATCGCCCGGTTGCCGCGTGCGGAACAGACGGGTCGCCAATCGCTGATCACCTGTGTAGAGCTTGTCTAGAAGAGGAATGAGCGCCGCGTTCCGTGTGGGGCGGGTTACGCGGCGCTCCAGGGGTTTCTGGCTGGTTGCTAGTGGTTCAGCTGTGGAACTACTGTTGGTAGGAACCGTTTGGCGAATCGTGCTCGCATCACTGCGCTGCTCGTCCTCCGCCTGAATCTCCTCGAATTCTGTATTTCCTTCGATCAGCCGGGACGAGAAGCTGAGAAGTCTCACGTCCTGGTCGGCCGCTCGTGTGCAAGCCTAGAAGATCTCTCGATCTTTTTTCCTACTGCCGGAGTTGTTAAATGCAGGGCGAGTGCCAAAGAACGATCGGCGCAAATTGCTCATTTTCAAAGGCTTGAAAATTGCCGGGAGTTCACATCCTGCTTCAGGGCGGGAAACTGGTTCGGGTTGGAACACCGCCGCGTTTAAAAAAGAATCGGCCCCTGCAGCACACCAGGTATTTTCACCGTTTGCTCCTCGGCACACCCAGACTGCCGCAAGATCTGAGTGGCATGGAGTTTATGCTTTTAGCACCGCGAAGCGCAGACCATGCGTATCCATTCGCGGCTTTGACGATTCCATGATTTACCAACACCGCGAATATCGCCAAATCTCGGGAACGGAGTCTCTCCGCATATCTCAGCCCGGGGCGCCTCCGGATTTTTCTTTCCTTGTCTCAACGCCGTCGCGTTTCAGGTAGCGGTACAGGCTTGTGCGCCCGATTCCCAGAAATTGCGCGGCCCTCAGCCGGTTGCCCTGGCACATCTCCAGCACCCGCTGGATATGCAACTTGCGCACCTCTTCGAGCGACAGCGGTTTCCAATCGTCGCCTTCCCGGGAACGCATCTCCCGGTGTTGCAGTTGCTCCGGCAAATCCGCCAGATCGATAAAATCTCCCGTCGCCGTTATGCACGCGCTGGAGATGACATTCTCCAGCTCGCGCACATTTCCCGGCCACGCGTGCCGCAGCAAAATGGTCTGCGCCCGCCGCGTCAGGCCGAAAATGTTTTTTCCGTAGGCGCTGTTGTATTTCTTCAGGAAAAACTGCACCAGCAGCGGAATATCTTCCAGCCGCTCCGTCAGCGAAGGAACGCGGATCTGGATCGAACTCAACCGGTAAAAAAGATCTTCGCGAAAATGTCCCGCCAGCACCTCCGCTCGCAAATCCCGGTTGGTCGCGGCGATCAGCCGCACGTTGATCTGCCGCACTTCGGGCGAGCCCACTCGCTGGATCTCGCGATTCTGGATCACCCGCAGAAGCTTTGCCTGCATCGGCAGCGATGTTTCTCCCACTTCGTCCAGGAACACCGTTCCGCCGTTCGCGTACTCGAACAACCCCGGCCGCGTATCCGTGGCTCCCGTAAACGCGCCGCGCACGTGTCCAAAAAGCTGGGTGAATGGCCCGAGCGACCAGCTCTTTTCCCGTTCCCGTCGGTCCCACCAGCAGAACGTTGGTGTAGTGGCGCGCCACCTTCCGCGCAAAATCAAATACTTCCAGCATCGCGGGGCCCTTTCCCACGATGCCGTGAAATTCCAGGTCCTTCAGTAGTTGCTCTTCGAGCGCCCTCACCCGCCGCCTCTGGTCGTAGAGCGCCGCGACGTCGTCGAGCGATCTCTTCAACCGCGCGCGGTCGATGGGTTTTGGCAAAAAATCCGACGCTCCCCGGCGGATCGCTTCCAGCGCCGAATCCAGCGTGTAGTCTCCCGTCATCAGAATGACGTGCACCCCGGGATCGCTCCTTGTCGCGCGATCCAGGAACTCGTATCCATCCATCCCCGGCATATGCACGTCCACCAGCACCAGCCGGCACTGGCCACTCTTCACCAGTTTCAGTGCCTCTTCCGGATCCGACGTGGGGATGGCCTCATATCCCATGTCCGCAATCACCGCCGACAACATTTCCAGCTGCGCCGGATCGTCATCCAGCACGCACGGTGTCAACGAAGATTTCGGAGCGACGATTTCAACCGTCTTTGACGAAGCCAATCCCACAATGCCCTATCTCATGGCAACCCGTGTGCCACTTCCTTATCCTCCTTCAACCTGCCGGTTCTTAGAATTTCCCAAGGATCGCTTCGCATTCACAACTCCATGGAAACTATTGCGGTTATGGCTCTTTGGAACACAAAAATCGGTTCCGGCGCCGGCATTACTTCCAAAGGGAAGCAGTTCCAGATTCGAATTGTTTTTCGAATCGCAGCTTTTGCTCCGCTTTGGTCCAAAAATGGTTCCCGGCTTCCCACTCCGGCACAGCGCTAACGCAAGCCGGCAAAAAGAGGACACTCTCTCCTCCGGGCTCCCACGCCCCTTTCGAGCGTTTGCCTCCCACCTCTTGCCCTGATCTTTCGAACTATTCCGATTTATCTTTCGAACCGCCGTTCGGTTGGATCTGGTTGAGCCGGAACTGTTGTTGTCCTTGGGGGGTGACACCAATGTGCTGAGCGCGGTAGGCCACGGGAAGGGAACGATCCGGCGAGGTGGATTGTAGAAGACGCAGGAAGATTCTCGATCCAGGGCAGAGCAAACGTGTGAGCGTGAGGGACTTGCCGGTCTCCTCATTCCACTCAAGCTCGCACTTTTCCACGAAGAAGGTGTGGGCACTATCCCAACCGGATGCTTCGACCGGGTAGATATCCGTAATGGGACGTGGCGCAATCAAGACCATCGGCAACCTCTGCGGAAGAGTACTGCAGATGTTTTGCCAGGTGAGTTTGCGCAAAGTAGTTGAAAGGAGAGTGCTTACCGGAGAATGAAGATTCTGATACTGTGCGCGGACGGGACAACCCCGCGCTGGATGTTTACAACTGGGGCAGCATACCCCCCGCCCCGAATTCCCAGTTAGCCCGCTTCAGAAGTGGCTCTGGAGCAGGAAATAGGTGGCGATAGCCTTGATCGGGGCATAGATATACCGGAAAGCAAGAATGCCCAACAGCAGGCCCACCATGGCATAACTGTTCCCTCGCAGCCAGTCCAAATAGCGCTGCGAGCGTGACTCGCCCATGAAGAGCATGATGGCCGTGCTCCCGTCAAGAGGGGGAACCGGCAGCAGATTGAACGTGCCGAGAAGCAGGTTGAGCGAGAAGAAAGCGCCAAGGACACTGCTCGCAAAGTCCGGGGTGCCCGTGCGCGGGTCATCGTGCAGCCAGCCCTGGGACCAGCCCAGCCGCAGCGCGACCGCCGCGATCAGCATCAGCGTGTAGTTCGTTGCCGGCCCGGCCAGGGCCATCCACGCGGCCCGGCGGGGATGCCGCCGTTCCCACGCAGGATCGTAAGGCGCGCTGGCCCAGCCGATGAGCGACCCGTTAATGATCAGGGAGAGTATGGGAATCACCACCATGCCCCAGGGTTCTCGTTGGATGTGCGGAACCGGATTGAGCGACACCTGTCCGCCCGCAAACGCGGTGTCGTCCCCGCCGATCTTGGCGGCCAGCGCGTGCGCCGCTTCGTGGCAAGTGGTGGAGAAAAGAAACGCGACATACCAGATAAATCCCAGCGCGAGCAGTTCCGGTGAGAAATCAGCCATGAAGTAACTCTTTGTTTCCTCCGCGCCAGTAGCGTAGATGGCTCGGCCCCGCTTTGCAAGCGACGCGCGCGATGGTTTTATCCTTCGAGGTTTTCCCCGCTCTCCTCGTAGTGCAGGCCTTCAGGCCTGAGGTCTTTCGCTATCCCGATAGTGGCGGGAGGGGGGCCGGACGCCGCGGCTCGGCAAGAAAAGGAAACCCATAGATGAGGACGTGCCGCCGGAGGGAATGGACTTTGGAAGGAACCATAGAGTAAACTCGCGCTCACTCTCCCGCAGGTGGTAACCAATGCAAAACTATCACTACTCGTATCTCGTCGGGGTGCTCATCTTTGGTGCGGCCTGGGTGGTCTGCTCCGCTCTTGGAAAGAAGTACCGGGCGGAGATTCGCTGGGGCACGCTCATCTCCGCGCCCATGGCGCTTACCAGTCTTCTGTTTGTTCCTCAGTATTGGACGCCCCCGTCGCTATTTGACCTCGACTTGAAAATCAGAGTTGGAATCGAGGATGTGCTTTGGGCAGCGGTGGTGGGAGGCATTGCTTCCGTCATAGCTGAAATCCTGCTGACAGAGAGACTTGCCAAGATGCGGGGTCTGCCGCGCAAACGGCACTTCGCACCTTTCGTTGTTGTCGTCGTGGTTTTTATCGCGCTGGAGTTTTGGCACCCGGGCAAGACCATCTACAACACGATCGTTGCCTTCGCGTTCGGCGCCCTGCTGATTGCGTATCTCCGGTCCGACCTGGTCCCCTCGATGCTTGTCGGCGCACTGAGTTTCACCGTTTTGTATTTTGCGTTGTTTTTGATTTTTCTCGCCTTCTACCCCGACTTCATCCACCGCTATTACAACATCCCGAATCTTCTTGGAATCTATATTCATGGGGTACCCATCGAGGAACTCCTCTTCGCCGGAACCGGAGGGGCAATCTGGAGCATTGCCTACGAATATGTGCAAGGCTACCGCCTCGAGCCGGCGACTCCTTAATCACCCGCGCGAACTCAAGATACTAGAGTCTGGTGCGCCACGCGTCCGTCTTACGCGGGGGTTGTGCCCTGACGCGGTTTCAGCCCCTATGCGCCAGAAATGCCGCATTCTTACGTATTTTCCGGTGCCCATTCAAACAGCTATCCCGCTATCCCTC
>WNFI01098709.1_pt2 | contig 10291 bp, 12 predicted proteins | sample 5400471 | NCBI WGS metagenome assembly WNFI01 (sample SAMN13153348, study PRJNA577476) | soil metagenome | isolation source: 100 cm saprolite on Douglas fir-dominated hillslope | place: USA:California | collected 2013-09-17 | reverse complement strand
GCTTTCGCAAAAGCGCGGCTTGGAGGTTGTTCGTAACTATGTCGGCAACTATTGCACCTCCCTCGAAATGGCTGGGATGTCGCTCACATTGATTCGCCTAGACGACGAGATCGACTCCCTCCTCTCTGCTCCGGCCGAAGTCCCGCTGCGAATATTCTGAAGCGGCAAGATAGCGTGGTGTAGACCCTTGCAATTCAAACATTTCATGACCAGGCCGATGGTGGGACATGGCTCAAACCCGGCGCATGGGGATGCAATACGAAGGGGCGCAGCTACCCAAAGCGCCGAGGTTTTCGCCCTACCTTTATGGGTAGGGCGCGTACGTCCAGGGTTACCCAGCGCCTTTGTCTTACGGCTTATGATGACATTTTGATGGACGCCGATAATCTCTGAAGATTTCTATAATTATATTCGTCAAACCTGATCGTGAAAACGATCTTGATCTCCCTCCTGTCACTATTGATTTCAGTCTGCGTGACCAATCTGAGCTGGGCGCATGGTGCTGGGGGCGGCGGAGGTGCCGGTGCCGGCGGTTCGGGAGGCGGTGGCAGCCACGGTGGAGGTAATGGTGGTTCGGTGGGAGTCGGGCATGGGTCAAGCATGAGCTTTGGACATAGCAACAACAGCAATCCGCTTTCGACCCGAGGCGGTCATTCACACAGCATCTCGAAAGGAGGAGCCCATCACGGCAAGAGCCAAACGACTTCTAAGTCGCTTGCGCATCATTCGCGGTCGCATCGGCATTCCACTACCACTACGCAATTGGCTCAGAATCCGGCGCTTCGTGGCAAGAAGAAGGGATTTATTGATGGACTTCCGCCTGGACTCGAGCTGCAGCTTGATCGTGGCAAGAGTTTGCCTCCGGGTTGGCAATCGAAGGTTGGCCCGGGTACAGTACAGACAGATACCGATACCGCCGCGGATAAAGCACTACCGCCCGGCCAGGAGATACAGGCCGATCGTGGGAAAGTGGTGACTCCAGAAACCACCGCGACGGATCAATAATTCCTCCAAAGCCATTGAAAATCAGTTTTTGGTAGCTTTAGCCTCCGCCAGCAGCCCACCTAGATCGAGGGGCCGCGTGTACAAGGTAATCTTTCCATCCCGCGTCCGCGGCCATTGTTCCTTTGGTCGATCCCAATAAAGTTCCACCCCATTGTCGTCCGGATCGCGTAAATAGAGTGCTTCGCTTACGCCATGATCCGAAGCACCGTCCAATGGAATCTTTGCCTTCATCAATCGAGTGAGCGCATCCGCGAGCTGTTCGCGAGTGGGATAAAGGATTGCGACGTGATACAGCCCGGTAGTGCCGGCAGGAGGAGCCGCTCCACCCGCGCTTTCCCAAGTGTTTAACCCGATATGATGATGATAGCCGCCCGCTGAGAGAAACGCCGCTTCACCGCCATATTGTAAGACCACATCGAAGCCCAACACACCATGATAGAAACCGATGGCACGTTCCAAGTTCGCTACCTTGAGGTGCACATGCCCGATCCGAACAGCAGCATCGATAGACTGGCTGGAAACCGTGCTCATTGGTTCGTTCACCAATGAAGCCGCAGATTTTCACGGATCAAAGTATTTCCTGTTCTCTCCCTACTTTTGCAGGATCCGCTCCACCATCCAGTAACTGCTGGCTAATGTGACAACCACAGAACAGACCGGCACCCATTGGCGGGCGAAGCCAGGATTCTTTCTTAGTTGCCACAGAATCGGTAGAACCACGGCGGCAACCGAAAGCTGACCAACCTCTACGCCGAGATTGAAGCCGACGAGGGGCCAAACGATTCCAAATTGACCAGAGCCGATTCCAAATTCCTTCAGCGCATCGGCAAAACCAAGTCCATGCACTAGTCCGAAAGAGAAAGTTATTAGCCAACGCCATTTCGGAGAGTCGCCGCGAAGCAGATTTTCGAATCCAACATACGCGATGGAGGCTGCGATTAACGGCTCCACGATCCTGGCCGGCAATCGAACGACGTCGAGGGTAGACAACGCAAGAGTGATCGAATGCGCTATCGTGAAACAGGTGATTACGGTTAAGATCGAACGCAAATCACGGCAGACTACGAGCAACGCGAACAGGAAGAGCAGATGATCATAACCAGTTAAAATGTGCTCCACGCCCAGCCTGAGAAACGCGAGGAATGAGTGATCGCCATGTACAGATACCGTGGAACTGGCGATAGCCGGCAAGTCGATTTGAACCGAATTTTCCTTCGCCGAGAGCATTGCTTGACCGAGGCTGGCACCGCTCGTTGTTCGGACCGTTACAAACTCGCGATGGCCGGAAGGTAATCTTTCGAAGAGTTTCGAAACCAAGCGTGCCCGCGCAGCATTCGTCCTTCCGAAACGAAGCAGGATCTCGATATTTCGACCGTCTTTCCGCTTCAAAATCGGTTGATCGGGTAGCGCTGTTACCTCATCCAAAAAGAGACTAACTTCCCGTGCGGCCAACGATTCCAGTTGGCGTCGGATACGCTCGAATCCTTCCGTGTTTCGGAGATCAGGTCCGTTTCCGTTGGTAGTTAGCAGGGATTCAACATCCTTCTCGGCGAAACCGAGAAGCACGTCAATCTGGCGATCTGCGACCGTGACCGTCGCCGTGCTCAGTCCAGGATCGTGTGCCTGGGCGCTGAACACGCAAATGACGAAGAGAATCGAGCCGAGACAAAGTCGACAAAGATATTGTATGGGCGATTTCACAGTTGACGTAGTCTGACCTGCCAGCCCGCAGTCGCTACGCGACCGCGTTCCGGGCGGGTCGACGCTCAGGAACCTAGGTCGGTACGTCTCATTAGACGTCCCTTAAAGGTTTGAGGTCGAGAAGCGCTAGCATCACTTTCAACGGACACGCGGGAGCGTGTCCCTACCGCTTACGGCTGCGTATGATGTTCGTTATCTCGTCCGTTGTGCGGCGTCGCCGCGTAAGGAAATACGATGTTGTAGGTGATGTCGTTGTGAGTAACGCCGCCGACGTTGAACGTCTTGGGATCAAAGCCCGCGAAAATCGTCGGTGGACTCGTCCGGAGATCGCTTAAGATGGCGATTACTGCGATGCCCAGGACGTCATCGCCAAAGCGGCGCCCGTTTGGCCAGCCTCCCGGGATCGTTCCCTTACCGAAGCCTTGCTGTACTGCGCTGGTAAGGGTATCTCCTCCGAAAATACCGAGTCGATGAAAACTCGGACTTCCTGCCAGATGCGCCGGACCAGTCGACAAATCGACTTTGATCAAATCCGGAATGAAGATTCCGGCTAGATCGTTTCGGTTGGTTTGCAAGTTAGCCGGGTCTCCTAACAATTTGGCTAACTCAGGGGCCAAAGCATACTTCTGAAAGAGGCTCTTATCCACCGCCGGTGGTGTCTCATTATAGAGATCTTTGTCTTTCCCCGCGACCAGCAACTCACAGAATGCAGGATTGCCTTGACGGCCGACTTGAACAAATTCGCCCGAGTGCTCTGGCGCCCTTGGATCGCGCAAGACGGTGAGAGCTTTGCGGCTGGTGGTAGCATAGACACCGACTATCTGTCGGTCACCACCTAATTCAGAAATAGGAATGTTGATTACAATGGTGTGCACGTTAAATCCGGCTTGGCTGTCTAACGGTTTTTCCGGGCCGGAGAAGGTCGGATCGAGATCGAAGATGCTCTGAATGTTGGCGTAAAAGCCGTCATCTCGCTGTCCGGCGAACACGATATAACCTTTGTCTAATTTGTGAGTGGTTTCGGAAGTATAAACATCCAATAAGGAAGGATCTGCGACCCCTTCCTTAGCAGGCAGATTGCCATTTTCACCCTGATTATAGTGTGGGGTAACCAGACCCTGATTGTTCGGTGGAACAGTTAGATTCGCACCGAGGACCTCAACTCGACTTCGCGGATCTTCGTCCTTGCCCTCGCGCTTCTCTGTGCGAACAACTTTAGTAACCGTATAGTGCTGGGTCAGATTCTGGTTCGCGTCGTCAACATGTTGGATCGGGCCAAGGAAAGATTGCGCGATCGTGTTTTCGTTCTTGAAAGTTGTCTTAAATCTGAACTGGTAGCTGATTGTAGCCTCCCCTTCCGGGAGATCGGTCCCGGTGGAAACGTGGATTTCGTAGAGCACGTTGTCGTCGAAGTTATATTTGTTTGGTCCGATGCTCGGCTCCTCAAACGGATATACCGCCAGAGCTGCAGTGAGGTATTTGATCCCATTCACCTGCGACACAAATGCGTACACATCCGTGGTGTTGGCGGCTGGATCGAGAGTTATCAGCGGTGCATCCATGTGGCTGGATGCTGTAACACTGCCGGGCGCGAACGCTAGCGCGGATAATGCGGCGCCGAGCCAGGTAATGACGAAAGCCCTACGTGGATCTTTCATAGTTTTTGTTTATTTTTTGTTCTTTGGTTTAGTTGCCGCGAGCGATAGCGGGCGTTTCATCCCGCTTGCTGAGCGCAGCGAATTGTCTATTAAGATCTTCTCTTTCTGACGGCATCAGCGTCTGCTTGCTTTGCTCGGCACGCCGAAACGACTCGCGAGCACCGGAATGGTTGCCGAGTGCCATGGCGATCGACCCGGCGTGATAGACTCGTTGGCCCCTGGTTACCAAATAGAGTGCCAACGTTCGCGGATCGTTAGCCGCGCCGTTGCTGATCAAGTGGCTCTCCACGTCTTCCGCTGCCCGGGTTCTACCCGCCTCTCTCAAAGCATCTGCCAGCGTCCATTGGTACTCCGGTAGCGAAGTGAGCGTTGCTGCCGGCTGGATAGATTCAATGGCCTCCACCGCTTTACCTTGGGCCAACAGGATCCGACCGCGGAGAAGCAGCGCGGCAGCGTAATTTTCTGCGAATTGTAACGCGATTCCTGCTGACTTTGCCGCAACCTCGCTATTGCCCGCCTGCAATTGGTAAATGCCCAACCGGGTGTAGGCCCAAGCGGTAGGTTCCGCTTCACGCGGGCTGCCGGCCGTTACTGCCAACTGCATCACCTCGGTCGCGCCCTGGAGATCGCCTTTTAACCAGCGAATGTTAGCTACTCGGGTGTAGCTTTGCAGGTCCGGCCTTAGGTTAATCATCTTTTGGTAGGAGACTACCGCCTCGTCTAACCGCCCCTGCTCCATCAAGACGTCTCCCAACAAACCGTGGTCGAGCGCCTCATTCCGAATCGTTACCAGTCTTCGTGCGACCGATTCCGCTTCCTTAAATTTGTGCAAGCTGTCCAAGATATGGCCTTGGAGCAGGAAGGCGTCGGGATCGTCAGCGTTCTCCGATTGCACGCAGAATGCGCACTGCTCCGCGAGCTTGTAGTAGCCGGGATCGTAACTTAAGCGGGCCTTGGTGATGAATGCCCATCCAAGGCGCTTGATCGTCTCACCCCTCTTCGTCGCGGTCCGAGCTACATCCTGTAGCTGCTTTATTTGCTGGTCAATCTGTTCGCTCCCTTCGTGCGGCAAGAGAGCGACTTCACACGAGCTGTTGGCTGGAGCTGAAACGCTCTCCGCTTTTTTGATTGCGGGCGACGATACCACACTCGAAACCGTGATTTTCCACAGCTCAAATCCAGCTAAGGCGCAAGCGCCTAACAAAAAAGAAAGTCTTGGATAGGAAAGCTTGAGCACGCGCGAATGGATGCGCTGTTCAATCGTTCACGGATGCAAAGATGTGCGCGTCGATTTGTTTTTTTATTCCCTGAGAAATCCATGCATCCAAAAATCGACTGGCTGCGCACTGGCAAAGAGCGTATTGGAATCTGATGGGATCGGAGTTTCAATCGATCACGGCCGCAGGAGCGCTCTTTTTTCTCGGGTTAGTGAGTCCAGGACCAAATTTCTTGGTGGTGATCGAAAGTACGCTGCGCGGTGGTCAACGATCAGGAATTTTTACCGGTCTTGGTGCGTCGACCGGCGACGGATTCTATGCGTTGATAGGTCTTTTAGGATTCTCGACTCTTAGCTCGCAAGGCGAATCGCTCTTCCAACCACTGAAAATTTTGGGAGCCGGATACCTGACGTTCTTAGGGATCCGGATGTGGTTGCGTCGCAGCGCGGTCACCGACGATCTCGACCGCCATCAACTACCCGGAGTTTGGCAATGTTTTCTTCGTGGACTCGCTACCGATCTGTCTAACCCAAAAACCATCCTCTTTTTTGGAAGCATTTTTGCGCTAGCGCTTCACCGTGATACGCCGAGCTGGGTCAAAGCGGCGATATGGAGTGAGATCGTTCTGATTTCGGTCCTATGGAGACTCGCGTTATGCCGCCTATTCTCCACGCCTGCTCTGCGCGGTTGGTACGCGAAATACAGCCTTCTGGTTGAGCGTGTTTTCGGAGGTCTGCTCATTCTGCTCGGCTGGCGCATGGCGGACGGGGTAGGACGGTCCGTCCCGGACCGTTGAGGCGCATCATGAATTGGTAGGGCGGTCCGTCCCGGACCGCCGGCGAATTCACCCCTGACCGGCAAACAATTCGCCAGCGCTTGCATGGATGCGTCCCACGGGAAATCGAAGATCCCATGGAGATGATCCGGCATGAGAAGCATGAATCTGGCGAACCAGAGTTTGCGTCGTTCGTAAGCTTGGACCCCGGCGGTCCGGGGCGGATCGCCCTAACAGTTGATGACGCACCCCGGCGGTCCGGGGACGGACTGTCTCACCGTTGACCGGCCGGTAGCTTTGACCCACTATTTGCCATGGGCAAAGTTTACGACGCGATTGATGAAAAGCTGTCCGCTTGGCTTGTTGCACAGAAGATATTTTTCGTGGCTACCGCCCCACTGTCGCAGCACGGCCATGTCAATTGCTCGCCAAAGGATGGCCGCTCATTCCACATTCTTGACGAACGAACCGTTGTTTACCTGGACTTGACCGGTAGCGGGGTGGAGACGATCGCGCACATCAAAGAAAATGGCCGCATTGTTTTGATGTTCTGTGCTTTTGCCGGTGCGCCAAATATCGTCCGCCTGCATGGCCAGGGCGAAGTAGTTGAGTCCCACCATGCAGATTTCGCCACTCTCCAGGCGCGTTTTGGCGGTGGGCCAGGGCTTCGCTCATTTATTCGCGTGCACTTGACCCGCATTTCCACTTCGTGCGGCTTTGGAGTACCCCTTTACGAATTTCGCGGAGATCGAAACCAGCTCACGGCATGGGCTGAGCACAAAGGCCCATATAATGATGAAGTCGCCGCAAGTCAGTTGGCTTTCTTCCGCCTTCGCAAAGTTAATCGTCTACAATCTTGCTGCGGAGGAAAGGCTTCGGCGGACAGGTCGGCGCTCAACCCGCCAACACCGACGCAAAGATGTCGCTGTCGATATTGCTCCCGGAATGGATCAAGGCGACGCGTTTATTGCGAACGATTTTCTGCTCTTGCAACAGCGCGGCCAGGGGCGCTGCCGCGGCACCTTCCGCTACATTGTGGGTTGCGCTGAAATAGATCCTCATGGCCTCTATGATTTCGCTATCTGGTATTGTCACAATGTGGTCCACGTTCCGGTTGATGATATCGACGGCAACCGGATTCGGAACTCGACAAGACATGCCATCGGCCATCGTGTTCACCGTCGGTGTGGACACAGGTTTGCCAGCTTGAAAGGAGAGAGCGTAGGCTGGAGCCCCGCTCGAAACCACTCCGATAATTCTGGTTTTCAATCCCAACGTGTTTCTCGCCGCGATGGTTCCGCAAATGCCGCTGCCCATGCCAATCGGGACATAAACGTAATCGAGGTTCGGCACTCTCCGAAACAGCTCTAAGGCGTAGCTGGCTACGCCCTGCACGAGTACCAGGCTGAAGGAATCGATAAAATGGAGCTGTAATTCTTTCGCCAAATGTTCAGCCCGCTCGAGAGCGTCTTGGAAGTCCTGGCCGAATTCGACCACTTCAGCGCCCCAACCGCGCATCGCCGCATTCTGCTCTCGGCTGTTGCCGTGCGGAACCACGATCACGGTCCTGAGTCCGGCACCGACTCCGGCAAAGGTAACACTCTGACCAAAGTTGCCCCGCGTGGCTGCGATCACTCCTCCCACCTCAGGATATTTGCGCTGAAGCTCAGAGATATAGAACAATGCACCTCTGATTTTGAACGCGCCAATCGGCGTATGGTTCTCTTGCTTCACCCACACGTCGGCTTCGACGCGTTGACACAATAGCGGCCAGCGGATCTGCGGCGTCTCCGGCAAGACTTTGTGCACGACCTCCGCGGCCCGCTCGAGCTCAGCGATATTGAACATGGGCAGAAAATTCAGGAGATCTCGAAGATCGCTTCGATCTCGACCGTGATATTCAGTGGTAAACTGCTGACCCCGACTGCTGATCGAGCATGCCTGCCCGCGTCTCCGAAAACCTCGACCAGTAAATTCGAGCAACCGTTGATCACTTTCGGGTGATCCCGAAAGTCATCAGACGCGTTCACGAATCCGGTCAGCTTAACCACCCGGCGCACAGTGCTAAGCCCATTTTGAGCGTGATGAACCACCGACAGTAAATTGATACCGACCAACCGAGCGCGGGCATACGCCTCATCCACCGTAACATCCCGGCCGACTTTGCCGGTCATATACTTTTCATCGGCTGTCCGTGGACCCTGACCTGATATGAACAGCAGATTTCCGCTTATTGTGAATGGAATATAATTGGCTACTGGCATGGGAAACGCCGGTAACACAATTCCAAGCTCGGTTAAACGCCTTTCGGCTAAGTGATGGATTGATGAGACGCTCATAAAAGAATTCACGGTCGTTGGCTATCGGCTATCACGAAGTCCTAGTCCAAAGGTACCTGATATCCGTTAGCCAGACGGTTTGTTTCATTCGCCATGCCGATCACCGCGAGCAGCTCACCGAACGCTTCCTCCGTCAGTCCCGCCTTCTGCGCGGTTTTGGTATGCGAATGAATACAGTAATCGCAATTGTTAGTGACGCTTACAGCGATGTAAACCAGCTCTTTCGTGAGGGGATCAAGTGCGCCGGGCGCCATTACCTGTTTTACGCTTTCCCAGGTCCGGCGCAAAGTGACCGGATGATTGGCCAAGGCCTTCCAGAAGTTGTTCAACTTATCAACCTCCCGCGTGGCCATAATATCGTCGAAGACACTCCGGACTTCCGCAGAGGCGTTTTCGTATTCGATCAGTTCGACCGGTAGCATCTTGTATTCTCGTCATACCAATCCGCGGTTCAACCGCAGAGTTGGGGCAAATAGCAGGAACCACGAATGCAAGGTGAAAAACAGAAACGAAGAAGACAGCGCGGCCTAGCCGCAGCCAAAGACGACGAAAAACCAACCGCGAATGAATCGACTTTAATCCGTGTCTATTCGCGGTTCAATTTTGACTGTATTCCTTTGCCGTCCTCGCGCCCCGCCCCCATCGCTACCAGAATCGTTGCAGCCGGGTCTCTGCCGGCTTTTCGTTAGCAGTGTTCCATCGCGGTTCGCTATTGCTCGCTGTAGTTCCAGGTCAATCCCCCATCCACCACAATGGTGGTTCCGGTGATGTAGTCCGCATCGGATGACGCCAGGAAGGCGGCAACCCCGCCGACATCGCTGACCTGTCCCAATCGGCCGAGTGGTATGTTATCGAGAAGCGCCTTGAGCTTGGGTGGATCGTTAAGCAGCGCAGTATTAATCGGCGTCTCAATCGCCCCGGGAGCGATATTGTTCACCGTGATCCCGTAAGGAGCTAACTCAATAGACAGGTTGCGCATCATCATCTTCATTCCCCCCTTGCTCGCGCAATAGGAAGTGAAATGCGGGAAAGGCAGTTCCTCATGCACTGAACTGACGTTGATGATCTTTCCCGGCTTCTTTACCGCCATTCGGTGCTGAACAAAAGCCTGGCTGGCGAAAAAAGCGCCTTTCAAATTGATTGTGAGGACCAGGTCATAATCGCGCTCGGTTGCCTCCCAGATGGAGGCATGTTTTTCTACTCCGGCATTATTGATAAGCACGTCGACTCCGCCGAAGGAATCGACCGCTTGCTTTATCATGCTGTGAATTTGGTCGACTGATGAAATGTCGGCCTGGACGGCCAACGCGCGGCGTCCACGCTTCTGGATTTGCGCAACGGTTGTATCCGCGGATTGCGAGCTGCCAACGTAATCAACCACAATATTGGCGCCCTCTTCCGCCAGCCGGAATGCGATACCTTGACCAATACCCTGGCTTCCACCGGTGATGAGAACAGTTTTTCCTTCGAGTTTCATAAGAGTTTATGATTAAGAACGTCGATCCACAGATTACACAGATTTCGCAGATTAGATTCTGGTTTCTTACGAGCCTCGCTAGGTTCTGTTGCGGCTATTAATCCTTTTGGTGGAGTCAC
>WNFI01052624.1_pt1 | contig 10291 bp, 9 predicted proteins | sample 5400471 | NCBI WGS metagenome assembly WNFI01 (sample SAMN13153348, study PRJNA577476) | soil metagenome | isolation source: 100 cm saprolite on Douglas fir-dominated hillslope | place: USA:California | collected 2013-09-17 | reverse complement strand
TGAACTGAGAGTTGCGGAATTGCCATGAGAGGATTGGAAAAAAGAAAGGCCGCTCGGGTGAGCGGCCGGGAGATCTTCGTGGTGGATCGCTGAACGTCAGCTCATCGCGCGAGATTCCCGACCGTCGATTGGGGCGAAGTACGAATAGACGCGGTAGCCAAAAGCGCTGGCCGCGTCGTTCGTAAAAGGGGTCCGCCGGGACTGTGTCGACATGTGTCTGGCGCTACACTACCACGCGTTGCGCCACAAGGAAAGACCCGACCGCGGTCACGATGGCCTGAGTGACCGCCTCGGTGCCGGCATGTGACGCGGCGGCGCCGGCGAGGTCGGGCGTCACGATTCCAAGCGAAATGACCTGGTCGACCGCGCGCTCGACCGCCACCGCCTCGGCATCGAGGCCGAGCGACAGCCGCAGCATCATCGCGATGCTGAGGATCGCCCCGATTGGATTGGCGATGCCCATCCCGGCGATTGCGGGGGCGGAGCCGTGAATGGGCTCGTACAGGCCGGTTCGGCGGCGGGTGTCCGGGACCGCGTCGCCGAGCGACGCCGAGGGAAGCACACCGATCGAGCCGGCGAGAACGGACGCCTCGTCCGTGAGAATGTCGCCAAACATGTTCTCGGTGACGATGACGTCGAAGGTCGATGGCCGGACGATCAGGTGCATGGCGCAGGCATCGACGAGCATATGCTCGAGCGCGACGTCGGGAAACTCGGTGAGCACCACGCGGGTGACGACCTCCCGCCACAGTCTCGATGTCTCGAGGACGTTGGCCTTGTCCACCGATGTGAGATGGCCCCGCCGGGTACGAGCCAGCGCGCAGGCGACGCGGGCGACACGCTCGACCTCCGCCTCCGAATAGGTGCAAAGGTCGCTGGCCACGGAGCCGCCGCGTTCATGACGCCGCGTCTTCTCGCCAAAATAGATGCCGCCGGTCAGCTCGCGGACCACGACAAAGTCGACGTCGCGCAACACCGTCGCCTTGAGCGGAGAGGCGGCCGCCAGTCGCGGATGGGGCGCGACCGGTCGAAGATTGGCGTACAGGCCGAGCGCCTTCCGGATTCCCAGCAGACCCTGCTCTGGCCGAATCGTGGAGAGCGGGTCGTCCCATTTCGGGCCACCCACCGCGCCGAGGAGTACGGCGTCAGCCTGGCGACATGTGTCGACGGTGTCAGGGGGAAGCGGCGCGCCAACGGCGTCGATCGCCGCTCCGCCGATGAGGGCCTGCTCGTAGTCGAAGTCATGGCCGCCAGCGCTCGCCACGGCGGCCAACACCGCGCAGGCGGCTGATACGACCTCTGGACCGATCCCGTCGCCTGGGAGAACCGCGATCGTCGCTCTCACGCTGGCACCGCCGCGCGCTGGACGTCGTCGACAGACGGGGAATGACCAACTCGCGGACGCGACTCGAAGGCCGCGATGGTTGGCACCGCGTCGAGGAGGAACTCGAGCTCGTCGATGCCGCGTAAGAGACAGTGCTTCACGAATGGCGCGACGGGGAAGTGGCCGAGCACTTCGTCGCCTCGCGACAGCGTCTGCGCGGCAAGGTTGACGGTCAGCTCGGTCGGAGCGGCCTCCAAGAGGCGCGCGCTCGTGTCGCGCTCCACCTGAACCGGAAGCAGCCCGTTGCCGAGGGCGTTAGCGCGAAAAATGTCGCCGAAGCTTTCGCTGACGACCGCCTGAAAACCGGCGCTCTGGAGCGCCCACACGGCATGCTCGCGCGACGACCCGCATCCGAAATTACGGCCGGCGACGAGGATCCTCGCACCGCGCGCCGGCGCCTGCCCGAGCGCGAACCCCGGATTGGGTTGGCCGTCCGCCAGATATCGCCAATCGTGGAACAGGTGAACGCCGAGACCCGTGCGCTCTGTGGTCGTGAGAAAGCGGGCCGGGATGATCTGGTCGGTGTCGACGTCGTCGACCCGGAGCGCGACGTATCGCGACGTGAACGTCGTAATGGGCTCTCTCATACCGTGCGCGGGTCGGTGATGCGTCCGGTGAGCGCGGCGGCGGCGGCGGTGAGGGGACTCGCGAGCAACGTGCGGCCACCTCGGCCCTGCCGTCCCTCGAAGTTGCGATTGCTCGTGGAGACGGCGAGCTGCCCGGGCTCGAGCTGATCGCCGTTCATGGCGATGCACATCGAGCAGCCGGCCTCGCGCCATTCCGCTCCAGCAGCCCGAATGACGTCGGCGATGCCTTCGGCTTCGGCGTCGCGTTTGACCCGCTCCGATCCCGGGACGACCAGCATCCGCACCCCGGTCGCGACGCGCTTTCCACGCAGCATGGACGCGACCTGCCGGAGATCGCCGAGGCGCGAGTTCGTGCAGCTGCCCACGAAGACGACGTCGATAGGGGTGCCGGCAAGCCGTTGACCGGGTGAGAGGCGCATGTAGTCGAGCGCTTTTCTCAGTCGGGCGCGCTCGGAAGGGTCGGCAAGGGCGTCGGGGTCGGGCACGTGCCCAGTGACGGCGGCTCCCATGCCGGGATTCGTTCCGTAGGTGATCATCGGCTCGAGGCGGGTCGCGTCGAGCGATACATGCGCGTCGTAGGCGGCATCGCCGTCGCTGCGGAGTGAACGCCAATGGCGCACGGATTCGTTCCAGCGGCGATCGTTTGGTGCATTACCGCGGGTCGCGAGGTACTCGAAGGTGACGTCGTCGGGCGCGATCATGCCGGCGCGGGCGCCGGCTTCGATCGACATGTTGCAGATGGTCATCCGCTCTTCCATCGAGAGCGCGTCGATCACGGCGCCGGCGTACTCGATCACGTGCTCGGTGGCTCCGGCCGTGCCGATCTGAGCGATCAGCGCGAGAATGACGTCCTTCGCCGTCACGCACCGCCCGAGCCGCCCGTCGATGCTGACGCGCATGGTCTTCGGCCGTGTCTGCAACAGACACTGCGTCGCCAGCACATGGGCAACCTGCGATGTGCCGATTCCAAACGCGAGCGCGCCGAACGCACCGTGGGTGCTGGTGTGGCTGTCGCCGCAGACGATGGTCGACCCGGGCCTCGTCAGGCCGAGCTCGGGTCCGATGACGTGCACGATGCCTTGGCGCGCGTCGCCGGGTTCGTACAGCGTGATGCCGAAGTCGGCGCAGTTGCGTCCGAGCGTTTGGACCTGGGCCCGTGCTGCGTCGTCGACGACCGGAAGCGCTTTCGACGTCGGGATCGAGTGATCCATCGTTGCGATCGTCCGCGACGGCTGTCGCACACGGAGACCGCGCTGACGCAACTCGGCAAAGGCCTGTGGCGACGTCACCTCGTGGACGAGATGCAGATCGACGTAGAGAATCGCCGGCGTGCTGTCGGTCTGCGGCGTCACCACGTGCGAATCCCAGACCTTCTCGAAGAGTGTTCGCGGCGCCGCGGTGGCCGCTCCCCGAAGATCGCTGTCGCTGAGCGTTCCGCCCCGACGCTCACCGGCGAGTCGTTTCACGCTGCCGGAGATGCGCTGCAATTGCGCATCGCTGGCCTGCACGCCCAGTTCGTTCAGTCGGTGACGCAGAGCGCGGCGACCGGAGTGTTTGCCAAGGACCAACGTGGATGTCTGTCCTACGGACTCGGCGCTCATGATCTCGTAGGTCGCGGCATCCTTAAGCATTCCATCCTGATGGATGCCGGATTCGTGTGCGAAAGCATTGTCTCCGACGACGGCCTTGTTCGGCGGCGGATGAATACCGGTGACCTGTGCGACAAGTCTCGAGGCCCGGGCAAGCTCCGTCGTGACGACCGCGCTGGTTCCGGCAAACTCCGCGGCACGGGTCATCAGCGCCATGACGACTTCTTCGAGCGCGGCGTTCCCGGCTCGCTCGCCGATCCCGTTGATGGTGCATTCGACCTGTCTGGCTCCGGCGCGGACGCCGGCGAGCGAATTGGCGACCGCCATCCCGAGATCGTCATGGCAATGCGTCGAGACCACAACCCCCTCGCCCGACACGGCGACGATCCGGGCGATGAGCGCCTCGTACTCCCACGGCATTGCATACCCGACCGTGTCGGGGATGTTGATGGTCGTCGCGCCGGCCGCGATCGCCGTCGTCGCCACCTCACAGAGATACCCGATGTCCGATCTCGCGGCGTCCTCGGCTGAGAACTCCACGTCGTCGCACAGGGTCCGCGCGTGCCGCACCGTGGCATCAACTCGCTCGAGAACTTCCGATCGCGTGAGGCGGAGCTTGCGGGCGAGGTGAATGTCCGACGTCGCGATGACGATGTGAATCCGGCGGCGCGCCGCCGGCGCGATCGCGCGGGCGCAGGCGTCGATGTCCGCGTCGGTCGCGCGGGCCAGCCCGCAGATCACCGGCCCGTCGCGCGTGCCGACTTCACCGGCGATGGCCGCAACGGCGTCAGCCTCGCCCTCCGACGACGCCGGAAAGCCCGCCTCGATGACGTCGACGCGCATCGTCGCGAGCTGATGGGCGATCGACAGCTTCTCTTTCGTGCGCATCGAGCAGCCGGGGGCCTGCTCGCCGTCGCGAAGCGTGGTGTCGAAGATGAGAATGCGGGGTGTCATGCGGGTCGGGGAGGAAATGCGGCGACTCCTCCAAGACGGGCGAACCGGCCAAAACCCCGAGCCCGCCGGCCGGAAACCATGAACCGAACGTTTATGACTTTGTACTTTTGAATTGCTGAAAGAGTGTATTGCGCGGTCCTTCGGGTAGTTATACACTCTTCGTCCCGGCCCATGGCGGAGCGGTAGACCGTCGGCCAGGAGTCTGCCGCTGTCGTTCTCGCTCACACCACACATCATGACGTTCCAAGCTTCGCTCCTCTTTAGCCTTACCCTGCTGGTCCTTTCGCTTATTGGCGTAGGACTCATTGGTATGCGCGGAGAGCGAGGCACGATGTAAACGATCCAACGCCCCCTCCCGAATCGAAACGGGAGGAGCGACCTCGGCAGATCGAGAGAGGCCCCTTCCGCAAAAGACGGAAGGGGCCTTTCCGCTTAACATGCCTACTCCACAACGATCAGACGCGATCAAACGAGGTCCGGCGCGCGCACCACACCGGGCGCTGCTGCGCGCGACGGGACAAATCCTCGACGCGGCCGACTTCGACAAGCCGTTCATCGCGGTGTGCAATTCGTACGTGGACATCGTGCCGGGTCACGCGCACTTGCAGGGGTTTGCCCGGGTGGTCAAGGACGCGGTGCGAGCCGCGGGCGGGGTGCCGTTCGAGTTCAACACCATCGGCGTCGACGACGGCATCGCGATGGGCCATGCCGGAATGCATTTCTCGCTGCCGTCGCGGGAGCTGATCGCCGACTGCGTCGAGACGATGATTTCGGCGCATTGCTTCGATGGTCTGATCTGCATCCCCAACTGCGACAAGATCGTTCCGGGAATGCTGATGGGCGCCGCCCGGGTGAACCTGCCGACGATCTTTGTCTCCGGCGGCCCAATGTCGGCCGGCGTCGACCGATCGGGCCGGAAAATCGATCTCATCTCGGTTTTCGAGGGTGTCGGGCAACACGCAGCCGGCACCATCGATGACGACCGGTTGCTCGAGCTCGAGGCGCTCGCCTGTCCGACCTGCGGCTCGTGCAGCGGCATGTTCACGGCGAACTCGATGAACTGCCTGTGCGAGGCGCTTGGCATCGCGCTCCCCGGCAACGGCACCATCCTCGCGACGTCGCCCGATCGTGTCACCCTCGCTCAACGCGCGGCGACACAGGTCGTGCGCCTGGTCGAGACCAATACCCGTTTTCTCGATATCGTCACCGCCGACGCGATCGACAACGCGATGGCGCTCGACGTGGCGATGGGCGGGTCGACGAACACGGTGCTCCACGTGCTCGCCCTCGCTCGTGAAGCCGGAGTCGAATACCCGATCGAGCGGGTGAACGAGGTGGCCGAGCGCGTGCCTCACCTCGCAAAGGTGTCGCCGGCATGGGACGGCAATCGCCAGTGGCACATTCAGGACGTCCATGCGGCCGGCGGCGTTCCGGCGATCCTCAGCGAGCTCGCCCACGTACCCGGACTGCTTACACTCGGCGCGCCGACTGTCACCGGTCAGACTCTCGGAGAGAACCTGGCCACGGCGAGCAATCGCAATCCCGATTGCTTGCGACCGATCGACAACCCGCACGCGCGCAGGGGCGCACTCTGCGTGCTGTTCGGCAATCTCGCGCCCGAGGGAGCTGTGGTGAAAGTCGGAGGAAGGTCCGAAAGGCGGCCCGGGCATGCGCGAGATGTTGTCGCTCACGAGCTTCCTCAAGGGCAGCGACGAGCTGGGGGCGACGGTGGCGCTCATCACCGACGGCCGCTTCTCGGGGGGAACGCGCGGCCTCTGCATCGGCCACGTGTCGCCCGAGTCGGTCGAAGGCGGCACGATCGGCGTGTTGCGCGATGGCGACATGATCGACATCGACCTCGGCGCGCGTCGCGTCGTGGTGGAGCTCAGCGAGTATGAGCTCGAGGCCCGACGGGCACACTACGTCGCCCCGCCTCGACGGTTCATCCGCGGGTGGCTGGCGCGGTACACGCGTTTCGTGACCAATGCGGCGCAGGGTGCGGTGCTCGACGCATCGGACGCGCCCGTCCGGGTGGAAGCATGACCCGCACTGGCGCGCAGATCATGTGCGAGGCGCTCGTGCGCGAGGACGTCCATCTGATCTTCGGCATCCCCGGCGGCGCGATCATGCCGTTTTATCACGCGTTGTGGGAGTATCGCGAGCAGCTCCATCACGTGCTCTGCCGGCATGAACAGGGCGCGGGGCATGCCGCCGAGGGATTCGCGCGCGCAAGCGGACGGGTTGGCGTCTGTGTGGGAACCAGCGGACCTGGCGCCACGAATCTCGTCACGCCGATCGCGGATGCGTGGATGGACGGTACGCCGCTCGTGGTCATCACAGGCCAGGTGTCCAGCGCGCTGCTCGGCACCGACGCCTTTCAGGAAGTGGACATCACCGGTATCACCGTCCCGATCACCAAGCACAGCTATCTCGTCAAACGCGCGGAAGACTTGCCGCGTGTGTTCGCCGAAGCCTTTCACATCGCCCGCACCGGTCGACCGGGGCCAGTGCACATTGACGTCACGAAAGACGCGCAGTCGGCGAGTGTCGAGCCGGTCTGGGGCCGGCCGATCGACCTTCCGGGCTATGCGCCGCCGCGCATGGCGGGGACGACCGCGATCCGATTCGCGGCGGCGCTGCTTGCGCAGGCGAAGCGCCCGCTCATTCTCGCCGGCAATGGCGTCATTCAGTCCGGCGCCGCGGGTGAGCTCACGGCCTTCGCCGAGCACACGCACATTCCGGTTGTCACGACGTTGCACGGACTGGGTGCGTTCTCGCTCGACCATCCGCTCGCGCTCGGCATGCCCGGGATGCACGGCTGGGTGCATGTGAACCGTGCGATTCAGGACTGCGATGTGCTGCTGAACATCGGCAGCCGGTTCGACGACCGGGTCACGGGCAAGGCGGCGACCTTCGCGCCGCGGGCGACGATCATTCACATCGACGTGGATCCGGCGCAAATGGGCAAAGTCGTGCGGGCCGACATCGCCGTGGTCGCTGACGCACGCGAGGCGCTCCGCGCTCTGATCGCCGAAACGCCACCGATCGACACGCGCGAGTGGCTGGCGTGGATTCGCGCGCTCGAGGCGACGCACAAGCCGCGACAGGCCTACGTCCGCCGCGACCGCACGGCGGCCCTCATGCCGCATGACGTCTACGACGCGATGAACGCGAGCTTCGCCGGACGCGAGGACTGGCGCGTGGTCACCGACGTGGGCCAGCACCAGATGTGGGCGGCGCAACTGCTCGAGTGGCGGCGGCCCCGCACGCATATCACGAGTGGCGGCGCCGGGACGATGGGGTTTGCCGTCCCCGCGGCGCTCGGCGTGGCGATGGCCTGTCCCACCGACACCGTTTGGGTCGTCGTCGGCGACGGCGGATTCCAGATGACCAACCAGGAGCTGGCCACGATCGAACAAGAACGGGTGCGCAATGTGAAGATCGCCGTGATCAACAACGGCTATCTCGGCATGGTCCGTCAATGGCAGGAGCTATTCGAGAACCGGCGATACAGCGGAACGCCGCTGAGCGGACCGAGCTTCGCGCTGCTCGCCGAGGCGTACGGTGTCCGAGCGTTCACCGTATCGCATGCGAGCGACGCCCGCGGCGCGATCGACGCGGCCTGGAATCACCCCGGATGCGCGTTGATCGACCATGACTCACACCACACCACTCAGCACTGACTCCCCTATGTCCCACACACTGCTCGTGTATCTCCAGGACAAGCCCGGCGCGCTGCACCGCGCCGTGACACTCTTCCGGCGCCGTGGCGACAACATCGCGTCGCTGCATGTCGAGCGGTCGGAAACGCCGGGCATCAGCCGGATGACGGTCGCCGTCGACGCGCCGAGCGCCGAACGGTTGACGCGAGAGCTCGAGCGTCTCGTCGACGTGCTCTCGGTCCGCAACGTGACCGGCAGTCCGGCACTGGCGGCGGCCGGTTTCACGGAGCTGGCACAGGCCGATGGCTGTTGCGACGCGGAGGACCTCCCATGACCGCCAAGGTATACTACGACGCCGATGCGTCGCCGGAGCGGCTGAAGGACACGCCCATAGCCGTCATCGGTTACGGGAGTCAGGGGCACGCTCATGCGCTCAATCTGCGCGAGAGCGGCCTTGATGTGCGGGTGGGACTGCCCGTCGAGTCCCGAAGCCGAGCGAAAGCGTGCGCCGCGGGCCTCAGAGTCTTGTCGCCGCGCGACGCGGCGAGTGAGGCGCGCGTCGTGATGGTGCTCGTTCCGGACACATCGCAAACGGAGCTCTTCGAGAACGAGCTCCGCGACGAGCTGTCCGCCGGCAAGACGCTGATGTTCGCGCACGGATTCAACGTCCACTTTGGACTCATCAATCCGCCGGCCGGCGTCGACGTGAGCATGGTCGCGCCGAAGGCTCCCGGACATCGTGTGCGCGAGCTGTATCAGGAAGGGGCGGGCACTCCCGCGCTGGTCGCGGTCGCACAGGACGCGTCGGGCGAAGCGCTGGCGGATGCACTGGCATACGCCCGGGCGATCGGGTGCACGCGAGCCGGCGTGATTCAGACGACATTCGCCGAAGAAACCGAGACCGATCTGTTCGGCGAGCAAGCCGTTCTCTGCGGCGGGACGGCGGCCCTGGTCAAAGCGGCGTTCGAAACGTTGGTCGACGCGGGCTACCAACCGGAGGTCGCCTACTTCGAGTGCCTGCACGAGCTCAAGCTGATCGTCGATCTGATGTATCAAGGCGGGCTCAATTACATGCGGTATTCCGTGAGCGACACCGCCGAATACGGCGACTACCGCGGCGGACCTCGCATCGTGACCGAGGCAACGAGACGCGCGATGCGGGAGATGCTCGGCGAAATTCGGGACGGCTCGTTCGCGCGGCAGTGGGTCAGCGAGCATCGCGCCGGACGTCCGTGGTTTGAGGCGGCCCGAAAGCGCGACCGCGACCACAAGCTCGAACAGGTCGGCGCGCAGCTGCGTGGTATGATGCCTTTCGTCCGGCCGAGGGTCGTCCAGCCCGACGGAAGCGTCGCATGAGCGCAGCGATCCCCGCCGACGAGATGCGGTGGACGGACGACATGGTGCGTCGCCTTCGCGGCGGCGACCCGCGCCCGTTCAATCTCCTTTTCGAGCGTCACTTCGAGCCCTTGACCCGTCTCGTTGCGCAGATGGTCGAGTCGCGCCACGTAGCCGCCGAGCTCGTACAGGACGTGTTTCTGCGCCTCTGGCGCGGCCGGTCGAAGCTCGAGATTCGGGGGGATTTCCAGAGCTACCTTCGTCGCGCTGCGCGCAACCGAGCACTCGACTGGCTCCGGCGCGAGGATCTGCATCGCGAGTGGGAGCGCACCGCCGCCCAGGAAACGCAGTGGGGTGCCACCGATGCTCCCGACACGGAGCAGGACGAGTTGGCGCAGCGTCACGCGCTGCTGGCTGAGATCCTGACGGCAATGCCGGAGCGGCGTCGCGCGGTCTGCGACTTGAGATGGCGTCACGGTCTCGGTCCAACGGCAATCGCCGAACGTCTCGGGGTTTCCGTGAAGACCGTCGAGACACACATCACGCGTGGATTCAAGGACGCGCGGGCGGAGTTGCGCGGACGAGCTTGAGCGGAGCAGAGAAAAGCGCAACAGGCGGCTGTGCGCCGTAAGCTTGCGCCATGAGCGTCAGTCATTTCACTCCGCGGGGACCAAGTGATTCAAAGCGCATGGCCCAAGGCGCCTAACCCATGGCCGCCCGTCGCGGCCTGTCCCTTAGTCTCAAAAAGGGCTCTTCTCGCAATCGAGTGGGTCTTCTCGC
>WNFI01701939.1_pt1 | contig 10293 bp, 6 predicted proteins | sample 5400471 | NCBI WGS metagenome assembly WNFI01 (sample SAMN13153348, study PRJNA577476) | soil metagenome | isolation source: 100 cm saprolite on Douglas fir-dominated hillslope | place: USA:California | collected 2013-09-17 | reverse complement strand
GATGGATGTCATCGCGGTCGTGGCGGAACTGGCAGACGCACTAGCTTGAGGTGCTAGCGCCGCAAGGCGTGGAGGTTCGAGTCCTCTCGACCGCACCAAGTTTCCAGCAGCAATATTTGCTCAATCTTTTCAGCGCCGTGCCAAACCTAGCTCGAGCGTTCGCCCATGCCTAAATTTAGAGCGCCGGTCCTCTCGATTCTGTTTTGCGCGGCTAATGCAGCTTTGCCGATTTGCTCGGCGCAAGCCCCGCCGCCGCCTCCCATCTACCATAAGGCCCCTCCCGAAAAAGTCATCATTGATACGGACATTGGCGACGACATTGACGACGCTTTCGCGGTCGCGCTGGCTCTGCGCAGCCCGGAGCTGCAAATCCTTGGCATTACCACAACTTTCGGCGATACCGAAACTCGCGCCAAGCTGCTGGACCGCTTCCTCGCCGAAGCCGGCCGACCCGAGATCCCCGTAGCTGCCGGAGCGCCCACCCCGCCAAAATCCAATTTCACCCAGCGCCGCTATGCAGTAAACAACCGCTACGCCAAGCCGTCCCACCCGGATGCGGTCACCTTTCTGCTCGACCAAATCCGACACAACCCCAGCGAAGTCACGCTGATCGCGATCGGCCCCCTCATGAACGTCGGTGCCGCGATCGACAAGGACGCCGATACATTTCGCAAGCTAAAGCGCGTTATTATCATGGGCGGCTCCATCAAGCGCGGCTACGGCGATGTCGGTTTCGGCACGCCCACACCGCCGCAGCCCGAATGGAACATCCTCAACGACATACCGTCAGCGCAAAGACTCTTTGCCGCCGGAGTGCGCCTGTACGTCATGCCGCTCGACTCCACGCAACTGAAGCTCGACGAAGTCAAGCGCGCGTTCCTCTTCAACCAGGGCACCCCCATCACTGACGCCCTTACTCTGCTGTACCACCAGTGGGGCCAGGAGACGCCAACGCTCTTCGATCCCATGACAATCGCGTTCCTCGTCAGTCCTAGCCTCTGTCCTGTCCAACCCATGCACATCCGCGTCGACGAGTTGGGTTTTACTCGCCTCGACCCTGGCCCACCCAACGCCCCCAATCTCCCCAACGCCCAAGTCTGCCTCGACTCCAATCCCGACGCCTTCTTCCGTTTCTACCTGAGCCGCGTCGCCGCGCCGTAGCTTCGTAAATCTTTGCTGTAGACATGAATCTTTGCTGTAGACATGGAAGCTGTCACCAAAGCCTTCTTCCGGTCGAGTCACAGGCAAGCCCAGTGACGACTCAAGTGGATCGATGTCCCCATCTCTTCGGTATTGGCAGGAAGTGTAAGGGGAAGCATCCCTTGCCTTTTCCCTACCGATGTATTCTATTTGTCTCGCGCCCGGCGGACTGGGCGAACTGAGCAAGTGGGTCGCGACACAAACAACATGGCTACCGACGACCGGGGAGTAAATCAGGAGGATTCGCCGCAGGGCGGCTTACTGTCGCGGAACATCTTCAGTACGGACCACAAGACCATTGGGCTGAATTATCTTTGGCTGGCGCTGTTCAGTGTATTTCTTGGGATGGCGATGTCGCTGCTCATGCGAATACACCTTGTTTGGCCGGGTGTGCATCTGCCGCTTTTTTCGAGGCTCGGTGATTCACCGGATCGATTTGCGGCGCTTACTACGCTGCATGGCTCGTTGATGGTTTTTCTGGTGCTTACGGCGGCGCCGCAGGCGGGTTTCGGGAACTATTTTCTGCCGCTGCAAATCGGGGCGAGGGAAATGGCTTTCCCGAGGTTGAACCTTCTCGCGTATTGGGCTACGGTCGCTTCGCTCCTCGGGCTGACAGCCACATTTTTGATTCCTTCTCATCCCGCCATCACGCTTTGGATCGTCAGCGTGTCGATCTTTTGCGCCGCGTCGCTTCTCAATGCGCTCAATTTCAGCGTCACTACTATCGATCTGCGCGGCCAGGGAATGACGCTGCCGCGACTGCCGTTGACAGTGTGGGCGTGGTTCATCAACGCCATTCTGGGCATGCTGATTTTCAGCATTCTGTTGGCGGCTTGCGTTTGCTTGCTGTCGGATCGGCTATTGGGCACGCACTTTTTTTCGCTACTGAGTTTCATCGCGAATCAGCCCCCCGGCGTTATAGCTAACGCGCTTCCAGTTCTGTGGCAGCGGCTCTTCTGGTTTTTCGCGCAAGCCGAAGTCTACGTGGCCATGCTTCCTTGCTTTGGCCTGGTTACGCACCTGATTTCCACGTTTTCGCGGAAGCCCGTTTGGAAGGAACGACTTGTTGTGCTGGCGCTTTGCGGTGTGGGCGTTTTCGGTTTTTGCGTTTGGGGTGAGCACATGTTTTCCAGTGGGATGAATCCGTTTTCGCCGCTGGTGTTTGCGATGCTGGCTTCTTCGCTGGGAGTGCCGGCCACGATCCTGCTGATCAGCTGGATCGGGACGCTGTGGGACGCGCGGGCGCAGCTCAATACGGCCATGCTTTTCGCGCTTGGGTTCATTTCGCTATTTCTTTCTGGCGGGCTCTCGGGGATTTTCCTGGCGCGGCACGATCTGGCAGCCGCTGCGGTGAGCGACGATTTCGTGACCGGGCATTTCCATCTGGTGATGGGCGTGGCGGCGACGTTCGCGATTCTTGGCGCACTGTTTTTCTGGTTTCCGAAAATGTACGGTCGCCGCTTGAACGAATCATTGGGGAAGATTCATTTTTGGCTGACGTTTGCCGGCGTCTACTGCGTTTTTATGCCCATGCATTGGCTCGGGCTGATGGCGCATTCTCGGGCTCCCTCGACGAGCGCGTTGGCTTCTGTCGCTGCCGTTGGTTCGGCGATTCGTAATTTCGTCACTGGTGCGATTCTGCTGACCGTTTTTGCGCAAGGGCTCTTCCTTATCAATTTTCTGTGGAGTCTGTTCCGCGGCGAGGAAGTATTGGAGTGCAATCCATGGCGCGCTACGACACTTGAATGGAGCGTCTCTTCGCCGCCGCCAGTGGATGATTTTGGCGCACGCAACCCTATGGTGTATCGTGGGGCTTACGAGTTCAGCCTGCCGGGGGTGGCTGAAGATTTCGTGCCACAACACATAGCGCCGGAGCAGGTGGTAAAAGCGCGCCAGTCCGTGGAATAAGGTTTAAGAGAATCGAGAACGAGACCATGCCGGGCACAACCGCAACGCCGGACATCGAGATCATCGTCGACGACATCGGCGGGGGAGGAGGCGGTCTCATGCCGCCGCCCGGCGGAGGCGATGACGGAGATGGTGGCGACGACGAGAGCCATCGCCGTCGCGATTGGTCTGCGAGTCCGAGGCGCTACTCGACGGCAATCGCGCTAGGTCTGGTTGCCATTTTGATGTTTTTCATGGCGTTGGCCAGCGCGTTTATTGTGCTGCGCCGCGGCAGCGGCGTTTGGGTCACGGTGCATCTGCCCGTCGTGGTTTGGGCAAACACTGCGGTACTGCTGGCCAGCAGTTTCACTTTGGAAGCGGCGCGGCGGCGGCTGGCGGTTGCGGACGTGGGCGGGTTTCGGAAATTTTGGATGGTCACCACCGTTTTGGGTTTTTTGTTCGTTGCGGGACAACTCGTGGCGTGGCGCCAGTTGGTGGCGCAAGGGGTTTACATTGCCAGCAATCAGGGCAGCAGTTTCTTCTACATTTTCACGGGCGCGCACGCAGTTCATCTTCTTGGTGGAGTTTGTGCGCTGGTCTACGTTTTAGCGCGAAAATTTGGAGAGAAGGAAGTTTCGCGCTCGACGGCGGCGGAAATCGCTTCGTACTACTGGCATTTCATGGATGGGCTTTGGATTTTTCTGCTGGCGCTGCTCTACTTGGGCAAGTGAAATTCTAATTTTCCAGAAAATCTAGCATTTCAGAAATTCGGCGATGGCGTTAACCACGCGCGCGATCTGTTCGTTGCGCAATTCGGGGTACATCGGCAGGGAAAGAACTTCTTGCGCGGCGCGTTCCGCATGCGGGAAGTCGCTAGGCTTGTGGCCAAGCGATGAATAGAGCGGTTGCAGATGCAGCGGGTAGGGATAGTAGATGGTGCTGCCAATTTGTCGTTCGCTGAGAAATTTTTGGAGGGCATCGCGGTATTCGATTCGAATGGTGTATTGATGGTAGACGTGTTCGTATCCCTGTGGCTCGAGTGGGGGCATGACGCCGGGGATTTGCGAGAGAAGACGGTTGTATTCGGCGGCGTGGAATTGGCGAGCGCGCTGCCAATTCGAAAGATGGCGCAACTTGACGCGAAGGATGGCGGCCTGGATTTCGTCCAGGCGGCTGTTCCACCCGGGCTCAGTGCTGCGGTATTTTTCGGATTGACCGTGATTGCGGAGCGTTCGAATGCGGGCGGCGAGTTCCGGCGAATTCGTAACGACCATGCCGGCGTCGCCGTAGGCGCCAAGATTTTTTGTGGGATAAAAGCTGACGCAAGCGGCGTCACCGAGCGAGCCGGTGCGGCGGCCTTTGTAGGAAGCGCCGATGGCCTGGGCGTTGTCTTCAATGACGGGCAGGTGGCGCGCTCTTGCGAAAGCGAGAACGGGATCCATGTCGGCGGCCAGGCCGTAGAGATGGACGACGACGATGGCGCGCGTGCGAGTCGTGACGCGGCGTTGGAGTTCGGAGGGATCGAGGTTGTAAGTGTCAGGGCGGATGTCGGCGAAAACGGGCTTGGCGCCGAGGGCGCTGACGGCGCTGCCTGTGGCTACGAAGGTGAAGGGCGGGAGGAGGACTTCGTCGCCTGGCTGAACGCCGCACGCGCGGAGGGCCAAAATCAGTGCGTCGGTTCCGGAAGCTAAGCCGATGCCGTGAGTGACGCCGCAAAGCTTGGCGATTTCTTCTTCGAGAGCGGCGCCTTCGCGGCCCAGGACGAATTGTTGCGAGGACATGACGCGCTCGACGGCGGTGCGAATCTCAGAGCCGATGGCGGCGTATTGGGCGGCGAGATCGAGTTGCGGGACGGGCTCGAGAAGCGGATTGGGCTGTGAAGGCGAGCTCATGGGCTTCGATTCTCTCGCATAGAGTATACGCGAGCACCGCGTGCTAGGGTTTGCGGAAGTGCCGGATATAATGCTCGGGCAGAGGCCGGGCTTTCAGCGACATTACGGCCAAAGAGAATGTTTGCAAAACGCACCAACTGGAATATGACGCCGAACCGGCTGAGCGAGGCGCTGGCGGCGCACCGCGCGGCGGGGAAGCCACTGCTCGATTTGACGATTTCGAATCCAACGGAGTGCGGGTTCGAATACGATGGCGAGGCAATTTTGGAAGCGCTGAGAAACCCGGCGGCGTTAGCCTATGAACCCAATCCGAGGGGGCTGGAAAGCGCTCGGCGCGCGGTCTCTGCCTATTACGCCGATCGAGAGGAAAGCGTTTCAGTCGAAGATATTTTTCTTACGACCAGCACGAGTGAAGCGTATTCGTATGTGTTTCGGACGCTTTGCGATCCGGGCGACGAATTATTGATTCCCTCACCCAGTTATCCGCTGCTCGATTTTCTGGCGGACATTCAGGATGTCAACCTGGTGCGGTATCCGCTGCTCTACGACCACGGATGGCAAATCGATTTTCATGCACTGGAGCAGGCCATTACGCCGCAGACCCGCGGTGTTATCGTGGTGCATCCGAATAATCCGACGGGGAATTTCGTCAAGTCCGCGGAAATGGCGAAGCTGAATTCCATTTGCTCGGCACGCGAGATGGCCATCATCGCGGATGAAGTGTTTCTCGATTTCGCGCTTAATGGAGAACGTGCGGCGAGCTTCGCGGCAAATCGCGAGGCGCTGACGTTTACCCTGAGCGGGCTCTCGAAGATTTCCGGGTTGCCGCAGATGAAGGCTGCGTGGTTGATCGTCGGCGGTCCGGAGCAGATGAAGAGGGAGGCGCTGGCGCGGCTGGAAGTGATTGCGGACACGTACCTGTCCGTGAATACGCCGGTCCAATTGGCGATGCCGAGGTTTTTGGAACAGCGGCACGCATTCCAGAAGCAGGTCATTTCGCGGGCGCGGCGGAATCTTGCCGAACTCGACTGTCAGTTGCAGGCGCAGAAGGCCTGCTCGCGGCTGAAAGTGGAAGGCGGCTGGTGCGTAGCTGTTCGGGTACCCGCGACATGTGCTGACGAGGAGTTCGCAATTGAGCTGCTGAATGCGCATGGGATGTGCCTCCATCCGGGGCACTTCTACGATTTTCTGTCAGATGGAACTCTGATAGTTAGCTTGCTTACCCCCGAGCAAGTATTTGCCAAGGGGGCGAAGCTCCTACTCTCCGCATGGTGAACCTTCGGGAAATCCTCGAAAGTGATTCGGTTGTCGAAGAAAGAACTGCAAAAAAGTTGGTACTAGAACTAACCTGGAGTCGAAACCTGAACGGACCTGAACGGTGTCTCTCACAGAGTCGGAGTCTCCTAAATTTCATATAATCTACGGTGCGAGGGATTGAGAGGTATAAATTCTATCTAAAGACCTAGACGCCCGGTTCATAAGTTGCAGATATATCTACAATTAGTTCTGTGAATCTTTTTGTCAACAAGACATATCTTTGGAATTTAGATTGCACCCACAGGGCTATCGTTGACAGGTATAAATGTGTGCAGTGAAAGGGTTTCACCGCGTTTTGTTGTCAAATTTAGGAGGGTTCAGTGAGCAAGGGGTATCGTAAGTTTTGGACAGTATTGAGTGTCATGGCTCTCATGTTGGGGCTTGTTGCGGTAGGCCAAGTCAGCGCTCAGATTATAAGCGGCGACTTAGTCGGTACAATCCTGGATAAGACGGGTGCCGTTGTACCTGGCGCGTCGGTCGAAGCAGTAAACGTCGAGACGGGCGTAAAATACACAACAAAAGCCAATGACCTTGGCGAATATCGCATCAGCAACTTGCCCGTGGGAACGTATAACGTTTCGGCGTCTTCTACGAGCTTTGCCACGACGGTCATCAATGGATTCAAGGTCGAGCTGAACAAGACAAGTTCGCTGCCAATTACGCTCGACATTAAGGGCGCGGTGACGACGGTTGAGGTTTCGGGAGTTGCACCGGCGCTGGATACCACGACCGCGCAACTTTCTAGCACCTTTGAAGCGGGCCAGATTGCGGACATGCCTGGGGCTGCTTCCGGCAGCGGGGTATTGAACCTTTCGCTCTTGGGCGCAGGCGTGGCCACCAGCGGCGGCGTCGGTGTTGGATCGGGCCCGTCAGTGGGCGGCCAACGTCCGCGCAACAACAACTTCACGATTGAAGGCGTGGACAATAACAATAAGGGCGTGACGGGACCACTGGTATTTGTTCCCAATGATGCGGTTGCGGAATTCTCACTCCTGCAAAACCAGTTTTCGCCGGAGTTCGGGCACTCTTCAGGCGGGCAGTTCAACACGGTTGTGAAGAGCGGGACGAATTCTTACCATGGCTTGGCTTACATCTATAACAACAATCGCAACTACAATGCGCTCGACACAATCCAACTGCTGGAAGGGTTCACCTCGCAGCCGCGGTACGACTTCAACCGCATCGGCGGTCAGGTTGGAGGTCCGATCTTCAAGAACAAGCTCTTCTTCTTTGCCAAGCAGGAATGACAGCGATCAATGCCACTCCAGGACTCTCTGCCACGAACGTTGCCCAATTTGAGAAGTACGTGCCAGCAGGGACGTTGACCAATGCAGGTTGCGCGGCCATCCCATGGGTTAACGGAACGACAATTCCAACTGCGGGCATCGCGGTCGTGTCGCCGAGCTTCAACAACGCGAAGTACCTCACCACCAGCATGGACTACGATATCTCCTCGAAAGATCAGATTCGTGGGCGCTACATTTACAACAGCAGCGTGGGAATCGATACCTCGGCGAACTTGCCGGTGTTCTTCACGCCCTTTCCGAACAAGTTTCACTTGGTAGCGATTAACGAATACCATACCTTTGGCCCGAGTCTGACGAACGAACTGCGCGTGGGATTCAACCGCTTTGCGCAGACGGTTAGCGCCGGTAATTTCTCCTATCCAAATCTGGATAGCTTCCCGAACCTGGTACTCAACGACCTGAATACGTTGCAGATCGGGCCTGATGGGAACGCACCGCAAGGGTCAAACCAGAATACATATTCGGCGGCAGAAGCCATTACCTGGACGAAGAGCGCGCACACCCTGGAGTTTGGTTTTGAAGGACGCAAGCTCATCGCCCCGCAAACCTTCACGCAACGGTCGCGCGGCGACTATGAATACGTCCATGCCCTGTCCTTCTTCCAGGATGCGGCCCCGGACTTTCTCGCAGAGCGCAGCAACGGCAACCCGGTATTCTATGGGGACCAGGTAGCGCTTTATTGGTTCGCGAATGACAACTGGCGGATTCGTCAAAACCTGACCATCAATCTCGGCATCCGCTATGAATATACGACGACTCCTTTCACGTCCAGGAAACAGGTGCTGAACAACGCAGTCAGCGTTCCTGGCCTTATCGACTTCATTGCGCCGCAACCGGCGAAAAACAACTGGGGACCGCGTGTTGGTTTTGCCTACTCGCCAGGTACGAGTGGCAGAACATCCATTCGCGGAGGCGCAGGCGAGGCCTTTGACGTTTTGTTTGACAACCTCGGCCTGCTAACTCTGCCTCCCCAACTCAGCTCCACAATCGATTGCGCCCCGGTTGGGAATTTCAATTGCGCGTCGCCGTTCCTTGGAAGCGGTGGAATTCTTCCCGGTCCAGGTGGCATCAGGACCTTCCCCACGCTGGCGGCTCAGGCCGCAGCCACGTCGGCCTTTCTGCCTGCCCAACTTAAGGATCCGAAGTCCATCGACTGGACACTCGGCGTACAGCACACGTTTGCCAAGGACTACACGGTCGAGGTTCGCTACGTAGGGACACGAGGCATCCACTTGCCGGCGCAGATTCAGTTGAACAAACAGCCAGTGGTGACGTCGACGTTTAACTTGCCGACGTATACATCCGCGCCATCTCAAGCGACGCTCGACGCCTTACCAGTAACCCTCGGTCAAATTAACGCTGCATTCAATGCTGGTGGCAACATCGTGCCGGCATTCGCAGCGGCGGGGTTCAACAAAGCCAGTATCACGTCGTATCAGCCATGGGCCTCCTCGACATATCACGGGCTGGCCACACAACTGAACAAGCGGTTAAGCAACGGGTTACAGTTCGTGGGCGCATATACCTACAGTCACTTGATCGACGACGCGACAGCAGAAGTGTTCAGCACCGTGCTGGCGCCGCGCCGTTCACAAAATGGATTGAATTTGCGCGACGATTTTGCCAACTCCATTCTCGATCACCGTCATCGGATTACCCTGGCCGTGATCTACGACGTGCCTTACTTCAAGCACAGCAATGCGCTGGTGAGGAACACCATTGGAAACTGGCAATTCGCCCCGATCTACACGTACCAATCGGGCCAGTGGGTGACTGCGCAAAGTGGTGTTGACTCCAACAAGAACGGCGACTCCGCTGGAGACCGCACGGTCTTTAACAAGAGCGGCACGCCAGGAACTGGAAGCGGAGTGAACCCGCTATGCAATAGCAGCCTCCCGGCAGGCACGGCCTGCTCAGCGTCACCTGCGAACATCGTTGCCTATGTCGCGAAGGTTCCGAGTGCGCAGTACATTCAGGCGGCAGTCGGAGCTTTTGCCACCGCAGGCCGCAACACGTTGCAATTGCATCCCATCAACGACATCGACGTGAGCGCCTTGAAGCGTTTCACCATCACGGAACGATTCAAGATTGAATTCGCGGCGCAGTTCTTCAATGTCCTCAACCATCCGCAGTATGTTGCGGGATTCCTGAACGACATCGCACCGATTGGCTTCACGGGTTCACAGGTCAACGTGTTGCGTCCACAAAGCGTGGACTTCAACAGGCCGGAGACGCAGTTCGCGGGCAATGCGCGGACCATGCAACTGGCAGCGAAGATCTTCTTCTAGACTTGATCAACCGTTTCGCCTACTTAGTGGGCGAGATTTTCCGGAGGGCGTCCTGGCAAGCCGGGGCGCCCTTCTTCTTTTCCGGCAATGGTTTTGAACCACTTCCCAAGATCGGTTTCGCGCGCGGCCCTACAGGACGGAAGCAAGTTCTGAGTGTTGGGCAGATTTTCTTGGAGGGCTGATTGATTTCCAAAGTCAGGCAGGGCGTAGTCGGCCGGGAGGATCAGCAGGGGTGGGCATCTCAGCGGATTTGTGGGAGCTCACCAGATTCGGGGACACCGTTGCAGGCGCTGGTTGCGGGATGCCGACGCCAGCGTTGAAATCCACATGGTCTTTGCCGCAGGCAGGGCAATAGCCCTTGCCCGTTTCGTTGTCCCGCAGGCTGGCGAGTTCGTAGCACCC
>WNFI01510582.1_pt1 | contig 10293 bp, 10 predicted proteins | sample 5400471 | NCBI WGS metagenome assembly WNFI01 (sample SAMN13153348, study PRJNA577476) | soil metagenome | isolation source: 100 cm saprolite on Douglas fir-dominated hillslope | place: USA:California | collected 2013-09-17 | reverse complement strand
GATTGCGCGATCTCATTCTCATGATGGGGGAAGATCAGATCTTCCCCACCCGCATGCAGGTCAAAGCTCTCTCCTAAATACTTCATGGACATGACCGAGCACTCAATGTGCCAGCCCGGACGTCCAGGGCCAATGGGGCTCTCCCAGAATGCTTCGTTTGCCTTCGGGGCTTTCCAGAGAGCAAAATCTCGCGGGCTGTCTTTTTCGTACTCGTCCACATCCACGCGAGCGCCGGCTTCCATGCCGGCGAAGTCTTTTTTTGAGAGCTTGCCATACTCGGGGAACTTGGCAATGCGGAAGTAGTACGAGCCATCATCGGTGCGGTACGCGAAACCTTTGTCTGCCAGTCGCTGAATGAAGCGGGCCATCTCTTCAATGTGCTCGGTGGCGCGGACGAGCGCCTCCGGATGCTCCAGGTTCAGTGTCTGCATGTCTTCCAGAAACGCTTCTTCATACCGCCGCGTGTATTCGTTTACTGATTTGTGTTGCTGTGCTGCGTTGCGGATGATCTTGTCGTCAACGTCAGTGATGTTCATCACGTGCTTCAACTGACGACCGCTTTGGCGCAGGAAACGGCGCAGAAGATCGACTACAAGGAAGGTCCGGAAGTTGCCAATGTGTCCGTAATCGTAGACGGTGGGGCCGCACGCGTACATTCGAACAAGATTGTCAGAAGAGGGAGCGAACTCCTCGATCTTGCCCGATAGCGTGTTGTAGAGGTGGATCGACAAACAGTGATTTTAGCAAAGAGGGCCTGGGATGGATCGGGTGATCCGGTGATCTGAATCGGATAGGCTCGGCTTTTGTAAGCTTCCACAACGTTCAGGGACTGACTGCTGAGTGCTGAGTGCTGACTGCTACCTTCCTGTTTCGGCCGAGCGGTTGCTTGTACTTCTCAGATCGAACGCCAGCCGCACGAGATAGTGGACGCCGGAAATGATAGTCAGCGCGATGGTGCAATAAATGCCGACCATCTTGGCGGTGCCGATCCAGGGTTCCTTCCACACCTGGTCGAGCAAGACCAACGGTACGGTCACAATTTGCGCCAGGGTATTGGCTTTGCCAAACACGCTGGGACGAAACAGCTTCATGGCGCCGATGATGTAGAGCAGTGTGCAGACGATAAGAATAATGATGTCGCGGGAAAAGACCAGCACGGTAGCAAAGATCAGAGCCCTATTGCGATGCGTGGCCGCAAGCACCAGAAACATAGTGCTGAGCAGCAACTTGTCCGCAATGGGATCAAGATATTGTCCCAGCAGCGTTTTCTGCTTGAGCAGGCGGGCCAGCAGGCCGTCGAGCCCGTCACTGACGCCGGCCGCAATGAAGATCACCAGCGCCCAGCCGTAGTGGTTTTCCACTACTGCGATCACGATGAATGGAATAAAGACCAGCCGCAGCAGCGTGAGCAAATTGGGCGCGGAGCGCAATTGGCGAATCATGCTTCCGGCTCCGAGTGCTGAAAAAATTTCAGAGCGTCCATGCCGGTCTTGGAGGCGAATTGTTCGGCCAGAGAAGGCAGGTCACCGCTGCGGGCATCTACCTCGATTCGTTCGATCCGGTGCATGGGAAAGAAGACTACGGTGGCGCTTGCGGCCTCGCCGTTTTTGAGCAGCGTTGTAAAGTCCTGAAAGGAGTGCAGGTCAATTCCGCGCAGGCTCGCGCCCGCCGGATCCAGGGACAACACAGCGCCCCAGAACTTTTCCCGGGGGGCGTTCAGAGTAACCAGGACCAGTTTTCCGGAATGCAAGCTCCCTGCAGCACCCATGTGTGGAATGATTGTCGGCCTTTGCCGGGGAAGTGTAAAGAGGCAGTCAGGACCTGCTTGTTTCAACGGCTTCCAGCGGATTGCCAGTCAAGCTGCGATATGCATCCGCTGCCCCATTCCAGGGAAACAAATCCGGATGAATCAAGTGCGCCAGCAGTTCCGTACCGTCAATTACTCGTGGTCCGGGACGAGCAAAGTATGAGTTAGCGTCAACGGCATAGACTCTGCCGTTGCGAACGGCGGGAAGGCTGGACCATCCGGGTAGGGCCGAGAGCGCGGAAGAGAATCCGAGGGTTTCCTCGAGATCATAACCGCAGGGCATGACGACCAGAATTTCCGGCGCCCACTTCACAACTTTGTCCCATGCGATTCGAACAGAGTCCGCTCCCTCGCGCGAGAGTTCGTCAATACCGCACGCAATTCTGACCATCTCCGGGACCCAGTGTCCGCTGCAGTAGACCGGATCAATCCACTCCATGCAAAACACGCGTGGACGCGATGTGAGCATGTCCGTCACTGCCCTGATTTTTTCCAGGCGCGCGCGGCCAGAAGCGATCAATGTTTCCGCTGCCTCCTCGCGTCCAGTTGCCGCGCCTACTTCACGCAAGTTGTCATCGATTTCGCGCAGACACTTTGGCGTAAGCCAGAGGACCTGCGGTTTTGTGGCCAGGGCATTGAGCGCTTGTGTGACCTCATTCCCCGACGGCGCGCAGACCTGGCACAAGTCCTGCGTAAGAATCAAATCAGGTTTCAGGTCTTGCAGGAGCTTCTCATCGACCAGGTAGACGCTCAGGCCTTGGCGCAGCCGCGCGCTCACGGCTTCATCAATCTCGGCCTGCGTCATTGTTTCAACCGGGACCGCGCTGTGGACCACGACGGGCTTGGTAATCACGGAGGCTGGATAGTCACATTCATGAGTGATGCCGACAAGCTGGTCTTCGAGACCCAGAGCGCACGCGATTTCCGTGGCGGAAGGGAGAAAGGAAACAATGCGTCGCACGGTCATTCTGTGTTGCCTCCGAGCAGCGGTGAGGGAAGAGAGACTTTATCACGATGTTCGTCGACATCGAAACATGGACATAAAAACGGGATGTACGCTCACAGATGACGTAAAGCAGCCAGTCGTCACGCGGTGGTATAGTCAACTTCCGAGTGAACTTGCTAGTCAAACAGAGTATCAAACTCCGATAGCAGGGAGACCAGCCCGCCGGCGTCGGGATCTCCATCAAACTCGCGCGCGGCCTGTGCGCCGACGCTGCTGCCGGACGGAAACTCGTTGCTTGCAGCGGCTTCACGGACCCGCGGCAGGAAGATGAACTGTAGCCACTGCGCATACGTCATGGTGTCCATGGCGAAAGCCTGCTTGAAATTCAATTGCTCGGGACGCAGCGGCGCACTCTGCCAAAAGCCGATGCGCCGCATCTCGGCTTCAATCCGATCGGCATACTGAAGAACGTTTCGTTGCAAACTCGCTGAGGGCATAGCGCCACCGTCCAATCGTGATACATGGATTTTAGTAAGTTTTGTTTCTCTTGTCTGCAGGCTGGTTTGCGTATATAACCCTGAATCGCATGAGCTACTCGCCCTCACGAAGCTATGCTTGCGGAGCGGGCACAACTCTTCTGCTGGGTTGTTGCATTGGAGAGATGCTCGACCGAAGCGCGTCGCGCCATCCGGAGCATGACGCGCTGATCGTGCGCCATCAGGCCAAGCGTTACACGTACGGGCAGTTGCGTGATGAAGTGAATCTTGCGGCACGCGGACTGCTGCGCCTTGGCGTGAAGAAAGGCGACCGCGTCGGCATATGGTCCACCAACTGCGCTGAATGGGTCGTGTTGCAGTTCGCTACCGCGAAGGCCGGAGCGATTCTGGTGAACATCAATCCCGCCAACCGGGCCTTTGAATTGGAGTACGTGCTTCGCCAATCGGAGTGCCAGACATTGTTCCTTGGCGAAGGCTTTCGCGATTGTGACTATGTTCAGACTCTTGAGTCCGTTGCGCCGGAACTGGCGCAGCGTGGGCGCTCTTGCAGCAAGTTGCCTGATCTGGGAAACGTAATTTTTCTTGGCCCAAACAAAGCGCCGGGTTGGATGTTTGCCTGGGACGAACTCTTGAGCACCGCGCAAGAAACGCCAGAGCAGGACCTCTGCCAGCGCGAGAGCACGCTCGAATTCGATGACGTCATCAATCTTCAATACACCTCCGGCACAACGGGCATGCCCAAGGGCGCGGCGCTCACGCACCATAACATTGTCAATAACGCCAGCTTCATTGCCGCAGCCATGAAGTTTACGGAGCACGATCGGCTGTGCATTCCGGTGCCGTTCTATCACTGTTTTGGCATGGTGCTGGCCAACATGGCGTGTGTAGTGTCGGGAGCGGCCATGGTCGTTCCCGCCGCGTTCTTCGATCCCTTGGAGACGTTACGAGCAGCAGCGGAAGAGCGTTGCACTGCGCTTCATGGTGTGCCCACAATGTTCATCGCCGAACTCGAGCACCCGGAGTTCGCGAGCTTTGACTTGACCACTTTGCGGACAGGAATAATGGCCGGCTCGCCGTGTCCCATTGAGATCATGAAGCGCGTCGTTCGCGAAATGAATCTACGCGAGATGACGATCGCGTACGGCCTGACGGAGGCCTCGCCGGTCATCACCCAGACCACCACCGACGACCCCATTGAGTTGCGCGTGACGACGGTCGGCAAACCGCTGCCGCATACCGAGGTCAAGATCGTTGACGTGACGACAGGCGAGATCGTCCCGCTGGGAACGCAAGGCGAGCTCTGCGCCCGCGGGTACATGGTCATGAAGGGTTACTATCGCAATCCTGAAGCCACCAGCGCGGCCATCACCGCGGACGGCTGGCTGCACACCGGCGACCTCGCCACCATGGATGCGAACGGCTACTGCAAAATCACCGGCCGCGCCAAAGATGTGATCATCCGGGGCGGAGAGAACGTGTATCCACGCGAGGTCGAGGAGTTTCTGTTTACCTGTCCCGGCATCAGTGAGGTGCAGGTTGTGGGAGTGCCGGACAGAAAATATGGAGAACAGGTCATGGCCTGGATCAAGCCGACAGAAGGCGCGAAGCTGACCGCGGAAGGCGTCCAGGAATTCTGTTGTGGGAAAATCGCGGCCTACAAGATTCCCAAGCACATCAAGTTCGTTGACAGTTTTCCGTTGACGGTTACCGGCAAGATCCAGAAATTCCGGATGCGGGAAATTGCGATTGAAGAATTGAAGCTCGAGGCTGCGGCCAGGATTGAGACGGCTTGAGCACTAAAAATATGGCAGGCACGAGGAGACTCGAACTCCTGACCTGATAAGTCGCCCACTCCGAATGTTATGGCTCAGGTTGTATGTTGGGAGATTAAGTTCCATGTGCAACAAAAGCGGTTTGACAGCAATAAACAGCCCCCTTACACTGGCGCTATGAAGTCGAGTAGTGATTCTGAGCTAGTTAAGGTGCCTTCTTCTTTGCTTGCTGAAGTGCAAGAAGCAGCGAATGAGGAGCACCGCACCCGCGAGGAGTTAGTGCGCGAGGCCGTCGAACGCTATCTCAAAGACCGTCGTTGGCAGAGGCTTCTTGCCTATGGCGAACAGCAAGCTCGCTCGCTGGGATTGAGCGATGCCGATGTTCCCCGCCTGATCGAAGAATACCGGAAAGAACACCGCACGGGTCGCTAGGTGATTCTTGCTACGGCCGATTCGAACATCTACATCTCAGCGCTGCAATTTGGCGGGATTCCCCTTCAGTTTTTGAATGCTGCGCGCGCCGGAGCGTTCCGGCTTGCAATCTCAGAAGCTCTCATGGCCGAAATTCGCGGTGTATTGTGTGAGAAGTTTCACTGGTCCGAACAGATGGTCGATGAAGGAACCACAAGTCTCCGAGATTTCACTCAGCTTGCAACGCCTACGAAAACGCTGAGGGTCATAGCAGAAGATCCGGACGATGACCGGGTGATTGAATGTGCGGTGGCATCCGGCTCGCAGTTCATCATCAGCGGTGACAAACACCTCCTGCGTCTTGTCCAGTATGAAAACATTCGGATTGTGAAAGTATCGGAGTTCCTGGGTCTCATACCAAAGCCTTCGCCTGATTCTCCGTGATTACTGCCCCAAGAAGACGCCCCAAGCGAATCGGGCACTCCCACGCGTCTTGCGGTAAAATAAAAATGTCCACCCTCGTAGGCGCGTGGCTCAGTTGGTTAGAGCGTCTCGGCACACCGGGAAGGTCTGGGTTCGACAAGTCGTTTTGTAATGTAGGCGCGTAGCTCAGTTGGTTAGAGCGCTACCTTGACACGGTAGAGGTCAGGAGTTCGAGTCTCCTCGTGCCTACCATTTTTTTCATGCCCGCCCTCTACATTCTACAAAGCGCATCCACAAAAAAGTTCTATGTTGGTTCAGCCCTGGATTTACCGACTCGCATGGCAGATCACCAACGAGGTCATAGTCCTTACACAAGGGGACGCGGCCCTGGGGATTGGTATACCAGGAGGAGTATGCAACGCTGGTTGAAGCACACCGCCGCGAACGTCAAGTGAAATCTTGGAAATCACACCGGTCGATTCAGGAACTTATAGAGCGAGCTGTTGGTTAGAGCGTCCCGGCTCGCCGGGAAGGTCAGGAGTTCGAGTCTCCTCGTGCCTACCATATCCTTTCATGACGTGAAGATTTTCGTCCTCCCTGCTTTTGTGGAACATTTCACTAGCCAAGTGCTGTGGGCCGCGTCACAATATGCCCGTGAGATTTCCCAAGGCAGTGCTGAAAAGGGGCGTTCGTGCAAGGAAGTGAGACATACCGCAGTCTGAAACAGATCGGAGCAACGCATCTACACCACGCAAATTCGGTGACCACTAGCTGTACTTTTCTGAGGCAAGGCGGGTTACTATCTCGCGCTTTTGCCGAGGATCACGGGCTCAAACAGTCTGTCCAACCCTCAGACCAACTAGATAAAAAATATGACCTCTGGCGCCGTATTTTTCTCCCCCATATTGATATCCACGGTCGAGTGGAACAAAAAAAGGGGCCAAACCCATACGGACCTGCTTTGTTCGTCTTTGATCTCGATGTTCTCCTCCGATTGCCCGTGGGCACCGACAGTCGAGTGACCAAGAAAAGCCCCGCTCATTGGTATGATCCCGAGCCCGAGAGCGGACGATGGTTCCAGAACGCAGAAGAGCTGGAGCAGAGTATCCGGTACGGTGACTTCGACAAGATGCTTGCGGTTCAGACTCCTTCGGGAAAGCTGGAGTTCCCGAACCGGCGGGCGCGAATCATTCTCGATGATCCACAAAGACAGGTCTCATCTGGCGAGAATGCTTACACCCACGCCGAGAACCAGCTCAAGGCGGCAGCGGCGGTTGGACAAATCGAAGTATCCATCGAACGGCGCAAGTGCCAGACAGGCTGCATGTGCGTTGAAAAATACGCAGCGTGGAGCGTTCCCGTCATGGATTTTTACTTTGGTTAGAGCTCACACGATTCCTGCAACACTGCTGATGTTTCTTAGCTTCTTCGGAGGCGACCGCCCACAGGAACAGCCTTACTGAAATAGCCTTACTGGCCTTTCCGGAAGGCCAGCACCGCGTTGAGTCCGCCGAAGGCGAAAGAGTTTGAGAGAGCGAACTCAACCTCGGCAGGCCGCGCCTGGTTGGGAACTATATCGAGATCGCACTCTGGATCAGGCGTGGTGTAATTTGCGGTGGGCGGAATCGTTTTTTCGCGCATCGCCATTATGGTGGCAACAGCTTCCAGCGCTCCCGCTGCGCCGAGGGCATGACCGTGCATGGACTTGGTGGAGCTTACTGCCAGCCGGTCGGCGTGTTTCCCGAACACTTCGCGAACAGCGCGTGTTTCCGTGGAGTCGTTGCCTGCAGTACCCGTGCCGTGAGCATTGATATAGCTGATCTGCTCCGGGGCAATCTGAGCGTCAGACAATGCGGCCCTGATCGCGGAAACCGGGCCTTCGACTGTCGGTGACGTGATATGCCCGGCGTCTGACGTCATTCCAAATCCAACAATCTCACCGTAGATCGTTGCGCCGCGACTCACGGCCTTCTCCATAGGTTCGAGTACAAGCATGGCGGCTCCCTCGCCCAAAATCAGTCCCTTGCGATCTTTAGAAAATGGCCGGCAGGTATCGGGAGAAACAACTCTCATGGCTTCCCATGCCTTTAGCAGGCCAAGACTGAATGGGGCCTCGCTGCCTCCGGTAATTGCTGCGTCCACCTGGCCGCTGCGGACCATCCAGAATGCCTGCCCCATCGCGTGATTAGCGGAGGAACAGGCAGTTGAGATTGTATAAACAGGCCCGGAGATCCCAAACTCCATGGAAATATGACTCGCGCCCGCATTCGCCATGGTTCGGGGAATGAGTAGTGGATGGACCCGGGGAGAGTTTTTTTGGTAGAGGTTCTGGAAAGCCGAGTCCTGGCTGGATTGGCCACCGACGCAGGATCCAGTGACCACAGCAGTCTTACCGGCAATTTCGGGCGTGATTCTGAGACCGGAATGAGCCAGCGCCTGCCGCGCTGCAATCACCGCAAATTGCGCAAAGCGATCAAGCAAGCTTAACTGGCCAGGCTCGAAGTGTTGCTCCGGATCAAACCCGCGCACCTCGGCGCCGTTCTGGAAGCGCAGTTTTGAAACATCCAACGACTGGATTGGGGCGATTCCGGATTTACCCTCAACCAGAGAAGACCAGGTCTCAGCAAGATTGGCTCCCAGGGGGCTGATTATCCCCATGCCGGTGATTGCAACGCGCTGTGAGGGCATTCCTATTCCGAGGGAGCTTGCTGAGACGACGTTTCTGCCAATAGCAGTTTCAGTTTCTCGATCAGCTCCGGGACGCTGTGGATGGAGTTCGCGACCTCGTTGGAAACAGAGACGTCAAATTGGCTCTCAATTTCGAAGATCAGGTTGATGGCGTCCAGCGAATCCAGTCCCAGTTCGGCAAAGGAGCTGTTCACCGACACTTTCTCACGGGGCAACCGCTTGGTGGACGCGATCAAATCCAGCACTTTCTCTGTAATAGTGTCAGGCATAAGCAGTTAATGGGCAGGAAGAGTATACCGAAGAGAGCCCTCTTGCGCGCGATGCAATTTTGCCTGATTGTCAATTGGAAAAAATGTATGCCCGGCCAAAGTCCCCGTCCGAAGAACGAATTTCATGAAGTCTGATTCCGGCCAGGCGCAGATTGGCCGCAGCGCGTCACCCGCATGGCCGGTGGGCACTGCCGCCGAACGCAGCTCCGACATGGCGGACAAGGTAAAGAGGGAGCTTGGCGCGATTGGATACGTGGAACATCAGTATGCGGACTATCTTTGGGCGGGCGTGTCCGACAAATTCGTTGCTGACGACGGCATTTCCCTGACGAACTTCATAAAGTCAGATTCCGCCAGGCGCGAGGGATGTAGCTCACCGCCCAATCCGAAGAAGCGGCAGAAGCTCATCATTAGCGGACGCCAGCGAACCGGATCACGGACAGCAACTCGGCTCGCAACTGGGCTACGCTGAACTGCCCGCACCATTGCTGGCCAAAGTGCGCGCCAAGGTTGCTTCTTCGCGGTAGGAATCCGGAATCTCTGTACCTCAGATAGGGAGCCTTAGGGCTCCCAGGCATGTTTTCTGCGCCCTTGCGATGACACTGCACGAATCCCGTCCCGTCGATCCCCCCGCAGCGCTTTCCTGCGGGGCCCGCCGAAAAATCAGGGCAATGAGTATTTTTCATTGACAACAGCGCTATAAAGGCTACTCTAATTGCCCATCGCACATTTGAGGGGAGAGAGCCCCTCCTAATCGGCTGGGACGGTTAATCGACCTACAGCCGATTGGCAGAATCTCGTCAAGCCAAGAGATAACGGAACAGTGTCGAATGATTGTTGACAGGGAGGGTCAGACAAAGTCCCGCTCCTGCTCCAGCGGTCAACTCGCAAGAATGGCAGTATCAGGTGTAATGGGCCTAAAATTAAACCAACCGAGGGTCGGGTCAGGTAGACCTGGTCCTTTCAGGAGAGGCAAACATGTCAAGCGTTTCCGCGCCGATAACTTCCTCGGACCAGATTTCGACTTCCAAGATATGGTCGGTGATTTTAGCTTCGTCTGTTGGGACCATGATTGAGTGGTACGACTTCTATATTTTTGGCAGTCTTGCCGCGGTTCTTTCCGCCAAGTTCTATCCGGCAGGAAATAGCACATTCGCGCTGATCGCGTATCTTGCTACCTTCTTCGTAGGGTTTGGGGTGCGGCCGTTTGGCGCGCTATTTTTCGGAAGGATCGGTGACCTCGTCGGACGCAAGTATGCCTTTCTGGTTACGCTCACCGTAATGGGCGGAGGGACTTTCCTCATCGGCCTGATGCCGACTTTTAAGACTGCCGGCTGGTTTGCTCCCATTGCGCTGATCGCCATCCGTGTACTGCAAGGCTTGGCGCTGGGCGGAGAATACGGCGGCGCTGCGATTTACGTGGCAGAGCATGTGCCGGACAACAAGCGCGGCTACTGGACCAGCTACATTCAGATCACGG
>WNFI01396558.1_pt1 | contig 10294 bp, 5 predicted proteins | sample 5400471 | NCBI WGS metagenome assembly WNFI01 (sample SAMN13153348, study PRJNA577476) | soil metagenome | isolation source: 100 cm saprolite on Douglas fir-dominated hillslope | place: USA:California | collected 2013-09-17 | reverse complement strand
CACCAGATTCAGCGTGTCGCCGCCGAGCAGGTTGACGCCGTTGAACGAAGCATCCTGGGCAGTAGTGTTGATCTGCTGCAGGATGTTGTTGTACTGCGACACCAGGTTGGAACGGGTGGTCTGCGCCACCGGATCGGCGACGGGCGCCGCTGCGGTGGTGAAGGTTGTCGCGCTGGTCAGCGTGCCGCCGATGGTGCCGCCGGCCAGAGCCGAGCCGAGCGTCGAGGACGCGAAGTCGTTCGAAGCCGAGATCGTCAGCTTGCCGCTGGCGTCGACGGTCGCGCCGAGGTTGTTGGCCTGCAGAACGGTGTTGAGCTGAGCCAGCGATTTGACGGTGCCGTTGGTGCCGTCGCCGAGCGTGACGTTGACCGCAGCACCGCCGTTGAAGGAGGTGAAGGTCAATGTCTTGCCGTTGAGGCCGCCGACTCCGGCCGCACGCGCCGCGGTGAAGGTGGCGCTGGTGTGGGTCGGGCCGTCGAGACCGAGGGCCGAGAGCGCATTGCCGAAGCCGCCGGCGATGCTGAGATCATTTACCGTACCGGTGCTGATCTTCAGCGTACCGTTGCTGTTGACCGACGAAGCGGCGACACCGGTGGCAGTCGCCAGGGTGGCCACGCCAGCCGCATTGGTCGCGGTCTGCACGCCGCTGGCGAGATCGATCGCGGTGAGCACGTCGGCAATGGTGCCGGCCTGCAGATACACGATCGAGTTGCCGCTGCCGTCGTTCTGCACGTGGGTGCCGGCCGCGATGCCCGAACCGGCGGGAACCTGGGCCGTTGCTGGCTGCGCCGCGTTGGAGAACGTGATGGTGTGGCCGTTGACGTTCAAGGTCGAGCCGTCCTGGATCAGGTTGGCCGTGGTCGTCGCCGCGGTCGTGCGCGCCTTGGTAACAGAGACGTTGCCAGCGCCGATCGATGTGGTCAGACCCAACTCGTTCAGCAAGTCAGCCTTGCCGGTGACGCTGAGGTCGGCGCCCGTCGAGGTATTGACGGTAAGCACACCAGCAGCAAAGGCAGCAGTCGAGCCGGAGAACGTTGCAGCACCCGCACTGTTCACCGTCTTGGCGACGCCGCTGGCGAGATCGATCGCGGTGAGCACGTCGGCCACGGTGCCGCTGCCCAGGTAGACGCTTGAGTTGCCGCTCCCATCGGTGACGATATTGCCGCTGACGCCGGATCCGGTCGGCACCGCAGCCGCAGCCGGGGCAGCGCCCGCCTTGAAGGTGATGGACTTGCCGTTGACGACCAGAACGTCACCATCCTTTGGTGCCGCAGCGGTCGTAAGAGTCGTGGCGAGAGCGCCGCCGGCCAAGGTAACGGTTCCGGAAAGAGCGGTCGTTCCGTCGCCCGCTTTCGCCGCGGTACCGACGAGGCTGCCCGCGATACCACCCAAGGTCGTCGAGGCAGTGATCGGGGAAGCGCCACCGGCGGTGCCGTTGGCGACAACGCCGCCAATAGCGGACGCGCTGGCGAAGGTCGTGGTTCCGCGAATGTCGTTGGCGGTCGCGCCGGCAATCGTGGTGGAGACGTTGGACTTGGTGGAGTAACCAGAGGTGGTCTGCAGCGCCTGGTTGGCGATCGATTTCGCGGAGTCGACCAGCTTCTGCAGCGAGGTGATGCCGGTGTTGGCGGCCTGCAGGATCTGCACGCCGTTGCCGATGCCGTCGAGCAGGTTGTTGATGTCGCTGGAGCGGTTGTCGAGCCCCGCCGCGGTGAAGAAGTTGGTCGGACTATCGAGCGCGCTGTTCACCTTCTTGCCGGTGGACAGGCGGCTCTGGGTCTGTGAGAGCAGATCCGCGGTGGACTGCAGCGAGAGCAGGTTCTGACGGACGGACGACGAGAGAATGACGCTGGACATGTTGGGATACCTTCCTGGTGTGGCAACTGCGATCTTCTAGATCGGCAGGCGGACCATGGCCCGGCACAACATAAAATTCCGTAAATGAAACCCCTCAAATAAGCCGTCGTGTTTTTACAAGGAGATACCTGCCTCTTTGCAAACGTAGGCACGCCCCTGGCCTCGCCAGCGGCTTGATTTTGGAAATTCATAATAATTGCAAGAGGGTGACGCCGAACTTGCCAAGTCAGCGCAATACCGTCGCGCCGGCGGGACGAATAGCCGGGCTGCTGTCGTTCAGATAAATTTAACCAGGCTCATCGAGTAGAGCTTCGCAGTCGTCTGATACGACGCCTGCAACGCGGTCTGGAGCGCCAGGATCTTGGTGGCGACCTCGTCGGTATTGATGCCTTCGATCGAATCCAGCAGCGTCTGCGAAATCACCTTGCTCTGGTTTTGACTATCGGTCGTGGACTTGATCGTCGCCTGGGCGCCGGCAAGGTCGGCCTGGATGTTCTGGATCGTCTGGGTGCCGGGAATCACAGCCAGATTCTGCGCGATGCGCTGATTGAGCGCAGCGATCTTGCCGCTGGCGTTGATGTCGGTCGACTTCGTCGTCACCGCCGCGAAAACCGCGACGTTCTGCAACTGGGTTTGAAGCGCCTGCTCGTTCGCACGAGCACCATATTGGACGGTGATTCCCTGATCCACCCGGGCAACCGCGGTGCCGCGGGCCGGATCGGTGCCGGTCTCGCCGTTGTACCAGATCACGGTATTGGCTGGCGTGCCTGCGGTGAGCGCGGTCGCCCCGCCGTTACGAACCACTGTCACGGGACTGGTGAGGCCAAGCGATGCAAATCCGGCGCTCGTGCTCGTGATCGCAAGGTTGTTTACCGTGCCGGTATGCAGGACGATGGCCCCGGCGGTAACGATGGATGGAGTGACGACGTTACCCGAGAGCGCGTCAATCTTTCCGAGCAGGGCTGTGATGTTGCTATCCACCGGAATGTGGGTGCCATCGTTGGTGCCTGTCGTCGCGGTGGTAAAGGTTATGTTGGTGCCATTGACACTAATGGTGTCACCGACCGCGAAATTCACCCCGATCGAGTCGGTAGCCACCGCACCGCTGAGGAGAGTGTTGCCGGTGACCGCGACTACGTTCTTGTTGTTGACTTGGAGCCCGAACTTGGTGTTGTCGCCGAACGGCGCACTTCCCTTAACCCGCATCGGCGGCTGGCCGAAGAACTCGTTCCCGGACTGCACCGCAGACGCCGCCGCCAGCGGACCATTGGCAAGAGCTGTCACAGCCGTCGTAAGGGCGGCGTTCAGGTTGGCCGCGGTCGCAGTGGAATTTGTACCGATCGCAAAACTGTTGGCTGGCGTCGGCGTCGCAGCCGATGCCGTCAGAACGATGTCTTCGCTGGTGCCGTCGGGCAGCTTGAAGGTGAACTTTACTGAATTGCCGTCCTGGGGGTTGGTGGCCCCGAGATCGACGGACATCGCCAACGGTGACGGCGGCACGGCCGCCGGTGGTGTGGGCGTCGGTTGGATGACGGTCGCGCCGGCGATGGTCGTGGAGATCGCGCTCAGTTTGAGCCCGAATGGTGATGCCGGGACTGGGGGTATTGCCGCGGGATTTGCGGCGAAATCTTCGCCGACCTGTACCGAGGTAGGTGTCAGGGCTGACGAAATGATAACCCGTCCCAACCCGCTGGTGCCGATGTCAGCTGACTGACGCTCGGTGATGACCTGCTTCAGCCCGGCGATCGCTGCTCCGTTTCCGTTCAGAATCTGATCCGCCGGTGTAACCGGCGCCGTATCCGTTGCACGGCCGGAAAACAGATAGCGATCGCCCGACCGCGCGTTGAGCATGTCGACCGAGTCGAAGAAATTCAGATTGGCCGTCTTCTGGCCCGGGGTCTGACCGGTGTTGTCGAGCGTGCTGCCGGCGCTGACGGCTGCCCCCTTCACGGTCGAATTGATGGCGACGAGCCGCTGCAGCGAGAGATTGGCGACACTGATGCGTGTGTTCACATTGGTCGCGGTGTCGGCAAAGCTGCCGTAGCTGTTCAATTGCGTGCGGATGCCGATCGCGAGGCTGCGCCCGGAGCCCTGCCCCGCATAGGTGTTGGAAACCTTGCCGCTCGCCAGCTGTTCGCTTAGCGTATCGAGCTGGCTGCGCAGGTCGAGAATCCCCGAGCCGATGTAGGACGTCCGTCCGCTTACACCATCAATTGACATGACTGCCTCACACTGCCTGCATCAGGGTTTTGTACATCTCGTTCACGGTCGACATCACGCGGGCGTTGGCCGAGTAGGAGTTTTGCAGCGACAAAAGATGCGACATTTCTTCGTCGATGTTGACACCCGAGGTCGCGGTAAATTTTTTCTGCAACGTATTGAGAACGACGTTTTGCCCGTCCTTGAGCTGCGAGGCCGATTGTGCGGCGGCACCCTGCAGGCTGGTAAACTGCTGCATGTAGCTCAGCAGCGACCCTTTGAAGGGCGCGCTGCTGCTGCCCACGCCAGTCTGCGGCGAATAGAGAAAGGTTGCCTTGTTGAGCTGCTGGGGGATGAAGTCGGGGCGCGCGGTGTCGCCGGCCGCCGTCAGGGGCGACGTATTATAGATCACCATCCGCGAGGGATCGGCAACGAGCCCCGTGTTCACGGTGAGGCGTTGCGCCAATCCAGTAACCTGAGATCCCGTTGCGCTGATCGCGCCGCTGTAGGCCGAGCCGTTGTCGGTGAACAGCGGCACTTGGGCACTGCCGCTGGTCAGTGAGGTCAGCGTCGTCGTCACGGAGGCTGAATTGACGGTCGAGAAGCCGGCATTGTTGAGGACACGCAGATTGGGGGCCGGGCCCGCGGGACTGGTGCCCGAGAACTGCAGATTGAAGCTGTTGAGCGCGGCGTTGAGCTGCGACGCCACCGAACCGGAAGCGCCCGAAAAATCAATACCGACAAGTTTGACGTTCGGATCGACCGCCGCAGAACTCGGTAACGGCAACACCGAGGGGTCGTCGACCCGCATGATGGAGACATTGCGCAGGGTACCGGTCGTCGTATCCGTGTAGCTCAGACGAATGACGTTACCGGTTTTCATGCCGGTGGTGTCGAGATCGAAGCCCGCCTGCGGGGCGGCCGTCACCGCTGTGCCCGCGGTGGTTTGGTCGGACAGTGCGCTTGAGATCGAGCCTGCGAACTGATCGAGCTGGTTCTGGGCCTGAACCAGCGTCGTATCGCGCAACCCGACATAGGCGGCTATCTTGCCGGACTTGATGGTGTTCGTAAGGTCGATCGTTCCGCCATTCGAATAGCTGACTTGGATCGAGCCAAGGGCGCTCTGCGCGGTATTAGGACTCCAGGTGGTGTTCGGAGTGACGGTGCCCTGCGCGTTGAAAGCGAGGGTGGCCGCCGCGTTGCCCACCAGCTGCACACCGGAGCCGGTAAATACAGTCACCTGGTTGGCGCCGTTGGTGCTGACGCGGATGTCCATCAGTTGCGACAGCTGGGTGATGTATTGATCGCGCTGATCGAGCAGCGAAGCCGTCGAGGAATCGGTTGAAGTGCCGCCGAGCGGATTGGTTTGCAGATGGTTATTGATGTCAGCGATCTGCTTCATCAAATTGTTGGCGGTATTGACCGAATCGTTGATGCCAGTTTCGGCGGCACCGCGAAGCGTCTGAATGCCCTGCGACATCGAATTAAGTCGTCCCGCCAATGCCTGTGCCGCGCTGACGACGCCGATGCGCGCGGACTGGCTGTCTGGACTGGTCCCCAGCGCCTGTACCGCCGAGGTCAGGCCGTTGAAGGCATTTTCCAGCGTGCCGGTCGAACCTGGATTGCCGTAGAGGCCTTGCAGCTGCTGCAGGAAATCGGACTTCAGGGAAGCGTAGGACGCGCCGGAAGTCTCGGTGCGCAACTGGGCCTGAATATATTGGTCCAGTTCCCGGTTGACGCCGTTGACATTGACGCCCGAGCCGGTGGAGCCGGTGTTGGTGGTGACCTGGTCGATCGTTTTGCGAATATACCCGGGCGTCTCCGCGTTGGCGACGTTGGATGACACCAGCGACATCGCCGCCTGGTTGGCACGCAAGCCGGCCATTGCGATTGAGAGTGCGTCACCGAGACTCATGACAAACTACCGATCAAAAAATTTACCACCTGCGGCGATTGCCGCGCGGCCTATCGCATGACGTTCAGGAGATCCTGGACCATCGTATTCGCCGTAGTGATCACCTTGGTGTTCGCGGCGTAGGCCTGCTGCGTAACGATCAGCTTGGTGAATTCATCGGCGATGTCGGTGTTGGATGCCTCGAGCGAAGCACCCGAGATGGTGCCGCCCTTGCCGAACAGCGCAGCGCCGGATTCGTTTGTCACTTCAAATGCGCCGCCGTCGACGCGCTTGAGGAAGTTGGCGCCGTTGAAGGTCGCAACGCTGACCGCGGCAAGATCGATGTTGCGACCATTGGAGTAGGTGCCGACGACGCGGCCGGCGTTGCTGACCGATACGCTCTTCAACTGGCCGGCCGCGAAACCGTCCTGCTGCAACTGGTTGACCTGGACGTTGCCGTTGGTGTCTGCGAACTGGGTCAGGCCGCCGGTACCAAAATTCATGGTCACGTTGCCGAGGGTGACACCGCTCACCGTGAGGTTATTCAGTGTAATCTGGCCAACCACGGGATTCATCTGGCCGTTCAACCCGAAGGTGAAGTCGGTGCCAACGTTCTGCCATCCTACCGCGGTGCCCGTCGCGGTCGGATTTGTCTGGTAGAACAGGTTCCACGTATCGGTGTGGCCAATGCCCAGGGAGGCGGCGTCGGTCTTGGCCCAGCGCAGCTGCAGGTTCACCGGGGCGCCGCTGCCGTCATAGGCCGTTGCAGCACCACCGCTGACCGACTCGTCGAGGAATGTTTGATTGTCGCTACCAATGACCTGCCCGGTTCCCACCGTACCGCCGCCGGTACGAACAACGTTCACCGTGCCGGAGAAACCTATCGATGCGAAAGCCGCGGCGTTCGAGCTCGTCATCACAATGTTGGCCAGGATTCCGGTGTGCAACGTGATGGCGCCGGAGGCAATGGTCGAGGGAGTTGCCGTGCCGGTGATCGAATCGATCTTTGCGAGCAAGTTCGTAATGTTATCTGTAACATTCAACTGATTGCCTACCGCGCCGGCTGCGACGAAAGTAATCGCGGTGCCGTTGACCGTGATCGTGTCGCCGACCGCGAAATTCGACGCGATCGAATTGGTATTTGCGGCGCCCGAAAGCGTAGTGGCACCGCTGATCGGCGCAGGCACCGTGAGCTTGTTGTTTTGCGCGAGGCCGGTTTTGCTGTTATCGCCGAACGGGACGGCCGGCGTCCCGAGAATTCTTGGATTGTAGCCGGCCGCAAAATCTGCCGGCCTCAGCAATTCAGATCCCGGCACCGTGGTGTCATGCTTGGTGGTCAGCGGGTAGCTCGCAAGGTTGGCTCGGTAGGTGATCTTGGTCGTCGCCTGCGACGGCAGAAAGTCATTCTGGAATTTGAGAATCTGCGGCACGCTGCCCTTCAGATTGCCGGTCGTGGAGTCGATCGCAACACCTTCGAGATAGAATCCGGCGCCGTTGACCAGATAGCCGTTCTTGTCGAGCGAAAAGTCACCGCGTCGCGTGTAGCGGTCGACGCCGGTGAAGACCGGGTTGTTGTCGGTGAAGCTGCCGGGCTTCTGCACGGCGAAGAAACCGTCGCCGTTGATCGCCATGTAAGTTCCCACCGCCGCCGATTGTACCGACCCCTGAATGGTGTTCGTGCTTCGCGATTGCGACGTCACGCTGCCGGCGAGCTGCTGGTCGTTGCCGGTCTGCGGAATGAGATCGAGGAAGCTGGTGTCGATCCGCTTGAAGGCGGTGGTCTGCGAGTTCGCGATGTTGCCAGAAATGTTTTCCAGCGCGTAAGACTCCGATTTGAGACCTGCGACGGAGGTGGTGAGAGCGCCGAAGATACCCATTACATCGTCTCCAACTTCGATCCGGGCGGCCCGCCGGTGTTCGCCAAAATTACGGCCGCTGTCGAAAGCGATGTCGCAAGCTCCGTGCCAAGCGCAATAATCTAAATATTTCAATGGCCTGAAACAAATGCCCCGGTCCAGGGACCGGGGCACAATTGCCTAGCGGGTAATAATTGCCGGGGGAAACCAGTCAACTTGCCGATGGCGCGGCCGGGTGGAACACAAGGGCGAAGCCATCCATGCAGTAGCGCAGCCCGGTCGGTTTCGGGCCGTCGTCGAACACATGGCCGAGATGGCCGCCGCAGCGCCGACAGTGGATTTCGGTCCGCAGCATTCCAAGCGTCCGGTCTTCGGTCTTGCCGACCGCATTCTCCAGCGGCTGATAGAAACTCGGCCATCCAGTGCCGCTCTCGAATTTCGTCTCCGAGGAAAACAGCGGCAGATCGCAGCCGGCGCAGGCGAAGATGCCCTTGCGATGCTCTTTGAGCAGCGGGCTTGAACCAGCACGCTCGGTGCCCTCCTTGCGCAGGATCTCATACTGCTGCGGCGTAAGCTGCTTGCGCCATTCGGCATCGGTCTTTTCGATTTCGAATTTCTCGGCGGCCTTCGCCGGAGAGACCCGCAGCCACCGGAAGGCGGCGAACGCCGCGAGGCTGGCGGCGGAAGCGAGCAGAACACGGCGGTCGATCATGATGGTCTCCATCCCGAGCCAAGAATGCGGTGTCGTTCGCACTAGATACGAACCGCAACCGCAAAAGTTACACCGATCCGGCCGGGTTGCGCTCACTTTGTTGCGAGGCTCGAAACTTGTGAAAGCACCCGGAACTAGGCGGTGCCGCCTTCGCCGGGCGGCTGCGGACGACTGACGGGTGGCCGGCCCGGCGGCGAGCGGCGCCTCGGCGGTAGCGTGCCGGCCTGCCGGTTTGCCTCGATCAGGCGCGCCTCGCGAACGCGTTCCCGGGCGCCCGCCCCTTCGCGATAGCGGGCCAGGGCGCCGGCGGCGGTGGCGCTTCCGCGCGCCCAGGCCCCGATCGCGTGACCGGCCATCCGGCCAGTGCGGCCCCCCGCCCAGACCAGTTCGAACGGCGAAAACAGCCGCCAGCGCTCCTCGCCCCACAGGATACTGCGCGCGATCAACTGCCCGGCCATGGCCGTGGTGTTCAATCCTTGGCGGCCAAATCCGCTGGCGACCCACAGGCCGCGGCGCAGCTGGCCAATCTGGGGCATGCCGTGGACCGTCTGTCCGATCGCGCCGCCCCAGACCTCCGCGATATCGACGTTTCCAAGTCCCGGAAAGATTGTGCCGATGCGGCGCTGAATCGGGCGAGCGAAACGCTGCGGTCTGGCCTCCCAGGTGGTTTCCGGGCTCGACCACATCAACCGGTCGCCCTCTACGATCCGGAAGTGGTCGATGCCGTCGCTGTCCGTCACCGAACCTTGAAACCTTATGACCTCTGCAAGCCGCTCGCCGAGCGGCGCGGTGACGGCGGCATAGCGCCACACCGGCAGCAGCGTCTCCGACAACCGCGGCGACGGCGCGCCGAGATGAACGTTGCCGGCGAGCACGATATGCGACGCCCGCAGCCGCGCCGACGGCGTGACGATCCGCTTGCGAATGCCGGACGAATCGATACTGACCACCGGCGTGTCTTCAAACAGCCGCGCGCCGGCCCGCCTTGCGAGAGCCGCGAGCCCATGGAGATATTTGCGCCCGTTGATCTGAAATGCCTTGGGGTAATGTACGGCGTGAAAATATCGCCGGGTTCTGAGAACATCGCGCACGCGGTCGATCTGCCAGCCTTCGACCTCGGTGCCGAAATCCTCGCCGAGCATCTGCAGCCGGCTGATCAGCCGATCGCCGACGTCGACGTTGGAGACCTCCAGCGCGCCTTCGGTCGTCGCAATGCCCGGTATCAGCTCTTCGGTCGCGGTCGCGCGGACAAAGTCGGCCCCCTCCTTCGAGAGGGACCAGAGCTCGCGGGCATCTTCGAATCCGATGCGCGCAATGAGATCGCCGATCGGAATGCCATAGCCCGGCATCACGGTGCCGAGCTGGTGGCCGGATGCGTTCCAGCCGACATGCCGGCCTTCGAGGACGGCGACACTCGCACCCATCCTGGCGGATTCCAGCGCAACGGTCAGACCGGCCAGCCCTGCCCCCACCACGCAGATATCCACATCCAGATCGAACGTCAGACGCGACTGCTCAGGCATCGCTTGAGCGAATTGCATCGCGCCAGATCCGGCATAAAGTCCGTTTGTTGCGCTTGTCGAAACTTCCGTCATGACGGTTTCTTACGAGCCCGACAGGCACTTGTCACCTTGCCCAGTCCCGGCTTGTCCATTAACCCGCAGACCTGAACCGATCCAGCCCTGCGAATCGAGATCGCGCCATGCGCCGTTTGATGCTGCTGCGCCACGCCAAGACCGAAACCGACGCTCCCAGTGGCAAGGACCGCGACCGACG
>WNFI01060499.1_pt1 | contig 10294 bp, 8 predicted proteins | sample 5400471 | NCBI WGS metagenome assembly WNFI01 (sample SAMN13153348, study PRJNA577476) | soil metagenome | isolation source: 100 cm saprolite on Douglas fir-dominated hillslope | place: USA:California | collected 2013-09-17 | reverse complement strand
AAGGCGCGTTAAGGGCCCTTACGCTCGCGCACAGCGAGGCCGGAGGTCATGCCGCGCCCGCGGCCCAAGAAAAAGGGCGGCTGCATCGCTGCAGCCGCCCTGATCTTGTCAGCGGAGGATTGAGGCGCCTTTAGGCGTCCGCGCCTTCCGGCTGTTCTTGCTTCGCGGAGAGGTCCTCGCCGGTCTGCTGGTCGACGACCTTCATGGACAGCCGGGTCTTGCCGCGGTCGTCGAAGCCCAGGAGCTTCACCTTCACGGACTGGCCCTCGGAGAGGACGTCGGAGACCTTGTTCACGCGCTCGTTGGCGATCTGGCTGACGTGCACCAGGCCGTCCTTGGCGCCGAAGAAGTTCACGAAGGCGCCGAAGTCGACGATCTTCACGACCTTGCCGGTGTAGATCTGGCCGACCTCGGGTTCCGAGGCGATCGACTTGATCCACTCCTTGGCCGCGTCGATCTTCGACTGCTCGGCGGCCGCGATCTTGATCGTGCCGTCCTCGCCGATGTCGATCTTGGCGCCGGTTTCGGCGGTGATCTCGCGGATCACCTTGCCGCCCGAGCCGATCACTTCGCGGATCTTGTCCACCGGGATCTTGATGGTCTCGATCTTCGGGGCGTACTCGCCGAGCTCATGGCGCGGCGCTTCCATGGCCTTGGCCATCTCGCCGAGGATGTGCTCGCGGCCGCCCTTCGCCTGGGCGAGCGCCTGCTTCATGATCGCCTCGGTGATGCCGGGGATCTTGATATCCATCTGCAGCGAGGTGATGCCGTCAGCGGTGCCGGCCACCTTGAAGTCCATGTCGCCGAGGTGGTCCTCGTCGCCCAGGATGTCGGAGAGCACGGCGAAGCCGTCCTTTTCCAGGATCAGGCCCATGGCGATGCCGGAGACCGGCTTCTTCAGGGGCACGCCCGCGTCCATCAGGGCCAGCGACGAGCCGCAGACCGAGGCCATGGACGAGGAGCCGTTGGACTCGAAAATCTCCGAGACCAGGCGGATCGTATAGGGGAACTCCTCGACGCTCGGCAGCATCGGGCGGATCGCCCGCCACGCCAGCTTGCCGTGGCCGACTTCACGGCGGCCCGGCGCGCCCATGCGGCCCGTTTCCCCGACCGAGAAGGGGGGGAAATTGTAGTGCAGCATGAACTTCTCATAGTACTTGCCGTCGAGCGCATCCATCAGTTGCTCGTCGTCGCCGGTGCCTAGGGTGGCCACGACCAGGGCCTGGGTCTCGCCGCGGGTGAACAGCGCCGAGCCGTGGGCTCGGCTGAGAACGCCCACTTCGGAAACGATCTGGCGGATCTGATCGACCTTGCGGCCGTCGATGCGCACGCCGGTGTCGAGGATGTTGCGGCGGACGACGTCGGCCTCAAGCTCCTTGAACACCGCGCCCAGCTTGTCGGGACCGATGCCGGCGGGGTTTTCGTCGGACTTGCCGAACTTTTCGGTGGCCTTGGCCTTGGCCGTAGCGACCGCGTCCTGGCGTTCCAGCTTGGCGGGGATCTTGAAGGCGGCGGCGAGGTCCTTGCCGACAGCCTTCTTCATCTCCGCCTTGATGGCGTCGGTGTCTTCCGGCTGGAAGTCGAAGGGTTCCTTGGCGGCGTGGTCGGCCAGTTCGATGATTGCGTCGATCACCGGCTGCATGCCGGCGTGGGCGAACATCACGCCCTTCAGGACCTCGTCTTCGCTGAGCTCCTGGATCTCGGACTCGACCATCATGACCGCGTCGTGAGTGCCGGCGACCACCAGGTCCATCCGGCTGTCCTTCATTTCCTCGATCGTGGGGTTGAGGATGTACTCACCGTTCACGAATCCGACGCGGGCGCCGGCGATCGGGCCCATGAACGGCGCGCCGGAGATGACCAGGGCGGCGGAGGCCGCGACCAGGGCCACGATGTCGGGATCGTTCTCGAGGTCGTGGGCGAGCACAGTGCACACCACCTGGACCTCGTTCTTGAAGCCCTTGACGAACAGCGGCCGGATCGGACGGTCGATGAGGCGGCTGGTCAGGGTTTCCTTTTGCGAGGGCGCGCCCTCGCGGCGGGGGAAGGAGCCCGGGATCTTGCCCGCGGCGTAGAACTTCTCCTGGTAGTTCACGGTGAGCGGGAAGAAGTCCTGGCCGGGCTTCGCGCTCTTGGCGAACACCGCGGTGGCCAGCACCATGGTCTCGCCGTAGGTGGCCAGCACAGCGCCGTCGGCCTGACGGGCCATGCGGCCGGTTTCGAGCGTCAGCGTCTTGCCGCCCCACTCGAAGGTCTTGCGTTTGATGTCGAACATTTTCGCTTCTTTCTATCCCGGCGGGCGTATTCCCGGCGGGGGCGGACAGGGATCGGGCTTCCGAAATCCTCTCCAAATGAACAGGCGATGAGGACTTCGTTGGAGCCCTCGGCGTGTGCGGCGATCTCGACTTGAGAGATCGCCAGTGCCGCATTGGGGTCCCCCGGCCTGTTGCGGAGGAGCGGCGGTCTTAACTCCCGCTCATCCCGGCGAAAGCCGGGACCCGAGCGGGTTGTCGGTCTGCGTCAGTCGCAGCTTGGAGCCCGGCTTTCGCCGGGGCGAGCGGTGACTAGCGGCGCAGGCCGAGGGTCTCGATCAGCTTCTGATAGCGGTCCGTGTCGGACTTCTTCAGGTGGTCGAGGAGCGACCGGCGCGCGGAAACCAGCTTGAGCAGGCCCCGGCGCGAATGGTTGTCCTTCTTGTGCGTCTTGAAGTGCTCGGTGAGGTTCGCGATCCGTTCGGACATGATCGCCACCTGGACTTCAGCGCTGCCCGTGTCCGCGTCGCCGCGGGCATGGGATTTGATCACTTCAGCCTTGCGTTCGGCCGTAATCGACATCGGGTCAGTCTCCGCTCTTTTCCAGATGAAAAACACGCGAAGGTTCGAGCCGGCCCGCACGCATCTCGCAGAGCGCGACCACCACCCCGCCCGCCATGGCTGAAACGGTGCGGCAACCGGGCTTGAGCCTGGCTTTCACTGCTTCCACCTGTCGGGGAACGAGAACGATCGGCCGTCCCTGCTTCAGTCTGAAGGCGTCTTCCGCGGTCACGGCCAGCTCCGGGATGTCGTCCAGGGCGGTCTCGACCGGAAGCAATGCCTCCAACTGGCGGGCCTTATGCCCTAAATCCTCAAGCAATTCCAGCGTCACCGCGTTTTCCTCGGTGAAGCCCCCGACGCGGGTCCTGCGCAGTGCGCTGACGTGCCCGCAGGCGCCGAGCAGGTCGGCCAGGTCGCGGGCGATGGCGCGGACGTAGGTGCCCTTGCCGCACTCGATCTCCAGGGTGACGTGGTCGGCGTCGGGCGCCTCGGCGACACGAGCGGAATGGATGGTGACGTTGCGGGCCGCGAGCTCCACCGTCTCGCCGGCGCGGGCCAGGTCATAGGCCCGCTCGCCGTCGACCTTGATCGCCGAATAGGCCGGCGGGACCTGGCTGATCTCGCCGACGAAGCGCGGCAGGACGGCTTCCACGTCAGCGACCGTTGGCCGCACGTCGGACTGGGCCGTTGTTTCGCCTTCGCGGTCGTAGGTCGCGGTCGTGCGCCCCCAGGCGATGGTGAAGCGGTAGACCTTGTCGGCGTCGACCAGGAACGGGACGGTCTTGGTCGCTTCACCCAGCGCGATGGGCAGGATGCCGGTGGCCAGCGGATCGAGGGTGCCGGCGTGGCCGGCCTTCTGGGCGTTGAACGCGCGGCGCACGCGGGAGACGGCGTGGGTCGAGGTCAGGTCGTAGGGCTTGTCCAGGCAGATCCAGCCGGAGACGGCCTCGCCCTTGCGGCGGCGGGCCATCAGTCCTGATCTTTCCAGGAATCCGAAGGTTCCGCGTGCTTCAGGTCCTGGGCGACCCGCGGGTCCGCGAACAGCCGGCTCATCCGGGCGGCCGTATCGAAGGTCTCGTCGTGCAGGAACTTCAGCGCCGGGGTGAATTTCATGTCGATGGCGTGGCCGAGACGGCCGCGCAGGAACTTGTGATGCCGGTTCAGCGCCTTGACCACCACGGCCGCCTGCTCACCGCCGCCCAGGGGCTCGACGAAGACCGTGGCGTTGCGCAGGGCGCTGGGACGGGACGCGCGGCGCGGCGCGGGCGGGGGTGGCAGGAGGTTTCATAGCGGTCTCGCTTCGGGCCTGGGGCGCGGATCGGACGCGCCGACGCAGGGAAGGGCGGGTGTCTAGTCGCGGGAGGCCCGCGAGTCCAGCGCGGCCGTAGCGCGCCGCTCACCCGGCGCCCTTAAGCGCCCGTGATCAGCCGCGCGCCCCGCTGATAGGTGACGTAGCTCCACAGCCAGTCCAGCGCGACGAAGAACCGGGCGCGCAGGCCGACCAGGAAATAGACGTGGATGAAGCCCCAGAACAGCCAGCCGACCAGCCCGGTCAACTGGACGCGGCCAAGCTTCACCACCGCCGCGCCGCGGCCGATGGTGGCGAGGTCGCCGGCGTGCCGATAGCGGAACCCCGGCGGGGGCGGCCGTCCCGACAGGCGCCTGGCGATCACCCCACCGACATAGGCCCCCATCTGCTTGGCCGCCGGCGCGATGCCGGGGACCGGCTTACCGTCCGGCAACGTCACCACCGCGCCGTCGCCGATCACGAAGATGTCGGGGTATCCAGGCAAGGACATATCCGCCGCCACCTGCGCCCGGCCGGCCCGGTCGTGCTCCCCTGGAAGATCCGCGACCAGGGCTGTGGCCCGGACCCCGGCGGCCCACAGGACGGTGGCCGCGGCGATCCGGCCGTCCTCGAGCGTGACGCCTGAGGCATCGATGTCGGTCACCTGGGCGTGGGTCCTGACGTCGACGCCATAGCGGGCGAGGCGGCGTGCGGCGTTGGCGGCCAGGGAGTCGGGAAAGGTCGGCAGGATCCGCGAGCCCGCCTCGACCAGCACGATGCGGGCCATGGCCGGATCGATGTGGCGGAACTCGGACTTCAGGGCGTCACGGGCGATCTCGGCGATCGCGCCTGCGAGCTCGACGCCGGTCGGTCCCCCGCCCACGATGACGAAGGTGGTGAGCTCGGGCGTGGCCTTGCCCGGCCCGGCAAGCTCCGCGCGCTCGAAAGCCAGGAGAATCCGCCGGCGGATGCCGAGCGCATCCTCGACGCTCTTCAGACCGGGCGCCACGGCCTCCCAGGCGTCGTTGCCGAAATAGGAGTGGGTGGCGCCGGCGGCGATCACCAGCTGGTCGTAGGCCAGCGGCCCGGCCTCGGTCATGACCTGATGCGCGTCCGGATCGACGCCCGTCACCCGGCTCATCAGCACCTGGGCGTTGGCCTGGGTCTTCAGGAGATTGCGGATCGGCCAGGCGATAGCGGCCGGCGACAGGGCCGCCGTCGCAACCTGGTAGAGCAGGGGCTGGAAGGTGTGATGGTTCTTCGCATCGACGACCACCACCTCGGCCTGGGCATGGGCGAGCGCGCGCGCCGCCTCCAGGCCGCCGAAGCCGGCGCCGACTATGATCACGCGAGGCCGGCTGGCGGCCGGGGCCTGCTGTCCCATCTCGATCACCTCAATCCTTGCCGAGGACTCCCGCCGGAAGCCTGGCGCCGGCGCTCAGCCCGCTGTCGTCCGCTCCTTGAAGAATTGGATCACCCGCTGTTCGGCGGCCTTGGTAGGCCCGTCCTCGGCGAGGTTGATGGTCAGCACCGAGTGGGCGTGTTTCAGCGGGCCGGGCGCGGCATCCCTGGGGTCGAGCTCGATGGCCTCGAACTTGTCGCCGAACTCGCGCTTCAGGGTGTCGAACCGGGCGTCGGGGACGAACGGGTCGCCGTGGAACCGCAGGCCGATCATCGAGAGGTCCTCGTCGGCGAAGCGGCGTTTGGCGCAGGCGATCTCGGCGGGCGAGGCGCCGATGCCGGCGGCGCGTTTGGGGTTCTTCGACCCGAGCGGCAGGGAAGGCTGCGAGAGCACCGGCGCCACCACCGCGGGCTCGGTCATCATGGCGAGCGCGAAGCCGCCGGTGAAGCACATGCCGACCGCGCCGACACCCCTGCCGCCACTCTCGGCGTAGGCCTTGCGGGCCAGCGCGCGGAGCCAGTCGACGATCGGGCTCGACTTGTCGGTGGCCCAGACATTGAACTCGCGCCGGACGCAGATGCCGCCCAGCATGGTGGCGAGCCCCAGCGGGTGGTCGGCGGGCCGCCCGGCCTCGCCGAACAGCTTGGGCAGGTAGACCGTCATGCCCGCGGCGGCCACACGGTCAGCGAAGCGCACGACCAGCGGGTGCAGGCCCGGCATCTCGTGGATCACGATGACCGCGGGCCCGGCGCCCCTCTTGTAGACCGGCCGCTTCCACCGGCCGTCGCTGAAGTCGGACTTCTCGTACTCGGACAGAACCGCTTCGTAGCCCATGACCCCTCCAGCCCTTTAGGGGCAGACCTTAGTCCGATCAGAGCTTGATCCGCAGCGTCGAAAAATCGCCGTCGAAGCTGGTGAGCTTCCAACTGCCGTTTTCCTTGGTGAAGGTCAGCACGCAGGGGCCGTCCTTCTTCTTCGTGGCGCAGACCCGGCCGTCGGGCAGCGACTTCAGAGCGCTGGCGATCACCAGTGGGTTCGGGATCTTGGTGTCGGCCTTGTAGCCGTACTGTTCGGCGACCATCCGGAAGGTCTTGGGCTGGACCAGCGCCTGGTCGGCGAACTCGATCACCGAGGGGCCGAGCAGGGCGGCCAGGCCCTTCATCTTCTCGTCCCGCGCCAGGCGGTCGGCGAGCTTGGCCTGCAGCTCCTGCTTCAGGGCCTCGTGGTCCACATGGGCGTCGAAGGCCGCGCTGTCGTTGTCACGGATGGCGATCAGCAGGGCGTGGACGTCATTGGCGGCGCCCAGCTTCTGGGCCGTTGCACAGGCGGCGAGGGTCAGGGCCATGAGGCAGAGCAGGGCGACGCGCACGGCTTGGGCTCCTTCAGTCCGCCTCGTGAATAGCGCCTCAAGAGGGCCAGATCACGGCCATTCAGTCCCGCCCCAGCGCCGCCCGGGCCCAGAGTGCGATCGGCAGGCCGATTACGAACATGTGGCCCAGGAACTCCTCGACGAACTGGATCCCATGGGGATTGGAGGATTTGGCCGCGGAGAGCGGCACGATGACGAAGTGCATCACCAGGTAGATGCAGACCCCGAACAGCGGCCCGGCGATCCAGGCCATGCGGCGCAGGATCGGGAAGCGGAGCGAGGTCAGGACGAAGACTGCCGCGGCGATCAGAAGGATCATGTAATGCGAGAGCGCGCCGATAATCGCGATGTCCATCCCGCCCTTCATAGCGTCCATGCCGAACCAGCCGCGCGCCACCGCGTGGCCCACGGTCACCGCATCCAGGTGGTAGATCAGCATGGCGGCGATGAAGTCGAAGGTGGCGCCGGTCAGGCCGCCGGCCGCGATGGCGGTCAGGACCCGGCGGGCCGGGCGCGCGCCGTCAGAGATTGAAACCATGGTTGCTTCCCCGTTTGCGGCAACGCTTTCACGGAATCCGGCGGCCGGCAAAGCTTGGCCACGGAAAAGCGACCAGCGGTGCGGTTCGGGCCACGAACGGCCGGCCTCCCGGCCAGCAGGGCCAGGCCGCCCCTTCACGAAAAAGCCCCGGAGGATCGCTCCGGGGCTCTCGCAGTTCGTATCGGCATTGCGCCCTACAGCGTACGCTTGACCTCTTCGAGGCTGAAGCACTCGATGGTGTCCCCGGCCTTGATGTCCTGGAAGCCGGCGAAAGCCATGCCGCACTCGGTGCCGGACTGGACTTCGTTGACGTCGTCCTTGAAGCGCTTGAGCGTCTGCAGGGTGCCGAGCTCGAGGACCACCACGTCGGCGCGGATGATCCGGACGCGGGCGCCCTTGCGGACCACGCCCTCGGTGACCCGGCAGCCGGCCACGCGGCCGACCTTGGAGATGTCGAAGGCCTGCAGCACCTCGGCGTTGCCGAGGAAGGTCTCGCGTTGGATCGGCGCCAGCATGCCCGAGAGCACGCCTTTGATGTCGTCCAGCAGGTCGTAGATGATCGCGTAGTAGCGGATCTCCACGCCCTCGCGCTCGGCCAGGTCGCGGGCCTGTTTCGAGGCGCGGACGTTGAAGCCGATGACCGCCGACCCCGCGCCCTTGGCCAGCATGACGTCGCTTTCGCTGATCGCCCCAGCGCCGGACAGGATGATCCGCGCGCGCACCTCTTCGGTGGAGATCTTTTCCAGAGCGCCGACGATGGCTTCGGTCGAGCCTTGCACGTCGGCCTTGATCACCAGCGGCAGCTCGGACGCCTTTTTGTCGGTGATCTTGGCCATCATCTCGGCAAGGCTGTTGCCTTGCGCGGGCGCGCCGGCCTTCTCACGCTTCACGCGGACGCGGTAGGCGGTGAGCTCGCGGGCGCGGGCTTCGTTCTCGACCACGGCGAACGGGTCGCCGGGCGCCGGCGTGCCGTCGAGGCCGAGGATCTCCACCGGCACCGAGGGACCGGCTTCGGAGACCTGTTCCTCGCGCTCGTTGAGCAGCGCGCGGACCTTGCCCCAGTGGTCGCCGGCCACGACGATGTCGCCGCGCCGAAGCGTGCCGCGCTTGACCAGCACGGTGGAGACCGCGCCGCGGCCGCGATCCAGCTTGGCCTCGATGACCACGCCATCGGCGATGCGGTCGGGATTGGCCTTCAGGTCGAGGACTTCGGCCTGCAGCAGGATGGCTTCGAGCAGGTTGTCGAGGCCGGTCTTCTCCTTGGCGGAGACCTCGATCGCCTGGGTGTCGCCGCCCAGGCTTTCGACCACGATCTCGTGCTGCAGCAGGTCGTTGATCACTCGCGTCGGGTCGGCCCCCGGCTTGTCCATCTTGTTGATCGCGACGATCAGCGGCGCGCCGGCCGCCTTGGCGTGATTGATGGCCTCGATGGTCTGCGGCATCACGCCGTCATCCGCCGCCACCACCAGGACCACGATATCGGTCACGGTCGCGCCACGCATCCGCATGGCGGAGAAGGCGGCGTGGCCGGGCGTGTCGAGGAAAGTGACCCGCTGGCCGTCTTCCAGGTGAACCTGGTAGGCGCCGATGTGCTGGGTGATGCCGCCGTGCTCGCCCGACACCACGTCTGTGGAGCGCAGCGCGTCGAGCAGCGAGGTCTTGCCGTGGTCGACGTGGCCCATGATGGTGACCACCGGCGGTCGCGTGAGCAGGTGATCGTCGACGTCCTCGGCGCCGATGAAGCCTTCTTCGACGTCGGCCTCCGACACCCGCCGCACGGTGTGGCCGAATTCGGTGGCCACCAACTCGGCGGTGTCGTTGTCAATAACGTCTCCGCTCTTCAGCATGACGCCCTGACGCATCAGGAACTTGATGATCTCGGCGCCACGGATCGCCATCCGGTTGGCGAGCTCGGCGACCGTGATGACGTCGGGGATGACCACTTCGCGGGCCGCGCGAGCCTGCTCCTGGGTGCCGCCCTTGCGTTTCTCGCGTTCACGCTCGCGCGCCCGGCGGACCGAGGCGAGCGAACGCATCCGATCGACGGCGCCTTCGTCGTCGCCGGCCACCGCCTGGATCGTCAGGCGGCCTTCGCGGCGCTGCGGAGCGCCCTTGGCGCGGCTGATCGCCTTGGACGGCGCGACGCCGCCCTTGCGGCCGCCGTCATCGTCGTCGGGGCGGCGATCCATGAGCGCGCCGCCGGGCCGTGGGGCCTGACGGGTGGCGCGCTGGATCTCGGGCGCGGCCGGCGGGGCCGCCGGGCCGATGCGCGGGCCACCAGGGCCGCGAGCGCCGCCGGGACCGCCCGGACGGGGCCCGGCCGGACGCGGGGCGAGCGCGGAGTAGCGGACGGTGTCGGCGCCGGGACGGGCGCCGCGGTCGTCACGGCTGTCCGGCGCCTGGCGCGGACCGCGGTCGTCGCGCAGCGGGGCGCGGTCGTCGGGGCGCGGGGCGCGCTGGTTGAAGTTGGTGTTCTCGAAACGCGCGGACGGCGGCGCGGGCCGATAGGTGGTGGTGCTGGCCCGGTCGTCCCGGCGGTCGGCCGAGGGTTGGTAGGTGCGGGTCTGACCGCCGGGGGCCGCCTGGGGCGGCGGACGCGGAGCGGCCGGCGCGGCGGCGACGGCCGGCGGAGCGGGAGGCGCGGCGGGAGCCGGAGCTTCCGCGGGCGGCGCGGCGGCGGCAGGCGCTTCGGCGACCGGCGCGGCCGTAGCCTCGGCGGCGGGCGCCGGCGCCTTGGCGGCGACCGCCGCGGCCTCGGCGCTGGCGCGGTCTTCGGCGGCGCGGCGTTCGGTGGCCTGGCGTTCCTGGGCGAGCTCGATGGCGCGCTGGCGGGCGGCGCGTTCCTCGGCGGAGAGGCCGTCAGCCGGCGCGCCGGGCGCGCGCG
>WNFI01673672.1_pt1 | contig 10295 bp, 8 predicted proteins | sample 5400471 | NCBI WGS metagenome assembly WNFI01 (sample SAMN13153348, study PRJNA577476) | soil metagenome | isolation source: 100 cm saprolite on Douglas fir-dominated hillslope | place: USA:California | collected 2013-09-17 | reverse complement strand
CTGCGTCCAAAGGTTCCAGCCTGCCGCTACGACCACATAGGCTGCCAGCGCAAATAGCAGCGCACCTCCGACCCGACTTGCAATCCGCTCAGCGTTCTCAGAAAACACGTGGCCGTGGCGAAGCTCAACCGATAGCCGCCACATGAGCATGCCGGCAGAAATCAACTCGATGACACTGTCCAACCCAAAAGCAAGCAGAACGAGGCTGCCGGAAACAATGCCCGAACCGATCGCCACAATGGCTTCGATTCCCATCCAGCCGATCGTGATCCATTCGAGTCGGAATGCCTCCCGAACAAGCGGCTGACGGTCGACCGTCGGCTTTGAGGGCAGGGTCAGCGGAGGTGGTGTGCAGCACTCATCCTCGCAACAGTCCGGTACTTTATCGACTTGCGGCATGTTCGAACCGCCCAACTTACTTCGTTGTCGTACCTATTGTCGACCGAGGTAATCAGCGGGGCGCGAATCGCCTTTCCCTAGACATCGCTCTTAAAACTGCGCGTGCAAACGTCCAGAAAAGACCGAAACCGGTCCGCGGTCGGCATTGTAGCCGGGATTGACGATGAACTGATAGTCGAAGGTGAGCGTTGCCCATTGGTTGAGGCTGTAGGCATAATAGGCTTCGAGGATCTGCTCGGGGCGATAGTTAAGCTGACCGTCGCCGATCAGAATCCCGAGGCCCCCGGCAGCGAAATACGCGCGGGCTATGGGCGAGAGACCTTCGACCAATCCTGCCACGCCAATCTTGTCATCCGGTCGCCCCCAAGCACTGCCCCTTAGTACTGTTCCGAACGAAAGGCTCTCGTCGCAATCGGTCCAGCCGATGATCTCGACCAGACCGGGACTCCAGCTCGCACGCGAGAATATACCGAGATCACTCGTGATCGCTTGCTCCAGATTGGCGACGAAGCCGTAATTCGTGCGCACTTGACGTGTCTGTGTAATGTCGGGATAGTTCGGAGTGGTGACCGGCATGGCGAGCGCGTCCGCATAGCTCCCCATATTCGCGATGTTCGCCCACCCCATCAAGCGCAATTTGCCGGACTGTGAGAACAGCGAATACCGCAGCTCCAATTCGCCGATATATTCGCCGTGCTCGAGAATGTGAGTGTCAAAACTGTTGGTGTTGGAGACGATCGGCACAAGGAAATAGCCCGCACGAATTGCCCAGGATTTCTGGTTCAGTTCCGCAGAGGCGCCCCACGTGTAGCTGATCTTGTCCATGGTCAAGTCGTAGGATCCGCAGCAATACATATTCCAGTTGAGGAAATCGACGCGCGGATCGTGGGAATAGCTGTTGCCATCGAAGATATCGATCACGGCGAACCTGCCGGCGGTGACGGTGATCCGAGAGATATCCTGCTTCCCTGCGAGTTGGTTCGGGCCATCCTCGACGGTCTCCTGTTCGCCGCCGAGGCCGAAGGTTTGCCGCACGAACACCCGCGCGATGTCGATACGCGGCATCGGGAAGTTCGATTTTTGCGCTTCTCCGTTGGGAAAACCGGCGACGCCCAGCGTGTCATTCAGACCAAAGCCCTGCATGAGTTCCGGATTGATATAAATTTCGGTGCCATCCCACGGTCGATAGCCGACGAACGCCGTTGCGCTTGTAGTATTCTGGATTTGACTGGCGCCCGTTAGGCTGTTCGCACCTTGATAGGGCGAGCGGAAAGTGGGATAGCCCTGCTCGATGAAGGTAAGCTGCCCGTGGACATTCCAGCTGCTGGGATCGATTGCCCTGGGGTCGCCGAGGCCACGGGAGTTCGTGGTCTCAGCTGTCCAGTCGAGCTTCCGGTTAAGTCCAAGCCGAAAACTGTTGAGGTCGACCGTGGTCGATTCGTAGCCGGTGCCCGATGGAAAAGTACCGCCGGTCTTTCCCAAATGGTCGTAGAGATATTCCAATCTGGCGGTCCAGCCCGGCGCAACGGCAAGTTCAGCGCCCGCACCCAGAGCCCAGCCCACGCGCGTTCGCAAAACTTTGTCCTCGTTGCCAGTCAAGTTGGAGTCTTCAAGGAATCGCGCTTGCGACCAGGCGAGTCCCCCGGTCGCGTAGAAAAGCCATTGGTCAAACGCGTAACCCGCCCGGCCGCGAACCGTCGAGACGAAGTCGAGCTTTTCGGTGACCAAAGAGACTGCCAAATGAGGAACTAGCAGCCGTCGGGTTCGGATCGAACAGCGTGTTGCGTCCGTATCCTCGGCTGTACCCGACATGGCCACCAAGATAGAATCCCGACCAATCGTAGTTCGCGATTGGCGGTGCTTTGAGGGGCATCGAGTTAACAACGGAAATATCCGCTGCCAGACAAGTCGTCACGAAAAAAAGGCACGTTGTAGCAGCAACGCTGGCGAGAAGTATTTTATCAATAGTTTTACGCAAGCCAGCCGTCGCTTATTAGAGGGGCGATCAGACGAAAACACACGCTGGTCGAAACGCGTCAAGAATAGTGAGCTTGGAATCGATCCAGTTTGGGAGCAATCGTAAAGTTTGAAGCAGGGGGTGATGTCCGGGTTTGACTTCGGATTTCCAACGGTGGACATTCTTAAGTGTTGCGCTCCTTAAGAGGTCGTCAAGGCGACAAATGTCGCGGGATTGACCCTCCCAACTATGCTCCCTAGACTACCCGCGCGGTTTTGGCATTCCTTCACCCGGACGTGTAATGGCCAACTCTTCGGATCCCGCGCGGCGGCATCGGTTTGCCCCCGACATGGTCAGCCTGGTTCGCGCCGCCACCGCACCGCTCAGGCGATCACTCGTCGTTTCGCTCTCGGCTCTCGGAGATAACGCGCAAGCTGCCTTCGTCCGTTGTTTCGATAGCGGTTACGATCCCAGCACATCCGACGGGCACAGTAGCCGCGGGGAGGAAGGGATCTCGGTCCGCAATCTCTCCGTTCGCTATGGCGAGAGATACGCGTTTGAAGGCTTGACCGGTGAGTTCGCGCCCGCGAGCCTCACGGCCGTCATCGGCCCCAATGGAGCCGGGAAGAGCTCGCTCCTGAAAGCGCTTGCCGGGATCGTTCGGCCTGCCACCGGCGAGGTCACTTGCGCCGCTGTTGCGCGCCATCGCCTGGCGTATCTGCCGCAACAGGACGAACTCGACCGCGGGTTTCCGATCACGGTCGCCGAACTGGTGGCACTCGGCGATTGGCGAAATTTCGGTGCGGTCCGCGAGCCTGCGGAACGCCTCGCCACGAGTGTTTATGAGGCACTCGCGGCCGTCGGCCTCTCGAGCGTCATAGATCGGCAAATCGCCGAACTTTCCGTCGGCCAATTCCAGCGGGCTCTGTTTGCACGGCTGCTTCTGCAGGACGCCGACGTCATTTTGCTCGATGAGCCCTTCGCTTCCCTCGACGAGAGCACGACCGAGGATCTGCTGCTTTTCCTGCGACGCTGGCAGGGAGAAGGACGAACCGTCGTGGCGGTGTTGCATGATCTCGACCAAGTACGCCGATACTTCCCCTCGACGCTTCTGTTGGCGCGCTCGCCTATCGCTTGGGGGGAGACCTCGCATTCGCTTTCAGCCGAAAGTCTTGCGCGGGCCCAAAAAGCGCTGGACCCGTCGGAGCGCGCTCGCATCGGATGGGTCGCGTGAGTGGACAGATCCTCGGCTTTCTGGTCGATCCATTCGCGTCATTCGGATTCATGCGAATCGCACTCGTCGGGTGCGTCGCGCTCGCTTTGGCAAACGGGCCTATCGGCACACTTCTGCTCATGCGCCGCGAGAGCCTGGACGGAAATGTGTTGTCGCATGCAGTCATGCCGGGCGCTGCGCTCGGCTTTCTTTACGCAGGCTATTCCTTGGCCGCCCTGACAATCGGGGGTCTACTAACCGGGTTTGCCGTCGCGGCTCTCGCCGCGCTCTCGGCAGGGTCGAGGCCGCAGCGCCAGGACTCAAGCTTGATCGCCTTCTATCTCATCTCTCTTTCACTCGGCGTCCTGATCGTCGCCGCACGCGGCAGCCAGGCAGACTTGATGCACGTTCTTTTCGGCACCGTACTTGCAGTCGATGTGAAGGCGCTGCTGCTGATCGCCAGCATCAGCAGCGTGACCATGCTCGTCGTGGCCGCGCTCTATCGCCCCTTGGCAGTCGAATCCTTCGACCCGGCGTTCCTGCGCGCTGTCGGGGGTGGCGGCCGCGCATTCCGCGCGATTTTCATCACGCTCGTGGTTCTCAATCTTGTCGCGAGTTTCCAGGCCTTTGGCACGTTGCTTGCGATAGGGCCGATGCTGCTCCCCGCTGCCGCGGCGCGCTGCTGGACGAACAAAGTGTGGCCGATGATCGCCCTTGCGATTATCATCGGAATGGCCGCAGCTATTGCAGGGCTCCTCATTTCCTATTACGCGAATCTGCCCTCCGGGCCGGCAATCGTGATCGGCGCGGGGACGATTTACGGCATGTCGCTGCTGGCAGCGGGTCGGATACGGCTTAAACCCAAGAGCCTCAGGGGATAGCGATGAAAAGTGATGCTTCAATCCGCGCCCGGTTCCGCACTATTCTTGCGGGTGTTGTGATATTGCTATGCGCCAGCACGGCCGACGCTGCCGAGAGCATCAAGGTCGTAGCGACGTTCAGCGTCATCGGTGACATGGTCGCCAATGTCGCCGGCGATAAGGTCGATCTCGTCACCCTTGTCGGACCGGCTGGCGACACCGAGCTCTTCAAGCCGTCACTCGCTGACGGCAAGAGTGTCGCCGAGGCCAAGATCGTCTTCATGAACGATCTCAATGACGAGTTCGAACCCTGGCTCGAACCTCTGCTGAAACAGGTAAAGTTCAGCGGCGCCAAAATCATCGTGAGCAGAGGCGCGAAAACCTACACTTCCCTTGAGGAGCGCGCGCCGCGCAGCAAATCCGGGGAAGAAGAGATCGACCAGCATGCCTGGCTAGACCCAAAGAACGGTGTCATCTACGTCCGGAACATCACCGCAGCCTTGGCAAAAAGCGATCCAGCCAATGCCGCGGAATATCGCGCGCGCGCGGACGCCTACATCAAGGAATTGCAGGCTCTCGGCGCGTGGGCCAAGGCCGAGATCGCCGTTTTGCCGGCAGCAAAGCGGCGTGTCCTGGCCTCGCACGATTCGTTGCAATATCTGGCGAAGGCCTACGGCATTACGCTGCTGTCGATCAATGGTTGGACAAACAACAGCGAGCCGTCCGCGGCCGAGCTGGCGCGTCTCACCCAACAGATCCGGCAGGAGGGAATACATGCGCTGTTCCTCGACAGCATCACCGATCCCCGCGCCATGCAGCAAGTGGCCAAGGAGACCGGCGCCTTGATCGGCGGCACCCTGTACGGTGACGCTCTTTCGAAGCCAGGGGAGGATGCCGACACCTATCTCAAGATGCTTCGCCATGACGTGACGACGCTCAAGGCTGGCATGATGAAGAATTGACGGACATGGATGTCCCCCAACGGTCGCCTTTCGGCGGGCCACTGCTGGCAAGCGCGCGTTCCCGCCTTGCGGTAGCGGGAGCGGCGGTCTCATGTCTTTGGCTCGCGGTGTTATGGGCCAGTCTGTCAGAACCGGAGCGCAAGGGTGCGGCTCCGTCGGCTTCTCAAGTGGTACATACGTTGCGGCTCGTCGTGGCGTCCGGACAGGCCGCCCCCGGTGGCGGTAGCTTCGACCGGTTTGACGTGGGCTCCCAGCCGATCGTTGCGCCGGTCAACATTCGTGGCCAGGTTGCGTTTTACGCGAGTGTTGCGCGGGCGAAGGCGGCGGAGGGCATCTTCCTCGCGACCGTATCGGGGATTACGAAAGCGGCGGCGGTTGGCGATACGGTGCCGGGAGGCGGCGTCCTGTCCGAATTCTCCCGGCATCCGCTTCCCGCGCTGAACGATGCGGGCAAGATTGCATTTGGTGCGAGCGTTGCCGGAGCGCGTGCCACCGAGGGGATTTTTCTCGCTGCCGAAGGTCGCCTCAAAGTCATTGCGCTGAGCGGGACGGACGCGCCCAGTGTGCGAAACGGCACCTTTGTTGAATTCGATACGCCGGTGCTCAACAATCGCGATGAAATCGCTTTTGTGGGAACGGTCAGGCGAGGCCGGGAAACGCTACAAGTATTGTATCTGTATAGTGGTGGCGTGTTGCGTAAGCTCGTGGCGAGTGGCGACCCAGCCCCGCGCGGTGGTACTTTTGACCGTTTCGGTCTTCCCGCAATCAACAATAAAGGCGTTGTGGCCTTTCCTGCGGTCCTAGAACAGGGGGCAATACTGGGCGGAATTTTTGCCGTCGGCGCCAGCGAATTGCACCTCCTTGTCGGAGCGGGTGAGATCGGCCCCGGAGGCCAAATGCTGGTGCGCTTTTCGGAACGCGCTGCGATCGACGATGAGGACAATGTGGCCTTCGTCGCGCATCTGGGTTCGAATGCCGCATCCGAAGCGTTGCTGGTTGCCAATGCAAGCGGTTTGACCCAACTGGCGGTCACGGGCGAGCCAGCACCGGGCGGCGGCCGCTTTTCTGCTTTCGGGCCCTGGCCTAATTTCGGCCGCAACGCCACGATCACCTTCGTCGCCGCGGTCGATGATGGGCCCGGTCCCCTCGGGATTTATAGCGGAAACCCCGGATCCATTCGTCGGGTCGCCATGGTTGGAGACCGTCTGTCCAACGGCGGTGTCCTTCCCGCTCTCGCTCTCAACTCTGTCACCTCGGCCGGATCGAATGGTGGCTTGACATTCGCCACCATGACCAATCCAGAAGAGGGCCAGAATGGTATCTATTATTACGGGCCGCCGGGGAGCTGAGGTCAGTTCATGTCATACGGCGGATATTCGACAAACACATTCTTTGCGGAAATCAGGATGTGTTTGGTTGAGGTTTGCGACGGCACCTGCTCGCCCCGGAGCATCCGCAAGGCAATTGGAAGGATCTCGTAGCCGTAGCGGTCGAAAAAATACGCGACCGACCCAAGAACGATGCTACCGCGATTGGCGGGATCGATCTCCTTCTTCTCGCTCACGCCGCCATGGATGCTGCGGTCAGCGCCCTGGCTAACGATGACGCAATCGCTGATGCGCCCGGCCGTTTCGACCGCCGATTTGGTGGCGAGAGCTGAAGCGTCGTCGAGCGTTGCCACAAGTACTTTGCGCCTGGTTTGGGCGGTGAGAAACTTAGCGAGCACGCCCCCGGCGCGAACCGAATGACCGGCGCTATCCAATTGTACCGGCGAAAGGTCGGGCAGTTCCTGCCGCAACCCTTCCATCAAGCCCTGAATGCGCGCGGTGACGGCAGCGCCTGGATCGGAGACGTCGCCGAGGATCGCTGCGACCAGTGTCTGATCGGACCAGTTCTCTTTGGCGAATTTCCCCAGGGCCTGGCCGGCGATCCGGCCTGCCGCGATATTGTCGGCGGTGTAAAGCGGTGCGCCTGGAATGGAATAATTGACTGCGAGCAAGGGAATGCCCGCCGCTTTCAGTTGGCGTCCGATTTCGGCATTTGCTTTCGCATCGGAATTATATTCGATCAGCAAGTCGACCTTGCTGGAGACCGCGTCCCGTGCATTGCCGAGCGCCTTCTCGGCGTCGCCGCCGTTGTCGTAGTAGATCATGTCTACGGGCAAGCTGCGTGAGGCGAGCTCAAAGCTGCGGCGGATTTCCGCGCCGGTGAAGCCCAATCCATCGATCCGCGTGCCCGGCTCCTCGTTCAGATTGGCAAAGGCCACTCGGAAGCGCCGAGGCTCTGCGGCGGCAACGCGCTTCGCTGAAATCACAGCAAGGGTGGCCAACAAGAAATGACGGCGCTTCTTCTGAAACGCCGTCATAGAATCCCGTTCAGTCCAGTCTGCTCCAGGCACGCTACCGGATTGCTTCGATATTGACGAAGGTGCCGGTCGTGCCTACCGCCTTCGGCACGGTCATGGAGAGGAAGAAGGTCGCGCGCTTGCTGCTCGCCGCCTCTGCGGCGATCAAATCCGTACGAACGTTCTCGACGATGTGGATGCCATTATCCGTCAACAGGAGCGCGTGTACGGGGAAAGCTTCCATGACATCCTCGCTGGGGATTACCTCAACCGCCCACGTGTCAGTCCCAACTAGTACCACCTTCTGAGCGGCGAGCCATGCGGCTGCGGCCTTGCCGATACCCGGCTCCGATTTGTTATAGTTGGTGTTCTGCGCCGGGAACTGCTTGAACAGGTCGCCCCAGCCCGTATGCAAGAACACCGCATCCCCTTCGCGAAGGGTGACATTGTACATCGTCAGGCCGGCCTGGATGTCGGCTTCGGTGATCACTGTGCCGCCGTCGAGACACGGCGTCTGGCAAGCCGGGTTAGTCTTCAGCTTGCCGGCGTCTTGGAACACCTTGACCATGTCAATGATCACGCCGCGCGTGGCGAAAGTCTTGAGGTTTTCAAGCCCCAGCTTCTTTAAGTAGTTCTGAGTGACAAACTTACCCATTGGCGTCTGATTGTAATAGCAATCCATGATGCCGATGTGGCCCAAGCCGTCGATATGCGTACCAACATGGCTTTGGCTGAGATAGGTGTCTTCCATATAGGTCAATCTGTTCTTGCCGTATTCGGCACCGGGAACGAGTGAGGCGGTCGTCAAGATCGTCTTGGTGAAGCGGGTACCGAACAGAGGCACGCCGTCGACCAGATTGTAGGCCATGGGAACGACGGCGCCGGTCTGGATTTCCGCGGCGGCAGCCTTGGTCACCGCGGGAGTAATGCGATTGGTCGCTCCAACTTGATCGTCCGGACCGAAAGGAGACGCCTTCACTAACGTCTTGCAATCGCTCTGAGCGCGAGCGATGCCGAAAGTGCCGAAGAGCGCCAATGCCGACAATGCGATGCTAACGATCGCGCCGTGTTTCATGATCGCCTCCCTGGGACCTGCAGGATGGACTGCATTAATGGCAGCCTTAGCCAGCCGATTCAATCGGAGTATTTGTGACAGTCGCTGATTGTTGGTCCCAGTTACTCGCCAAAAACAAAAAGCGGGATGGGCGGCCACATTGTCTAGAGCCAATGCGACAGCATGGCTGTCTTTTTATTATTGCTGCCGGCACACGCTACCTAAACGCACCTCAAGGGATATCACATCGACAAGGCAATCGCCGCGCTCGGCCGTACGCGTCGGAGCGTGATCACCCTCACACGAGGACGCCCTCCCGTGTTCATTGAATCAACGTTGCAGTCCCGTCAACTTTGATGCGGTCCCCGCATCATCTTCATGGCGTCTTCGATATGGCGCCACTCTCTGGCTTCTTCGGTGTCGCCCTTGTTCTCGCAAGATTGGGCATTCTGGGCCGCCTGGGCGATAGCCTCGAGGCCGTGCTTCTCGAACATCTGACGCGCGATCACGTGAACCTGTATCTCGGATATCATGTCACTCTCCTCATGTTCCACCACGCCCGGAACCGCAGAGTCTGCGGCACGATCCAAGTGCCGTTGAACCGGAAGTCTTGATCCTTCTGGCTGCGCAGCGATTTTACGCCTCGTCATCAAAAAAGAGGAGAGCGGTTTGCGAGATTTTCCTCGGTGAGTGGTGGAACAACGCCTTCAGGGGCGAAGGCATTGCTTCCCACCACGGATGTCTGGACTGGGTGCTTGCTCTGTGAATGACTTCACAATTGGGCTGAAGCGTTTTTGGTTAAACTGACGCTTGCCGTTGGAGGCACTGGTCGAAGCCTGGTGGAGATTCCGGATCTGTTGCTCACAATCATACAGTAATTTGAGGATGCTGGATGCATTGAGGTCAGACACCCGGTCCGGTGAATTCACCAATTCACCGAATTTAGGGTCATCCTTCCGCGCACCACAGCCACGAGCAAAGCAGGAGCCGCCAGATGAGCTCCCCAATTCTAATCGTCGATGACGAATCCGATGTCGTCATGATATCGCGATGCTGCACCGGATTACCATGCTGGTAGCTGGGGCGATGGCTGCTGTGTCGATATTTTTCGTCTTTCGACCGCTTCAACCCGGCAGGATACAGCCGCCTCATCCGACACTGGCGGCCACGGGGTGTGCTGCGCATCCCGAAACTAGTGCGATCCCTGCGGAATACAGTTGCGAGAAACCATGACCCGACCCAAACGTGGTCTAACGGTCGGCGGCGGGTGAGTGCGGGCATACGCCATTGAAGCGCGATCGAGGGTGGCAGGCAAATCGCCCTTGCGGAATGTGTGGTTCCCGCAGTGTTGGACGGGGGCCGATTGGCGGTAATCTCCCCCGCCACAAAAAGAATGACATCTCCGTATTACCGAATTGGGAGAAATCAAATGTGGATAATGACGAACAACAGCTACCTGTCCATCGTAAGCAAGGATTGTGGCCCGGCTGAATTGCTGGTCAGGGC
>WNFI01111312.1_pt1 | contig 10295 bp, 6 predicted proteins | sample 5400471 | NCBI WGS metagenome assembly WNFI01 (sample SAMN13153348, study PRJNA577476) | soil metagenome | isolation source: 100 cm saprolite on Douglas fir-dominated hillslope | place: USA:California | collected 2013-09-17 | reverse complement strand
CTCAGCTTAGGATGGATGGACACCTATACCTTCATGGCGAAACCTGTCTTTTACGATCCTCGCCGCGCCCGGTGGAAGCGAATTCGGCTGGCTTTCGACGTCATCGGCGTGAGCATAACGCTGCTGGTGATTTTTTTTGCCTACACCGCCTTGCGTAATGAGCCCTTGCCCGAACTTCTCCTGGCGCCGCAGAAGAAGCCCTACCGGGCGTTAAAGGAAAAGGAGCGAGAAAAGGCGAAAGAGCGGCGAAAACTGGCGGCCGCACTCCGGGGCCATCGCAAATCCAAGTCGGCGCCTTCGTTGGTCAAGTTGAATCAGGAAGAAGGTATCCGCGCCGCGTTTTATGTGCCCTACGACGCGGCCAGCTTTTCCTCGTTGCGGGAATACGCCCGGCAGATCGATCTTCTCTTTCCGGACTGGCTTCACGTCATCTCGCCCGACGGCCGACTGCAGGGCATTGACGAACAGACCAACAAGTTCTTCGACGTAATGCAAGACTCCGCTGTCCGCCCCGTGGATGACAAGGTCATGCCGTTTCTGAAACTGGAAGATACCGGCATGGAAGTCTTCCCCATGGTCAACAACTTCGATGGAGTCGATTGGGTAGACGTCAGCGCCTTTTTGAATGATCAGGATGCCCGGGCACATTTTCGCCAACAGGTTGCGGCGTTCTTAGCCACAGACCGATATCACGGGTTGATGATCGACTTCGAAACCCTGGGCAGAAAAGCGCAGCCTGGGTACCTCGCATTGCTGAGAGAACTTTCGGATGACCTGCATTCCAAGGGCATGAAGTTGTACGTCAGCGTGCAGGCGCGCAACCAGGAATACGATTACGCCGCGATCGCATCTCATGTCGACGGCGTCGTGCTCATGAACTACGACGAGCACTATCCCTCGCCCGGGATGCCGGGACCCGTGGCGTCACAAGACTGGTTCCTCGCCAACCTCAAAGCAGCCAGCAAGGTGATCCCGAAAGACAAGCTGATCTCGGCAATCGGCAACTACGGTTATGACTGGGTCCACAGGCCTAAACAGGGCCAGCTGCCGCCGGGAGTGAAAGATACGAACGTGACCGTGCAAGATGCCTGGCTGGCCGCTCGCGACTCGGAAGCGGACGTCGATTTTGACGGCGACAGCCTCAACCCCCACATCAGTTACCTGGACGAACACGATCTGCAGCACGACATCTGGTTTCTCGACGCGGTGACCGCGCTCAACCAGATGCGCGCCGCCCAGTCCCTGGGCATTCAGACTTTCGCGCTTTGGCGATTGGGATCGGAGGATCGCTCGCTGTGGCGGGTCTGGGACATTCCGGGCGAGCCTGGGTCAGAAGACAAATTGAAAGACGTCCCGCCCGGCCAGGACGTGGACATGGAAGGTAACGGCGAGATCCTCCGAATCGAGGCCCGGCCTGCCGACGGGCAACGCAGTGTAACGCTGGACCAAGCGACAGGGATCATTACCGATCAAAGTTTCGACTCGCTGCCTGAGCCCTACCGGGTGGCGAGATACGGATCCAGCCCCGACAAGGTAGCCCTCACCTTCGACGATGGCCCGGATCCGGAGTGGACGCCCAAAATACTGGATGTGCTCAAGCGCGCACAGGCTCCGGCCGCTTTTTTCCTGATTGGGATTCAAGCCGACAAGTTTTCCGACATTACCGACCGCATCTACCGCGAGGGCCATGAAGTCGGGAACCACACCTTTACCCATCCCGACATCAGCAACATTTCCCGCGGATTCATGCGCGCGGTGGAGCTCAATCTTACCGAGCAGCTTTTTGCCAGCCGCCTGGGCATCCGCACGATCCTGTTTCGGCCGCCCTATTCGATTGACGCCGAGCCCGATACCGAAGACCAGGTCCGCCCGCTCGAGGTCACGCAGGAGTTGGGTTACATCACCATCGGCGACAAGATCGACCCCAACGACTGGCGCGATAATCCGCGACACAGCGCAGATCAAATCGCTGCCGATGTGCTCGCCCATTTGCCTCCCTGCGCTGCCAGCGACATTCACTGCGGCAACATCATCCTGCTGCACGATGGCGGAGGTGATCGCGAACAAACCGTTCTGGCTCTCCCCAAAATCATCGAAGGCGTACGGGAAAAAGGATTGAAGATCGTCCCGCTTTACGAGTTGCTGGGCCGGACCCGGGCTGACGTGATGCCGCCCATCCCCTCGAATCAGCGCTGGATCGCTCGCTTGAATCTGTTTGGATTCGCCCTATTCCCACTGGCGTTCAATGCCATGACGTGGATCTTCTTCGTGGGCGACGTGCTGATGACCGGGCGCCTGCTCTTCATTGGCGCGTTCGCCATCTTCGACCGGCTCTGGCCCCGGCGTTATGGAACTCCCGGCGACGCGGCGCACTATCTTCCCCAGGTCGCCGTTTTGATCCCGGCTTATAACGAAGAAAAAGTTATCGCGCGGACTATTCGATCCGCGCTGGTCTCGGCCTACCCCAACCTGCACGTCATTGTGATTGACGACGGTTCCAGTGACAAGACACTGGAGGTTGCGCGCAAGGCCTTTGCCCTCGAAGAGGCCAGCGGCAGGGTCCTTATCCTGACCAAACCCAATTCTGGCAAGGCGGATGCACTTAACTTCGGTTTGGAGCATCTGCGCGGCGAGGAGATTTTCGTCGGCATCGACGCCGACACGATTGTGGCTTCCGATGCCATCTCCCGACTCGTGCCTCATTTTCTGAACCCCAAGGTCGGCGCGGTCGCAGGCAATGCCAAAGTCGGCAACCGGATCAACCTCTGGACCCGCTGGCAGGCGCTGGAGTACATCACCAGTCAGAACTTCGAGCGCCGTGCTTTGAACACGATGGGTGCGGTCAGCGTGGTACCGGGTGCAATCGGGGCCTGGCGAGTCTCGGCGGTGCGCGAAGCGGGAGGGTTCCATACCGACACCGTGGCCGAAGACGCCGATCTCACCATGGCGCTGCTGCAGCTCGGGTATCGCGTCGAATACGAGGATCTCGCCCTGGCTTATACCGAAGCCCCCATAAGTGCCGGCGGACTGATGCGCCAACGCTTTCGTTGGTCATTCGGGATACTGCAGTCTGTCTGGAAGCATCGCGCCGCATTCGCCCGCGAAGGCGTGCTGGGCTGGATTGCCCTGCCCAACATTGCCATCTTCCAGGTGCTCCTGCCGCTGGTGTCGCCGTTTATCGACATCATGTTCTTTGTGGGCACGGTCTGGTATTTCATTCAGAAATCCTTCCATCCCGAGTCCACCGATCCGGGCAGCTTTCAGCGTCTGATTATTTTCTTTGTGGCTTTTCTGGTGATGGACTTCCTGGCATCGGCGATCGCTTTCGCACTGGAACGCCGCCGGCCGGAGGCGCCAGAAGACCCGTGGCTGCTCAGTCAGGTCTGGTTGCAGCGTTTCGCCTACCGGCAGTTGTTCTCGCTCGTTCTGCTGAAGACGTTGAAGCGCGCCGCGGAAGGCCGTCCCTTCGCGTGGGACAAACTGGAGCGCACCGCTTCCATGAGTTACCAGCCGTCAGAAAAAGAAGAGTCGGTGAAGGTCCCGTAGCGTTTCGTAGCGCCGGCCTCCGGCCGGCCCGATGCGGTGGGCGGGACGCCCACCCGACAGCCGGCGGGACGCGGGCGCTACGATACAATTCCCAGCCATGAGAACTCTCCGTTGTGGTCTGATCGCATTTCTCTTCTCCCTTGCCGCCTTCGCGCAGGACGGTCAGCAACAGTTTGCGTCTTTGGGTGACTTCAAGCTGGAAAGCGGCGAGGCCATCCGCGACTGCCGCCTCGGCTACCGCACCTTCGGGCAGCTCAACTCTGACAAGTCCAACGCCATATTGTTCCCAACCTGGTTTACTGGAACCACGGCGCAACTGGTCGAACTGGTTGGTCCTGGCAAGATCGTGGACAGCTCGAAGTATTACGTCATCCTGGTGGATGCACTGGGCGATGGAATTTCTACTTCTCCGTCCAACAGCCAGGCACAGCCACGCATGAAGTTCCCGAAGTTCGGCATCCGCGATATGGTCGTCAGCCAACATCAGTTGCTGACCCAGGTATTGCACATCGATCATCTCAAGGCCGTGATGGGAATCTCCATGGGCGGCATGCAGACTTTTCAGTGGATCATTTCCTACCCGAACTTTGTCGACAAGGCGATCCCGATCGTCGGCTCTCCCCGGCTGGCCCCGTTCGACCTGATGCTCTGGAAGTCGGAGAATGATGCCATCATGGGCGACCCCGCTTGGAAGAATGGCGAATACACCGACCAACCCGCACTGACATTGCTGACGGCCTTTGAAGGTCTGGCCATCGAAACTCCGGACAAATTCAATGCTGAAACTACTCGCGAGAAACTGCCGGAGTGGTTTGCGAAGACCCAAAAGGACGTCGCTGAGTTTGACGCCAACAACCACATTCGTCAGGCCCAGGCAATGATGGCTCACGACGTCTCCGCAACGGTTGGCGGTTCGATGGAACGCGCTGCGGCGGCGGCCAAGGCTCAAGTATTGGTGATCGTCTCCATCAGCGATCACATGGTCACCCCTGGGCCTGCTTTGGAATTCGCTCAAATGCTGCACGCGGAAGTTCTGGAATTGCGTGACAATTGCGGCCATCTCGCCCCTGGTTGTGAGATCGGAAAAGTAGGCGCCGCGGTCACCGCCTTTCTCGCGAAATAGTCACCACGGTCCACTGAGGGGCGGACGCCCTCGTCCGCCCTGGTGACTACCCGCCAGCATCGAATATCTCCGAGGTGCTCTCATGGCAACCGTTGAAGCTCCGATCCGCCCACAGATTCGTTTGCATGAAGGACCGTTCGTAAACGAGCCGCTCGTCGATTTCACCAAGGATGAAAATGCCCGCCGCATGCGCGCCGCGATTGAGAAGGTGCGCGGCCAGTTGGGCCGCGAGTACGACCTTGTTATCGGGGGTAAACGAGTCAGAACCAGCGATAAGATCAAGTCCATCAATCCAGCCAAGCCTGCACAGGTCGTGGGACTGCATCAGAAGGCCGGGAAGGAGCACGTGGAGCCAGCCATGCTGGCGGCGCTGAACGCTTTTACCAGCTGGAGCCAGACCTCGTTTGAAGAGCGGGCCAGCTTGCTTTTTCATGTAGGCGATGTGTTGCGCGAGCGCAAGTTTGAATTCTGCGCCTGGCTGGTTTTTGAAGTAAGCAAGAACTGGGCGGAAGCCGATGCCGATATCGCCGAGACCATCGACTTCGCCGAATACTACGCTCGTGAAGCACTGCGACTGTCCCGGATCGAACTGCCGCTGCAGATGCCAGGAGAGCGCGACACACTCACCTACATTCCGCTGGGCGTTGGCGCGGTGATTCCGCCTTGGAATTTTCCCTGCGCCATCATGGCGGGCATGACGATGGCGTCCATCGTGAGCGGCAACACCGTGGTTCTGAAACCTTCGAGCGATTCCCCGACCATCGCGGCAAAATTCGTGGAACTGCTCGAAGAGTGCGGCATGCCGGAAGGTGTGGTGAATTTCTGTCCCGGCGCCGGCGCCAGCTTCGGCAACGCGGTGGTGGCACATCCCAAGACCCGGTACATCGCATTCACCGGCTCCCGCGAAGTCGGACTGGATATCAACAAGAGCGCGGCCACGCATGCTCCCGGCCAGCTCTGGATCAAGCGCACGATCCTCGAAATGGGTGGCAAGGACGCCATCATCGTGGATGCCGACGCTGACGTTGACTCCGCCGTCGAAGGTGTGGCCCAGGCTGCATTCGGCTTCCAGGGACAGAAATGTTCGGCTTGCTCCCGGGCCATTGTTGACGAGCGCATCTACGAGATATTTCTAGCGAAGCTGAAAGCTCGCGTGGAGAAAATCACGGTCGGCGATCCCGCGGAAAACGCCAACATGGGAGCCGTGATCAACGAAGGCTCCATGAAGTCGATCCTCGATTACATCGAGGTCGGCAAGAAAGATGGACGCGTCATCACCGGTGGGGCCCCCGCGCCAAACGCCGGCGAGGGATATTTCCTGCAGCCTACCGTCATCGCCGATATTCCGGCCAAGTCACGCCTGGAGCAGGAAGAAGTGTTCGGACCGCTCTTGGTCGTCATCAAGTCTAAGAATTACGATCATGCGCTTGAGATTGCCAATGACACCGAATTTGGCCTGACTGGCGCGGTCTACACCAAGTCTCGCGATAAGATCGAGCGCGCAAAACGTGAGTTCCATGTCGGCAACTTGTACATTAACCGCAAGTGCACCGGCGCCACCGTCGCGGCTCATCCCTTCGGCGGCTTCAACATGTCGGGCACCGACTCAAAGTCCGGCGGCCCGGATTACTTGTACCTGTTTACTCAGGGCAAGGCGATCGGCGAGAAGATCTAGTCGCCGTGTAGATACTTAAGAAGAGGGCTGATCCCACGGCGGCTCGCCCGCGTTCGCAGCCTCGAAGGATCTCGCCTTAGGAGTCGATCACCCGTGATCCTCAAACATCGTCCTGTAGTGCCTATACCAGTCGCTTTGAAACCGCTCTTCAGTGTCGTACTTTCTCTTTAATTGAAGAAATTCTGCGAACTGCGGATAGCAAGCTTCAACCTGTTTTCGAGTGGCAAAGCGGTGATACGTCAAGTAGTAGGTTCCTCCTCGCCTCGCTGCCATGTCTATGAGCCTTCGGAAAGCGTCCGCCGAACGCTGGAGTCCCTCGGGGTCATGTACTGTGTGTAGATTGAAGATGACGCAGGCATAGGCTTGCCTGGCCCAGGGCAAGAAGCTCTCATCGTCGCGCTCGATGATACGGACTGTGCCATAGATCAAATTAACGCTGTTCCTGCGGAAATCGTCTCGCACCTCATCGAAGAATTCCTTGAGCGTCGACCGTGGGACGTTGATCTCAGTGATGATCTCGCTGGCGGAATAGGGCGCGTGGAGTTTCTGGTCGATTTCAAGGTGGTAGTTGTCGGGGTAAATACTCAACTGGTGGGTGTCTGACCAGTACACCTGTCTGTTGGTAGAGAGGTAGTAGTCTACATATACTTCGAACGCGCGTTTTTGATTCGTGTGGGCGAGATACAGGAGTTGCCTCCAGTTCTCGTCCGATAATTGCTTTTGTGCGGCCGAGATTGGCGTTTCCATTGGAACCGGGCGATAGCAGGAGAAAACACCTTTGTGCAGAAAGTCTTCAGAGTCGCGCTCGATTGAGAACTGGAAATCACCGTATTGAAATCCGTCAGACACCCGCTTGTCGAATGCCGCCGTCAGATCGTCCACGGTCCGGATTTCAACCAGTCGTTCGACTTTCGTTCTAGGCACCAACCGCAGTCGCACTGAGGTGACGATTCCAAACAAGCCGTACCCGCCCACAACCAGACGGAACAACTCAGGATTTTCGGTTCGGCTGCACGTTCGGGCTGACCCGGCTGCATCTACGAGAACGAAGGACTCGACGTTGCTGACGAACGGCTTCATCGCCAGTCCGCGACCGTGCGCGTTTGCGGCAATGGTTCCAGCTATGGTCAACCGGTCTGCGCCGGTTTGTTTTTGGGCTATTCCCCAAGGCGGGGGACCGCCATTTTGGAGTGCCAGATAACCGTCAATCAGCTCTGGCCACTCGATCCCAGATTCCACCTCCAGAATTCCGCGCTGGCGATCCAAATGGAGCACGCGATTCAGCTTCCTGATATCGATCAACAAAGTATCGGCGCCGAATTGCTGCCCACCCATCGCGTGCCGCCCGCCCGCAATCGAGATTACCTTTCGATCCTTTCGGGCAGTTCGAACGATGGTCTGCACCTCTGCCTGGGATCGTGGCTCGAGAATTGCGTCCACCCGGGTGGGATTGAGTTGGGAATGAATATCATTGACCAGGAGTGATCCAGTTTCTGGCCCTCCCCTTCGAGAGGCACTCGAAGTGACGGCCAGAGCAGCCGAGCCAGCAAGGAACTCTCGTCTCGAAATCAGGTGTCTTGTGTCAATCATGCGCACGGCCGACAGCCTCTAGAACAAGAACGGCACGAGACGCCACGTTCGCCGCACATATTGCCGATAGGGATCGCCCAGGGCTGCAGTGAGGGCCCCTTCCTCGATTGGTATGCGATAGGCATACGCAGCGCCCAAACAGGAAATCGCTGCGGCAAGCCCAGCCCAGTTTCCAAGCGCCATACCGAATCCAAGCAAAGTCAGGAGGGCGCCACTATAGGAAGGGTGACGAATGTAGCGATACGGTCCTGTTTCAATCAAGACTTGGCCGCCGTGGATCGCAATATCGAAGGTAAAATACTTTCCCAGGACCTCGGCCGAGTACCAGCGAAGCCCGATCCCAAGTACCATGAGGCAGACGCCGATAAAGAACACCAAAGTCCGTTTCCACGATATGGTGGCTTGCGGCAGCAGCAACGAAAATGAAAAATCCAACGCGATTCCGGTCCACCAAAGTAGCGCGATGAGAATAAGGGAGCCTCTGTCGCGGGCTTGCGCGGAACCACTTGCTCGCTTCACTCTCCACGCGACCATTTCCGGCAGTATCCACGACGCGAACGCGCCCCAAAACATCAGAGCGTAAATGGGTCCCGCGAAAAAAGGCACAGGGCGCAATTCTGAAATCTCTCGAGCAAGTTAAGTTATAAACCCGGGTCTGCACTCTTGGCGATGGAGTTATCCCAGGTCGAATCATCTGAAACACCTGTTGCGCGTGGCGTTGTGGGGGCGATTTAGGTTAACGAAAATCCTGTAACACTTCTGTAACAGAATATTTCTGCAACCCTCGCCAAGATTCATTTAATTTCTATAAGTTGCGCGAAAAGGTTTTATCGCTGTGATCGAAAATTGCTATTGGACAGGTCTCCCATCGTTCCCTATCGTGGATAACATGTCTACATCATTACCCTTGGATGATTCGTCTGTTGATTTTCTGCACGAACTCGGCAGCAGTATGGCATCAGCGGACGCTTTGCATGAGGTCCTCGCGCGCGTTGTGGATTTTCTTTCGGCCCTGGTAAAGTGCGATTCCTGCCTGATTTATGTTCTCGAAGACGAGCAACTGCTGTTGCGGGCCTCGAAAAACCCGCACCCGGACGTGGTCGATCGTCTGAAACTGAGTGTTGGAGAAGGCATCACCGGATGGGTGGCGGAACACCACGAACCGGTGGCGGTCTCGAAGAACGCTTCCAAGGATCCGCGCTTTCAATTCTTCCACGAATTACCCGAAGACACTTACGAAGCCTTCCTCTCGGTGCCCCTGATGTCGCGTGGTCGCGTGGTGGGCGTGATCAATTTGCAGCATCGCCGCCCTCACGTTCACAACCAGCGGGAGATCCGGCTCATCTCGACCGCGGGTTTTCTGGTGGGAGCTGAAATCGAGATGGCCCGACTGGAAACCGAGAACACCAACCTGTCGCAGCAACTGGAAACCCGAAAAATCGTGGAGCGCGCCAAAGGCATTCTGCAGCGCGACCTCTCGCTGGATGAAGAGCAGGCTTACCTCGCCCTGCAACGGCAGAGCCGCCAGACCCGTAAATCAATGCGCCAAGTGGCTGAAGCGGTTGTGCTGACCGATGAGTTACGGCGCAACTCCCGAACTAACTAGCCACCACAGTATTGCTTCTTTGCAGATTAAGCCAAAACAGGAGATGCGGAGGCGGACCACCAGGTTTGGTGGCCGCTTCCGCTTCTGAGTTTTACTTGGCTGGTTGGGAGTCGGCGATCGGGCCTAATCCTGCCGTTTCTGCAACTGGAGTCGCCAGCTTCGGCGAAGCAAATTGCAGCGCCATACCAATGTCTTTCAGTCGCAGTGTACCGACGACTGACTCTCCGCCTTCCTTGTGGAGAACCAGACTGCTGGCGTCCGTGGGTTTGTCGGCAGAGATCGACTGCGGCAAGAGCATCGCCACAATGGAACCACCAACCTGGCGGACTGTGATTCGAGATGGCGAATCCTGAGAATCCAGGGAGAATGTGTAGTCCCCAGGAGGCAGCACGGCGCCGGCCCAGCGGACTTTGTGAACAAGGCTAAAAGTTCCGGTTACGGTCTGCGCATGGGCTGGAATTGCAGATGCACCCATGGCGGCAATGGCCAGCACAAGCACTTTGGAAAGCGAAAACCTTCGAATTGATTTCATGACCTCGTCTCCTTTTGTGGGTTGTCGCGAACAGACACACCGGCACCTGCGCCAGATGGCGTCGCTCACGGGGTTTGAGTTGGGACGACGAGGTCAGAAAACTACAGGCCGGAACAACAGGGGTGAAAAGCGAACTGCAGTGTCCGCACCACTCAACCTTGCAATTGATTTCTCACAGGATAATGGACCTTGCAACTCTGCCAGCACGGACCGGCAATGTCCA
>WNFI01535269.1_pt1 | contig 10297 bp, 10 predicted proteins | sample 5400471 | NCBI WGS metagenome assembly WNFI01 (sample SAMN13153348, study PRJNA577476) | soil metagenome | isolation source: 100 cm saprolite on Douglas fir-dominated hillslope | place: USA:California | collected 2013-09-17 | reverse complement strand
TAGGCCGGGGAGACCTGTCCTGACCCTGGGCGTCTCTCGACGTCGTCGGATCAGTGGCCTGTGTTCGTGTCGACGCCTCACCGAACGAGGTGCCTTGCATACAGCTAACAGTCTAGGCGCCCGGAGTGTTCCGGGCAAACCACGCGGGTGTGCGTTTATGTCACCCTACTGTGCCGCCGGCCCGCAGGGCCGCGATCTCGGTCGCCGTGTGGCCGAGGTCGGCCAGCACCGCGTCGGTGTCGGCGCCGGGCCGCGGCGGCGGCGACGGGGCGTCGGCCACGGACCGGCTGAACCGCGGCGCGGGCGCCGGCTGCGCCAGCCCGCCGACGTCGGTGAACGTGCCGCGGGACGCGTTGTACGGGTGCCCGGGCGCCTCGGCCGGGCCCAGCACGGGCGCCACGCAGCCGTCCGACCCGGCGAACACCGCCGCCCACTCGTCCCTGGTGCGGCTGGCGAAGACCTCGGCGAACCGCGCCCGCAGCACCGGCCAGCCCGCGCGGTCGTTCTGCTGCGGCAGGTCGGCGCCGGAGAGACCGAGCCCGGACAGCAGCGCGGCGTAGAACTGCGGTTCCAGTGCCCCGACCGCGACGTAACCGCCGTCGGCGGTCTCGTAGGTGTCGTAGAACGGCGCGCCGCCGTCCAGCAGGTTGACCCCCCGCGCGTCCTGCCAGCTGCCCATCGCCCGAAGGCCGTAGACGAACGAGGTCAGCAGCGCGGATCCGTCCACCATCGCCGCGTCCACCACCTGGCCGAGCCCGGACCGCTCGCGTTCGAGCAGCGCGGCCAGCACGCCGAGCGCGAGCAGCATGCCCCCGCCGCCAAAGTCGCCGAGCAGGTTGACCGGCGGGACCGGGCGCTCGCCGGCCCGGCCGACCAGGGACAGCGCGCCGGAGATCGCGATGTAGTCGATATCGTGCCCGGCGGTCGGCGCGAGCGGGCCGTCCTGCCCCCAGCCGGTCATCCGCCCGAACACCAGCCGCGGGTTGCGCGCCGCGCAGACCTCGGGGCCGACCCCGAGCCGCTCGGCCACCCCGGGCCGGAACCCCTCCACCAGCACGTCGGCGGACTCGACGAGCCGAAGCAGCAGCTCGATCCCGTCGGGGTCCTTGAGGTTGATCCCGACCGACCGCCGGCCCCGGCCAAGCGGGGTAGGCAGGGCGGTGGCGCCGGCGCCGCAGCTCTCCGCGCGGTCCACCCGGAGCACGTCCGCGCCCAGGTCGGAGAGGATCATGCAGCCGAACGGGCCCGGTGCCAGGCTCGCGATCTCAATGACCCGGACTCCGTCAAGCGGACCCATCAACTCGCCTCCGCGTCGTGGATGAAAGATCAGTTTCCGTAACGGAACCGCCTGAAGCTGGTCACGACGGTGCTGGCCAGCCCCAGCCGAGCCTAGAGGACCGGCCGCGGGCCAGGGCAACCGAGCCGGGGCCGATGACTGGCGCGTAGGCCAAGGCCCGCCCGCGAGGCGGGCCTGGATCGCGAAAGTACCGTTAGGCTCGCTATAACGAGCCCTCTGGTACTTTCATGTGGCCGGAAGTGCGGCAGGAGGCCCGCTGAGCCGCCACATATGTCACACCAGCCCCGCCAGCCCCGCCAGCGTGGTGGCCCGGCTGCCCGCCCGCAGATCCGGGGCCGGCATCCTGGGGGCGGTCGCCTCGCGGCGTTATTCGCCGTCGGTGAGCAGTAGCGCCAGGGTCGGGCACGCCGCGACCGCGCGGCGGGCGAGGGGGAGCAGGTCGGCGGGCACCGCGCCCGGGGCGATGATCGGGTATCCCCACGGGTCTTCGGTGATCAGCTCGGGCAGCAGCTCTATGCAGAGCCCGTGCGCCTCGCACGCGATCGGGTTGATCCGCAGCACGGGGGAGCCGCGCGGTGAAGGGTCCACCGTGCCCGCACTGCGGCTCATGATCGTCCGCCCGTTTGACGGGGGCCGCCGTGTCCCGGCCAGGTGTATGCGGGCACCGCGCGCCCCGGTTCGGCCAAGCCGGGCGCGGGCAGCACGGGCCTGCGCCGGACGCGAGAGCAGGGGCCCGACGAGGCGTGCCCGCGCACCTCGGACCCGAACGCCCGGAGCGAGCTCGTGACGAACGCCGCAGTCCCGTCCGGCAGGTGGCAGGCGCCGCGCCGGGCCACCAGCCCCAGCAGCTGCTCGGCCCAGCCGAGCGCCCGGGCATCTGGCCGGCCGAACGCCAGCTGGCCGAGCGTGCCCGCCAGCGCGGGCAGCCCGTTCAGGCACGGACCGCACTGCCCGGCGCTCTGGCCGGCCAGGTAGGCGACGATCCGGGCGGTCTCGGCGAGCCCGCAGGCCGACTCCGGGAGCAGCACCAGGACCCCGGGCCCGAGCGTCGCCCCGACCGCGCGCAACTCCGGGTCGCTGACCGGGACGCCCAGGGCCTGGTCATAGCGGAGCCACCCGCCGAAGTACCCGCCGGCCAAGATCGCCTGGGGTGCCTCGGACGGCCCGCCCGCCTGGCGCAGCAGGTCGCCGACCGGCATGTCGAGCGCGATCTCGTAGATTCCGGGCCTGCGGATCGCGCCGCTGACGGTGACCAGCGCAGAACCCGCCGCGGCAGACCCCATCTCGCGGAACCACTCGGCCCCGAACCGCGCGATCAGCGCGATGTGCGCGAGGGTCTCGACGTTCTGCACCAGTGTCGGCCGCCCGTGCGCGCCCTTCTGGAACGGCCGCGGCGGCACGAACGTCGGCTTCGGCGGCCCGCCGTTCACGTAGCTGAGCAGGGCCGTCTCCTGGCTCGCCACGTATCCGCCGGGGACGGCCACGACCTGGATCGGGACCCGGTTCAGCCCGCCGCGCTCGCGCTCGGTGATCGCGGCGGCCAGCTGGAGAGCCAGCTCGTCCTCTCCGGCGTGCAGGCTGAGGTAACCGCGGGTAGCCCCGACCGCCTCGGCGGCCAGCGCGATGCCGTCCAGCACCAGGTGCGGCGCCTGGGTGAGCAGCAGCCGGTCCTTGCCGCTGGCCGGCTCGGACTCGGTGCCGTTCGCGACCACCACCGCGCCGACCTGGCTGTGCAGCGGCCCCGACCGGCGCCCGGCCTCGGCGACCGCGCGCATCTTCCGCCCGGCCGGGAAGCCCGCGCCGCCCCGGCCGGTCAGCCCGGCCCGCTCGACCTCCGCGATCAGCCCGCCGGGGGAGGGCCGGGGCGCCCCGCCCATCGCCCCGGCCCTCCGGGGCCCCGCTCGCCTCCCCATTCCCCCCTCCGGCTCGCTCAACGCGTGCCTCCGGCTGCGGGCCGGGAGCTGGTCCTGGCGCTGTGGATGAGCTGTGGCGGGGTGCCTGCCCGCCGCGCCCAGCCCGGCTGGAGCGGCCCGGCGGTCAGCCACGCGCCCCCGGCAATGAGCGCGAGCACCAGCGCGAGCGCGCCAGCCAGGCGAGCGGCCGCGTGCGACGGCCACCCGTAGGCCAGGCGCCATCCCGTCAGGGCCGCGATCAGCGCGACGCAGGCTGCGGTCAAGGCGAGCACCCAGCGCACCGGGGTGTCCGAGCCGGTGCCGAGGCCGTGCAGCACGGCGACCGGCCAGGCGAGGTACGAACCCCAGTGCACCAGGCGCCAGGACCGGTAGCTGAGCCTGGTCCGGGCCAGGCTGGTGACGGTCAGCGCGAGCATCAGGTCGAACGCGATCGCCCCCAGCCCCAGCCACAGCGGGCGGTAGGCGGAGATGAACGGGATCACCACGTCCTGCACCCGGACCGGGGCGTAGCTGTCGGCCAGCGTGGTCACGACGTGGATCCCGGTGAAGGCCAGCGCCAGCAGCGAGGAGTTCTGATGCAGCCCGGCGGTCACGAACCTCGGCAGGGCCGGCCGCTGGTACCGGACCGAGGACAGCAGGCCGAGCGCCATGCTCGCGGTCAGCAGCACCAGCGCGACCAGGCCGGTGGCCCGTGTGAGGTACCAGAGCGGCGTCGAGGAGTTGATCACGATCGCGCCCGGCGGCACTCCCGCGGCCAGCAGGGTCACGTGTCGGTGTCTCCCGTTCGCTTACGCGGCCCCGCCCGCCTCCCCATTCCCACTCACTCGGCCGGGCCGGGGTCGTGCGGCCAGCCACCGGTGGTCTCGACGGTCCCGTCCTGCCGCACCAGGCGAGCGGGGAGGCCGGCGTCACGCAGCCACGGCAGGGCCGCCTCCCCGCGGATAATCGCCGCGGTGCTGGCGGTGTTGGCGTCGACGCAGCTCGCGGCCGCCACACTGACCGTCCGCCAGCAGGACTGGGCCGGCTCGCCGGTCGCAGCCGTCGGCGGGCGGCGGGCCCGCCACCGCGATGTCCCCGCCGAGGCTGACGAGCACGCCAGAGCCGGCCTGCGCGGCGATGATCGCAGCGCAGCGGTCCGCGGCCCACGCCTTGGCCGTCGCGCCCAGGTCGAGCTGCGCGCCGTTCGAAAGCTGCGCCAGCCGCCGTGCGCGGTCGAGCTGGACGCTGCGCCAGCCGGTCACGCGCCCCGCCGGCCTGGCCTGCCGCCGCGCCTGGCCGCCCGCGGCCCCGGGCTCCGCGGCCTGCAGGAGCGCGAAGTCGCGGTCGTAGCCGATCTTCGCCAGCGCTTGCCCGCAGGTCGGGTCGACGTCGCCGTCGGTGAGCCGCGCCGCGCGCAGCGCGGCCTCGACCAGGTCCGCGAACAGCTCGCTGACGCTGGTGACCGCCCCGTCGGCCGCGTTCAGGCGCGAAAGCTCGGAGTCCGGGCGGAATCTGCTGCAGGCCCGGTCGACGGCCGCCAGCTCGGCGTCGGCGATGGCGCGGGCGGCCTCTACCGTCCCCGGCTCGCTGACCAGCAGGGTCGCCGTGGTCCCGAACACGCTGAAGGTGTCGGTGGCCGCAGCGAGAGTAGTCACGATGCTCCTGAGGTCACCTGGCCGGCGCCCTGGGCGGGAGCCGGAGGCTGGGCCGGGATCACGATGGTGCCCTGCCCGGGGGTACCGCCGTTACCGGTCTTCGGTTGCTGAGCGGCGGCATGATGCCCGAACGCCACGGCGATCAGCGCCGAGCACGCCACGCCCGCCGCGCCGGCCCGCCAGGTGAACCTGCTGATCCTGCGAATGCCAGCATCGCGCGCGGCTGCGGCGCTGTGCTGTCCCGGGGGGACGACCCCCCGGATCCCCCCGTGGTGCACGTCGTCCCGGCGCATAACGCGATCCTTCCTGCCGCCAGGGTGCGGCGCCCCCCCGCACCGCGAGTCCCGGCACCCAGCATGCCGACCATAACCTGGGAACGGCTGCAGGTTCGGTTCAGGTTCGCCGAAGGTCCTCGCCCGGAAGTCCCGGCTCGGGCCCGCGTGGCCCTCGTTGGCCACGGCGGGGAGGACGTCAATTTCCGGACATGCAGGCGTCTTCTGCTTGTTATCGCGAAATCCCCCGCTGGCCGCGCCGACGCGGAAGACTCAGCCTGGCCAGTCAGCCCAGGGCAGTCAGGCCTTATCAGTCAGCACAGTCGGAGGTCGTCATGAGCGCGAAGCAGGGCAGCGAGGCCGGCGGACCGAGCAGACGCGGGCTGCTGAAGGCCGGTTTAGCGGCAGGCGCCGTGGCGGGAACCGGCGCGTGGAGCTCGGCAGGCGGGTCGGCGGCGTGGCGGCAGCACAGGCTGCGCCAGCCGGGATCGCTTCCCTACCCGCGGCTTCCCACGGGCACCGACACGATCCCGCAGATCGAGCACATCGTCGTGGTGATGATGGAGAACCACTCCTACGACAACCGGCTGGGCATGCTCCGCCGCGATGACGCCGACGGGTTCCGGCTCCGGGACGGCCTGCCGCGGGCCACCAACCCGTACGCCAACGGCGACCTCCAGCACGCGTTCCACATGCCCACCACCTGCCAGCTCAACGCCCACCCCGCCCAGGACTGGCTGGACAGCCACCTTGCGTTCAACGACGGGGAGAACGACGGCTTTGTTAACTCCTTCAGCGGCCCGGTCTCGATGGGCTACTGGGAGCAGCCCGACCAGCCGTTCTACTACTCTCTGGCCTCGGTGTTCCCGATCGCCGACCGGTACTTCTCCTCGCTGCTCGGCCAGGCACCACGCTGCCCGCCGCGTCCACGCTGCTCTACCCGCCGGCCTTCCTGAAGAACCCCGGCAAGACCGTTCCCATCGGGCAGTTCTTCTCCGATGCCAAGGCCGGCAGCCTGCCGAACTACTCCATAGTTGAGCCGGACTACGGCGTCCAGTCGGAGGAGAACCCGCAGAACATCGCGCAGGGCGAGGCGTTCGTTGCGTTGGTCACCTACGCGCTCATGACCGGCCCCGCGTGGGACAAGACGCTGATGATCTGGACCTACGACGAGCACGGCGGCTACTACGACCACGTGCCGCCGCCCCGGGCCATCCCGCCGGACGACATCCCCCCGGCCGTCCCGACTGGGCAGTCGGCCTACGAAGGCTTCGCCCGGTACGGCTTCCGTGTGCCGTTCGCAATGGTCTCGCCCTGGGCCCGGCCGCACCACGTCTCGCACCATGTGTACGACCACACGAGCATCTGCGCGCTGGTCGAGGCCAAGTGGAACCTGCCGGCCATGACCTTCCGGGACGCGAACGCCAGGAACCTGCTGGACATGCTCGACCTGGACCGACGGCCGGCGTTCCTGACGCCGCCGCCGCTGGCCAAGCCGCTGCTCGATGTTGATCCGAGCGCGCTGTCCTGCAACACCTCCGGCCCGGGCACGATCCCGCCGCCCGGCTCGGTCACCCCGCCCGGCCGGCACTGACCGGCCTGCCGCCTCCAGCGGGGTGAGCGGCCATGGATGTACCGCTGGTCTCACCGGAGTGAGACCAGCGGTACATTCACGACGCCCGCGATCACCAGCGCGGGGTGGCGCCGGGCTGATGGTTCTCCTGGGGCTAGTTGTGCTGACCCGCCACGCCCACTCCCGGCGGATCGAGGAGGCGAAGCCGAGCGTGAGCGCCGGGTCGAAGTTCTCGTCCGAGTAGCTGAGCACGCAGCCGAGCACCCGGTCGATCTCGTCGGGCGTGATCGAGTCCAGCGGCAGCCGCCCGACCAGGTAGACGTCGCCGACCCGGTCCAGCGCGAAGTGGACGCCGTACATGCGGCCGCTGCGCTCCAGCAGGAACCGGTAGAACGCCGCGTGGTTCTCGTCCGGCTGGCGGCAGAAGAACGCCTCCACGTGCAGGCTGTGGGTCCCGGCGATCAGCCAGGTCATGGTGGCCAGCTTGTGCTGGCCCTCCAGCCGTACCAGGTAGGCACCAGGCCGCGGTGACTCGAACGAGAGACCAAGCTCGGCCAGGGCCGACTCGACTGTGTTCCCCGCTCCCCTCCGGGGATACAGCTCGGTCAAGCGTCGACCGCCTCGGTCGCATCGGACATGGCCCCCGCGTACAGGTGCAGCAGCCGGTCCACCGTCACGCCCCAGCCGAATCGGGACGCATGCTCGCGCGCGCCCAGCGACAGCCGGGCCAGGGTCGCGGGGTGCGCGATCAGACCCTGCACGGCGCGCGCGTAGTGAGCCGGATCGCGGGAGTCTACGAGCACGCCCGAGACGCCGTCGGCCACCGCGGTGCGCAGCCCGCCGACCGAGGCGGCCACCACCGGCGTGCCGCAGGCCTGCGCCTCCACCGCCACCAGGCCGAACGACTCCGAGCAGGACGGCACCATGACCACGGTCGCGGCGCGGTACCACTCGGCCAGCTCGGGCTGGGGGCACGGCGGCTCGAGCCGGACGATGCCGGAGATACCGAGCGCCGCGGAGAGCTCGGCCAGCCCGTCCGGGTCGGCTCGTCCCGTTCCGCTGGGCCCGCCCACGAGCGCGACCCTGAGCCTGCCGGCCAGGCCGGGATCATCCCGGATCATCTGGGCCGCCGCGTGCAGCACCACGTGGGGGGCCTTGAGCGGCTGCATCCGCCCGGCGAAGACGAGCACGACCGCGTCGGCGGGCAGGCCGAGCCGCTGCCGGGCCACGAGGCGGGATCCCGGCTTGAAGACCGCCAGGTCGACCCCCGGATTGATGGTCCGAACGCGCGACGGATCGGCGTCGTAGAGCCCGATGAGCTGCCCGGCCTCGTCGTCGGTGTTCGCCACCAGGCGGTCCGCTGCCGCCACGACCTCGGCCTCGCCGCGGATCCGCGCCGCCGGCTCGGCGGTGTCACCCGCGGCCAGCGCGGCGTTCTTCACTCGTCCCAGGGTATGCATGGACTGCACGAACGGGACTCCCCATCGCTCCTTGGCCACGGCGCTGACCTGGCCGGACAGCCAGTAGTGCCCATGCACGATGTCATAACGGCCCGGCGCGTAGGCGGCCTCGGCCCGCAGCACCTCGAAGGTGAAATGACAGAGCTGGCCGGGCAGATCTGCCTTGTCCAGCTCCTCGAAGGGCCCGGCGGCCAGGTGCCGCACCAGCACTCCGGGGGCCAGCTCGGCCACCGGCGGCACGTCACGAGAGACGGCGCGGGTGAAGATGTCCACCTCCACGCCGCGGGCGGCGAGGCGCTTGGCCACCTCGACGACGTAGACGTTCAGGCCGCCCGCGTCACCGGTTCCGGGCTGCTCGAGCGGCGATGTGTGGACGCTGACGGTCGCGATCCGCCGGGGCAAGCGTCGCGGCACGGGCATGCACCTCCGGCACTGATCAACCTCGGGTTCCGGCATCCTGTTCCCGCGGCTGAACCCGTTAGGCTCTGCGGCATGGGGACACTAGTGCTGGTCCGGCACGGCGAGAGCGTCTGGAACTCCGAGGGGCTGTTCACGGGCTGGGTGGATGTCGGGCTATCTCCGAAGGGCGTCGACGAGGCCGTGAACTCGGGCAGGCTGCTCGACGAGGCCGGCCTGCGGCCCGATGTCGTGCATACCTCGGTGCTGACCCGGGCGATCCAGACCGCCCACCTCGCGCTCGAGTCGGCGGACCTGCTCTGGCTGCCGGTACGGCGCTCGTGGCGGCTCAACGAGCGCCACTACGGCGCGCTGCAGGGCAAGGACAAGGCGCAGACCCGGCAGGAGTACGGCGACGAGCAGTTCATGCTGTGGCGCCGTTCCTTTGATGTCCCGCCGCCGCCCATCAGCGACGACGACCCGTACTCGCAGTCCCGCGATCCCAGGTACGCGCTGCTCCCGGCCGACCTGCTGCCGCGGACCGAGTGCCTGAAGGACGTCGCCGGGCGGCTGCTGCCCTACTGGCATGACGCGATCATCCCCGACCTGGCGGCCGGGGGAACCGTGCTGGTCGTCGCGCACGGGAACTCGATACGCGCGGTGGTCAAGCACCTGGACGAGATCGGGGACACGGAGATCGCCGGGCTGGACATCCCCACCGGCATGCCGCTCATCTACGAGCTGGACGCGGGGTTCCGCCCGCGGACCCGCGGCGGGCGCTACCTCGACCCGGCGGCCGCGGCCGAGGGCGCGGCGGCGGTCAAGAGCCAGGGCCGGTGACACTGCAGGGGCCCAGTGCCGGGAGACGGCCCGCAAGTGTCCACGGGCCGGGCCCAGCGTGGACGTTTGAGATCGGCCAAGTGAACATCTCACGAATAACGGCATGTCGGGGACCACTGCCAGATGCGCTCAGGCCGACGGCGTCCTACGATCAAACCGTGGGCTTGGGGGTGAATGCGTGCTGGTCGGGTACGCCTGGTGACAAATGGGCGCAAGACGGGACCGGACGTCGGCGCCTTCCCAAGGCTATGATTGTCCCCCGTAGCCAACCAGCGGGACCCGCTGCCGCATGAAGATCCGGGTGCCATTGAAGGCCCAGGCAGAAGCAGTTGAGCGGTCGGAGCCTACTCGGCTGCCGCCCGGGGTCGCCTCCGTTCTCTCGGTCCTGTCCTCCTCTGCCGTCGTCCTCGACAGCGAGGACCGGGTGCTGCAGGCCAGTGTCGCCGCACAGGCCTTCGGGCTGGTCAAGAACGACGAGCTCGTCGTACAGGAACTGCTGGCCCTGGCTCGCCAGGTCCGCAGGGACGGCGAGATCCGGGAAGGCGAGATGGAGGTGTCGACCAACGGCGTCTCCGGCAGGACGACGAGCTTCGCGGTGCGCGCCGCCGCGCTGGGCGCGGGCGTCGGCGATGGCGGACTGATACTGCTCCTGATCGAGGACCAGACCGAGAGCCGCAGGGTGGAAGAGGTCCGGAGAGACTTCGTCGCGAACACCAGCCACGAGCTCAAGACCCCTGTGGGCGCGCTCGCGCTGCTCGCCGAGACGGTGGAGGACGCTGCCGACGACCCGGAGGCGGTGCGCCGCTTTGCCGGGCGCATGCGGCAGGAGGCCGCCCGGCTCACCAACCTGGTGCAGGACATGATCACGCTGTCCAGGATCCAGGCGGCCGAGCCGGTACCCGACCCGGTCCC
>WNFI01104078.1_pt1 | contig 10297 bp, 12 predicted proteins | sample 5400471 | NCBI WGS metagenome assembly WNFI01 (sample SAMN13153348, study PRJNA577476) | soil metagenome | isolation source: 100 cm saprolite on Douglas fir-dominated hillslope | place: USA:California | collected 2013-09-17 | reverse complement strand
AGCCTGAAACTTCGGCGGTGCCGCCGACACGGATGCGATCACCGAGCCGGGTGACCGCCACCTTGTAGCTTTCATCCATCACCGTCGATACCGGCGCCGCATGAGCAGCAGCTTGGGCAACTAAGCCGAGAAATCAACCGACTGGTAGATGCAATCGCAAAGGGAATGGCGATCCATCCGTACTTGGACCGCGCTCCAGTGCCTTAGATGTCGAACGCAGGAGGATATCTGAGGAATTGCAGAACGAACCGCCTGCTCCCAAAGCAGTCGCGCTGCATCCTGCCATCCTCAAACGATTTGAAGAACAACTCGTTCGGCTGGAACAAGCTTTGGCGAGAGGCGTCAGCGCTGGCGACGGAGAAGCCGCGGAAGCCATCAGATATCTAGTCGATACGGTCACTGTGTTCAGAGATCCGGCGCGCCCGGGCGGAGTAGCCGTAGAGATAGCAGGCCGCCTAAATGCTCTGCTGGGCGAAGAGGCCTATCCGAACCGGGTCAAAGGAGTGTGGAGTTGATGATGCTCACCACGGAATCTTTCTTCAACCTCTCGCTCCCCATCATTCCATTTTTGAAATCGTCCAGAATCCGATACCTCAATAACGAGGGTCGCTGCCGGGCTGGGCTATTGCGCAACAACATATTTCCGCTTCCGACCACCCCGACAAAGCCCGCTTATTTCACCCGCAAGGGTTAGCCGTAGGAATTTTGGAAAACATTTGCCGGCCCTTGACGAAAAAGCTATTGAAATCAAACATGCGGACGTGGCGGAACTGGTAGACGCAAGGGACTTAAAATGCCTTGCGCTATCTGAAAGGTCTCAACTTTTTTGGAAAACACAATCTCGCTTTCGGCTTCAACCGGCCGGAACGAAGCGAGATTTGGAAAACGTTTGGGGCCTCTGATGGCCCTCACTGTCGACACTCTGCTCACAACCATGCGCACGGTGCGCGCGGTTGAGCCGGCTCCTCGCCTCCGCATCGTTTTCACGACCACTGCTCTGAAAGACTCGAGCGAGCGCCTATTCTCTCGCAGGAAGGATGTACCAATCGGGCTTATCGGCGGACATATATCCGGACTTGGTTGCGGGGCCCCGCAACCACCGATACCGACATTCGCTGATGGTGGCCATTTGACGTTGCGCACAACGCTGCACTAAACGACCTATGCCTTGCCTTGAGCCCGGCTCAGCATCAGGAAATTGCGGTCTGTGGCGATCCGTTTTTCGAGGAAATTCATCACTGCCTTGATGCGTCCGACGTGAAGGATGTCCTCGTGGACCGACAGCCAGATGTCCCGAATCGAAAAATAGCTTGGCAGGACAGGGCGCAGATCCTTGTTGTGCGCAGCCACGAAAGAGGGAAGCATCGCGATTCCGATACCGCTGGAGGCGGCCACGTATTGAGAGACGAGGCTGGTACTTCTGAATGCCGTATGCGGCGGACGAAGGATATTCGAAAGCCAACGATTCTCCTTGATATGAATGTGCTCGTCGATGAAGTCGACAAAGATGTGTTCCTCAAGATCCTTCACCGTCGTCGGATTGCGATGCCTTCCGAGATATTCGGCCGTCGCGTAAAGGGCGATCTTGAATTCGCCGAGCTTCTTGACCGAAAGCCTTTTGCCCCGAGGCCTGAAGAAAGTGACGAAGATGTCGGCCTCCCTCCTTGTCATGTCCAGCAGCCGGGTGTCGGTGATCAGTTCGACCTGAATCGAAGAATATTGGTTGTGAAAGTCCGCGATGCACCGCGTCAGATACATGCTACCGATGCCTTCCATGCTGGCAATGCGGACCGCGCCGGCCGCGTCGGCGCTCTCTTCTCCGACGACCGTCTCTACGATCAGATTGGCCTGATTCTCCATCCCCTCGGCGTACCGCAATAGCCGACGCCCGGTCTCTGTCAACGCAAAGCCGGACTTGCTGCGCTTGAACAGGGTGGTGTTGAGGCTGCGTTCCAGCTCCCGGATGCGTCTGCTCACGGTCGTATGATCGACCTTCAGCTTCTGGCCGGCGCGGACAAGATTGCGGGCCCGCGCCACCTCCAGAAAGTAGATGATGTCGTGCCAGTTGTAGCTCAGCTTGCTTGGGGTCGTTACCACTCCCGCCTTCCTGATATGCCCGCCCGCGACTTTTGTCATTCGGAGTTCGGTCAGTTTCGGGCATAACAGTCAGGACGGCAACGGCGTTGCGGACGTCTATGCCGCAATGATCGGAGCATAGGTCTCCACCAGCCGGTTGGCGAACATATCGACTTTTGGAATCATGAGCTTCTGCCTGCAAACCGCCAGGTCGATATGCTTTGGCATCACGGCGCCGAGCTTCGTCACTCGGGGTGCGACCACATTGATGTCCCACAGGGGGAACCCGTTGGGCGGAATGACGACGCTGCCGCCCGGATAGGGCGAATCGACGCGGTTGATCAGGATCACCGCGACTCGGTTATCCTCGGCACGCGGAATTGCCAGCAACTCGCGCTCGAACGGCTCCCGCAATGATGCCGGCCAAAGGATGATGTCCGCCGCCGCAATGGCCAGGCAACGGGACGTTTCGGGGAATACCGCATCGTAACCGGACATGACGCCGATGCGGCCGAACGGCGTTTCGAACACCGGATATTCGTCCCCAACATGCGCCCACACTCTTTCTTCCGCGGTCAGGTGCGTCTTCCGGTAGCGGCCGATTTCCTTGCCATTGGGCCCGATCAGATAGGTTGTGACGAACAAGCCAGCCGCTGCCCGCTCGACTGTCGGCAACGCGATCAGGCATTCATATTTTGCGGCGACCATGCCGACCTTGGACAACAGATTTGGCGTCTGGTTTGCCAGAGCGTTCGCTTCATCCTTCGACAGGATGCAGCTGGCGCTGAAGGCGTATTCAGGCAAGGCGAGAATCTTCACCCCAAGCTTTGCAGTGTGGTCGACCATATCAAGGACATCCGAAGCGGTGCTGTCCGGAGACACATGCATTTGGACGGCAGCCACCTTGGTCACCGATTTCGACGGGACAAGCGGCTTGTCGGCGATCCCGCAGACCGGCGTCTTGGCGTAAGGCAAAGCCATAATGCGGTAGGTCTCTGGACGGCGATCGGCAATCTTGTCGTTGGCCGCATAGATCGACTTGTCGGCTGCGGCATCGAGGTTGATATCGCAGATGGCCAAGCCGTGCGTGTCATATGGCACTTTCGACATGACGCGGCCCTTCGGGTCTACGATCATGCTGCCGCCGGGATAATAGATCGAACGCTCATAGCCGGCCTTGGTGGCAGCGACGAGCCAGACGCCATTCTCATAGCTGCGCGCCGGCCCCCACATGTCGGCCTGATCCATAGAGAAAAAATTCGCCATGTCGACGATCAGCTCCGCGCCCTGAATCGTCATCGACCGGAATATCTCGGGGATGCGGCCATCGAAACAGATCAGCAGCCCAATGCGCCCGAGATCTGTGTCGACGACCGGACAGCCACGTTCGCCAAAACTGAACCAGTTCTGATCGTGGGTTGCGAGGAACTGCTTGTGGTAATGGGCAACGAGCTCTCCCTTGCGGCCGAACATCACACCGCTGTTGAATATCTTCTGCTTTGCCGGATCCCACTCGGTTATGCCGCTCGCGACGTAGATCGAATGCTTCTTGCTGAGCGCCGACAATGCCTTCACGAACGGACCATCAGTGATCGTCTCGGCGAGGGCGCGGCAATGCTCCGCGGAGTCGAACAGGTATCCGGTATCCATGCATTCCGGAAACACCACGAGTTCGGCACCCTGCCGGATCGCATCTTCCACGTACTTCGTGGCCAGCTCGATGTTATGGTCGTAATCTCCCAGGCGCGCAAGCGTCTGTACCGCGGCGGCGCGAAAACGGCGCTTCGTCATGTCGTTCTCCATGTCAGGTCAGTCAGGGCTGAATTCTCAGCGCATCTTCGCTTCGTGCCGGAAACGTTCGAGGCAATGTCGTTTGAGCGATATGAATGCGGCGCCGGTGGTCACATCGAGGTTGCGCGGCCAGGGCAGATCGACATTCACGATTTCCGCGACCCTGGTCGGCCTGCGTGTGAGCAGCACCACTTTGTCCGCAAGTTGAATTGCCTCGTCAAGATCGTGTGAAACGAACAACATCGTCGTCTTGAGCTTCATGAAAATATTCTGCAGCCGCTCGCGCATGAACAACGTCATCTCGTAGTCCAGCGCGGAGAATGGTTCGTCGAGAAACAGCACCTCCGGCTCGGTGACCAACGCACGCAGAATGGACACCGTCTGCTGCTGCCCTCCGGAGAGCGCATAAGGGAAGGCGTTGAGGTCGAACGGAACGTCGAAATCCGCGAGCAGTTTCTCGACGCGACGCTCCCTCTCCTTCTTGCCGATCCCGAGGACCTTGAGTGGGTAGTGGATATTATCGATCGAACGAAACCATGGGAACAACGCCTCCCGATAGTTCTGGAAGACGTATGAAATGCGCGTATCCCTGATGCTCTGCCCATCATAGAGGACCTCGCCCGCATCCATCGGCATGAGGCCGGAGATCATGTTGATGAGCGTGCTCTTGCCGCAGCCGTTGGGGCCGAAGATCGAGACAAACTTCCCGAGAGGAAGGTCGATCGCGAAATCCTCATAGATCGTCGTCCCCTTGAACTTTTTGTTCAGACCTCGGACGGTCAGCTGTGCCTGACGCCGTCGCGGCTGAGGAAAAGCTTCCGGCTGTGCCGCCATGTCGGCAGCGATCGCAGCCGACTCCGCACTTCGGATCGGCGAAACGTTGGTCATCGCCCTGCCCGCCATGTTCAATTACCCAGGTCTGATTTAGCGAGGAGCTTGTCACGTACGTTGAGCGGACCGGCGAGGACACCCTCCTTGATGAACACGTCTATCAGCGCCTGATACGACTTCAGATCGGTATCATTCAGGTCCTTGAAACCACGCAGATATGGCTGCGCCAGCAGTTCAAGCTGATCTTCCTTGACCGGCGTATATTTCGAGATGACCGGCTTGTACTTGGCGAAGTCGCCATTCACCATGTCGGTCGCCTCGTCAATGACGGCGACCACGCGGCGGGCCACTTCCGGATGTTCTCTCATGAACTTCGTCGTCATGATCGATGCGCCTGAGTAGAACGGATCCGCGATGACCTTGGCGACCGGGTTGGTGACTGCGCGAACGGCCTTGCCGGACGCAACCGCGATCGAGCCGACAGGCTCCAGAGAGAGGGTGGCATCGACCGTGCCGCCTGCGACCGCCGGCACCTGCATCGAGACGGCAAGGTCGACAAGCTTCACGTCCGTATCGGGATCAAGGCCACTTGCGCGGACCATGTACCGGGAGATCGTACGCCACTGGATGCCCGGCACATGACCGAGCGTCTTTCCCTTCAGATCAGCGAAACTCTTGATCGGACTATCGGGTTTGACGATCAGGCCGTCGTTGATGCGGTCGACTGCTACTCCGCCGGGGACTCCATCTTGGTGGAGATGATCTCGATGCAGGCCTTCTCGAAGAGCTTTTCTTCCAACGCCACGAAATAGGCAGTGGTCTGCATGATCGGAAGCCAGACCGCAGTGACTTTGTCAGTTTTGTCACAGGCTGCGTGGGCGATAGTCGCGCCAAGCAACAGTGCGGAAACGGCGAAAACGAGAGGCTGTGCGGCACGCATGGTGTTCCCTCTATTCTGTTCGATCTACGGACCTACTTGCCCGACCAGTGAACGAGCGAGCGTTCGATGAGGAGAAGCGCGAGGTTCATTCCATAACCCATCGCGCCAGCAATTAGGATCGAGCCGTACATGTCCGTCAGGGAGTAAGAGATCTGCGCGTCGATGATTCGGTGACCGATTCCATCGGTCGCACCAATGAACATCTCGGCGACAATGATGACGACAAGCGCGAGAGATACAGCGGTTCGCAAACCGACGAAGATCTGTGGAAGAGTCTCGAAGAAGATGACATCCTTGAAGATGCGCAGTGAGGAGGCTCCCATCGAATGCGCGGCAAGGATTCGCGTTTGCCGTGCGTTCATCACGCCGTAGGCGACGTTGAAGACGATCACGAGCCATGCCGCAAAAGACGCAACTGCGATCTTCGCGAGGTCACCTAATCCGAAAAGCAGGAGAAAGAGCGGAAATAGCGCGGTAGCCGGTGTTGACCTGAAGAAGTCGATCAGAAACTCGACCGAACGGTAGACCGCGGATTTGGCACCCAGCACGATTCCGATCGGTACTCCTGCGACAATCGCGATCACGATCGAATAGGCGACGCGCGAAAGCGTGTGGGTGAAGTCGGTCGTCATCTTCCCGGACCAGATGATCATTGCTGTGTCGCGCAACGTATCGATCGGAGACGGTAAAAGATCCTTGTTGACGAGCTGCCCCTTGTAAGCGATCCACCAAACTGCGATCAGCAGCACCGGACCAACGGCAAGTTCGATCGCCCGTCGCAAACTTTGACTTCCGAATTTCTCGGTAAGGTAACTCAAATGTTCGTCCTCAATCGGTTTAACCAGTGCGATCTCCGGCGAACATTCTTCCAATAAGAAGAAAAAGAAAATGCTGAGTTCTGCAACGCTTGGTGCAGAATTGCATACTGAAATCAAATTTCTGAGTGATCAATTTTTATGAAGGCATGACCAGTTCGATTGTCTGGTCGTCGTCAAATCTGCTGACTATACCATCTCGAGCCATGGACTCGATCATCAGCCAGTTTTGCCGGAAGAATGTCGTAGCGTCCTGGATATTGGGCGCCTGCACTTTGACGCTACAAGCTTGTCTCCCGCCCTTGTTCGTTATTTGAAAATGGAACGTATAGGCTGTCGTCTCCGTGACCTTGTTGGTCGGCTCGTGCTCGCGGCGCATTTGGTGTCCCCCCTTCGTGCGTCGAACCGGGACACTTTAAGTTTACGATTTGGCTTTTCGTGCGGCGCGTTAGTGGCGAAGTTGGTCCGGCACCGGCCTTGGATCTATGGTTTCATCTTGGATGACGACGCGAAGGCATCCTTCACGACCGCGGAAAATTTTTCCCAGCTGCAAGAGAGTGAATTATCTTCACAGCGCGTCGGTTTTGATCGATCGACCGGCCGTTTTGCGGCCGCGGGAGGTGAATTCACAGGCGTCAATACCATCGGTGGCCCGACAGGTTGACGCGCGCTTTCCAGATCCGCCTGCAGCTGTTCGTTCTGTCTTTTTGCCAATTCTGCCGACGCAGCTTCTCGCCGCCGCGCATCGAGGAAGTCCATATAGGCGCGATCGATCTCTTTGCGCTCCTCTACTGTCGGATTGGAGCCCGCAATGTCGAATTTCCGATCCTGCATGAAATCGTAATAGGTATAGCCGCCGCCCGCTTTTCGCCGGCCTGCAAACCGCGCGCCGCAAGCCGTTATCAAAGCGCCGCGCTCATCATTCGATGGGCGTTTGGCTTGCACCTGTTCGACGCAGGCTTCAAAATCCCGGGCAGACTGAGGCGGCGCCCCACCAAGACTCAGCCATAGGACGACGAGCGCCAGCAAAACCAGCGCGATCGCCGTTACAAGATAGCTTTTGGCGCCGCCGCTCCAACGGTACATGCGCAAAATCCCCCACCGATTCGCTAACTACGTGCAGCAAATGCGGGTTTTTGCGGGCAAGCGTGTTCCCCGATGTGGCAACGCGGCCACAGCCGGCTGGTTTAATCATCGCAGCCAATTCTCGCCATTATTGGGCACAGATCGTTGGCCAGAGTTTGATGGCGTTTTACAAGGGATTTTGGTCATGCGATCAGCAAGAACGATTGCAACCTGGACGTCAGTCGCGGCGCTCGTCTGTTCAATATTGGCATTTAGCTGGGTTGGGCTTGCGCTGCTCGGCTTTTGAGTGCGACGTCCACTAGCTGCCCTGTGGCCGTACCGACGCGCAAGTATCGGCTTTTTAGCCATCACGTCTGCGGTTTCATAGTCAGTAGAAAGATCACGATGATTTCGAAATGCATTACATTCCTGGTGGCCGGGCTGATGCTGGCAAATTGCTGTGCGCTAGGAATCGGTTGTGCACCGCAGTCCGCCGCGCCGATCGCGTGGGACGGACTTGGCCCCGCCCCGACCGACGACAGCCAACCGCTCGAGCCTCGGCCAGCAAAACCGGCGCGCGCGAAGCGAGAAATCATCGTCGGTCCAGTCGGCACTGCGGCGGCCGGGGTTCAACCAAAAGACAGCTGGGAGCAACAGCAGGCCGCCGATCAAGACGACGAGGCGAGGCTCAAGCGTAAGCTTGTGATTTGCCGCCCTTGCCTGCCCAGTCAATCGGCCCGCGACGACGCGACCGGCAGCGTCGGTCGCTGATCAAAAGGCGGTCTCTTGAGCTGGCGGGCTGGCTCACCACCGCTAGGCCAGGTGCGCCTTCGCCAGGAGCTTTCCAGCTCGATTCCCATTTCCAGTTTGATTCAAGGCGGCGCTTCGCCGATCAGATGTCATCGAAGATCCGCGGGCGCCCTGCTTGTTTCGATCATTTGCGAGTTTGAGCGCCCTTTTTACGCCTGAACGTCCGCTTTGCGCCACAACCGGACGTTCCCAACATCTGGCTCCGACCCGGTTGCGGATAGTGGCATCCCTTGGGGAATTGAGCGCTCACCTCGTCCAACGTGTCCCGTTCAATACGAAACGCTTGTCCGCCAATCGTCTCCCGCAGTCGAATAAGCGTAAGGATATGTATTGTTGTGGCCTTCAGGCGGCGGTTCCGCGTCGAGTAAGCTCGTCCATGACCTGTCGCACCGCGTCCTCAGCGATCTCTACAATTTCGTCGATCTCATCCATTGTAGTTCGTCGATCTCATCCATTGTAGTGACCAAGGGAGGAGCAAACCCGATGATGTCGCCATGCGGCATGGCTCGCACGATAAGACCCCGGTCCCGTGCGACTTTGGAGATGCGGGCGCCAACTTTCAGTCCCGTGTCAAAGCGAGTTTTCTTCGCTCGATCGGCGACGAATTCGACCGCTCCAAGCATGCCTACGCCGCGCACTTCGCCAACAATAGGAAGTTGCGCAAAGGCATCTTTGAGACGGCCTTGAAAGTAACTTCCGACATCGCGGGCCTTTCCGGCGAGATCTTCATTTTCCACGCTGTCCAGGACAGCGTTCGCGGCCGCAGCTCCGATCGGATGCCCCGAATAGGTGTAGCCGTGCGAAAACGCTCCAATGCGATCGGACGCATCTTCCATCACCTGATAGATTTTCTCTCCGACAAGAGCAGCTGACAATGGGAAATACCCAGAGGTGAGACCCTTCGCGACGGTGATCAAGTCCGGTTCGATACCATACAGATGGGATCCGAATGGCGTCCCGATGCGCCCGAAACCGGTAATGACCTCGTCGGCGATCAGCAAAACGTCATGCTTCTTCAGCACGGATTGGATGGCTGGCCAATATCCGTCCGGCGGGGGTATGATTCCGCCTGTCCCGAGGACAGGTTCTCCTATGAAAGCGCCGACCGTCCCTGGCCCTTCGCGCACGATGAGCTCGTCGAGTTCCGTTGCTCGGCGGAGTGAAAATTCGCTCTCGGTTTCACCTGCTTCCGCCCCCCAAATAGTGATGCGGAGCGCCGGTATGGACGATACCTGATAACGGCAGGTTCATATGGTCGTGATAGAAGCTCATGCCGGTCATCGAACCGGAGATGACACTGCAGCCATGGTAGCCGCGCTGCCGTGAGACGATTTTTTTCTTGTCCGGCTTTCCCCGCAGGTTGTTGTAGTACCAGACCAGCTTGGCTTGAGTTTCGTTGGCATCTGATCCCGACATTCCGTAAAAGACCTTGCTCATCTTGCCGGGCGCCATCTTCACTAGGCGGTCGGAGAGGATCGCGAGCTGATCTGTGGTGTGGGCAGCATACGAGTGATAGTACGCGAGACGGTAGGCTTGCCTGGCAATGGCCTCCGCCACTTCGGTTCGTCCATACCCGATGTTCACGCAGTAGAGACCCGCGAAGCCGTCGATGTACTCACGGCCCGTCGCGTCCTGGATGCGGATACCCTTTCCCGTTTCTACGATGGTCGGCTCACCGGCCAATCCGGTCGCGAAGTCTTTGAGTTGCGTGAACGGATGCAGGACGCTGGCCCGGTCGAGCGCACCGATTTCAGCAGTGGTAAGGGTCATTTCAACCTCCTTGTTTAGGCCGCGAGATTGCCAAAGCACACATATTTGGGTTCGAGATATTCGGTGATGCCATGGCGCGATCCCTCGCGGCCGAGACCCGGTACCGAAAACTTAAGCTCGGGCGTAGTGGTGATGAAGTCCGCCCAGGATGGCAAGTGACCTGACCACACCGGTTCGCTGAACCGGGCGAGAAGCGGGC
>WNFI01408769.1_pt1 | contig 10298 bp, 11 predicted proteins | sample 5400471 | NCBI WGS metagenome assembly WNFI01 (sample SAMN13153348, study PRJNA577476) | soil metagenome | isolation source: 100 cm saprolite on Douglas fir-dominated hillslope | place: USA:California | collected 2013-09-17 | reverse complement strand
CTTGTCGATGTCGGCGAGCAGCTCGCCGGCCAATCTGGACATGCGCACTTCGGTGTACCGCATCGCGGCCGGCGGATCGCCATCCACGGAACCGAAGTTCCCCTGCCCGTCGACCAGCAAGTAGCGCATCGAGAATTCTTGCGCCATGCGCACGATGGCGTCGTACACCGACGCATCGCCGTGCGGATGATATTTGCCGATGACGTCGCCGACCACGCGCGCGGATTTCTTGTAGGCCTTGTTCCAGTCATTGCCCAGCTCGCGCATCGCGTAGAGCACGCGCCGGTGCACGGGTTTCAAGCCGTCGCGGACGTCGGGCAAGGCTCGGCCGACGATGACGCTCATCGCATAGTCGAGGTAGGATTTGCGCATCTCGTCTTCGAGATTTACGGGCAATATTTCGCGAGCGATCTCGGCCATTTGCGAGAGTCCGGTGAAGCCTTCGCGGCTAATTTAAAAGGGTTTAAAGGAGGCGAGACATGGTCTCAACATGGGCGAATTCTAGCACATATCCCCGTTGGTCTTAAGCCTGCGGCGCGGATTAGCCGATATACTGGAGAATGCCCGCCGTTCTTGCCGATTTAAGCATCGAGGCCCGTTGGATCGTGCCAATGACGACGCGCGGCCGGGTGCTCGAAAACCACGCTTTGGTGGTGCGCGACGGCCGAATTCTCGACCTTTTGCCGAGTGCGGACGCGGCCGAACGCTACGCCGCCACGGCGGTCCTCTCGAACAGCGATTCGTCGGCCCCGAATTCGTGCGCGACGGCGTCTTGGCGGCGATCGCCGAGATGCTTTCATCCGGCATCACCTGCTTTGGGGATCGCTACTACTATCCGGACCAGTGTGCCCGGACGGCCGCAGAGCAGGGAGTGCGCGCGGTCATCGGCCTGCCGGTGGCCGAGACGATCAGTCCCTGGGCAAAATCCGCCTCCGAATATTTGACGGAAGGGTTGCGCGTCCGGGACGACTATGCCGGCCATCCGTTGATTTCGACGGTTTTCGCGCCGCATGCCCCGGCCAGGGTTGGCAACGCCACTTTTGCGCGGCTCGCCACGCTCGCCGACGAACTCGACGCGGGTATCGTGATCGATCTGCATGAATCGGCGGATGAAATCGCCCAGTCCCTCGAAGTGCACGGCGTGCGGCCGATCGAGCGGCTGTGGCAACTCGGCCTGCTGACGCCGGCCTTGAACGCGGTCCATATGACGCACGCCACGGCGGCGGATATCGATCTTGCGCGGCGCTCCGGCATGTCGATCAGCCTCTGCTCGAAGGCGAGTCTCAGGAGTGAGCATCAATTGCCGCCGCTCGCCTCGTTCGTCGCATCCGGAATTCGCTTAGGGGTGGGCACCGGCGCCGCCGGCCGCCAAGACGTGTGGCGCGAGATGCAGCTGCTCGCGCTGATGGCGTCGCGCCCGCAAACCTCCGGCGGGTCTGACTACACTGCCTGGGATGCGCTCGCCACGGCCACCTGCGGGGGCGCCGCCGTGCTTGGGCTGGAGGGCGAGGTAGGCACGCTCGAGTCCGGAAAGTGGGCTGACCTTTGCTGCGTCGATCTCGGCGGCCCGGCCACCCAGCCCTTGACCGATCCCGTGACACAATTGGTTTTCTGCGGCGGCCCCGACATCGTGAGCGACGTCTGGGTGGCCGGCCGGCAGCTGCTGTCGGACGGAGAATTGATCCGATTGGACTGGCCCGGCGTTGCCGCACGAGCCAATGCCTGGGCCGTGCGATTGAAAACCGGAGGGTAACATCCCATGCACGAATCGACTCGAAATGTTGACCCCGCGGAACTCGCGAAATTCACCGCCCTCGCGCAAAGCTGGTGGGACCCCAAAGGTCCGTCCAGACCCCTGCACGACCTCAATCCCTTGCGCCTGCAATACATCGAACGCGCGGTGGCGCTGCCCGGCAAACCGGTGCTCGACGTGGGCTGCGGGGGAGGCATTCTGTCCGAGGCCATGGCGCGCGCCGGTGCGCAGGTGCTCGGCATCGATTTGTCCCAGGCGGTGCTCGACGTGGCGGAATTGCACGCGCTCGAGAGCAAGGTCGCGGTGGACTATCGGCTGGTTCCCCTGGAACAGCTGGCGCAAGAACGGCCCGCCGCCTTCGATTTGGTGACTTGCATGGAAATGCTCGAGCACGTGCCCGATCCGGCCGCCGGCGTCAAGGCATTGGCCGCCTTGGTGAAGCCCGGCGGCGATGTCATCGTGTCCACGATCAATCGCAATCCACGGGCATTCGCGGTGGCCATCGTCGGGGCGGAGTACGTCGCGCGCATCTTGCCGCGGGGCACCCATGAATATTTGAAATTCATCCGGCCGTCGGAACTCGCGCGCTGGGGGCGCGAGGCGCAATTGGAACTGCGCGATTTGACTGGAATCACTTACAATCCGTTCACGCGCTCGTTCCGGCTTTCATCCGACACCCGAGTCAACTACCTGGCACATTTCTCCCGGCCGGCAATCCGATGACGGTGCCCCTGCGAGCGGTTTTATTCGATATGGACGGCACTTTGCTCGACACCGCGCCCGACATGGTCGGCGCATTGAATGCGCTGCGGCGCGAGGAAGGTCTCGCGCCGCTGCCCTACGAGTCGGTGCGCTCCGCGGTGAGTCACGGTGCCGCGCGCGTCGTGAGAACGGGTTTTCCCGACGCGGCGCCCGACAGCGTTGCCGATCTGCAAAAGCGCTTCCTTACGATCTACCGCGGCGCCTTGAGTCAGGGCACTCAGCTCTTTCCCGGCATGGGCGATGTGCTGGATGCGCTTGCCGGGCGCCGCCTGAAATCGGGAATCGTCACCAACAAGGCCGCGTGGCTCACGGATCCGCTGCTCGAGCAATTGGGGCTTCGCGCGCGCTTCGACTGCGTGGTGAGCGGCGATACGATTGCCGAGCGCAAACCTCATCCCCAGCCGCTGCTGCATGCCGCGAAGCTCGCCGGAGTCGAGCCGGGCGAGTGCATCTATGTGGGCGATGCCGAGCGGGATGTGCAGGCCGCGCACGCGGCAGGAATGTCGGCCCTGGTCGCGACCTATGGTTACTTGCGCCCCGACGAAGACTCCACCGCCTGGGGCGGCGACGCCTATCTGGAACGGGCGCTCGATCTCTTGAGCTGGCTCGACGCCAGCGGCCGCGTATGACCGACGGCGCTGTCTGGTGGGCGTCGCTGGTGGGCGTCGCGCTCGGCGCGCTCGCGGCACTGCTGTGGCGCGCGCGGCGCGAACAGGCCTTGAAGATCGAAACGGAGCTGCTGCGGGCGCGGCTCAAAACCGAGGAAGCCGTGAGCGCCGAACGCGAGCAGGCCCTGCTGAAGGAGCGCGAAACGGCGATCGAGTCCCTGGTGCAGCCCATTCGCGAGGCGCTCGCCAAGACCGAAGCGCAGATTCAAACGATAGAGCGCGATCGCATCGACGCGTTCGCGACCATCAAGACCCAAATGGAAGGTATCGCCAGCGGCCAGAACCTGCTGTCGCGCGAGACGCGCAACCTGGTCACCGCCCTGCGCCGGCCCGGAGTGCGCGGACAATGGGGCGAAATCACTCTGCGCCGGCTGGTCGAGTTGTCCGGCATGACATCGCACGTCGACTTTACCGAGCAGCTGCACCAGATTACCGATTCCGGCGCCGTTCGGCCCGACATGGTGGTGCACATGCCGGAGCATCGGGATATCGTCGTGGACGTGAAGACGCCGCTCGAGGCGTATCTGGCGGCCGTCGAAGCCCAGAATGACGAGGAGCGCGGCTCGCAACTCAGGCGCCACGCGCAAATCGTCGGCGCGCGGGTCCGCGAGCTATCCTCGAAGCAGTATTGGTCGCAGTTCGAGCGCAGCCCGGACTTCGTCGTGCTGTTTCTGCCGGGCGATCAGTTCTTGTCGGCGGCGCTGCAGGAAAATCCAGGACTGATCGACGACTCGCTGCGGCAAAACGTGATGCTGGCGACACCGACGAGCCTGGTGGCTCTGTTGAAGACCGTCGCCTATGGGTGGAAGCAGACGATTCTGGCCGACAATGCCGCGGAGATTCGGCGCCTCGGCGAGGATTTGTACAAGCGGCTGGCGGTGTTTGGCGAGCATCTCGGCAAGTTGGGAAAATCCCTCGGTAGCAGCGTCGATTCTTTCAACAAGGCGGTCGGTTCGCTCGAACAGCAGGTACTGCCGGCTGCACGCCGGTTCGAGGAGCTCGGGCTGCGCGTGAATCGCGAGATCGAGCCGATAGAACCCGTGGCAAGCCTCGCGCGCATCCCGCGCAATGGGGGAATCGAGGGGGAACCATCCGACGAGGCCGATTCTGAAACCACTTGATGCGACCTACCAAACGCGCGCGCTGCCGCCGGGCACGGCGCGCTACTGGAGCTGGCTCTTCGCCGCAGCCGAGGCGCGCGCGCCCTTGCTCGGTATCTACGCGCTCGGCGCCGAGTGGCAGGCTCTGATGGATCCCGCGACCGAAATCAGCGTGGCGCATTTGAAGCTTGCCTGGTGGCAGGAGGAAATGCATCGGCTCAAGCAGGGCTCCGCCGTCCATCCCATCAGCGTCTATCTCGCCTCCCTGCCGCGCGCCGCCAAGGTCGATTTCACGCCGCTGTCTGTCGCGGTTACGGCCGCCGCGGCCCAGGTGAGCGGCGCGCCTCTGGAACGCGGCTCCGATCTCGAGCCGCAATCCCGGGCACTGTGGGGCGACCCGATGGCGCTGGCATCGCAGCTCGCCGACGACGTCCAGGATGAGACGGGCTTGCGCAATTGCACGAGCGCCCTCGCCGCCGCCGACTACCTGTCGAAGGCGATCCGCGACTATCGGCGCGAAGCGCGAGCTGGGCGCGTGCCCTTTGCGATCGACGAACTCATGGAGGCAGGCGTCGACAATGACGATCTGGCTACGGACCCTCCGCCCCCACGTCTGCAGAGCTACTTCGACGGCTTGCGCAAGCGGGCCGCACAATACTTCCAGACCGCCGCCGAGATGCTGCCGCGCGCACAGCGAGCCCGGCACCGGCACCTGCTGGTGCTTGCGGCGCTCGGGCAGGCGCACTTGAACAGCCGCGCGCCGGTGCCGGAGCGCCGGCGGTTGAAAGACATGCTCCTCGCCTGGACCACGGCGCGGCGCGCCCATTGATCAATTCGGAGCCCGACATGATTCCCAAACAATTCACGCCCGATGCCGACTTGCTCGCCGGGCGCGTCATCTTGATCACCGGCGCCGGCAGCGGCTTGGGGAGGGCGCTCGCCATCGAAGGAGCGCGGGCAGGCGCGACGGTGATTCTGTCCGGCCGCAGCGGCGCCAAGCTAGAGCGCGTCTACGATGAAATAGAAACCATGGGCGCTCCGCAGCCCGCGATCGCGATGCTGGACCTCGCCGCCGCGACTGCGGTCGACTACGACAATTTGGCGAAGACCATCGACGGGGAGTTCGGCAAGCTCGACGGTGTGGTCCACGCCGCCGCGCTATTGGGAGACCGGACGCCGCTCGAACAATACGACGTGCCGACCTGGTGCAAAGTGCTGCACGTGAATCTGACCGCGCCGTTCATATTGACGCAGGTTTTGCTGCCCAATTTGCGCAAGTCCGCCGACGCTTCGGTGATTTTCGTCAGCAGCGGCGTCGTGAAGAACCAGCGGCCCTTCTGGGGAGCTTACGCCGTCGCAAAGTCCGGATTGGAGTCGGTGCGCAGCATGTTGTCCCAGGAGCTCGACGGCGTACCGAATATTCGCGTGAACAGCGCAGTACATCGAAGCGCAATGACAGCTGAGGGGTAAACGGAATGTGTTCACGGCAAATTCTATCGGCTTGCGCGTTGTCGGCTGCACTGTGTCTGTCGGCTGCCGCCCGCGCCGCCGCCCCCGACGCCGCCGCGACCCTCATCGAAAGCGACTATGTCATCCATGACTTTCACTTTGCATCCGGCGAAACGCTGCCGGAATTGCGATTGCACTACGCCATTCTCGGCACACCGCGCCGCGACTCGCACGGCAGGATCAGCAACGCGGTATTGATCCTGCACGGCATCGGCGGCTCCGGCCGCAGCCTGCTCAACGAGCATTTCGCGGGCGTTCTGTTTGGGAAGGGCCAGTTGCTCGACAGCAATCGATATTTCATTATTTTGCCCGACGGCATCGGCCACGGAAAATCGAGCAAGCCCAGCGACGGTTTGCATGCGCGCTTTCCCCAATACACCTACGCCGACATGGTGGCCGCGCAACACGCCTTGGTGCTCCAGGGCCTCCAGGTGGATCACTTGCGCCTGGTGATGGGAACCTCGATGGGGTGCATGCACACTTTCGTGTGGGGGGAAACCTACTCGGATTTCATGGATGCCTTGATGCCGCTCGCCTGTCTGCCCGTGCAGATTGCGGGCCGCAACCGCCTGTGGCGCAATCTCATCATGCAGGCGATTCGCACGGATCCCGAGTGGCAGCAGGGCGAGTACAAGAGCGAACCCTTGGGTTCCCTGCGCACGGCGGCCGGCCTGCTGCTGATCGCCGGGAGCGCCCCGATTCAAATGCAGCTGACGCTGCCGGCTCGGGATGCCGCGGACCAATTCCTCGAAAAATTCATGCAACGCGAGCTCGAGAGCTTGGACGCCAACGATCTGCTCTACGCCGTCAACGCGTCGCGCGATTACGATCCCTCGCCCGGCCTCGAGAATATCAAGGTGCCCCTGTGGCAGGTCAACTCAGCCGATGATTTCATCAATCCGCCGGAACTGGGTATCGCCGAACGTGAAATCAAACGCGTGAAGGGAGGGCACTTCGTTCTGCTGCCGGCCTCCGATCAGACCCATGGACACGGCACGCACACCTGGGCTGCCCTTTGGCAGCAGTATTTGGCGCAATTGCTCCAGGCCTCACAACAGCCGGGCAGCTAGCCTGCATTACTCGGTCGTTGCTTTGGCCTCGGGTGTCGTTGCCTTAGCCTCGGCGTCATAGGCCGATTTGGCCGCATCGATCTCGTTGATCAACGCGTTGCGCTCGCTCGGCAGCATGGCGCGCGAGTGCCCGCGCGGCAACTCGCGCGACAGATGCACCGGCCCGAATCGCACGCGCATCAGGCGGCTCACGATGATGCCGCGGGCCGCCCACCAGTGCCGCACCTGGGCGGAGCGCGTGGCGCGCACCGTGACGTTGAGCCAATGATTGAATCCTTCGCCATACTGCGCGTCCGCGCGCAGTATGCTCATCGCCTCGCCCTCGCAGTCCGTGGCGGCGCGAAACTCCTCGACCAGTTCATCATTGAGCGGCCCGCGCATTCTCAGCACGTAGTCCACGGTGAGCGCGTGCACGCCCCGGGACACCCGGTGCGCCCAGGATCCATCGTCGGTGAGAATTTCCAAGCCCCCGTCGACCGGCGGCATCGGCTGGATCGCCAGCCATCGGCCCGAGGAGCGCGGCAAGTTCAGATGTTCCGCCGCGCGCGAAGTAGCGGCCTTCAAATCCAGCGTCTCGCCCGGCGAGCGATGAAACAACAGCACGTGCAATTCCTTGTCCGCCGGCGCATGCAGTCTGACCGGCCGGCCGTCGAGCGTGATGCGGTCCCGCGGCGCCAGCTTGGCGCCCAGGGCCGGCACTTCACCGTTGACTTGCAGCCGTCCCTCGCGAATCCAGCGCTCCACTTCGCGGCGCGAGCCGACGCCCGCCGCGGACAGCAGCTTTTGCACGCGCTCCGTGGGCGGCTGGTCCTTTCGCGGCGGTGATTGCTTGCGTGGCGGCCTGGGTCGCATCAATTCGGGTCGTCTTGCGCACCGCTGGCGACCAATCCCTGCGGCCGCGGTGACGCGCCGTCCGAATCCTGCGCACTATCCGCGCCCGACGCGCTGACCGAGCCCTGTTCCTCGTCGTCATCCGCGCCGGCGTCGAGCGGATCGGATTCACCCGCCGCGTCGGTTTCGGCCGCGACCTCCGGACCCGCGCCCGGCAAAGTCAATTGCACGCGCAGGTCCTCGAGTTCCTTGAGCTGTGCCAGCGTCGGCAGGTCATCGAGTTTCTTCAGGCTGAAATAATCGAGAAACTCCCGGGTCGTGCCCAGCAGTTCCGGCTTACCGGGGACGTCGCGGTGACCGACCACGCGGATCCAGGTACGCTCCAGCAGCGTCTTGATGATGTTGGGGTTGACGGCCACGCCCCGGATTTGCTCGATTTCGCCGCGCGTGATGGGCTGGCGATAGGCGACCAAGGCCAAGGTTTCCAGCAGAGCGCGGGAATACTTGGCGGGACGCTCCTGCCATAGCCGGGAAACCGGCTGCGCCACGGCGGCCCTGATTTGAATCCGATAGCCGCTCGCCACTTCGAGCAATTCCAGCCCGCGCGTCTCGTAGTCCGCCGTCAGCGCCGCGATGGCGCCGCGCACCTCCTCGGCGTTGGACCCATCGCGCTCGTCGAAAACGTTCACCAGCTCGTCCATCGTCAGCGGTCGACCGGCGGCGAGCAGCGCCGCTTCAATCACATTCTTCACGTACTGATCGTTCATTGGGTACTCGCTAAGGTTTCGTTGGCGGCATCGTCGGCCACCAGTCTCAAGTGCCGGGCCGGATTGCCCAAGCGCACGTGCAGCGGCGCGTATGCTTCGGCCTGCGCGATCTCGATCAATCCCTCCCGCAATAGTTCCAGTATGGCGACGAAGGTGACCGTCACTCCGCGACGGCCTTCGTCGGCGCGGAACAACTGCACGAAATCCACGAACGCGCTCGCCGTCAGCGACGACAACACGTCGGTCATGCGCTGCCGCACCGACAGAGGCTCGCGCTGCACGTGGTGATGGGCGAACATATCGCTGCGCGACAGCACTTCTTGAAAGGCCATCAGCATTTCCTGCAAAGTGACCTGCGGCGGGATGCGCACGATTTTGCGGTCCACGAGATCCGCCGATGCAACCCAGGTATCGCGCTCCAGCCGCGGCATGCGGTCGATTCCCTCGGCGGCACGCTTGAAGCGCTCGTATTCCTGGAGGCGGCGCACCAGCTCGGCGCGGGGATCCCCCTCTTCCGCAGACTGCTCATTGCCCACGCGCGGCAGGAGCATGCGCGATTTCACTTCCGCAAGGGTTGCCGCCATCAGCAGATACTCGCCCGCCAATTCCAGTTGCAGCACCTGCATCAATTCGATGTAGCGCATGTACTGGCGCGTGATCTCGGCGATCGGAATATCGAGTATGTCCAGATTCTGCCGCCGTATCAGGTACAGCAGCATAAGGCCTCGAGAAACACCTCGAGTGCCTGCGGCGGGATGTACAAGTCTCGCGGCATCTCGGTAATGGGCTGACCCTCCACCATCGCAAACGGCATTTCACCCTGCGCAGGACTCTGTACGGTGACCGGTGGCGTCGCCGCAGCGTTCTGCACGAGCGTCAATTCAGGTTTCATCGGTAATCCATGGCCATGGCTTGACGGACCGCGTCCAGCGTATCTCGCGCCGCTGCACGCGCCCGCTCGCACCCCTCCGCGATGATACCGCGTACCAGTTCGGGATTCTCTTCGAACTCTTGCGCCCGTTTCGAGATTGCGGACACCTCCTCGACGATCTTTTCGATCAGCGGCGCCTTGCATTCCAGGCAGCCGATGCCCGCGCTGCGGCAACCCGTTTGCACCCAGGCTTGAGTGTCGGCGTTTGAATACACTTTGTGCAGGTCCCACACCGGACATTTATCGGGGTCGCCCGGATCGGTGCGCCGCACGCGCGCCGGGTCGGTTTGCATGGCCTTGAGTTTCTTGACGATCGAATCCGGGTCCTCGCGCAAGCCAATCGTGTTGTTGTAGGACTTCGACATTTTACGTCCGTCCAACCCCGGCACTTTGGGTGTTGCGGTCAGCAGTACCTCGGGCTCCGGCAAAATGGCGATGCCGGTCCCTTCGAGAAATCCGAACAGCCGGTCGCGGTCGGCAACCGTCAAACGGGCGTTCGATTCGACCAGCGCACGCGCCTTGGCCAGAGCGTCCGCGTTGCCCTTCTCCTGAAACTCCTTGCGCAAGCCGCGGTACATGGCGGAATTCCGCGAGCCCAAGCTCTTGATGGCTTTCTCGGCCTTCTGTTCGAACTCCGGTTCGCGCCCGTAGATGTGGTTGAACCGCCGCGCCACCTCGCGGGTGATTTCCACGTGCGCGACCTGGTCCTCGCCCACCGGTACGAATTGCGAGCGGTAGAGCAAGATATCCGCGGATTGGAGCAGGGGATAGCCCAGAAACCCATAGGTGCTCAAGTCGCGGTCGGCAAGCTGAGCCTGCTGATCCTTGTAGGAAGGGACGCGCTCCAACCACCCCAAGGGGGTGATCATGGACAGCAACAAATGCAGTTCCGCATGCTCCGGAACTT
>WNFI01138170.1_pt1 | contig 10298 bp, 9 predicted proteins | sample 5400471 | NCBI WGS metagenome assembly WNFI01 (sample SAMN13153348, study PRJNA577476) | soil metagenome | isolation source: 100 cm saprolite on Douglas fir-dominated hillslope | place: USA:California | collected 2013-09-17 | reverse complement strand
GCTGCCGTGCGGCAAGCCGGATCGGACAGCGGCTGCGCGGCGTTGTTGACGCAGCTCGATCACATCGCGGTGCCGAAAGGTCGCTGGCAATATGCCAATCCCGCCGGAGCGATCGGGCGCGCGATCGGCTCGCCGGATGCGGTCACCATACTGGCGACGGTGGGCGTCTTGCAGCAATCGTTGATCGGTGATTCCTGCCGCCGCATCGCGGAAGGAGAAATCGAAAGCGCGGTGGTGGTCGGGGGCGACGCCGGCTATCGCCTTCTCCGCGCCCGCCTGTCGGGCGTCGACTGTCGCGATAGCCAGCAAGATACCGCGCCAGACATCGAGCTGAAACCGCACGAGGAGCTACGGCATCCCGCCGAATTGCGAGCCGGCATGAAGATGCCGGTCGGCCTCTATGCCATCATGGAAAGCGCTTTCCGCGCAGCGAACGGCTTGTCGGTGGACGCGCATCGCGATCGCATCGCAGCCCTCTACAGCCGCTTCAGCGAAATCGCCGAAGCCAATCCGCACGCGTGGCGGCGCCGCGCCGTTTCGGCTCAAGAGATCCGCAACGCGTCGGACCGCAATCCGATGCAGGCATTTCCGTATACCAAGCTGCTCTGTTCGTCTTGGAACGTCGACCAGGCCGCGGCGCTGCTGTTCTGCTCGGTCGACAAGGCACGCGCGCTCGGCATCCCGGAGCACCGCTGGATTTATCCGGTCGCAAGCGCCGAATCCAACCACATGGTGTCAGTATCGGCACGCGCCCAGCTGCAGCGCTGCCCGGGGGCCCAGATTGCCGGGCTGGCGGCGTTAAACGCGGCGGGGATAACAGCCGCAGAACTCGACCGCATCGAACTTTACAGTTGCTTCCCGTTGGCGGTCGAAACATACGCTGCCGAGCTCGGCATTGAAGCCGGCCGCGACCTGACCGTCACGGGCGGCATGCCATTCGCCGGCGGGCCTTACAACAACTATGTCCTTCAAGCGACCTGCCAGATGGCCGAGCAGCTTCGCGAGGACCGCGCGGGGCTACCGGAGCGGCGCGACGGCACGTCCGAAAACGCCGCCGTCCGACGCCCGCGCTTCGGGCTGGTATCGTCGGTCTCGGGCGTGATGACCAAGCAAGGCTTCGGCCTATGGTCGGACGAGTCGGCGTCAGGCGGTTTCGTGTTCGCCGATTGCAGTGACGCAGTCAAAGCCGTCACCAAAACAAGACCCGTCGTCGACAGTCACTTTGGGCAAGGCACCATCGTGGGGTACACGGTTTTGCATGAAGGCGCTGGACCGGTTCGCGCCGTCGTGCTCGCAGAGATCGAGGATGGCCGGCGGCGCGCGCTCGCCGTCACGCATAACGCGCAGGTTGCAGCGCAATTCGAGCGTGATGAGTGCTGTGGCGCAACTGTGCGGCTCGACGGCGACGGTGGGTTTTCGATCAGCGATTCGTGAGCCACCTGGAACAACGCCCCCGCTTGCAGTTTTCGCCCTTACGAGCTTGCGGCATCGTCGCTCCACGCCTCGTGCGCACTGTGGGACCCCGCCCGACCAGCACGAACTCACTCTCCCCTGGCATTCATCTTTCCACTCGGCCTAATGAACACTACTGGCACGACGCTGCCGTAAGCTATTTGTGGCGTCAGGTCCGCTTTGCAGCGTCGAGCGGTCATATGCCCCAAAGGATCCCACGGCAGAGTCGTGCCACAAGCCGACATCTAGGGTTGCATTTTAAGGCCGGCGATAGGCGCACATGCTGAGCAATACTCGCCCCCGCCGCTAGCGACATGGGCGGAGGCGAGGCTAGCCAGACAGGGCCACTCGCAGCCGGGAAAGCTGGGTTTTGTACGCGGCACGCGCATTCAGCGCCGCTTCCATGTCGACGCGAACGAAACGCGCCAGGTTGTTGGGCTGCATCTGCGCGATGCGATCCATATCGGCGCTGATCACGGTGCCGATCATGGCATAGCCACCACCGGAAACGGCGTCGCGATGCAGGATGATCGGCTCGACGCCGCCAGGCACCTGGATCGAGCCATAGGGATATCCGGCGTCGACGATGTTCGAGGGATCGGAACCAGCGCCGAACGGTTGCCGGTGCTCGCGGAACGACAGCGCCCGCCCCTTGCGGAAGCGATAGCCGATGCGGTCGGCTTCCGGCGCCACCGTCCAAGTGTCCTCGAAGAAGGAGGCCGCGGATTCGTCCGTGAGCCGATGGAAGTAGAGCCCGGCGAGAACGCGGATCTCCAGCGGCGCGAGCTTGCGGCCGGCGAAGCCGCCGAGAGCCCCCAAGCCGTAGGTGGACCGGCTGCCCAAGACCGCCGGCACATCGATGCCGCCGGCAACGGCGATGTAGAGGCGCGCGCCCAGTTTCATGTAGTCGAAGGAGAGCCGATCGCCCGCCTGTACCGCGAATGATTCGTTGCGCGGGCGCACTTGGCCATTGAGCTTCGGTGTCGCCTCGCCGCCGGCGACCGCGACGATCGCCGGCTTGCGGAAGAGGAGCTCCGGGCCGAGCAGGGCCGCCTCAAGGGTGGCCGCACCTTCATCATTGCCGACGAGCAGATTCGCCATGCGCAAGGCGAACTGATCGAGCGCGCCCGACAGGGGGATGCCGAGATTGTAATAGCCCGGCCGGCCTGCGTCCTGGACGCTGGTGGCGAGCCCCGGCTTGATCACCTCAATGGCCATGGAGCACCTCCACCAGCTGCCGGCTGTAGCCGCTCGGGTCCTTGAGGAAGGATTTCAGCGAGAAAGTGACGGGATGCGTGGTCAGGTCGAAAGTTCCGGCCTCGACCGCCTTGACGTCGCGATCGTATTCCTCGCGCGAGATCGGCTTCCATTTGACGATGTCGCCCGGTCGGAAGAACACCATGAAATCCCTGAGGTAGGGAGCTTTTTGCGCCGGATCGTAGATCGGCACCGGCGTGATGCCGAACATCTGATAGCCGCCGGCCCCGCGCACGGAATAGATGCAGCCGAAGCAGCCGCCATGCCCGACGGTGAGCTTCGGCGTATCCGTGCGCGGCCGCAGATACTTCGGTACTTCGATCTGCTTGGCGCGCTCGACCATCTGGAACAGGAACGGCAATCCGGCGACGAACCCGACCATCGACACGAACCAGGGGGCGCCGGAATGGGCTGTGATGAAAGCATCGACGGATTTGTGGCCGTTGATGCGTGCGGCGTATTCGATGTCGGTGCTGCCCGGATCCTGGTGGCGCTCGCGGAAGCGCATCAGGGTCTCGCGCGTCCACGGATCGTTATAGAGCACGGGGATCTCGACGATGCGCGTCGGCAGCTCGAGGTCCGCCGTCCCGACCGCCGCTTCGATATCCTGCAGCGTTCGCAGCATCGCGTCCGGGAGGATGACGTCCGGATCGAAGCGGACCAGATAGGAGGCGTTCGCCGGACAGATCTCCGAGACGCCGGGGATGCGGCGCTTCTGCAGCTCGCCGCAGATCGCCATGCCCTTGAAGAAGGCCTCGAGTGACATCTCTTCGTCAAGCTCGACGAAGACATGCTCGTCGCCGCCAAAGGAATACCGGACAGCGCTCATATCTCCCTCCGCGTCTGCGCGCTCTTGCTGGGTCGCTGTATCTGCGCCATCAAGAATCTCTCGAGGAATCCTGTATCGAAACGCGCGTCGCGCACATCGTCCAACTCGACCAGCCGGCGGTGCAGGGTGGCCGTGGTGACGACGCCGCCGATCTCCAGCTCGCCCAGTGCCCGCCGCAACCGCGCCAACGCCAGCGCACGATCCTCGGCGTGAACGATCAGTTTGGCAAGCAGCGAGTCGTAGTAAGGCGGCACCGCGCAGCCCGGATACAGCATGGTGTCGACGCGCACGCCGGGCCCGGTGGGAAAAGCGAGCGACGCGATGCGGCCGGGCGACGGGCGAAAGTTCCGATCGGGGTCCTCGGCGTTGATGCGGACCTCGATTGCGGCACCGCGCATCACTATGTCCCGCTGCGCCAAGCGCAGCGGCTTCCCTTGGGCGATCCCGATCATCTCGCGCACCAGGTCGATGCCGGTGATCATCTCGGTGACGGGATGCTCAACCTGGACCCGCGTGTTCATCTCGATGAAGAAGAATTGGCGGGCCTCTTCGTCATAAAGGTATTCAAGCGTCCCCGCACCGCGATAGGCGGCGCGTTCCGCCAGGCGCACGGCAGACGCGCAGAGCGCCGCGCGTGTCGCATCGTCGATCGCCGGCGAGGGAGCCTCTTCCCAGATCTTCTGGCGGCGGCGTTGCAGCGAACATTCGCGCTCGAACAGATGCACGACGCGTTCGCCGTCGCCCAAGATCTGTACCTCGATGTGCCGTGCCTTCCTCAGAAAGCGCTCCAGATAGAGCGCGCCGTTGCCGAACGCCGCCGCGGCTTCCGCCTGCGCCGTGCTGAAATGATTGTCCAGCGCGGCGGGATCGTCGACGACGCGGATACCGCGCCCGCCACCGCCCGCGCTGGCCTTGATCATCACGGGGTAGCCGATGTCGCGCGCGGCCGTCCGAGCCTTGTCCAAATCGGTCACTTCACCGTCGCTGCCGGGAACGACGGGAACGCCGGCCCGCATCGCCGCCGCGCGCGCGGCGGCCTTATCGCCCATCATGCGGATCGTCTCCGGCGCCGGCCCGACGAAAACCATGCCGGCGGCTTCCACCGCTTCAGCAAAGCGCGCATTCTCCGAGAGAAAACCGTAGCCGGGGTGTATCGCGCCCGCCCCGGTCTGGCGCGCCGCGGCGATGATCGCCTCCATGTTGAGGTAGCTCTTACTTGCGTGGGGTGGGCCGATGGCGACCGCTTCATCCGCGCGCCGCGCGGCGAGGCTGTCCTCGTCGGCATCGCTGAAGATGGCAACCGTCTTCAAGCCAAGCTCGCGCGCCGCCTGGATGATGCGGACGGCGATCTCGCCGCGATTGGCCACCAAGAGCTTGTCGAACATGAAGCCGGTCCCGCGCGACGGCCCTGTCAGGCCATTTCGATCAGCAGAAGCGGCTGCTCGGGCTCGACCGGCGCCTCGCTCTCGACGAGAAAGCGCACGATTTTGCCATTCGCGTCGGCATGGATCTCGGTGAATTGCTTCATGACCTCGACGAGGCCGATCACATCGCCCTCCTTCACCCGGTCGCCGTCCTTCTTGTAGGGCGCGGCTTCCGGCGAGGGGCGCCGATAGAAGATTCCGGGCAACGGACTAAGCACCTGATGCTGCGCCATCCTCAAACTCCCTGTCTCGTGCGGCCGGCCCGATCCACAAACTAACCGAGGTATTCGGCGACCGCCGCCTTGACTGTGCGCGCGACCTCGACGGCGTTGGGCGTATCGGAATGGACGCAGATGCAATCGGCGCGGACGCGGACTTCCTTGCCGTTGATCGAGTCCACCTTGCCCTCCTTGACGGCGCGGCGGGCGCGCTCGCCGGCGCGCTTGGGGTCGACCGCGTGATGCTCACGGGTGATGATGAGCGTGCCGTCGTCATCGTAATCGAGGTCGGCGTAATACTCGGAGATGAAACCGAGGCCTTCGGCGGTGTAGACCTTCTCGTGCATGGTGCCGGCCATGCCGAGGACCGGGACATTGAATACCTTGGCCGCGTCCGCGACCGCCTTCGCCACTTCCGGCGACCGCGCCGCCATGCCGTAGAGCGAGCCGTGCGGCTTCACATGGAAAAGCGGCATGCCCTCGCGGTCGAGAAACCCCTTGAGCGCGCCCACCTGATAGACGATGCAGTTGGTGAGCTCCTCGGGCTGCATCTTCATTTCGCGCCGCCCGAAGCCTTGCAGATCCGGCAGCGACGGGTGCGCGCCAACCCTGACCTTGTGCTGCTTCGCGAGCCGGACCGTGCGCGCCATCACCGTCGGATCCGAGGCGTGGAAGCCGCAGGCGACATTGGCGATAGTGATGTAGGGCATCATGCCCTCGTCGTCGCCCATCTTGTAGAGGCCGAAGCTTTCGCCCATGTCGCAGTTGATGGCGAGCGGGAGCGCGTTTCCTTTTGCCGGCATCTTATGCCTCCTTCAATCCTTGAGCCTGAGCAGCAAGCGGTAGCGAACCTGATCGGCGATCACGGCAAGGATGAGAAGAACCCCGATCACGACCTCCTGCAGATACGATGCGATTCGCGCGAGGTCCATGCCGTTCTGGATGAGGCCGATGAATACCGCGCCGAGGACCACGCTGCCAAGACGGCCGACCCCGCCGCGCAGGCTGACGCCGCCGATGACGCAGGCTGCGATCGAATCGAGCGGCATCGACGCGCCGATATTGGCCTCACCCGTCTCGAGCCGCGCCGTCAGGATGATTCCGGCAGTCGCCGCCATCAGCCCGCACAGCACATACGCCATGAAGAGATGGAAGCGCGTATTGATGCCGGACAATACCGACGCTTTATAGTTGCCGCCGATCGCATAAAAGTATCGTCCCATCGGCGTCCAGTTCAGCACGAGGTAAAGCACCAGAAAAAGTATCGCCGTGACATAGACCGGCGTCGGTATGTTGAGAAACTGGCCGAAGCCGAAGATGTTGCCGAACTCATCGGGCATGCCGTAGACCGGTACGCCGCTAGTGAGCGTCAGCGCGACGCCGAAGCTGATCGAGGCCGTGCCGAGCGTCATCATGAACGGCGATACGTCGAACAACGCGACGCCGATGCCGTTCACGATGCCTACCAACATGCCGGCGCCGATGCCGGCGAGCATCCCCAGCGCGATCGCCACGCCGACGGCATCGGGAAAACTCGACTTTGCCTCCGTCATCACCATGGCGCCGACGACGGAGGTGATGGCCAGTGTCTTACCGACCGACAAATCGAAGCCGCCGGTGAGCAGCGCGAGCATTTGACCCATCGCCACCATGGCGAGGAAGGTTGACTGGCGCGCGACATTGAGCAAATTCTGGCCAGTGAGGAAATTCGGCGACAGCAGGCTGAAGACGATCACCGCGACCGCCAGAAGCAGCGGCAAGACGCCGAGCCGAACGATGGCGTGCTGCCACCATGCGCCGGCCGGGGCCGCCTTCTGCGTCTGAACCGTCATCGGTGAGCCCGCTGCTCGAAAAAATGCCCCAACACGGCGTCCTGCGTGATCTGCGCGCCGCCGAGCTCGCCCTGGACGGCGCCGCGATACATCACGTAGGTCCGGTTGGTGAGGTGAAGTATCTCGGGAAGCTCCGAGGAAACGAGGAGGATCGCCGCACCGCCTTCGCAGAGATCGCGAATAAATTCGTAAATGGCGACGCGCGTGCCGACGTCGACGCCGACCGTCGGCTCGTCGAAGATGAAGAGCTTGATCCGCCGCGTCAGGCCCTTCGCCAGCATCACCTTCTGCTGATTGCCGCCGGAAAAGTACTGGACATCGCGCTCGATGCTGCGCGGCTGGAGATTGAGACGTTCGGTGAGTGAGCGAACCGTCTTGCGCTCGGCCGCACGGTCGAGAACGCCGAAACGCGACAGCGGCGGCAGCCCGAGCGCCGGGAGAGCTACATTCTCCCGCACGCTGCGCACCATGACGACCGACCTCGGACTTGCCGCAACCGATCAGCCCGGCAAGACCAACGATCTCGCCGGCGCGCACTTCGAGTGAGACGTTGCGAACTGCCTCGTCCGCCGTGGTGATACCGTCGACCGCGAGGACCACGGCTCCGGGCAAATAATCGATCCGCGGAAAGATTTGCGTGATCACCCGCCCGGTCATGAGCTGAAGCAGCCGCTCGTCATCGGCCATGTCCATCGCCAACGTGGTGATGCGGCGGCCGTCGCGGAGCACCGTGATGCGGTCGCCGATGCGTCGGTTCTCGTTCATGCGGTGGCTGATATAGATGATTCCGACGCCGCGCCGCTTGATCTGTTCGATGAGCGCGAACAGGCGCTCGGTCTCTTGCTCGGTCAAGGAGGCGGTGGGCTCATCGAGAATGAGAACGGCGGGCTCCGAGCGAAAGGCCTTGGCGATCTCCACCATCTGCTGCTCGGCGCGCGACAGATACTGCACGCGCTGCCCGGGCTGCAGCGGAAAGCCGAGGCGGTCGAGGATCTCCTGCGCGCGCCGGCGCAGGTCGCGCTTGTTGAGCAGGCCGTAGAGCGTGATCTCCGCACCCAGGAACAGGTTCTCTTCCACGGTCAGCTGCGGGACGAGCGAGAATTCCTGGAACACGGCGCTGATGCCGAGCAGGCGGGCGTAATGCACCGATTCGAGCTCGACGGCGCGGTCGCGGAAGCGAATGACGCCGGCGGTCGGGCGGTGCACGCCGGCAAGGGTCTGGATGAGCGTCGACTTGCCGGCGCCGTTCTCGCCGAACAGCACGTGGACCTCGCCCATGCGCAGGTCGAAATCGACGGCATCGAGCGCGACCACTCCGGGGAAATGCTTGCTGAGGCCCTCCGCCCGCAACAACACCGCGGACCCGGCCGCGGAATGGGCGGCCGGGTCCGTGTCCAGCGGTGTCGTCAACAACGACAAACGGCGACCTCCAACTCGCCACCGCTCAATCGACGTTGAAAACCGGCTTCCAGTTCTCCGGCGCCAGCGAGGACGCGTAGTCGAACGAGTTCACGTTGCTCTTGTCGATCACGTAGATCTTCGGCCCGACATGCTTCAGATAAGGCTTGCCCTCGAGGATACGCACCGCCTGGTCGATGGCGACACGCCCTTGGATCACCGCCGAGTCCGTCGGCGCCGCCACCACCCGCCCCCGCTTGATGTCCTGGTAGACGCCGGGCGTGAAGTAATAGGCGACGACCTTGATCTTGTCGGGGAGGTTGCGCTCGCGCAGCAATTGGACCGCCGCCTCGGTCGTCGGCGACGTCCCGGCGATGTACTTAATATCGGGATGTGCCTGGAGCGAGTCCTCGACGAGCTTCAGCTGCACTTCCTTGCCGGTGTCGCCGTACTTGGTGTCGACCACCTCGATATCGCTGTCCTTGACGGCGTCGAGGAAGCCCTTGTTGCCTGCTTCGACCCAGCCCGCGCCCGGCGGCCCCGGGAACCAGGCAACCTGCACCTTGCCCGAGCCTTTGGGATGCTGCTTGGCGATATAAGCGCCGGCGTTGTATCCCATTTCCTTGAACGACTGAGCGCCGTTGGCGACGCAATCCTCGATCTGCGAGATCTGCTTGTTGAGGTTGGTGTAACCCCCGGCTTCGACGAGATGCATGGTCACACCGAGATCCTTGGCTTCCTCGGCGACGCCGTAATCGACAGCCAGCCAATACGCATCCTTCATGTGCGGGAAGGACACGCAGATGTTCCATTTCTTGCTCGCCTTATCGAGCGGCGTGTATTCCTTCTCGGCCTTAGGTCCGTCCATGTCGAACGGGGGATTGTGCTCCTCGACCTTGAACGGATACCACTTCTTGTTCTGTGCCTGAGCACCGCTATCAGCGGTCACGCTCACGAGCAAGGCTCCCGCGGCAATAGCTGCCGCAGCCGTGACTGTACGCAGCATTGTACGCCTCTCTGTGTTGCGGGCGAGAGCCTATGGCGTCCCACCCCTCCCCGCGCAGGGCCTGGCGGCAACCTTCGGCGTCCGTTGCCCCCGCGTGAAGCGATTGTCTCCTCAGCAAATTTGTAATGTCAATCATTGCGCAAGCGCCGGTTCGAAGAACTGGCGCAAGGCGGGTATGCGGCCACGAGGATGTGTCGCGCCCTCCGCGCTCTGAAACGGTGCAGGTTTGGCGCGACAGCTGCCATTGCCTGCGCGGCGCATGGCATAGTACCGCGGGAATTGCAGGCAGCTTGCCGCCAACAACCTCCTTTGCCGAACGTACGCTTCTGGTAGGCGACAAAAAAGCTCCGGCCCGCCGGATCATTCGTCGGCCGGCAGTATGATGTGAAACGCTGTTCCCTGCGGGCAAGCCGCGGACACTGTCAGCCGGCCTCGATGAGCCTCGATGATTGAGCGGCAAATCGACAGCCCCAGTCCCATCCCGTGGGATTTCGTCGTAAAAAACGGCTCGAATATGCGGTCGATATATTTTGGGTCTATCCCCGTTCCGGAGTCCTCCAGCGTGACGATCAAGCCGGCTGGGTTGTATCGCTCGGAAGTCACCCGCAACGTTCGCGGCGTATCGATCGCCAAGCTCATTGCGTCAATAGCGTTCATCACCAAGTTCAAAATGACCTGCTGCAGCTGAACCTGGTCACCCACAACTCGCGGGAGCTCCTCGGTCAGCTCATATTTCACGGCCACATCGTTTTTTTGCAACTCGCTGCGCAACAAGCCAAAAACCTGCCGAATGACATTGTTCACATCGAGCAGTGTCTTCTCCCCGGTATCTTTCTTGAACATCGCCCGGACAGCTTCAATCACCTGACCAGCACGTTTGCC
>WNFI01436484.1_pt1 | contig 10299 bp, 10 predicted proteins | sample 5400471 | NCBI WGS metagenome assembly WNFI01 (sample SAMN13153348, study PRJNA577476) | soil metagenome | isolation source: 100 cm saprolite on Douglas fir-dominated hillslope | place: USA:California | collected 2013-09-17 | reverse complement strand
TTCCCGGTGGTCCTGACGACGCTCGGCCTCATCATGCACCACCGCTATGGCGGGCGCGCCGCCGCGCGGGCGTTGCGCGGCGCCCTGCTGGCGATGCCCGGCTTCGCGGTTTGCGTCCTGGCGCTGCATCTCCTCGCCGAGCCGCTTGGTGCCGTCCGCGCCCTGCTGGCGGCTCTCGCCGTGTCGCTCGCGGCGTCGCTGTTCCTGCTGCTCTGCGCACGGGTGGTGCGGCGCCGCCAGATGCGGCTGAACAAGATGGTTCCCTTGTCGCGGTTCGCCGATTAACGTTGCCGCATGGTTGCCTCATCGCTGCCGCCGGTCGTGCCGCGCCCCGCCGCTACCCTCCTCCTGCTCCGCGACGGCACCGACGGGCTCGAAGTGCTGATGACCTCGCGCCACGAGGAGGCGGGGTTCGCCGCCGGCGCACTGGTCTTTCCCGGCGGCAAGGTCGATCCCGGGGATCACGCGCTCACCGCTTGTTGCGCGGATCGCCCGATGCTCGACGAGGCCGCGCTCGTCTTGCGCATCGCCGCCATTCGCGAAACCTTCGAGGAATGCGGCATCCTTTTGGCGCGCGCCGGGGGCACCTTGCTGACGGCGGAAGCGCTGGCAGCTTTGCGCCGCGAGCACGGCACGGCGGCAGCCGGGTTCGCCGCTCTCGTCGCCTCGGCGCGGCTGGAGCTGGCGACCGGCGATCTCGTGCCCTACGCGCATTGGATCACCCCGGTCGACCGGCCGAAGCGGTTCGACACGCATTTCTTTCTCGCCCCCGCGGCGCCCGGCCAGATCGCCGTGCATGACGGGCGCGAAGCGGTCGACGCCGTCTGGATGACGCCGCAGGCGGTGCTCGCCGGCGCCGACGGCGGACGCATCAAGCTCGTCTTCGCGACGCGGATGAACCTCGTGAAGCTCGCGCGCAGCAGGACCGTCGCCGCCGCCCTCGCGGCAGCGCGCAGCGCACCGGTCGTCACCGTGACGCCGGTCATCGAGAAGACGAGCGCCGGGCCGTTCATCCACATCCCCGAAGCGGCCGGCTACGGCGCGACCAGGGTCGCCGCCGGCGACATTCCCCGTGCCTGACGGGATGGGCGCCTGACGCAATGAGCGAGATCAATTTCCTGCGCGACTTTTCCTTCGCCTACGGCGTCGCCGAGACGCTGTCGCCGCTGATTCGCCGCGTCGTCGCCCGCAATCCGAGCCCCTTCACCTTCAAGGGCACCGGTACCTATATCGTCGGACGCGGCAGCGTCGCGGTGATCGATCCCGGCCCCGCCCTGCCGGATCATGTCGAGGCGCTGCTCGCCGCGCTCGACGGCGAGACGGTCAGCCATATCCTCGTCACCCACACCCATCTCGACCATTCGCCCGCCGCCGCGGCGCTGAAGCGCGCCACCGGTGCTCCGACTCTCGGCTTCGGGCCACATGGCGCGACACGCAGCGAGGGCCCGGGCAATGACGGACGGGGCAGCGAGGAAGGCGCCGATCGCGACTTCGTCCCTGATGAAGCCTTGCGCGACGGCGATGTCGTCGAGGGCAAAGGCTGGCGAATGACCGCCGTGCACACGCCCGGCCACACCTCCAATCATCTCTGCTTCGCGCTCGAGGAGGAGAAGGTGCTGTTCTCCGGCGATCATGTCATGGGGTGGTCGACCAGCGTCATCGCGCCGCCGGACGGCGACATGGCGGCCTATCTTCGCGCACTCGACAAGCTGCTCCTGCGCGACGACGCAGTCTATTGGCCGACGCACGGTCCGGCGATCGGCGATCCGAAGGCGCATGTCCGCGCCTTCATCGACCATCGTCACGAACGCTCCGCGGCGATCCTCCAGCGCCTGGCGGCCGGCGACGAGACGATCCCGGCGATGGTCGAGGCGATCTATGTCGGCCTCGATCCACGACTGCGCAATGCAGCCGGGCGCTCGGTTCTCTCGCATCTCATCGCCTTGATCGAAGACGGACGCGTCGCCTGCGACGGGCCGCCGTCGGCCGGCGCGCGCTTCCATCCGCGGCCATCCGCGTGAGTGCCGCCAGGGCCGCGTTGTCGCCGGTCTATCGCTTTCTCGAGCTGGCCGGCTTCTATGCGCTCAATCAGCGGCTGGGGCGGCCGACGACGGACCGCTTCCGTGCCCTCATCGCCGACAATCTGCCGCTTGGCAAGGATACGCGGCTGCTCGATCTTGGCTGCGGCGTCGGCAACTACCGCTCGTGCTTTCCCGACGCCTATACCGGCATCGACGTCAACCCGGCCTATATCGAACGGGCCCGCGCGACGCTGCCCGGCCGCTTCGCGACCATGGACTGCACGGCGCTCGACTTTGCCGATGCCAGCTTCGACGAGGTGGTGACGATCGCGACGGCGCACCACCTTGACGACGGACAGCTCGAGCGCATGGTCGCCGAAGCCCTGCGCGTGCGCCGGCAGGGCGGCCATCTCCATATCATCGACGCCATTCTGCCCATCTCGCCGAGCTTTCTCTTCAAGCGCATCTGGTTCCGGCTCGACCGCGGCGCCTTCCCGCGCACGCAAGAGGATCTCGTCGCCGGCGCGGAGCGCGCCGGACGCGTCATCCGACGTGAGCTGCTGACCGGCCCGCTGCATGACACGATCTATCTGCGGGTCGCCCCGGCCGCCATTGCCTGAACCGGCTTCTCGGCGTCGCCGACGACCTGTAGCCCGGCGCCAGCGAGGCCGGGCAGCCGCAGCGTCCAATCGTCGAGCCGGGCGGCAAGGCGGGTCAGCCCGCGGATGCCGGGCACAAAGCGGAACAGGCGATTGAAAACAAGCACATCGCTGTTCATGAAGAGACAGAAACCGAGGAAGCCGTGCGTGCGCCAAGCACGGCAGACGAGACCGGCATCGCTCAGCAGCGGCACAGTTTCGCGATGGAGCAGCGGCCGCTCGCGGTCATTGTCGAGGATCGGCGAGAGCCGGTAGACGACGGCACGGATCCAGCCGGATCCAGCGCCACAGGAAGAAGTCGCTGAGCGGCTCGCGGAAATAGAAGCGCCCGCCGGGCTTGAGGATACGATGGACCTCGGCGAACAGCCGGCGTCGGTCGTTAACATGGTGGACGCCGCCGAGCATGAAGACGGCGTCGACCGCGGCGTCGGCAAGCGGCAGCATCGTCGCATCGCCCTGGACGAAGGTGAAGCGGCGGCCCGGGTGCCGGCGTACCGCCTCATCGAGCATCGACAGCGAGACATCGACGCCGACACCGGCGCCGATGCGCCCGCCGAGGAGGTCGAAGGCCTCGCCATGGCCGCAGCAGATCTCTGCGACGGTGCCGAGCTCCGCCGGATCGACCACCGCGAGAAGCGCGCGGTCGAGATAGGCCATGTACTCCTCGGTATGCGGGTAAGTCAGGTTCGCGACATAGGCGCCGGCGATCATATCGTAATGCGCCTGCTGGGCGCGCGCGTCCGCCGTGCACTGCGCCTCGGCGAAGAGGGGAACGCCGTTTTCGGCGATCGCATAGCGATGCGCGCCGTCAGCGGTGAACAGCGCGCCGTCACGCTGCAACAAGGCGCCGCCGGTCACCGGGCAGCGCAGCAGCGCGATCAATTCGGCGGGTAGGCCGCGTGCCAAATCATCCGCCGTCCGCGCGCTCATGCGTCGTCGTTCTGCGGCGGCCGACGCCCGATCACCGACCAGGACATCTCGTTGACCCAGGCCGCCCGAATCTCCTGCAGCCCAGCCTGACGCAGCAACGCGACCGCCTCCTCACGCCGCCAGTAATGCGCGATTTTCGGCAGCATCTGGTCGAATACGATCGAGCGCAGATGCCCAAAGGCGACACAAGCAGCGCTGGATAGAGTGCAAGGTGGTGAACCAGAGCGATCGGCAGCCGGCTGAACAACGCCTTGCGCAGGGGATCGAGCAGCCGGACGATCCAGCCATTATTTTCGCGCCCGTACACCCAGATCAAGACTCGCCCGCCCGGTTTCACCGCCTTCGCCATGGCGCGCACCGCCGCTTCGGGAAATTCGAGGTGGTGGATGACACCGATCGAGAACGCGATGTCGAACCCACCAAGCGCAGCGTCTTGCTGCGCATCCTCTTCGACGGCCGCGATATCGTAGGCGCTGAGCTCGCGCACGGTGAGCTGCGGGAATTCGGCAAGATTGCGCCGCGCCGCGGCAAGCGAGCGCGCATCCACGTCGATTGCCAGACCGCCGGCCGCGCCGTAGCGCATCGGCCAGAGACTGTTGCGGCCCATGCCGCAGCCGACATCGATGAAGCGAAGACCGCGCCAGTCCTCGGGTTCGAGGTGAACGGTCCAGCGACGGAACTGCTCCTCATATTCGGGTCGGATCTCCGAATAACGTTCCCATTCATAGCCGAAACGATCCGGCGAGCCGGCAACAAGCGCACCGGCGGCGACGCCATCGTCAATCCGCATCGACGGCCCCCGCCTTGCGCGCGACAACGAGGATCGAGACGCCGAAGGGCGGTCGAAGCAGCGGCGCTGTCAGAAGATCGAATTGGAAGACTGCCGACAGGATCCGATTCAGCAGCGTGGTATTCACCTCGGCCTCGCTGCCGAGCCGGATGCCGAGCATGCCGATGATGCGCCGCGCCAGCCAGATCGGCGCGAACAGCAAGTAGTTGAAATGATAGCAGCGCAGCGGTGCCAGACCACCCGCCGTCATGGCGCGAAGCAAGGGGCGCATGCGGTAGCGCCTGCGGTGGCGCGCGACCTCGTCCTGCAGACCCCACAGCGCGGCGAAGGCGGGAACCGTCAGCAGCAGCTTGCCGCCTGGCGTCAGTACGCGGGCGATTTCGTGCAAGGCAAGGTGATCATCCGCAACATGCTCGATAATATCCGTCGCCAGCACGAGCTCAAAACTGGAATCGTCGAAGGGTAACGCGCAGACGTCACCACGACGACCCGGGCCGAGCCCCTTGGCCTCGCAGTAGCGTATCGCCTCGTCGCTGAGGTCGAGACCGACCGCACTGCGATAGCCGCAATCGCGCAGCATGCGCAGGTTGGTCCCGGTGCTGGTGCCGATATCGAGGATGCGGGCCGTGGCGTCGAGCCCAAGCGCGGCGATTTCGCGGGCGAACAACCGCCGGCGGCCGACAAACCACCAGTGGCTCTCCTCGACAGCGGCTTCGACGGCATAGGTAGCGGCATCCATGCCCGTCATCCCCTTCGCGCCGCGACGCAGAAGAGAATATAAAGCGTCCACAGCTTCTTTGCATGGTCCCGCCGACCGCTGCGATGCTCGGCCAGCAGCTTCTCGATGACCGGCGCGTTGAACCAAAGAGCGACCGGATTGCCGGCATCGAGCAGCCGGCCGCGCACCCGCTCGAAGAACAGCGTGCGCAGGAGGTCGGCGAGCGGCAGAGCAAAACCATGCTTGGGCCGATATACCGTCTCGGGCGGCACCAGCCGCGCCGCCAGCTTCTTCAAGAGATACTTGCCGCGCAGCCCCTTGAGCTTCCATTGGCCCGGCAGCGCGATGGCGAACTCGGCGAAGTCGCGGGCGAGGAAGGGCGCGCGCACCTCCAGGCTGTTCATCATCGCCGCGCGGTCGGTTTTGACCAGAATATCCTCCGGCAGATAGGTCTGCAGGAAGAGCTGGAGCAGCCGGGGAAGCCGCTCCGCCGGCAGGTCGCGCCGGGCCAGCGCCTGGATCGGCGCGAAGGTCGTCGCGTCGGGCTCGTCGGGCAGCGCGTCGGCGCGCCATAGCGCACGCTTCTCATCCGTCGAGAAGGGCGCCATCCAGAGAAAGGACTGCAGATCCTCGGGGAGGCCGAAGCCCTGCGTCAATTGCCCGAGGCGGAAGCGCAAGTTCATGTATTCGCGCGAAGCCGGTGCCAGGGCGAGACCGCGCCGCGCCATGGCGCCGACGGCGGGCGGCATGTGGCGCATCACCGGTGCCGCGAGTTGGGCCTGGAAATTGGGATAGCCGGCGAAAAGCTCGTCGGCGCCGTCGCCGCCGAGTGCCACCGTCATGCGCCGGCGCGCCGCCTGGCATACGAGAAAGGTCGGCAAGAGCGACGAATCGGCGAGCGGCTCGTCGAGCCGATTGCTGACCGAATCGAAGGCATTGACGAGGTCGCCGCGTCCGAGTTCGACGATCTCGTGATTGATGCCGAGATGGCTGGCGACCTTGACGGCGTGCGGCGTCTCGTCGAAGGAAACCTCCGGCATCTTCACGGTGAAAGCGGTGATGGCGGTGGCGTGGCGCGCCGCGAGCGCCGCGACGAGGCCGGAATCGACCCCGCCGGACAGAAAGATGCCGACCGGGACATCGGCGATCAGCCGGTCCTTCACCGACCTGTCGAGGAGATGCTCGAGCCGGGCGAGCCCCTCCACCTCGTCCAGGGCGGCAGGCACTTCGCCGTGCGGCGGCTGCCAATAGGCCTCGAGCGCGATCCGCCCGTCGGCAAAGCTGAGCAGATGGCCGGGTGGCAGCTTGTTGATCCCCTCGCGGCCCGAACGGTTGCCTGGCAGGTATTCGTAGGTGAGGAACTGGAAGGCGGCGTCGCGATCGATGCCGCTGTCGCGAAATGCCGGGTGGCAGCGCAGCGCCGAAAGCTCCGAGCCGAAGACGAGATTGCCGTCGGCGAGGCCATAGAAGAGCGGCTTCTCGCCGAAGCGGTCGCGCGCCAGATAGAGCGTCGAGCTGCGCCCGTCGCGGAAGGCGAAGGCGAACATGCCATCGATCTTCGCCAGCGTCTGGCGGATGCCGGATCGGCGCAGCATCTGGAACAGCACTTCGGTGTCGGAGCGGTCGCACAGCTCGACGCCGTCATTGCGCAGCTCGGCCGCAAGACCGCGATAGCCGTAGATTTCACCGTTGAAGATCAGCGCGTCGCCGCTTTCCGCATCGACGCGGGGCTGGGCACCGCCGGCGAGATCGATGATCGCCAGCCGGGTGTGGCCGAGAGCGATCCTCGCATCGGTGAATTCGCCGTTGCCGTCGGGACCGCGATGGGCGAGGGCGGCGATCATCCGGCGCACGATCGCGGGCGCGTCGGCGCCCGGTCCGGTGAAGCCGGCGAGACCGCACATTCCCTACCAGCTTTTCGCTGAGACGGCGCGCTTGCGCGGCTCGGCAGTCGGGATGTTGTGCGTCGAGCGCACCTTGTAGGGCGGCTTGCTCTGAGATTCGTAATAGGTCCGCACCTGTACCTCGGCGAGGACGCCGAGCAGCAGAAAGAGAATGCCGGAGAGCCCGGTGGTTGCCGCGAGCAGCGGCAGCGGCGTCTGGATCAGCGAAATATCCGCGAAGAGACGCAGCGCGACGGCGAAGGCAAACGTCGCCATCGACAGGAAGATGAAGCCGAGACCGAACTTGCCGAAGAACTGGATCGGCCGGTCGAAGGCGCGGTCGAGGAAGTAGAGGATCAAGAGGTCGAGGCCGTAATCGTGCAGCTTGACCCCCATCACCGCCGAGACGAGCCAGTTCGCCGCCACCGAGGCCAGGCGTCGCGAAAATTTGTCCTCGCGAGTCTTGCGCCAGCCCGAGACGACGTCATAGCCCTCCTCGAGCTTGGCAAGCAGGCGCGGGATATCGGCGGGATCGTTCTGCCCGTCGCCGTCCATCGGGATGACGACATCGCCGGTGCTGAACTGGATCGCCGCCATCAGCGCGGCGGTCTGTCCGTAGTTGCGGCGCAGATGGACGACGCGAACATTCGAGTCGGCGGCGGCCAGACGGTCGAGAATCAACGGCGAGCCGTCGGTCGAGCCGTCGTCGACGAAGATGATTTCGGCCGACTGGTGAAGCCTGCCGAGGGCTTCCTTGAGCGCCTGATAGAGCGGCTCGAGGCTCTCTGCCTCGTTGAAGATCGGTATGACGACCGAGAGGTCCATCGCCCCCACTTGCACAGGCGACCCGAGATGTCGCAAGCGCTTCTTATCCCGCATCGTCACGGTGGGGGAAGTGATTTGTGTACCGGACGGCGCGCCCCGCTCGCGCCTCGTTGCGCAGCCGCAACCAAGCGCAGTGCGATACTCACTCTCCCTCCGCCAGAAGAGAAGCTCGTTCAACGATTCTGCGCGCCCATTAGCAACATAGCGGATATGACATATCCGCTATGGATTAACCCCACAGGCGCAATCCGCGGCGCCGCCGGCCCGGGCGAGCTCGGCCGCTTGTCTCAGTCCCAGAAGTGGCGACCGATCAAGCCTCGCTGAAGGACCGCGGCGAAGGACAGCGCCACCGTGCGGGCGCGTGGAATGCGCCAGAGCAGGGCGACGCCGGCGGACGCGCCCAAGGTCATTATGACCAACAACTCAAGCGTCCCGTCGCCGCCGTCCGGAGCGAAGCCGAACCATTGCTCGATCCAATCCAAGTTTGGTCTCCTCTTCTCCGGTGCGAAACGACGTGGCTTCAGGCGACCTGCTGCAAGGCGAGCAGGAAGTCGCGGTGCGCCTTCTGCTGCGTCCGCGCCGGCCCGGCAGCGGCAAGCGGGCCGATCAACGGGTCGAGCTTCGCCGCGACGCCGAGCCCTGTCGCCACGTGATGCAGGGCGGGCACAAGCCCCGAAAGCAGCGTACCGTAGTCGCTGAGCCTTGCTTGGCGCGCATCGACGCGATCAATGAACTGTTGCAGATTTTGCCGCACTGCAGGCGTGTCCGGCAACGCGGCGAGTGCAGCCGAGCGGTCGCAGAGGTCACGGTGCCACAGCGCCATCTGCAGGAGGTCGGCCCGGTCTCCCTTTGCCTTCTGCAGCATGGTCATGAACGCATCGAAACGATCGAGCACATTTGCGTGGGCGCTGAGCAAGGCAACCATATCGCGTGACGCGGCGGCTTCGATCGTGGCAATGGCAGTCGCGATCGCGAACGGATCACCCGCGCCAAGCGTCGTAAGGCTGTCGGTGAGAAGGTTTATCTGAGCGCGCAGGAAGCGCTCGTAGCGTGCCGGATCCGGGCTGGGAGGGCCGGCGGGGGGGCGGCGATCGTGGTCGCGCGCACGCCCGCCGCGGCGGATGCGCACGTCGATCTCGATCGAGAGGTCGTGCTCCTTGACCCGCACCCGCTCCTCGAAATCGAAATCTCCTCTATCGCGGTCGCGCTTTTCATCGAACTCGTCGAGATCCGATAGGGCTTGACCTGCGGCGGTAATGCTGAAGCCGAGTTCGAGCCGCTTCAGTACGCGTCCGTAATAGCCGAGAACGTAGCCGAGGACGGTCGCGATCGGCGAGACCCTCGCGCCGACGGTGAACCCGTTCACCGGGCGCGCCCCCTTCATCTCGGTGATTGTGACCAAGGGCGTGCCCGCGGCAGGTGCCTTCATGCTGACGCCGATCCAGCGGTTCTCGCCCGGTTGCATGGCGCCGAGCCCGAGCGTGCCCCAGGCGCGCCAGGGCAGACGGTCGACCACGCCGTCAGCGGTGTAGACCTCGATCAGCGTCCCTTCGGGTGGCCGGCCGCCCGAGGGCAACGCAAGCCCCAACGTCAAGTCCCGGACGAGCGTCGCGGAACTATGCACGATACCGAAACGGATCTGCCCTCCGCCACCGACCGCCGGTGTGACCTGCAGGTTGCGCTGCCCCTTGTTGTTGTCGTTGATCACCGACAGCGTTGTCCCCATCTGGCCCGGTGCGCGGCCGGTCAGACCAGGCGGAGCAATCGGGTCGCCCTGTGCACTGAGCTCGACGGCAATGCAGAGGTGATCGGAGCTGGTGGGGGCGAGGTTCCAGGTCGCGGGCGGGGTGATTTTTGGACCAACGTCGGTCTCAAGGAATGTGACCTGCACGTCGCCGGTAACGAAGGTCACGTCCGGGTCGCTCGGATCGGCGAAGAAATCATCGACGAAGTTGCTGCCGGTCCCGAACTCGGAGATCAGGAAGTGGGCGTTGACCGGAGTGGACCCCGAACCGGCAGCGGGGAGCTGATTCCGGCGGATGCGGGCGAAGCCGTAATTGTCGGCGCCAGCCAGCGCGTTCTCGGTGTGCGGCACGTCGTTGGCGTCAGTCGGGAAGGCGACGTTGCTCGAGTTCTGGTTCCAGACGTCGGAAAAATCCCAGAAATCGAAGTGCGTGGAGGGCTCGCTGCCATCATCGCCGCTCGCCGGGCTGTCGGTCCAGTCGCGCACATAGAAGTCGGAGGAGGCCGACACCTCCTCGACCTTGAGGAAGAACGGATCGATCGAGACATTGACGACGGTATGGCCATCGTTTCCGATCAGGTTCCAGGGGGCGGAGGTCGTGACATTGCGCTGGAAGATCGCGCCGTTGGGGTTGCTGGCGGTCGCAGGCGTGGCCGGGAAGTGTGCGGGGTCGGGCGTGTTGTTGGCGCAGAAGGTCCCGTAGAAGGTCTTGCCGATCGCGACCATGTC
>WNFI01072683.1_pt1 | contig 10299 bp, 15 predicted proteins | sample 5400471 | NCBI WGS metagenome assembly WNFI01 (sample SAMN13153348, study PRJNA577476) | soil metagenome | isolation source: 100 cm saprolite on Douglas fir-dominated hillslope | place: USA:California | collected 2013-09-17 | reverse complement strand
CTCGTAGGCGTACTGCAGAAAGAGCGCCTTGCAGGTCTGTGTCTAACCCGAAATTCTTCCTGAATGCCTCTAGAACACATCTCTCGGCTACTGCTCGCCGAGGCATCAATGATAAAGCACCCTCCAGATTCTTGTGATCTAACCAAACACGTCGAGCTGCCTCGGCATCAGGGGACTCCCCCGGTCGAGGCCGAAGGATCAAGTCAATCGCTCGCTTCCAATTAGACCGGAGCAATGCGAGACCAATGGAGTGTGTCGGAACTGAGGATGTTCCGAAGCGTTGCATACCTGAAGCTCCGTCAACTCGTACAGCATCGATCAATCGTCAAAAAAATATGTACCGTAGTAGTTGATAAAGCCTTTCTGCTTCATGACCTCCATCGATCTGTTCAAGGCATCCTCAGAGTCGGCTTTAACGTTCCTAGATAATCCACAAATGAGCACGAGATATGCATGGGAGGTTTATCGAGATATGCTCGCCTTAGAGTAATCATAAAAGTGTTGCCCTTGAGCATCCCCAGTTCGAGACCAGCTTTTCTGTACTCGAGGTCTCCTATTCTAACGCCGCGTTCCCCTCTAGTTTTTATGGCCTCCTCGGCAGATCTTCTTCCAGGCACATTATTCACCATCCTCCAAACATCTTCGAGTGTTTTTCTGTTTCGTTTCAGACTTACGCGTTGGGTTGTTACGCCTCGCTTATCCTTGGTCCCTGCTACGCCTAGATCTTTTATGTTGCAATGCAATAAACGCGAGATGTGAGCAAGGGCATCCTGAGTATCCCGGTTGACTTTATGCAAGGTGAAATGGATGAAAGGTGGGATGTAAGACTTGTTTGGATCGCGGGGATCACGAGAATTACTCCCAGCTAGACCATTCTTGAGCATTTATAGAAGGTGGAATAAAACAGATACACTCACAAGCACCACGATGATTCCACTCAAGACTAATTCGAGGGCCACTTTCTCCATCTTTGATGTTCTTCGCTTCAGTTTGTAGCTTCCCTTCAAATAGCTCACGAATAATCTGGTGCAACGCCGTTCGGTCTGCTTTGCTCGGCATGGGCTAAAGTTGGGCAACGTAGCATCAGATCGAATGCTCAAACTCACTGGTCATGCAGTATCGTAAAATTGATATGTGTTATTGCGGCAGCACTAACCTCCGTCAGAACCGTGCGAGTGTCACTTCGCATTTGGCGACCTTCGCCCCTACTGCCTCTGCTACGACCACGACCACTGTCTCTCCCTCCATCACCGCGACCGCCCCGAGTTGCCTTCGAAGGTTTCGTCAATTCTGCGTCTTTGGGGAGATGGATCGGAGCTGCGCTCGCGCTCGTTGGTGAAGTGTTTTCGATCTTTATATTGTTGGTGGCGTTCATTTCTTCAGATAACCTGGGGCCTGAGACTGGAGGGATAGGTCCTGGTAGAAACATTTCCTTAAGGCTCGTGATTGTAGACGACGGCAGCAGAGGTGACAATTTCTCCGTGAGATGGTCTGGCCATGCTCCCTTATCCTTTTCAGGGGAAGGGGCTTCCATGACGGTAGAGTTTTCCATAGCAGATTCGTCAACGGATGGTAAGGTCGCCCTCACAGGAGGACCTAAAGTTGAAGGTGTGGTATCGGTATTCACTTTTGGAAAATTCGGCGTAGATTCCGGTTTATCTATTGACTGTAGACGAACGACCTTATTCTGAAGGTTGATTTCAAACACCAAGAAATCTGTGAATCTCTCGTTGAAGAAATGAGAAAGAGGAATGTGTCGAAAAGCATGATTAATACCTTTGCTTGATTATTCCCGTGAAGGGTGGGACATCCTTCCCCACATATTCGGTAATCCCAACATCAGCTTCGAAAACAAAATTTCCTTGACGCTTGGGCTGTTCCGACAAGGACTCAGCAGGCAACAGGGACCGGCTTGGAGGTAAGAGATTCTCCATATCATACTCTCCCATCTTGGAGTCACTTTGTAGGCTAATACTCTCCGTGGCAGATTCCTCAGTCATAATGGTGTCCTGAGGCACTTCGGATGCCCCAGCCTCGATCGCCCTGGAAGTATCTGAGGGGCACTCTAACCTAGCTCGTTTTGAATTAGGCTCTCCTTCCTCATCTCTCTGCCGACCGTTCACGAAGTCGACTGTAGCGCCAGAGCTCATAGACGTTCGGTAGACAAACAGATGCAAGAAATTATATCTGAATGGGACAGGACTATCACGTGTCTACCCTCGATCGGTCAACGACGACGTCGGACGCATGGCGCGAAAGACTTATGCTGAGCGTGCTAATAGCTTTTCCAATGCTGCGGCTAAGACATTGATCGAAGTAATGGAAAGGAAGAAAACTAATCTCTGTGTCAGCGCCGACGTGACGAAAAAAGCGAGATCGAGCAATTGAAGACGCTGAGTACAAAGTACGACTTCCTCATTTTTGAGGATCGTAAATTTGCCGACATTGGTGCGAGACGCTTCTTAGGAGGGTTCAGGTCTGCTACTCATGTAATGCATACTACCGGTGATTGAAAACTGGGGACCTCAGGAAACACGGTAGTGCTGCAGTATTCAAGTGGCGTGCACAAGATCGCATCTTGGGCTCATATAACGAACGCACACCCCATCCCGGGCCCAGGGATTATCGATGGTCTAGCATCCGTTGGGTTTCCGCTCGGTAGGGGCCTCTTGCTCCTATCCGAGATGAGCTCTTCGGGGACTCTCGCCAAAGGTGAATACACGAAGGAAGCGATTAATATGGCGAGGAAGCGCCGCGACTTCGTCATAGGGTTTATTGCTATGAATGGTATTGAAAAAGACGCAGCTGCCGTAGATAATGAGGACTTCTTGATCTTGACACCGGGAGTCGGGCTCGATGAGAAGGGAGATGCCCTCGGCCAACAATATCGGACCCCACGGGAAGTAATTTCCGCAGGTGCTGACGTGATCATTGTCGGAAGAGGCATATATGGAGAAGGTGATGGTCTTCCGACTGAAGAAATTGTCAAACAGGCAGAAAGATACCGCACCGAAGGATGGCTTGTTTATCAGCAGCATCTGGAATCGAACGTGTAAATTATGTTTCATTCAGTCTGGAAGTTTGTAGAGGATAACAGAAAAGTGTGGCCAAATAACTGGGGGTCACTGTTCTCCGGGATTCTTGTAGCGCCGTACCGCTCGTTTTCGCGCTTCCGCATGGTCGACTAAGGGTGCGGGGTAACCAAGTTTCCTAATGGCAGCTTCACCGAGATGCTCATGCGGGTTATACAAGGCTTGGAGTCTTGTTATGAGAACTGCTGGTTTTGGGTGTGCCTGTGTACTCACCTTTTCCCTTCAATTCTTTCAGTTCCGGCACAAAGTAACGAATATAGTTACCTAGATAAACATGTCAGTCCCTCATCAGGGTGAGTTTAAGCGTGTTACAAACCCGTTGGGTCTGCCTAGAGGCGTGAGAGGTGTCAGTGGAATGCTTGTGGCGATAGTAAAAAAAAACGAACCTTTTCACTCTGCAAATAAGGGTTAAACACACGGAAGTACGGCTGGGGATCCGTTCCAGTCGAAGCGGACCATTGCCAACCACCGTTATTACTAGCTAAATCGCCATCGATCAAAATCTGCATGAAATGCTGGATGAGTCATTCGTCAGTTTTTGACGCAAAACCCTGAAGCTACGGCTGCGAAAAAACCTTCTCGCCAAGTCGCCAATCTATCATTAGATCCTTGCAGAGATACATAGCGGCAATCATTCGTGCCCGATTGTGTATCCAACCTGTTCAAAATCGTCAAAAACAAGCATGCAGGCGACGGGAAGCATTAGGTTACCTTGGGTGGCGCCTTGCCTCATCGCTGCATCCACAATGGGTACCCCCGTCTGGCCCTTACACCACTTCTCAAATTGAATCCCGTCTGTCTCCCAAACCACATTCGCATATTTCTCATGAAACGGTCTTCCCATCGAAGTGCGAGGGAACGCGGCGAGGACATGGGTATAAAAATCTCTCCACGCGACTTCGGAGAGGAAGGATCCCGGTCCCTTGTTCCGGTCTGGGTTGATGGCGGATTTCCCCTGGGAATCAAAAGCCATGGTGTTACGGATAATTTCACGAGCTGATATCACACCCGAGGAGAGATAAGGGCTGAGTGTGATGGGGTGGCGAGATTGTTGAATTTAAGTATGAGAAAGGGAGTTACCTCATGCGCGAGCTACTATCGATGTCGCACCTCACTCTATCGTCTTTGTACTTTCGAATACGACTCTCCTTATCAGACTTGTTCACACCTTTTGCTAAAGGCGATGAATCCCCTACTTGGTTTTCCCTTGCTCTTGTGTAGAGGAATCTGTCAAAAATCTGGCAGCACAGCAATGGTTAGCATAGCGATGCACATGCATAACCACACGGCTTACAGCGCGAGCTGCCTGGATACCGGCAGGCCAAAGCTCTTCCATCTTCTCTCGATCGTGGCATTCGAAACCAGGGATAAACGCAGGAATTTCAGTCTCAAAGAGTTTGGCGAACTCTTTCGATTTCCTGACGGATGGGGCATTCGGCTTAGGAGCCTCGGACTCTCCGAGGAGCCCAGGCTTACTCCTGATTTTCTCCGTCCATTCTATCCAGAGGGATTCGTTAGCGCGGTTCCGTCGCATTGTTGCACTTCAACCTACTCTTAAGCCATGGGCTGTAGACCTATAGGACATTTCGTAAGTAGGTTTCGAGGGAAAATGATCACAACCACTTGCAGCATATTGAGTGCCTGAATTGGTCGCCAAGCTCAAAGGTTCAACAATAAGTTTGTCTGCGACGAACTTTGCCTCGATCCCTGCACCATTCTCGCGACCAAGGGTTGTGACAGATATGTCGCGGCGTAACTCGTCAACTTCATATTCCATGTCAGCGAATACACGAGAGGCTTTCCATTCTTGAAGCAGAGAAATGACACGACCAGGGATCTCTTTGCGAAGCCGATGACTTGTAACGAAAAGTGGAATACTCATTTCCCGGAAATCCGCCTGATGCTTTTTCAAATGCAACATCGACGCATATGGACAAACAACACACCTTGAGAATCTTTAGGTTACGCAGCATGAAATCAATGCGGCGAGGAGAACGATCGTGTGACTCATAGTCGCCTGGACTGATGACAAACAGTACGACAAGAGGAATGGAATGCGTTTGAGCATACTGAGATGCTAGTGTCAACGCGCGATTATCCTCAACTTCATGTTCATGCTTAGCCGACATGTTTGCAAAATTTCGAGCCTGAAAACTTACTTCGCATGTCCTCCATTCGCATCCAATATACAACGCATTCCCCAGTCTCGACGTCGTGCGTTTCCTTCATTGCGTTCAGCAATATCTCCAAAGGCAAACGTGCGTCCACAGCTGCAGCAGCTTCGCATGTGGCCACTTTCCCAGGAAGCTCATAGATGGAGACGAGGGAGGTAGTAGACGTTCCCTCGAGACGCTCTTCATTATTCATCTTAACCTTTTTCATTTTGCCCATGTCAATGAGCGAAAGTTGACGCTTCTTGCCAGCCATGGTAAGACCACAGGTTAGGTGAGGATTTCTTGTGGGGTATCGTTATGTGGGTGGAGCAGCGTCCTGCCGGGGTTTTGATTGCGGACATAGCTCGCAACTGAATCATCCGCCTGAGATCGAAGTCGAGATCGAGACGGATGCAAACGGCATTTGTTTGACTCTTGTGGCTCTGAGTCTCACACATCTGTGTCACACTACTTCTACCTCTGGCTCGGAAGCCATGTTTGACACAAAGGAATGAATGGCTATCGCCAATTATCACAAATAATCATCCGCATGAAGTCGCTCAGCATGAAACAGAGCGGAAGCCAACACCACAAAGGTTCGCAACCAAGTAGTTCCGAATCAGTCAGGAGTTGCAGTGATTTGATGCCAAACAGATTAGAGTCGTGTCTCCGTTTGACTTGACATGGTTCTGAGAGTCTGAAACATTTCCAAAGAATCCCATATAATGGGATCGTAACCTCAATATCCCGTTAAGCAGACATGGCGTCCTCATTTGAAAAATCTCTCATCCCTGCGGAAATTGTCTCCCGTACGCTTCAAGTTGAAGGAGTCATTGGGTCCGGGGGCTTCGCTGTCGTCATTCAGGCTACTCGGAGAAGTCAGTCGGATGGGCCTGAGCTTCCCTCTCCCGGGCCTATCTGTGTCTCTGTCTCCGATCCTGCAGCTGGCTCCGTTCGTGCAGTCAAGAGTTTCGCCGTGAAGGCTCTTCTGCGGACACCAGATCAGCGCATTTGTCTACTACAAGACAACGAAGTACGATTGCACAACAGGGCTTCTGGTCACCCGTCTGTGCTGCCTCTCTATAATGTGGTTGAGGAGGGCCTCTTCACTTACATGGTGATGGTAAGCACTTTCCAGTCCCACGGTCCCTGTTCGCCTTTGAACTTCCTTGTCAGGAACTATGCCCGTATGGAGATCTATTCCAAGTCATAGAGAGCGGATACTTCATGAATAATGTCCGCGCTTTGAAGTCTACCTACAGTCAACTTCTGGACGCAGTAGTACATTGTCACAACTTGGGAATCTTCCATCGGGATATCAAACCCGAAAATATTCTTGTGAAGAGTTACGAGGACGACTGTCCTCGAATTGCGCTTGCGGACTTTGGGCTTGCTACAGAGGATTTCAACGGTTCCGGGGTGGTTGGGAGCGAGATGTACATGAGCCCGGGTGAGTATGTTCACTATACGATCTTTGTCCGGGATCTTAACTGCTCTTCGACAGAATGCCTTGGGCTTTTTAAGAATGCCATGCCACACTATGGCTGTGCCGCCAATGACGTCTGGTCGATGGGCATCATTCTTTCCCTTCTCATATTTGGTCCCCGTGTTCCATGGTCGATGGCGTCAGAGCATTGCCCGAGCTTTTCGACGTATTGCCAAAATATTCGCGGATACTTCATCGAATGCTTCAGCCTTACCTCTGAAGCTAATGATCTCCTGACTTCCATTTTTGAACTTAATCCCTTCCAGCGTATTGGCATTCATGACTTGCAGGAAAACTTCCACCTGGTGGACCAATTTGCTTTACCCTACTCTATGGAGCAGCTTGGTCCTTCCGAAGCCAATGAGGAACCAGCATCACATACCAACGCTTCTCCTGTTCCCGATGCTGGGTCTTTCGATCCATTCGGCCTACGTGACTCTATCGCTGATGCTCTTAACCTTACTCATGGTCCCGAGGTCAGTCCTGATTGCGATCTTCCCAAGGTCTCGCATGCAGGCTTCCAGCAAGAACAGCCTGCCCTGTTTATGGAAGAACCTCTTCAAGTCATCTCTATTCATACCCCTCCTCCAGAAGTTGATCTCATCCCGCTGACGGTAGCCGAATCATCAACATGCGACACAGAGACCACCAACGCGGATCCATCTCTACCCGAAGACATAACGTATCCTCCAGATGATGACGCCTTTCCTGATGCTCACTCTCCACATGTTCCTTTGATTGTTCTCGATTCTGAAGATCCGTTCTCTGATCACACCGAGTTCCGGCAGCCAGCGTTAGGCAAATATATCCTTCAACAACGCGGACAAACAAAGCGTCCCAGACGATTCTTCAGCGGGTATCAACCATCCCCACTTCGCCAATGCATTTCGTCATCATCGTTCCAATCATCTAACAGTTCTACTTCTTCACTTGATGATTCTGAACTGGATTATCCGCAATCGACATCATCGTCTATCACATCGACGAGTTCCTGCTCTGATGACTCGAACATACCACTCACACCTCCCACTATCATTTTTGGAGAACTTATCCAGATTGCCGATGAAGACCCGCGATCTTCAGTCGTTGAAGAGGTCTCTCGGAAGCTCGAAGATCTCAGATGCAACATTGCCTCGGACAGTATTGTGAAGTGTTCAGTTGACGAAGTCAAGGACAAGCTCTCAATACCGATGTTTACGGTGGGACGCCCATTGACACGATGGCCAGTGCGAACTCTCAACGAAGAGGCGGAAATGGCGGAGATGCCTCTTCGCACCCGGAGCATTCAGGAATGGATAAATCAGAGACAAATTTCAAGGGAATAGGCGAGATGTCGTTTTCGACTCAACGATATTTCTTCGATATTAGACAACTTTTAGAATACTTGTAGCAATACGGGTAGATGAATAGATTTATTTTGTATACTTTATGACCAAGAGAAGTGGACTTCCGGTTTATCGAGCCAAGGATCATCCCTTTCCACAAGTTTTTGAGTCCATCTGACGACGGTTGATGGTGAAGATGAATTTAGACTGCCCGTTTTTGTCAGAGTGAATCGATGGTGCTGTACATTCAATCTCTCCTCGTCCCCTTCGTAGCATTGTACGTTTGAGTGTTTTCGTCCGTATCATCAGAGTCGAAAATAGATGGATCTGACTTGATAATTGGTAGCCGTAAATTCTCAATATTGGCCTCGAACAAAACCACCCTGATGGTTCTTCAACAAAAAAAAGGGCAGTAACAATAGTCATTATTTGCTTTTTTTTTTAAAGATCCCTTTACGATTAAAAACTTTAACGAATTATGTTTAGCTTACTGAGAGGGTGTAGAGAGCGAAGTTGAGGCTGATAATGCACGAAGTATCATGAATAGGTACGTGGAGAAGGTAGGTCTTTTGGATGGAAACAAAAATAACAATAATTTTCGTTAGGACGCCGAAAATGAAATGCAAGAGTAACTTCGTGAACGGACTTGACATCATGAATTGTAAACGGTCCACTACCAGAATCTTCTGATAGAAGTGCAGAGGGCTCATGAAGGACTATCATGGATGGAATAGTAGGCAAAGAGCCAGAAGAAGAGAGTTCCAAGCTAGGATTACTCGAGACGTGGAGACAGGTAAAGAACGAAAGCCACTTGGTGATAGTTGGACAATACCTACGTAACACATCTCGATGAGGCCTAAAATGGTGCAAGTGCAAAAGTGGATAGGAGAAGGGGGGGAGGGTTGACTTACACTATATCAATGTTGGCAAGCGCCTCGGCATATTGACCAAACCCTGAATTCGTGTTCAACCAAGCGTCATTGAACCTGCTCAGTTGTCGTATAAAGTCCTCTCTAGATTTCGTCACCAAAAGGACGCGACGTCGTCCTCTATCCTGGGTGGATGATTGAGCCTGGGAGATACATAAATGGAGCGGTGAAGAAGGTGGGTAATTGCCTGAGATGTAGAGGGAATTGAAGTCTGGGAGAATTAATGGAGAGAGTTCTGGGAAGAGGCGGAGCGTTTCTGGCTGCATCGTTTAGTTCACGAAACTTACATCGGTTCCGAATGAACGCTGATAGCCGGCACCTCAGGTCCTACACAATAAGTCCATTGACAATGACATGAATTACACAGATCTTCACATAGCTCTATACTATATGCGACGTAGAGTATAAGCATGTTTCGTCCCACAAACCTATATCCCCTCTCTCCAGGCCAAAAAAGCACCAAGCAGTCTATCCCGACCAGTAGTACTATCAGGAGTAGTAGTATGCAAGGCGTCGAAATCGCCCAAGTCAATACTGAAGGGTGTGTTTGCCTCGGTCGATATCCAATCCCGACGGTCCAGGATTCGTAAGAGTCGGCAACTCCAACAGATGTCCCATCTTCTCCACTTTCGTCTTCATATACCTTTCCAAATCAATTCCGGTAGCTGCTCCTCCCCCCATCATCGTCACTCCAGGATCCCAACGCGGTGCACCACTATTCACTGACAGCCGTCTTAAGCCAGAATGATCGAATCGTGTGCGTGGGACCATGGGTTGAATAACCAAGGCTTCCATCTTATCCGGATTAGTCGCATCACCACCCAGTTCATCATCATCTCCTAATGACGATCCTAATCCAGGATATTGACGCGGTGCATCACTATTCATTGACCCCCTTCTAGATCTCGGTCCCGGTCCCACTTCTAGGCCCAGTGCTAGTCCTACACCCAGCGCCAGCCCTACACCCAGCGCCAGCAGTCCTAGGCCCAGCGCCAGTCCTAGCGCCAGTGCCAGTCCTAGGCCCAGTCCCAAGCCAGAAAGACCGGACCCTATGAGTGGAACCCTAGGTAATCGGTCATTAATGACAGTATAGGACGGAAACCCTCCACAGGAAAGGGATGGATTTTTCGTCGGAATCCGAACACCACCGCCGCATTCATCACCTAATGATGATCCTAATCCAAGATCTTGACGCGGTGCACCACTATTCACTGACCGCCTTCTAGATTTCGATGCCGCTCCGAGTCCTAGGCCAGAATGATCGGAGCGGCATCGAAATCTAGAAGGCGGTCAGTGAATAGTGGTGCACCGCGT
>WNFI01577527.1_pt1 | contig 10300 bp, 11 predicted proteins | sample 5400471 | NCBI WGS metagenome assembly WNFI01 (sample SAMN13153348, study PRJNA577476) | soil metagenome | isolation source: 100 cm saprolite on Douglas fir-dominated hillslope | place: USA:California | collected 2013-09-17 | reverse complement strand
CCAGCATCGTACTTGAATTCTTCAAGGGCGCGAAGCAGATCGGCGCAAAAAACCAGATGAACCTGGCGCTGGCCGCGGTCGAACTGACGCACCGCAATACACGGCGCTATGGCGGGTATCTGGTCCACATGGGTATAGTGCTGATGTTTATAGGCTTTACGGGCTCGGCGTTCAACAAGAACCGGGTAGATGAAATGAAGGCCGGCGACTCAGTGACGCTCAGTACTTACCGCCTTACCCTCAAGAACATGAACGAAGGCCAGAATGACAATTATTTCTGGCAGAACGCTTCCATTGCGGTGATGAAGAACGGCGCCGATGCCGGCGTGCTCACACCCGAGAGCCGCATGTATACTGCCAGCCGGCAGCCTACCCACGAAGTAGCCCTCCGGACGCGCTTAAACGAAGACTTATACCTGAATTTCGCGGGCATGAACGGCGATCGCGCGGTGATTCAGTCGTACATCTTTCCATTGGTCTCGTGGATCTGGATCGGCGCTCTCACTTTGGTTTTCGGCACGCTGGTGGCCCTGGTACCCAGCAAGGTGAAGCGTGAGTACGCGCGGACGCAGGTGGTCGGGATCACGAGGAAGCATGCGACGGTGGAAAAATAGCCTGCTGGCCCTCGCGGTCGCCGGGCTTTGTCTGGCGCAGACGGAGTCGCAGATCATGAGCGACGAAGTACGGCGCGTGGCGCGGCATATTTCCTGCCAGTGCGGCAGCTGCTCCGACGATGCCAACTGCATGATGTCGGCCGGCCAGTGCGGCTTCTGCAAGCCGGCGCGCACCAAAATATGGCGGCACGCTCGTGGTGGTGTGGTTTGTGCGCCGCTACCGCCCGCCGGCGACGGCGCCGCAGATCGAAGTACCGGCGGAAACCGATCCAACGCTTGGCAAGTATCGCGAGCAGATCGAGCACGATCTGGCCCACCTCGACTGATGACCATCGCGCTGGCCTGTCTCGTCGCCGTAGTAGTGCTCGTGTTTATTCTGTCGGTGCGGTCCAAGGATCTTCCGGCACCCGAGCCCGTTTCCCCCTTCCAGCATCTGGATGAACGCAAGGCCGCCATCTATGAGAACCTGCGCGATCTCCAGTTCGAATACCGCGTGGGCAAACTGTCGGACCAGGATTATCAGCTGACCAAGCTCGATCTGCAGCGCGAGCTGGCGGGCGTTCTGGCGGAGATCGATCGCGTCAAGGGCGAAATCGCTTCGGGCAAAATACCCGTGCCGTCCCCGGAGTTGGTGAAAGCGCAACCGCCATCAAAATCAGTGCCAAAATATGTCTGCCCTTCGTGTAAGGCGGAGTTCGGACAGCCGCTGAAGTTTTGCGGCGAGTGTGGTAAACCCATGAAAGCGGCGGAAGCTTGAAACAAGCAAGGGCAAGAAGGTTGCAGCTGATGGACAGGCAGGAATGCCTGTCCTACCTGTTGGTGCTCTGCCTTGCGGTCCCGGCTCTCGCTGCTATCGACGGCAAAGTCGAAATCCGCGGTGGATGGAACGTTTCACATCAGGAAAGACGCGGAAGGGCCCGGGCCGCGGCTGGTGCAGGCGGCTTACGAAGACGTCACGTATAACCGCATTCTGCCGCCGGGAAGCCCGTCGAATAACGTTACTGTTGACGTGTACAACTCCGCTAAGCAGCAGGGCGCGGCAAGAGTTTCGCAGCACATGGTTTTCTTCGAACCAGTGCGCGGGCAGTTGATGGTGGGGGAGACGTACATTTTCAAGAATGACGGCAAGATGACTTATAACGACGTCGAGGGCGGGACGCTGAAGTTCTTTCTGCCTCCGGCGGCGAATGGGGCCGTGCAGGTGAATGCCACGGCGCCGCAAGGGATGCCCGTGCCGCAGGCTGCCGACAAGACGTTTACGCCGAACGTTTATAAGCTCGGCTTCCCCATCAAACCGGGGGAAACGCGCATCGATGTCAGCTACAACGTCCCGTTCAGCTCGCCGGGCAAATTTGAAGGCAGGCTGCTATATAAAGGCGGACCCACGCGCCTGGTTGCGCCGAACGGCGTGACCGTCAAAGGCGATGGCATCCAGCCGCTTGGACAGGAGCCGCGTACCAAGGCCAGCATTTGGGGCGTGAAGGGCGACAGCTTCAAGGTCGAGATTGCCGGCTCCGGCACGCTACGACCGCCCGATGACAACGCCGAGGACGCGGGTGGAGCGTCGGTCGAACAAATTCCGCCGAAACTCTACGACAACATGAAGTGGATCCTGGCGCTGGCGTTCGGTATTCTCACGCTGGGGTTCATCCTGCTGTACCGTGCGCACGTGCCGGAGGCTGCGCTAGCCGCCGCGCAAGGAAAGCTCCGATCGCCCGCGAAGGACAAGAATGAGCGCCGCCGCCGTTGATTGCGCCGGCGTCTGGAAGTTCTACGGCGATTACCCCGCCCTCCGCGACATAACACTGAACGTTCCGCCCGGCCAGTGCCTGGCCCTAATCGGGCGCAACGGCGCAGGCAAGACCACTCTGCTGCGCATGCTGGCCGGATATTCGAAACCGGGCAAGGGGCAGGTCAGCATATTTGGGAAGAGCCCTCGCGAGACCGATACCCGGCAGCGCATCGGTTTCATCGGGCACGGGATTGCGGTTTACGATGAACTCTCAGCGGTTGAGAACCTGCGGTTGTTCGGCAGACTCTATGGTCTTCCGGATCCTGAGCGCTCGGCGTCTGAGTGGCTGGAACGCACGGGACTCGAGCGCGTCTGCGACGGATTGGTGCGCGAGTTTTCACGAGGCATGCGGCAGCGGCTGGCGGTGGCGCGCGCGTTTCTGCATGGTCCCTCGTTGCTGCTCATGGATGAGCCGTTCACGGCGCTTGACGACCGCGCCATTGCCGTTCTGCAGAGTGTTCTGCGGGACGCGCTCGCCGCGGGGCGGACGGTGGTGATGTCGACGCACCAGTTGCGGGAAGCCATGGATCTGGCCACGCATGTGGCGCTGCTGAATCGCGGCCGGCTCGCATTCCAGGGAGAGCGCACGGAGGACATGGTCAAAGACCCCGGCTGGGTGTACGCGCAATACGGTGAAAGCTAAATGCGCTTCATCCGCCAGGTGATGGTGATCACCGCGAAGGACCTGCGCGCGGAGATGCGCACCAAGGAAGCCATCAACGCCTCGTTCGCGTTCGCACTGGTCGTTCTGCTGATCTTGAGTTTTGCTTTCGAACCCACCGAAGACACCACGCGAGAGATTTCGGGCGGTTTGCTGTGGATTGTCTTTCTGTTTGCGGGCACGCTGATCCTGAACCGCAGCTTCGCCCGCGAGCTGCCGAACGACTGCCTGGATGCGCTGATTGCGGCGCCCGTGCCAGGGGCCGCGCTGTTCCTCGGAAAAGGGCTCGCCAATTTCGTGCTGATCCTGGCGGTAGAGCTCGTGGCCTTGCCAGTGTTCGGCATCTTCTATAATGTGCGATGGGCGCGGCAGTTTTGGGAATTGATGCTGGTGCTGGTGCTGGGCACGTGGGGGCTCACGGCGATCGGAACGGTGTTTGGCGCGCTCACCGTGAACATCAGACTGCGTGAAGTGATGTTGCCGCTGCTGGTTTACCCGGTGCTGATTCCGATACTGCTGGGGGCGATGAAGCTGAGCACGGAGCTGGTCGCCGGGCAGCCGATCAGCGGGGATCTGATGGTATGGCTCAAATTGCTGTTCGGTTTCGATATGATCTTCACCGCGCTCTCGCTGGTGCTGATGGATACGGTTTTGCTGGGATAAGCATATGCGTCAAAAAGTAATGTTTGCGATGCTCGCGCTTGCGCTGGTCTTGCTGGTGCGGAATCTGTATACGATCTCGATGCTGCCGGACGAGGTGAATCAGGGGCAGATTTTCCGCATCATTTTCTTTCACCTGCCGGCGGCGATCGCGGCTATGCTGGGCTCGGCCGTGGCGCTCGGGGCCAGTGTAATGTTCCTGGTGAAGAAGAATTTCCAGTACGACGCGCTGGCCGTGGCCGTCACCGAAGTGGGGCTCGCGTTTCTGGCGGTGAATCTGGTGACCGGCTCGATCTGGGCTGCTGGATTCTCTATGCCGGCTATCTGATTCTGCGGCAGGCGCTGGAGGAACCGACGCAGCGCGCGACGTTCGCCGCGGTCTATTCGATTTTTGCCTTTACGGACGTGCCGATCGTCTACTTTTCGATCCGCTGGTGGCGAACGATTCATCCGCAGCCGGTTTTTTTTAGCAAGGGCGGTTCGTTTCCACCGGACTGGTCGCGCGCGCTGCTCATCAATCTGGTGGCGATCTTCTTGTTGTACACGGTGCTGACCATGATCCGGTTGCGCCAGGAACAGACGCAGCGCGAGATCGACTATCTCCGCCGCACTGTGCACGCCATCTAGACAGGACAAAATGAGATGCGCTTTTTAACACTGACGCCCGTCATGGCCATGCTGATGCAAGCCGCGTACGATCCGATTCGCGAGGAGATTGGACGCCTGCAGCGAAACTTTCAGGGGCTGATCTGGGGTTTCGTGGCGGCCTGGGCCATCTTGTTGCTCTATACGATGATGCTGGCGGCGCGCGAGCGCAGGATTCGCCGCGAGATGGAGCGGCTCAAGAGCATGGTCGAGGAGACCGAGAAAAAGTAGCCGCCGGGTATTCACCGCCATTATGAATCGAAGAAAGCTCCTGCAAGCAGCTGCCGGCGCGGGCCTGGCCGGCTTGCTGACTGATCGCGCGCGCAAAGCTGAGGCGCAGGTGACGCGCGCCGCTCGCGGTCTCACTTCGCCCAAGATCCGCGATGTGTCCGTGATTGCCACCGCGCCCGCCGGGCTGCGGCTCACCGTCGTCAAAATCACCACCGATCAGGACGGACTCTACGGTTACGGCTGCGGCACGTTCACACAGCGCGCCGAACTGGTGAATGCCGCGGTGGAGAAATATCTGAAGCCGTTCCTGATCGGCAAGCCGGCGGACCGCATCGAAGACACCTGGCAGGCTTTGTACAACAGCTCCTACTGGCGCAACGGGCCGGTTCTTAACAACGCCATCAGCGGCGTAGACCAGGCGCTGTGGGACATCAAAGCCCGGCAGGCAGGCATGCCGGTTTATCAGGTGCTGGGCGGCAAATGCCGCGAAGCGGTCGACTGCTACACGCACGCCTCGGGTGAGGACATTTCGGAAACCGTCGATAACGCGCGCAAGTTCATGGCTAGCGGGTTTCGCCATGTGCGCGTTCAGGTGGGCGTGCCGGGAATGGAAGGCTACAGCGCGCCGCACGGCGGCACGCGCGTTCCGTCCCTACATTCCGGTTCGGTCTTCGAGCCGAGGCCCGCGGCGCGGCGTGCGCTCGAATTATTCGCGGCGTGCCGCAAGGAACTGGGCTGGGAAGTCGAGCTGCTGCACGACATGCACGAGCGCTACACACCGAATCTTGCGGTGCAGCTGGTGAAGGATGCCGAGCCTTTCAAAATGTTCTTCATGGAAGATCCCCTCTCACCCGAGCAGATCGAGTACTTCCGGCAGATTCGACAGCAGTGCTCGACACCCATCGCCATGGGGGAATTGTTCAACAGCCCGCACGAATGGACCCCGCTGATTCGCGACCGGCTGATCGATTACATCCGCATTCACGTCTCGCAAGCCGGCGCACTTCGGAGGGGGCGGCATCGAGGGCGATATGTGTGCGAATGCGGAAGCGGGTGAGGTCGAGGACCGACACCGAATGGCCGTCCTGATTGGCGACGAAGCAATAGCCGAGGATGCCCGTGGCTTTGGGCTTCTGGCAGGCTGTCGACGTCAATGCGGCGGCAAGCAGGGCGCGCCGCGAGATTTGAGGCGGGGTCACTCTTGATATTGTACGCAGTCGCGCGGGGGAGTGTTATTCTGGGAAGAAGCTCGAGATTGTCCCGAGTGGAGAGATGGCCGAGTGGTTGAAGGCGCACGCTTGGAAAGCGTGTATAGGGGAAACTCTATCGAGGGTTCGAATCCCTCTCTCTCCGCCATGTTACTGAAAATACACACTTTATATTTTAAAATGTGGCCCGACTATTAGCTCTCGCCACAGTTTCCCCTGTCTGATCCTGATCGAGTTCGCAGGTCAGCTTCGGCGACCTCTAGTGCTTCGCTAGGACAGGTCTGTTCACACCCGGGACAATGCCACCATAATCGGCTCCATAGCTCGGGCGCTCGTCCCCGTCGGTAGACGGAGGACAACCGCGACCTTCGTTGGCCCAATTTCGATGCGTTGAACAAGGGCGCGGACAATTTCGCGCTTGGTGGACCAGTCTGCATCGTTCAGCTGCGACTGCAGGTGAGTCGAAAGTTCGGCAAAACGGTTCATCACCGAGTGTGCGTGTGTCCGCCGGTTCTCATCAGCCGCTTGGGTGCCAATCTTCTTATCGATGTCGGCTAGCCGCAACGCTTATTAAAGCGCTTGTGATCCGGCAATCGGAAGTCGTTCGCTGGAATCGGCAGGTTACTTTCGGGGGCGATGATTCTCGGGTTTTTCCGCCAGCGCCTCCGATTACGCAATAATCTATCGATGGGGAAGAACATCCGCGCTATAACGTCTCTGGGATTGTCTATTGGACTTTTGCCGGCAGCCAATTTTCCAAACGTTGAGATCATGAACGATCAAATGCGGGCGATGATATATCTACCTGATCTGAAAAATGGCTTCTATCGCGGCACGCGGCTCGATTGGTCGGGAGTCGTCTACAGCCTGCAATACAAAGGACACGATTACTATGGGTCTTGGTTCGACAAGACTGATCCTACGGTTCACGATTTTGTGTACCAAGGCCCAAACATCATCGCCGGGCCGTGCAGCGCGATCACCGGCCCTGTCGATGAGTTCGGACCGATCGGATGGGACGACGCGAAGACCGGTGGCAATTTCCTCAAAATCGGCGTTGGAGCTCTTCGAAGGCGAGACGAACGCAAGTACGACAACTACACACTCTACGAAATCGCCAACCCCGGAAAGTGGACGATCAACAGTACAGCTCACGGCAGGCAAGCCCGAGATGGTCCTGGAACACAGTCTGAAAAATACCGGAACCCACGTCATCCAAACCAGCGTCTACAATCACAATTTTCTAGTTTTGGACAAGCAGCCGCCCGGCCCCGGCTTTGTGATCACGGTTCCATTCGCAATTCAGACGCGGCGGCCCCCCAACAAAAAGCTGGCCGAAATTCGAGGAAACCAGATCGTTTACTTGAAGACGCTGGAGAACCGCGATGTCGCAACAACATCCCTGGATGGGTTTGGTGAAAGCCCCAAGGATCATCAGATTCGCATCGAGAATAAAAGACTTGGCGTAGGTATGAGAATTACTGCGGATCGTCCACTGTTGAGCGAATCTCTATGGTCGATCCGGACTGTGATTGCCATGGAGCCGTTCATCTCAATGACGATCGAGGCAGGGAGCGAATTCAAATGGAAGAGTACGTACGACTATTACACTCTGCCGGCGGACAAAGAATGAATGCTTGGCCCCAATCAAAGTAGGACAGGCATTCTTGCCTGTCCAATGCTGTTAGGTCTACTGCTACTGCCCATTTACGCCCAGGATTCGCGGCTCGACCAAGCGCGAGCGCTCGTGCAGCAGGGCCGCGCCGAGGAAGCACTTCCGATTCTGCTCGATTTGCACCGCTCCGACCAGTCCAACGCAAATCTCTGCCAGCAAATCGGCATCGCCTACACGCAATTGCAGGACCTGACCCAAGCTGAACGGTTCTATCGCCAGGCGGTGCGTCTGAACCCGCAATTTTGGGCCGCTCGCAAGAACCTGGGCACGGTTCTCTGGTTTCTGGATCGCAAAGGTGAATCCGAGCGTGAGTTTCACGCAGTCGTCAAAGTTCTGCCAGCCGACCCGGTTCCACACCTGTATCTAGGCCTCGCCGCTCACGCCCGTGGCGAATTTCAGGTAGCTAAGCTGCAGTTCGAGAAAGCGGGGTCACTGGCGGCTGAGAATATGGAGGTTCTGCCGGCGGTTCTCGAGTCGTATCTGGCCACAGGCGACATGAGCTTTCCGGATCGTGTGATACGGCGCTTGAACGGCGACTCCAACCCGGATCCGACGCTGGCGTTGCGCGCGATCGCGCTGTTGTTGCATTACGGGCATGCCGCACGCGCCGAGTCGCTGTGCGAGAAACTAGTCTTGCTTCATGAAAACTCGGCGGATCTCACGCGAATGCTAGCCGAAGCATATAATCGGCAGGGAAGGCCCGAGCAAGCATATCGCGCTTACGCACAATCGATCGAGGCAGATCCCAGTATTGAAGATACTTACATCGATTTCGCTGAGTTCGCCTCCACCCACGGAAATAACGACTACGCATTGCAAATCATTTCGCAGGGGCTAGAGCGCGTACCGCAATCTCCCGGACTACTGTTCGAAAGAGGAATCCTCTTGGCTTTGAAGGGCGATCGCGATCAGGCCGAGAGCAATTTTGCGCAGGCCCGTGGCCTCAAGCCGGACTGGGCCCTGCCGCTGTTGGCGCTTGGAGTCTCTCAACTGGAGGCGGGCGAGGTCGCTAAGGCGGTGAAGTCATTCCGTAATGCGCGGGCTGTAGATCCCAACGACTTCCGTGCACACTATCTTTACGCCACCGCTTTGGCCCGCGAGAATGATAGTGACCAAAACAGAGCGGAGGCAGTTGCGGCTCTGCGCAAGGCGGTGGAGATCAATCCGCACGATGCCCGCTCGCATGCCCAGCTCGGACAGCTTCAACTGGCTGCTGGTAAGCCGGAGGCTGCTGCAATTGAGTGGCAAGCCACGCTGAAGATCGAGCCCGAAAACACTACGGCTCTCTATCAACTGGGTTTGTTGTATCGGAAACAGGGGAAGACGGAGGCGGCTGAACGTCTATTGCAGACTTTTCAAAGCGTGAAGGCAAAGAAACACCGCGAAGAGGAAAGTCTAGTGCAGCTGCTCCGGATGGGTCCGGAGAAGGCGCGCTAGCGGCCCATTGCCGCCAGCGATTCGAGTACGCGCCCACGGTAATGCTCTTCTCTCTTTAACTGCCGAAATCGTTCGAATTCTTCCTGAGCCCGTAACTTGTTTCCGAGGCGCTGATAGGCTAGACCCAATCGGTAATGCGCAGCAGCAAGCCGGGGATCGAGGCGGACCGCCTTCTCGAGCGCGCCGATGGCCTGCGCTGTCTTGCTTTGGGTCAATGCGATTAGACCTAACTCAAAATGTGCTTCCGCGAATTGCGGATTGATGCGCAGCGCTTGGTTCAAGTAGGACACGGCCGTCTGATAATCGCCTTGTCCATCGCCCTGTGCTCGCGAATATAGAATCGCGGCGTAATGATAGTAAGCCCAAGGATCGCGCGGAGCGGTTTTCAGATACGATTCGAATGCCGTTTCGATCGGCTGCCGGAATCGCTCGGCGGAATCGTAGGCTTCCCCCAAAAGGAAGTAAACGCTCGCAGAATCGGGTTTCAAAAGGACGGCTTCCAGCAACTCTTTGGATGCGCCTTGGTAATCCCCCGCCAGATAGCAGGCCGAGCCCAAACCGATCCGCAATTTCAAGGATTTGGGGAAATCCGAAACAGCAGAGCGGAAGACTGTTACCGCCGGCTGAAGTTCGCCGTGCTGCAAGAGAAAGTTGCCGTGGTTGAAACGATAATCCTCATTCGCCGGTTCCCGGCGAACTGCCTCTTCGAAGGCCCGCCCGGCATCCGTAGTATGGCCGCGCTTTTCTTCGATTGTGCCTAGCAGATCGAAAGCTTCCGCTTTACCTTGCATATCCGCGAGCGGACGAAGCACCCCAGCCGCGCGGTCGTATTTCGCGGCTTGCGAGTACGCAAGCGCTAGGTTATAGGCCACATCGTACGACTGTGGAAAAGCCTGGCGCACCCGCTCCATCAGAGGAATTGCGGCCGCGTATTCTCCGTGCTGTGCCAGGAGTGCCGCAACCTGAAAAAGGCGCGGGTCGCGATCGGCTAAGAGTGCCTTGAGTTGCGTGGCGGTCTGCCGAGCGTCGTCTATCTTTCGCAGCATGAGCTGGCTCTCCAACATCCCGATCAATGCCGCGGAATCGGAATGATTGACGCGCGCGACTGTTTCAAAATACCGTAGCGCCCCGGCTGGTGAATTCTGGGCCAGCGCAATTAAGCCGAGGTTATAGTTCGCGGTCGCATTGCCCGGGTTCAGCTCCAGGACTTCTCTAAAAGCCGCGGCGGCCTCTTGAAAGCGCTTCTGTTGCAGAAACGTTGAACCAAGATAAGCATGTGCCTGATAATTCTGGGGCTCGAGAGCCACGGCGCGTGAAAAATGCTTTTCCGCTTCGACAAATTCTGATCTTACAGTCGCGACCAGACCTAGCAGAATT
>WNFI01231559.1_pt1 | contig 10301 bp, 6 predicted proteins | sample 5400471 | NCBI WGS metagenome assembly WNFI01 (sample SAMN13153348, study PRJNA577476) | soil metagenome | isolation source: 100 cm saprolite on Douglas fir-dominated hillslope | place: USA:California | collected 2013-09-17 | reverse complement strand
CAGCAGGCGCTTGAGGTCCAGCACACGGGTCAGCATCCGGCTCGCTTCGCGCACCGTACGCTGATAGTTCGCGCGGGTGCGATAGACGTAACGGTCGAGCAGACGCCTCGCGATGTCGCGCGTGGGGGGGACCAACAAAGTCACAACAAGCGTCGCACCCAAGAGGAAGACCAACTCGTCGGGGCCGAAATGCGCCGCCAGAGTCGGCCAGTAGAAAGCAAGCGCTACCGCCACGGGACATAACGAAAGCAACATTGCGATTGCGAACGTCAGGCCGCGATGCACAACGAGGCGCAGGTCCATGAGTCGATGCCGAATGATTGCATGAGCGAGTAAGGCGGTGAGTATTAAACCGAAATATGGGCCGAACCAGCTGTACGTCGACTTTCCTGTAAGAACCGGAAATGCGAGGTTGGCCGTAATAGCTCCCGCTCCTGAAATCGCGAATGCCGTGCCGACGAACTGAAGTCGCGCGCGCGCCAGGCCCCGCGCCCGTATCCATTTAGTAGCGAGTAAGGCAAGCGTGCTAACCCATGCAATGAGGAAATATGTTGCAAAGATCGGATAAAGAGGCCCCGTCGTTCGCTTTAGGCCCTCGTGCGTGATTAGATTATCCACGACAAGCAAAGGCGTCGAAATAGACGCTACCGAAATAATTCCAGCGGCCCATAGGACTCCCCTCACCAGTACCGATGTTGGCCAACCGCTTTGCGCTGGATAGTGGTGGATAAATGTCAATGATGCGGCTGGGATGAGAGCGGCGCTGGCGAATGTGAAGCGGCCCCAGATATCTAAGTGGCTTTCTGACTGAAGACCGGCAATACCGATAGTCCAATTGGCAACGGCGAGAGTGAAGATGGCGAACCACCGATGGGTTATAGCGCCAGGTTTGGCTCGCCACACAAAGATCGCGAGCGCGAGCAGAAGAATAGCGATTGCAAGAAGCGAAAATTGAACCGTCAACGGTAGAGGCCGCCGACCATATCTACGGCCTTATGATCATGCCCGCAGCTTCACCTGCGCCAGTTGGAATTCGCCTGCAAAATGCCTGGGATACGTTAGCAGGCCCCCCCGCCATATACCAAGTTCCCCGAATGAGGCTGCTAGAATAGAGCAGCGAGATCGAACATGTCTACGCCTCTGATTGGCCGTCGAGGTTTTCTGACACTACCCCTCGCCCTTCTCCTAAGCCCGCTAGCCAGGGTGGGCGCCGAGCCGGTGCTGCGCCGCGGGCGGTATGCGGCCGACGTCGGTGTCCTGTACAATATGTTTACTTTCCACCTGGAAGGCACGATCGAGGAGTCCATCGACCGTACGGCGGGGCAGTATCACGTCGTTATCGCGGGAGACGGTGCCTCGATCTCCAACCGGGTGGAGTCCTGGGGGGTGCTGCGGGAAGGACGATGGACCCCCGTTCGAGGTCGCTCGTGGTTCAAGGTGCGCGGTCGGTTGTCGCGAACCGAGATCGACTATGACTATGGCCGGCGCGCCATCGCGTATCGCGCCCGCGGCGAAACCTTCTTCCTGCGTCGTCTGCGCCTTGTCGAAGACGTCGTGGCCGTTCCTCCAGAGATCCACGTGGACGATGTCGTAAGCGCCACCCTCAACTACGCCGACGGACTGTGGTCGCCACGCGACGGTGCTCTCCGTACCTTCGTGGTTCGTCGTCGCCATGCCCCGGACGAAGGTCCCGACGACGTTGCGACAGGATATCGCGCCGAGCTGGCGTCACTCGACGCAAGAGTCGCACCCGATCCAGAAAACGGAAAGTCGAGCGCTGTTTTCGATCTGAGCCCGTTCTCATCCTGGCTGCGGCCGTCACGCCCCGCCCGGATCATTTTCGGAACAAATCGCCGGCCCGAGCTGATTACGACCTCGATGATTCTTGGCTCTTCCGTGACGATTCGCCTCGGCAGCGCCTGATGCGCGTCGACTGATGCACGATCTCATCACCCTTGGTGAGGTGCTCCTGCGTCTCGCCGTTCCTTCGCCGGCGCGCTTCGAGTCGGCGCGAGCGCTGGATGTGCAGATAGGTGGTGCGGAAGCCAACGTGGCGGCAGCCTGCGCACGGCTCGGGCTTCGAACCGCGTGGATATCGGCACTGCCAGACAATCCATGGGGCGAGCGTGTGCGTAGGGAACTCACCAGTCATGGTGTCGACTGCGCATATGTCAAGATACTGCCCGGAACGCGACTTGGTGTCTATTTCCTCGAGTACGGCGTCGCTCCGCGTCCGGTACACGTTCTCTATGACCGACGCGATTCTGCGTTCTCACACCTCACTGCGGACGCCATAGACTGGGAGCCCGTTCGGCGTGCGCGGCTTGTGCACGTCAGCGGAATTACACCGGCACTCGGTCGGCAAGCGCGCATGCTCGTCGAAAGGATCTTCGACGAGGCGACGGCGGTGTCATTCGACATTAACTACCGTTCGACCCTATGGGCGCCAGCTGAAGCGCGCGCGTTCGCCGAGGCCGTCCTGCCACGGGCACGCTTCGTTTTTCTCGGGCGCACTGAGGCTCACACTGTCTTCGGGCTCGACGGTGGCGCAGAAGATATTCTGAATGCCCTCGCGTATGTCGGCGGGTACCTCTGGGCGACGCTCGGCGGGCGAACGTCGCAAGAGGTTGTGAACATCGCAGCGACGGTCGCCGCGCTGAAGTGCTCCACTTGGGGAGACGTGGCCTTGATCAGCGCACGCGACGTTGACGACGCGATCGCCGGTGGCCCGGACATTCGGCGCTGATCACGCCGGGGAACGAGGACTTCAGCGTTGTGAGTACGCCGGGAACTCAATACTGAATAGCGCTCCTTTCCCATCCTTTCGATTAATGCCCCGCATCGTTGCATTGTGAGAATCGGCAATACGTCGAGATAACCACAGACCCAATCCGGAACTACCGTGTTTTGTGCTCATGAAAGGATGGAACAGCCGATCCTTTATTGCCTCGGCGATGCCTGGCCCTTCGTCCAAAATATCTACGACAACCGTATGCACGCCTAGTGTGTCTCGTCGTGAAATTGTGATACGAATCTCGCCGCCGCTGACCATTTCCTCTGATGCGTTGATAAGAACGTTGAGAAACAATTGTTTTAGGTCATCGAGTCGACCACTGATAACGGTGCTGTATGCCTCTATCGATTTGACGACCCTGATGCCGGTCTGCTCAAATTTCGCGCTCAGGAGCGATAAGACTTCGTCCAGCGGGATTTGTACATCTAGCGGAAGCAGAGCGTAGTTCTGAGCCGGTCCCCGCCCTCTAAGACGATCGATAAGTTTGTCGATTCGAGCGATCTCCGTCATCATGACGCGACCAAACTGACTTCGAAATTCCTCGTCTTCGTAGCGCTCGGGCAGTAATTCGGCGAACGTTCTTATTGCGACCAAGGGATTTTTGATTTCGTGTGCAATTCCGGCGGTAAGGGCACCGCTCTCAGCTACCCTTTCCGTCCTGCGGCGTTGCTCCTCAAGCAGAGCAACGCGTTGGTAAAGCTCGGCATTCTTTATCGCAACTGCGACGTTGCCGGCGAGAGTAGAAAGCAGGTCGATGTCCTGAGCGTAGTACGCATCTCCCGACAATTTCGGTGCAAGCACGAGAATAGCGAGCAACTGTGATTCATGAATCACAGGGCACGCACATTCCGCGCGCATTGCATTGAGGGCCGTGATTGCATCTCTCGTGTCGCCGTCATGGTCGGCCTCACGGAAGAGAACGCTATTCCTCTTGGCGAACACCGCTACGATTGGATGATCGGGGTTGATGCGTGTCGGGCGCTCGTCGCCATTATCTTCATCGTCTCGCAGCATGACGTGAAACGTTCCGCGGTCCTCGTCACGAAGATAGGCAATCAGGAACTCTGGCCGAATCGAATTCCGTATGATGGCAAATAGATTCTTCAGTAGCTGCTGCAGATCCAACGTGCTGGCCAACGCAAGACTGCTCTGGCGAATGGTGGCGCTGTAGTCATATGGCTCTCGATAGCAATAGCGATCGAAAACCTGGCGGAGCGCTCTCGTGAGAGGTCCAAACATGAGCGCAAACGCAAATGCCACGACCAATTGGACGCCGAGCGGTAGTTCTGGAAGATGCGGCAACGGTTGGGCTATTGCAAACAATGCCGCCGAAAAGAGAACCGCCGAGACGATGACGGCGGCGGCATAGGAGATTGTTTGGCCAACGATCAGCCTGACATCCATCAGTCGCTGCCGAATTATTGCGTGCGCAGTAACGCCGAGGAAGACAAGGGAGAAAACTGGCCCATAGCGTCCCCATGAGGAGACCCCGGAGACCACAGGGATGATCAAGTTTGTCGTCGCAATTCCAACTGCCGGGATAAGAAGTGCCAGCGTCAAATAGCGAAGCTGTAGCCGTTGCCGGCCCGAAGCGGAGTGCAACTTCGTGCGCAGGAGTAAGAAGGTAGCGAGAATCCCGACAACTACGTATCCGGCGTAGAGCCGATGCAGTGGCCCGTAGACTGCTCTTAAGCCGGAGGGGTCATATGTTGTGCTCGCCACTACGAGCGGGGAAAGGGAAGCAATAGTGAGGCAAATTCCAAGGAACGCAAAGATCCAATACCAACGGTTAACCGGTAAGGAGGACGCAGGGAAAACGAACACAAACGTTAGGAGTGCGAGAACAAGGACCGCAGCTGAGGAGAACGCGAGTCGCACAACTACGATATTGCTGAGTTCCGGTGCGTGGGCCAGACCTATGGTTATGGTCCACACGGCGAGAGACATTCCGAGTATCGCAAAAGCGAAGTTAACGAGCCGGTGTCGCGTGTGAGCGTATACGTACAACGCGATGCCGACTTGAACGGTCGCCAGCACGACACTGAAGACGAGCCGTTCGACGCCAGCCGGTGTCAACGTATGTGCCGGGAAGCCCCGATTACGAGCGCGGAATGCGATCCTGGCACGTGTCCACCGAGGCTATGAGAGTGAACCAACGCGTGGTTTACACGAGCAGAACGGGGTTTATTCGGAACGTAGTCGAGGTCACATTTCGGATCCGGTGTCGTGAGGTTAATAGTCGGCGGTACGACATTGTGGTAACTTGCCAAAGTAGCTGCCACGACCTGCAGAACTCCCCCAGCAGAGAACGGTTGCCCAATCATTGATTTGATCGAACTCACTGCAAGACTGTATGCGTGTTCTGCGAAGGTCCTGCGATGTGCGGCAGCCTCCGCTTCGTCATCAAACTTCGTTGAATTACCATGAGCGCAGATATAGTCGATATCGCGAGGCTGTAACTGCGATCGCCCTACGGCAGAGATAATCGTTTGCTGAAGCGCGATGGCGTAACGGTCCTGCGGGTCGCGGGTAGTTTCCTCCTCGGCGGAACTTGCATAACCAAGGATCTCCCCGAATACCTCCGCCCCCCTCGATACTGCATGCTCAAAATCCTCGAGAACAAGTACTCCAGCTGCCTCACTTAAAACGAGACCGGTACGTTGACGATCGTATGGGCGTGACGCCTCTGCCGCAGGCCCGCCCCACGTGGATAGGAAGCCGCTCGCGGAGAAGAGCCCAAAAGTGAATTGTGACAACGGGGCCTCTGCCGCGCCGACGATTGCGGCATCGGCGGCGCCGGTTCTAATCTGATCTGCACCCCATGCGATCGCGTCAATACCGGTGCAGCATGCTGACGCAATTGTCATCAGGGGCCCTGCAACCTGTAGTTCTCTTTGGACATAGGAACTTGCTGAGTGAGCCGCAACTTCCAAACTTGGTCCGGTGCCGAGCGATTGCCACCCGAGTTCCTGAAATCTGGCGAATGCTCCTTCTCCGATATCCGCATTGCCTTGCACGGAAGATCCGATGCAAACACCTACCAGACCACCGTTACCAGAAAGCTTTGCATGGTCGACGGCGAGTCGAGCCGCGGCCACGGCAAACGCACTGAATCGTGCAATTGGCGGCCTTCGCCCGTGTCGAACGAATTCGCGAACATTAAAGTGATGGACTTCGCCAGCGACTTGAGAAGGTAAGTTCGAGGCGTCGAAAGAGGTAATGTGGCGAATGCCGCTCTTTCCCGCCAACAGTGCCGACCAGAAGTCGTTGACACCCATTCCAATGGGCGTGACGGCGCCCATGCCAGTTATGACGACACGGCGAGGGGCTCTCTTACCGTTCTCTCTCATATAGTTATAACCCGGTAAGATTACTACTTTTTGTATCCCTATAGATACATCTAGCAGCGTAGATACACCTACGGCCGGCGATAGGGTTCCTGTGGCCACTATGCCGGGCGCCAGACGCCCTCGCCGCCGGCCCGGATGTCCGCCGCTGATGCTATAGTCGGGGCGCATGGGCGGTGGGATCCTCGATGGCCTCAACGACGCGCAGCGTGAGGCCGTTACCCACGACACCGGGCCGCTCCTCATCGTCGCCGGCGCCGGGACCGGCAAGACGACCGTCATCACCCGGCGCATTGCCTACCTCATCGACCAGGGCAAGGCGCGGCCCGAAGAGATCCTTGCCCTCACGTTCACGGATAAGGCCGCCGCCGAGATGGAGGCGCGCGTCGACGAGCTGGTGCCCTATGGTTATGCCGACGTCGAGATCGCCACGTTCCATGCCTTCGGCGACGCGCTGCTGCGCGGGCACTCGCTGGAGATCGGGCTGCAGAACGACTTTCGGGTGCTAAGCCGGGCGGAGCAGGTGATCTTCCTGCGCGACCGCCTGTTCGACCTCCCGCTGGCGCGCTATCGACCGCTCGGCGATCCGACGCGCTATTTACAGTCGCTCATCACGCTGTTCAGCCGCTGCAAGGACGAGGACATCTCGCCTGACGAATACCTGGCGTGCGCGGCCCGGCTGCGGTCGAGCGCCGATGACGAGGAGAAGCTGGACCGGGCGGGCGCCCAGGCGGAGCTGGGCGCGGCGTACGCGAAGTACCACGAGCTGATGGCGCTCACTGCTCGCGGCGCGACACGGAAACGTCGCGGTGACGGGTGACGACGACCAGGCGATCTACCGGTTTCGCGGTGCCGCCATCTCCAACGTCCTGAGCTTCCTGCGCCACTATCCGGACGCGCGGCAGATCGTGGTCACCGAAAACTTCCGCTCTCACCAGGCGATCCTCGATGCGGCGTACAAGCTGATCCAGTACAACAATCCCGACCGGCTCGAGGTGAAGAGCGGCATCGTGAAGCAGCTGACGGCCGTGCGCGAGGCGCCGGGGCCCGATCCGCGCCACTGGCACTTCGAGACGGCGTCGCAGGAGGCCGATACCGTCGCGCAGACGATCCGCGACCGCGTGGAGCAGGGCGCGTGGTCGTACAACGACGTCGCCATCCTGGTGCGCTCCAACGACGACGGCGACCCCTTCCTGAGAGCGCTGAATCTGAGAGCGGTGCCGTGGACGTTCTCGGGCAACGCGGGACTCTACGGGCGGCCCGAGGTGCGGCTGCTGCTGGCCTTCCTCCGCGCCGTCGCGCATCCGGACGATTCCGTGAGCGTCCACTACCTCGCGTCGTCGGACCTCTACCAGGTGCCGATCATCGACCTCACCCGCTGCGCCACCCACGCCGACCGCAAGCATCGCTGGCTCTTCGACGTGCTGAAGGACGCCGAGCAGATCCCCGAGCTGGCCGGGGAGCTCTCGGAAGAGGCGCGCGTGGCCGTGCGGCACCTCGTGAGCGACCTCGTGCGCTACATGGAGCTGGGCCGCGAGATGCCCACCGGCGAGCTGCTCTACCAGTTCCTCGTGGACTCGGGCTGGCTCGCGCGGATGTCGAAGGCGGTGACGGCGCGCGACGAGGCGGAGGTGCAGAACATCTCCAAGTTCTTCCGGCGCATCCAGGACGCCTCCAAGGCGCTCAAGTACGATAACGTCCGCGAGTTCGTGAAGCACCTGGAGGCGTTGATCGACGCCGGCGAGGACCCGGCGGTGGCCGAGGCCGACGTCGAGACGCCGGCCGTCCGCGTGCTGACCGTGCACAAGGCGAAGGGCCTGGAATTTCCCGTCGTCTTCCTCGTGCATCTCGTGCAGGGCAAGTTCCCCACGCAGAAGCGGCGCGACGCGCTCGAGCTGCCGGTCGAGCTGCTCAAGGACGTGGTGCCGACGGGAGACTTCCACGCGCAGGAAGAGCGCCGCCTCTTCTACGTGGGCACGACGCGCGCGCGGCGCGAGCTGTTCTTCACCAGCGCGCGGGACTACGGCGGCGCCCGCGAGCGCAAGGTGAGCCAGTTCGTGCTGGAGGCGCTGGACCTGCCCAGGGACGCGGCGCGGTCGTTCAAGGGCAAGGCCGTCGAGGAGATCGAGCGCTTCGCGCCGGCCGCCGCGCATGGCGACACGCCGTTGCCGCCCATTCCCGACGACGAGGAGCTGACGATCAGCCACAAGCAGGTGGACGACTACCAGACCTGCCCGCTCAAGTACCGGTACGTCCACCAGCTGCGCGTGCCGATCCTGCGCCATCACACGCTCGTGTACGGCTCCACCATCCACGAGGTCGTCGAGTTCTATCTCAAGCGGCGCGTCGAGGGCAACTACACGTCACTCGAGGATCTGCTGGCCGAGTACGACAAGAAATGGGTCAACCAGGGGTTCCTCACCTGGGAGCATCAGGAGGCGCGCAAGGTGGCCGGCCGCGAGGCCATCACGCGCTTCTGGAACCACGAGGAGAGCGCGGGCGAGAAGCCGGCGTACATCGAGAAGGATTTCGCCTTCAGCGTCGGCGCCACGCGCGTGCGCGGCCGCTTCGACCGCGTGGACGAAGATCTGCTGGGCGCCGTGATCGTGGACTACAAGACGAGCGAGGTCACGAAGCAGAAGGAGGCCGACCGCCGCGTGGCGGAGAGCCTGCAGCTCAAGATGTATGCGCTGGCGTGGCGCGAGGGGACGGGCCGGCTGCCCCAGCGCGTCGAGCTGCGCTTCATCGAGTCCAACACGGTCGGCCGCCACACGCCGACGGAGGAGGACGTCCAGCGGGCGCTGCGCGCCGTCGAGACCACCGCCGCCGGCATCCGGGCGCGCCGCTTCGACGCCACGCCCTCGCGGAACGCCTGCCGCTGGTGCGCCTACCGCCAGATCTGTCCGTTCACCGCGACGCGCGAGTGAGCCGTCGGGCGTGAGTGATCAGGCCTCGGGCACCCACGGCCAGTATTTCGCGACGGCGCCGGCGTCGACGCGCAGGTCGATGCCGGTGACCATCTCCGCGTCGTCGGAGGCGAGGAAGACGGCGGCCCGGGCGTAGTGGCGCGGGCTCGGCAGCTTCTGCATCGGTACCATTTTCTGGAAGTCGAGCAGCCGCGAGCGCGGCTCGGGCCGCGGGCGCCCCCACGCGACGGCGCGCTCGATCCCTTCCTCCACGTCGGTGGCGGTCGGCGTCAGGCTGTTCACCCGGATGCGATGCCGGGCCAGATCCATGGCCGCGGCGCGGGTGAAGTTCAGGAGCCCGCTCTTGCTCGTGCAGTAGCCGATGTTGCCGGCCTGACCCTGGTGCCCGGCCGTCGAGACGATCACGATGATGCTGCCCCCGGTCGCCCGCTCGACCATGCCCCGGGCCACGTGCTTGGTGCAGAGAAAGGTCCCCGTCAGGTTCACGGCGAGCTGGCGGTTCCAGCGCGGCAGCGGCATCTCGAGCACGCTGAGGCCGCCGAGGATGCCGGCGTTGTTGACGAGGACGTCGATGCGCCCGTAGGCGTCGCGCACCCGCGCCACCATCGCCTCCACCTGCGCCTCGTCGGTCACGTCGCAGGTGAGGCCGAGGGCCTGGCCGCCGCGGCGTGCGATCGCCTCGGCGCACTGCGCGGCGTTCTCGGACGTCACGTCCACACAGACGACGGCGGCGCCCTCCTCGGCCAGCCCCTCCGCGATGCCGCCGCCGATGTTGGGGCTGGTGCCGGTGACGATCGCGACCTTTCCCGAGAGCTTCACGCGGGCGACGGCGCGGCCGCCTTCGCCCTCTGCTCCTCCTGCAGATATCGCACGGACACGCGGTTGAGCGGCACCGCATCCGGCGCCAGCCCGTCGGGGTTACGGTACTCGAACGGCGCGTCGGGGCCGCCATAGTGCTTGGTCACGACGAGCCGGCGCCACTGGATCACCTCGGCGTCCGTCCCCGACAGCTTCTCCGGCGCGTCGTAGCGCTGGTTGAGCATCACGCGCTCGTCCTGGCGCGAGAAGTTGTACTCGATGATCCAGCGGTGCAGCACGAAGTAGAGCGCGCGCTGCCAGAGCCGCGCCAGCGGACTGGTCGGACGCAGGTAGTGGTAGTACCACACGCGCGTCAGCTTCTCCTCGACCGGCACGCACATGCGCGTGTAGAGATCGTAGGCGAACTCGGCGCGG
>WNFI01051625.1_pt1 | contig 10302 bp, 10 predicted proteins | sample 5400471 | NCBI WGS metagenome assembly WNFI01 (sample SAMN13153348, study PRJNA577476) | soil metagenome | isolation source: 100 cm saprolite on Douglas fir-dominated hillslope | place: USA:California | collected 2013-09-17 | reverse complement strand
GGGCAGGAGTTCCTGGGCTGGGCCGGCCAGATGGAACGTGGCGTGACCCGCATGCGCAGGGCGCAGGACGAGCTGCGCGAGGTGGCCCTGGGCGGCACGGCCGTGGGCACCGGGGTGAACACCCACCCGGAGTTCGCGCGGCGGGTCTGCGAGCTGCTCTCCAGGGACCTCGGTGTGACCATCAGCGAGACCACCAACCATTTCCAGGCCCAGTCCAGCCTCGATAACGTGGTCGCCGCCAGCGGCGCTCTGAGAACTGTCGCGGTCAGCCTCTACAAGATCGCCAACGACATCCGCTGGCTCGGCTCGGGACCGCGGGCGGGGATCGGCGAGCTGGCGCTGCCGGCGGTCCAGCCGGGCAGCTCGATCATGCCCGGCAAGGTCAACCCGGTTATCGCGGAGTCGGTGACCATGGTCGTCGCCCAGGTTGTGGGCAACGACGCGACGGTCGCCTTCGCCGGCGCCGCGGGGTCCATCTTCGAGCTCAACCTGATGATGCCGGTCGCGGGACACAACCTGCTCAGCTCGATCCACCTGCTGGCGGCGGCTGCGCGCAACTTCGCCGACCAGTGTGTCACCGGCATCGAGGACACCGGGCACGGCCCCGAGATGCTGGAGCGAGGCCTTATGCTGGCGACCGCACTGGCGCCGGCGATCGGCTACGACACGGCGGCGGACCTGGCCAAGACCGCCTTCAAGGAAGGCAAGACGATCAGGGAGGTCGCCCGTGAGAAGACGGACCTGACCGAGGCGCAGCTCGACCAGCTGCTCGACCCCGCGGCGATGACGGAACCCGGCGCCAACGCTGGAGGCGGCGGCTAGAAGCGTTCCCTTGACACGAACGGTTGTTCGTGCATAATAGCGAACATGAGTTCGTATGCCGATGTTCACTCTGGCGTTCGCCGTTCGCGCTACTACGCGCCGCCGGTGCCTCGTCGAAAGGCAGCCCGCATCAAGATCGGCCGGATCCTGGTGGTCCTCGGCATACTCATGATCGTCTTCATGAAGGCGGCCTATGGGGGAGGGCGGACGGGGACGGAAACCATCACGGTGCAGCCCGGCGAAACCATTTGGAGCATCGCCGCCGGCCGCTACCCGGACGACGACACCCGTAGCAGGGTGGCGGAAATCGTGCAGATCAACCACCTCGGCAGCGCGCCGATTTTCTCCGGTGAGCGGCTGAACATCCCAGCTCAGTAAGCCCCGCACCTGGCCGGGCCCAAAGGGATCGGGTCGCTAGGCGTGAACCGGTCTTGCCGGGCCCAGGACCGTGAAATTGGTGCAAGAAACGCTTTCGGAGCGCGTCATGTAGGACAGAGCCTTGGTGTTTAGAAGTACCTCGGATTTGTCTGACGGGGGCCAGTAGTGTTACAACAGTGTTGCAACTGTCACAGGAAGGACTAGGAACAGGGCAAACGCTCGGTGGGATGGCGAGCTTGCGGGAGGATTGACGGGGTGAAACGGCGTACTTGTGGGCGTGCAGGCGCACGCCTGGGACGGGACAGGTAGATGTTCGGCGAACGAATCGCGATTGTTTTCATCACCGCGTCGTTGCTCCTTGGCGGGGGCCTCGGATACGCGGTCGTTGCCGACTACAACGCGACCAAGAACCTGAAGGGCGCCGCCACCGCCGGCACCACCGTAACCACCGACGTCGGCCCCTCGGCTGAGCCTTCAGCTGCCGCGGCAGCCACGGGGACCGGCGGGGGAGGAGCAGCCGCAGTAGCCGCCAAACCGGGGCAGGTCGCTCTCGCGACCAGCCAGGCGGCCTCCGGCGTCAGCCACGATCAGATCGTCGTTGGCGGTATCTTCGACATGACCGGCCCGGTGGACTCCTCGGTCGAGCGAGACACCGTTCGCGCGTACTTCAACAAGGTCAACGCCGCCGGCGGCGTCAACGGCAGAAAGCTCGTCCTGACCTACTGCGACTCCCAGTACGACAACGTCCAGACCCACCAGTGCTCAAACGAGATGGTCAGCGCGCACGTTCTCAGCGTGGTCGGGTGGACGGCCCCCAAGGGTGAGAACGACGAGGTCAAATTCCTTGCCCAGCAGGAGCAGATTCCGATCATCGGCGGTCTGGGCACTCCGGAAGAGTTCAACTACCCGCTCTCCTACCCGGTCTCAACTTCGTTCACGCGAGCCGGACCGGGGCTTGCCGACGAGCTGAGCATGAACGGGTTCAGGCATCCGTCGATCATCTACATCAACGACGTGCCCTGGATTCAGCCGGTGCTGCAGGCGATCCTCGACTCGCTGCATGCCCGGGGCATCCATGAGGCCAGCGTGGAGCCCGCCGCCTCGACGGACCAGGACTACACCGGTCACGTCAACAACCTGCAGCAGGGCAGCCCTGACTCCCTGATCGCGGCGCTCGACCCGTTCAGTTATGCGCGTCTGTTCTCCGCGATGAACCGCGTCGGCTGGCACCCGCCGGTAATCGGCGCCGGGCTCGACAAAGGCAACCAGCAGCACGCCTACAGCACCCAGCTCGAACACGCGCAGTCACTGGTGCCCTTCCTGTCGCCGTACGATCACCAGTCCAACCCCACGGTGGTGGACTACCTGAACGCCGTCCAGCGCTACTACCCGCAACAGGTGCCGGCGCTGGACATCTACACGCAGATCGCCTGGTCGGCGGCCCAGGTCTTTGTCGAGGCCGTCAAACGCGCCGGGGCCAACCTCACTCGGGCGTCGCTGGTCCAGGCGCTGAACTCGATCCAGAACTTCAACACCGGGTGGTCGAAGCCTCTGTCCTACAGCGCCAACACCCCTCACGACCCCAACCGTTGCTACACGTACGTGAAGCACGACCCGACCACATACGACCAAGGGGGGACCTGGCACACGTACACCGACTGGAAATGCTTCTAGCCGGCTTCCTTGGTCACTTTGCGGCGATAACCGTCGCCGGGATCGTCCTCGGCGGGATCTTTGCGCTCACCGCGGTGGGCATCGTGCTGGTCTATCGCGTCACCGGCGTTCTCAACCTGGCCCAGGGCGCGATGGGGATGTTCTCGACCTTCATGGCCTGGGCGGTTCTCCATTACTGGCATCCGTTTGCCAAGACCTCGAACCTGGCTTTCAGCACGCCGAGTTCGATCGCGGTGGCGGTTGTCGTGGCGCTGCTTTTCTCGCTGCTCTTGGGCCTGGCCCTGGAAAACCTGGTCTTTCGGTGGATCCGCGGGCGGCCGCCAGTGGTCAAGACGGTCGTGACGGTGGGCATCCTGCTGACCCTGCAATCGTCAGCGGCGCTGCTTTTCGGCAGCACCCAGTACCACGAGGCGATCCAGTTCTTCGACAGCTCTCGCTGCCCTGACACCAACCTGCTCTGCTTCACCATCGTCCTTGGGCCGGTTCGCTTCGGCTACGACCAGCTGCTGGTTGTTGGCGCGACCCTGGTGCTGGCCACCGGGCTGGCTCTGTTCCTCCGCTACGCCCGAGTTGGGGTGGCGATGCGGGCGGTATCCGACGACGCCGTCGCCGCGAGCCTGTATGGCATCCCCGTGAACATGATCGGTTCGGTGTCGTGGATGCTCGGGAGCTTGGTGGCCGCGGTCGCGGGAATCCTGCTGATCTCAATCGGGGTCACCTTCGACACCGTCAGCCTCACGGTTCTGATCGTGGATGGGCTGGCGGCTGCCCTGATCGGAGGCCTGGTCTCGCTGCCACTCGCGGTTGTGGGCGGTTTTGCGCTGGGCCTTTTGGAGACCTACCCGAAGCTCTGGATCTCGCAGTCAACCGGCTTGCCCAAGGTGATCGCGATCCTGGTGATCCTGGCGGTCCTGATGCTTCGAAGTGAGCGCTCGCTGTTGAGGGCCAAGACGTGATCGTGGGACGGCGGGGCCGCATCGTAGCCGGGTTGCTGTCGCTGCTGGTCGCGGCGCTGGTGCCCTTGCTGCTCCCGGTCGGGATGCAGAACCTCGCCATCGGGGGCGCCCTGGCGGTGTCGGTCCTGTACGCCTTCGGTGTGCTCTCGGTGGTCGTGCTCACGGGCTATGTCGGCCAGGTTTCCTTCTGCCAGGCAACCTTCATGGGGATCTCGGCGCTGGCCACCGCCGCACTTGTGAACCATGGCCTCAACTACTTCGCCAGCGCCGCCGTCGGGGTCGCGCTCTCGTTCGCGCTGGGCATCATCGTCGGGATTCCCGCACTCCGTCTGCGCGGCATCCTGCTCGCCGTGGTCACTGTAGGGGTGGCGCTCAGCTTCGACTATTTCTTCTTCCAGGACGCTTCCTTCGGCTGGTTCAACGGGGGCCTTTCGGGCTGGAAGGTGGAAGAGGCGACCTTCTTCGGATTGAGCCTCAACAACCTCGACTTCGATCACCTCATCAAGGTCTACTGGCTGCTCCTGGCGCTGTTCGCGGTGATCGCGGTCGCGATCGTCAACCTCCATGACTCCGGCAGCGGCCGCCGATTCCGCGCGATTCGCGACTCGGAGGTGGCGGCGGCCACCATGGGCGTCGACCTCACTCGCTACAAACTGCTGGCCTTCGGCATCTCGGCGGCGATCGCCGGCGTAGGAGGGGCGTTCTTCCCGCTGGTGGAAGGCGCCGTCACCCACGATCCCTTCTCCTTCTTCCACTCCTTGACCTTGGCGGCGGTGGCGGTCCTGGTTGGGATCAGGTTCATTCCAGCCGCGATCCTGGGTGGCGTGTTCCTGCAGCTGTTCCCCTACGCGATCGCCAAGTTGGAGCAAGGGTTGAACCACCAGGACATCGGCCTGACGTGGTTCAACGCCGTGCTCGGAGCCCTGCTCGTATTCCAGCTGATCGTCTATCCCGACGGCGTTTGGGGCTCGCAGGCAAAACAGATGTCGCACGCCCTGACGAGGTTGCCGGTGGCCAGGCGCCCGGCGAGAGCGGTCCGATGAGCCTGCTGTCGGTCAAAGACGTCAGCCTCTCCTTCGGTGGCGTGCGCGCTCTCGATTCGGTTTCGTTGGAGTTGAACCAGGGGGAGATCCTGGGCCTGATCGGGCCCAACGGCGCCGGCAAGACCACGCTATTCAACTGCATCTCAGGTGTGCTGCGGCCGGATCACGGCCTGATTCGATTCGAAGATCAGCCGATCCTGCGGCTCAAGCCCCACGAGCGTGCCCAGCGGGGGATTGCCCGGACGTTCCAGGACCTCCAGGTGTGGCCCTCCATGACCGTCCTCGAGAACTGCCAGCTTCCCTTCGACGCGCTCTCCGGGCGGAGCACCATCGCTGATGCTCTGCGGCTGCCGTGGGCCAACCAGGTCGAGCGGGAATCGATCGAGCGGGCCCGCGCCGTGCTTCACGCCCTCGACCTGCTCGAGCACAGCGAGCGCCTCGCCGGCGATCTGCCGGTTGGTCTCCAGCGGCGAGTCGAAATCGCCCGGGCCCTGGCGATGAAACCCAAGCTGATCCTGCTCGACGAGCCGGCTTCCGGCCTCGACGCGGACGAGACCAACGCGCTGGCCGCGGCGCTAAACCGGATCCGCGACAAGTTCAACGTGTCGATGCTGCTGGTCGATCACGACATGAGCCTGGTGATGCGCGCCTGCGACTACCTGTACGTACTGGACTTTGGGGAGTTGATCTCGACTGGCCGGCCCGAGCGTGTTCGCGAGGATCCCCGGGTCATCGAGGCCTACCTGGGAGCGGCTGCCGAAGCCACGACCGAGGCCGAGACGGTGAAAGCCAGGCCCAAGAGGAAGCTCGAGGTGCTGCCGCCGGTTTCGGCCCAGCCGCTGCTCGAGGTCAAGGACGTGTCAGCCGGCTACGGCGGCATCGAGGTCATCCGCGGCATCAGCTTGACGGTTGGGCGCGGCGAAATCGTGGCCTGTATCGGCGCCAACGGCGCGGGCAAGACCACCACGCTGCGGGCCATCTCCGGGATCATTCGGACCAACCGTGGCAAGGTGACGTTTGACGGCAAGGACATCACCAGGAAGGCCCCCGAGGCGATCGTCCGGCTTGGCATGGTTCATATCCCGCAGGGGAGGGGGTTGTTCCCTCAATTGACCGTTGCCGAGACCCTTCGACTAGCCTCGTACAGCGGTGCCGTCAGCGTCGACCTGACACCGGCCCTGGACGCCTTCCCGATGCTGAAGACCCGGCTCAACCAGGCGGTGGGCACGCTTTCGGGCGGGCAGCAGCAGATGGTCGCGCTGGCGCGAGCGCTGCTGGTTCAACCCAAGTTGCTGTTCCTCGACGAGATGTCCCAGGGACTGGCGCCGGCTGTCGTGCAGCAGCTGTTCGAGCGGATCGAGCTCTTCCGCAAGAGCGGCACCTCGGTCTTCCTGGTCGAACAATTCGTGGACTCGGCGCTGGCGATAGCGGACCGCGAGCGGACCGCGCCTACGTCTTCGAACAGGGGTCGGTGGCCGTGGAGGGCCCGGCATCCGTGATGCGCCGCGACCGTGACGTGATCGCGGGCGCTTACCTCGGAACTGCGGTCGCAATGGCTGATGGGAGCAGCAATGGCAACGGACACCACGCTCCGACAACATCGCTGGCCGACTTGTCAATCAAGCTGCCCGCCGAGTTGAAGCGAGCGGTGCAGGAGAGGGCCGCGAGCGAAGGCAAAGATCCCGGAGAGATGATTGCGGAGCTGCTAGCCGCAGGAGGGCGAGCGAAATGACCAGGGTTCGGTTGCGTACGTCGAAGACAGTCGCGTTCGGCATTTTCGTCGCCTTCACAGGCCTGCTGCTGCTGGCCGCCACTGTAATGGCCGAGGTTCCGGCCAGCGTTGATTCCTACGGAGGCAACGCCTTTGCCTCGGGCGTGCACGTCATCGTGGGCAGCAACAACGACCCCAACTTCTCAAACGGCGCGATCGGGAATCGGTATCCGCTGGCGCAGGCTGGGCAGGACATCTCGCCGGCATCGTCCGCGACCGCGAGCATTGACGACTACGGGCCACTGGTGTCGACGGTCCTGGGCAACGACTGCAACGCTCCGCCGCCGAGCCCTCTACCGGCGCCGTCGCCGCAGCCCAGTCCGAACTACTGCCTGGAACAGATCCGTCACGACGTCCCCTACGCCCGGGCCCAGTTCCCCAATCCTCCCGGCGTGGCCGATCAGACGGTCAATGGTCCCAGCGATCCCAGCCTCCCCCCGCTGCCAAGCACCGGCACGGCAAGCGCTCACGCCCGGGAGCTTCGGGCGTACGCTGATGGCGTCTACACGGGTTCGCCGGACGGAGCCACGTTCACGAACGCCACGGCCCACAGTGAGACCGGCGTCGCCAGCGATGGAACCATCACCGTCCTGACCCACTCGCACGTCGGATCGGCGTGCTTCGGGAGCTGCGGAGTGTCCAACTGGCTCCAGGTCACCAACACCGACGTCCAGACCATCGTCACCGCCGTCAACGGCAAGCCGGTGCCTCAAGCCGTCGTAGCGCCAGGGCAGGTGCAGTTCTGTGCCGCGCCGGGGAATTGCCAGTCGGTGCAACTCTCAAACAATGGCGTCACCGTCGGAGGAGTCGCTCCCCCGACGCCGCCTCCGCCGGTCCCCGGTATTCCCACGTCGGTGCCGGTCCCCGGTACGGGAGCCAGCGCCGAGACCCCATTCTTCAAGGTCCGCACCATCAACCCGATCAAGTCCGTCAACGGCTCCACCGGGTCCATCGATGCGCTGGGCCTCGACGTCGAGGTCATGCAGCCCGGCAACTCGGGCTCCGGTGTTCCCGACTCCCAGGTCGAGTTCATCCTCGGTGAAGGCCACGCCGACGGCTTCTCGCTGGCGTCGCTCGGGCTTGGAGGCGGCGGTGTCACCGACCTCACGGGCGGTGGCGACACCGGCGCGCTGCTGGGGAGCATCGTGGGCGACAACCCAGGCGGCAGTGCCGCGGGTGTGACCCTGCCGGCGATCAAGCACACCGTGATCCGCCCAGGCGGTTTGGCTCTGGCGGGGGCGCTGCGGCCTCCGTTCATACCCTGGTTCTATGCCTGGGAGGCCTCCGCCTTGGCGGCCGCCGCTTCGATGGTCTGGGCTCGACGCAGCCGTCTGCGAGAGATCGCCGAGGAGGCGCTGGGCCAATGAGCGTGATGGCGGCCCGAACCGGCAAGACCACCCTTCACTGCCCCAACGACGACTGGGATTTCGATCCCCGCTACACCGACGGGGTATGTCCGATATGCGGCTGGGGTCCGGGAAAGCGGCCCACCGCGGCCTGGCTGGCGCGGGTCGAGGCCCTGCCCTGGGACTACATCACGCTGGCGATATTTGCTGTGGTGCTGATCGTCGTTGGTGTGCTCGTGGGCATGGCCGCGAACGTCAACATCCTTCCCCAGGGCGCCTGAGGCTCCCAACAGCCGTCATCGCCGCCGGCAGTCCGCCGGCGGCTCACTCGAGTTTTGCGGCTATCGCCGAGCTGTTCGCCAGGCCGAGTACGCGGTCGCGACGCCGGCCAGGCTGATCGCCGCAAGCAGGGATTCCACCGGCACCCCCGTGGTGAAGGGGGCCATGCCGATCGTCCAGGGGGCCCGGTTGTGCGCCAGAACGGCGATGTTGCTGGCTGTGAGGAAGCCGACCAGGGAGGCACCACCCGCGGCCAGGATCGAAAGCCGCCGGAGCCGACCGGCCCCCGCGAGAGCCAGTGCCGCAGCCGCGATCAGCGTCAAACCGAGCCCGAGCTCGGTCAGCTCGACCAGCCGGGGCAAAATCGTCGGGACCCGGGACGCCAGGTTCGCCATGACAGCGCCGTAAGGTCCTGGGGCGTGAGAGACGAAGCCCACAAAGCCGTTCACGAAGGCGGCGTTCTGCAGCTTGGTCAAGCCTGAGAAGAGCCACTCCCAGGCCTGCACGGCGCTCAGAGTGGCGATGCCAACGTAAGGTCCAGCGGTCGCGAACCCGGTACGGGCGATTGGGTGGACCCTAGCCGGAGCCACGGTCCTGGTAGGGGAGACTGATGTAGCAGCCATCTGGTCTGCCTCCTGTGCGGCTGTCCCGTACGAATCATCCGTACGGCGACTTCACCATCTAGAACACCACCTTGATGTACGTCATTCCGATACGGCATGCCCACCCGACAGCGGATCCGCGCCACGCTGGGGGATAGAGGCTTCGGAGGCCATTCTCGCCTTACACGTAGCGTCGTAAATTGTATCTTTTGCGACGTTATCGGGGCTCTAGCGATCGAAGGACTGTTCGGCCCTGCATTCCCGGGCGTCACCGGTCTAAGGTGTGAGATGGGTGCGGGGCAACGGAAAACAAGCAAGGAGAACGCGGATGAACTCGAATTCGACCGTCGCAACGCTGCCGGCGTCTGATGTCGATCGTGCCAAGGCCTTCTACAGGGACAAGCTCGGCCTCGCGGTCACAAGCGAATTTCCGGGTGGCGCCAATTTCGGGGACGGCTCCAACCAACTCTCTGTTTATCAGGCCGGCGGCACCTCGCCGGGGACGTTCACGCAGGTGACCTTCATGGTCGACGATGTTCCGGCGCTGGTAGCCGATCTTCGGGCCAAGGGCGTCGAGTTCCAGGAATACGACATGCCTCAACTGAAGACCGAGGACGGTGTCGCGACCGGCCCCGATGGGTCGAAGCTGGCCTGGTTCAAGGATTCCGAGGGCAACATCGCGGGGATAATCCAGCCGGCGTAGAAGCTCGTTGGGCTGAATCGACCGGGTCCGACCTCTTGGGCCCGCTCCTCTAGGAGCTCGTCGCCCGTGCTGTCGCGGGCCTAACCTAGACGTATGCGGGCCGTGAGTCTGCGGACGGCTGAGGTGCTGACCTGGATCGCGATCTGCCTGACCACCTTCCTGGCGTTCCGGATCTTCGCGATCTACCTCACGCTGCTGAACCCCGCGACGTGCAACGACAGCTGTGATCTCGGCCGCGACGCCATCCGCGTGTTCCTGGCGGTCTTCGTCGTCGGCTGGTTCCCCTGGCTGCTGATGCTGTGCATCTCGTACGCGCGGCGTCACGCCGAGATCTGGTGGCTGCCGCACTGCGTGGTGATCGTCGGCGCCTACATCTTTGCCATGGCGTACGTGGCGGTCCAGTTCAGGGGCTTCAGCGACGCCAACGGCCGCACGCCGTTCCTGGCGCTCTCCGCCGCCGCCAGCCTCGGGTTGGCCGGCGTGGTGCTGATCGCCGGCGTTGTGCTGGATCGCCACGTCCCGCCGGATGCCACCGTCCACTTCTTCCAGGAGGACTCTGGAGAGTAGCCGAAACGTCGCAATATGCGGCGTCGTGGTTTACACTGCCCACGGTGGTCTCTTCCTCTACGCGTCTCCAAGACCAGGTGTCGGCGTTTCTCGAGCATTGCGAGATCGATCGCAACCTCTCGCCGCTGACGGTGCGCATGTACGCGCAGTACCTCGGCTCC
>WNFI01008131.1_pt1 | contig 10303 bp, 7 predicted proteins | sample 5400471 | NCBI WGS metagenome assembly WNFI01 (sample SAMN13153348, study PRJNA577476) | soil metagenome | isolation source: 100 cm saprolite on Douglas fir-dominated hillslope | place: USA:California | collected 2013-09-17 | reverse complement strand
AAAATTGACGATCGTGCCCTTGTGTCGTTCCAGCATGCCGGCGAGCGCGGCTTTGGAGGCCAGAAAGGTCCCCGTCACGTTGACTGCCATGATCCGGTCCCAGGCTGCCGCGTCGGCCTCATGAACTGAGCCGAAGCCGGCGATACCGGCGTTGTTGACGAGCCCCGTCAGCGAGCCAATGGTCTGTTCGGCGGCGGTGATGGCCGCGGTGATGTCGGCCGCCTTAGTGACGTCAGCACCAAAACCCTTCGCCACCGCGCCACCGGTGCTGAGCATTGCCGCGGATCGCTCCGCCAGACCTTGGTCGAGGTCGATCAGCGCAACCTTCGCTCCCTCGCGCAGCGCCGCGCTTGCTATAGCGAGCCCGATACCGGCCCCGCCGCCAGTGATGGCGATGACTTCATTTCTCAAGCGATTCGACATTCTGTTGCTTCCTCCGAAACTTGACTTGTTTACCAGCTGCGGCGCGCCGCTAGATCGCCAGATATCCGCCGTCCATCACCAGCGCCGAGCCGTTCATGTAGCGAGCGCCTTCACTTAGGAGAAACTCCGCGGCGGCTGCCACGTCGTCCGCCGTTCCGATCTCGTTCTGAGGGATGCGTGCCAACACTTGCGTGCGCAGATCAGGTTGATCGAGCCGCCACTTTGTCATCGGCGTCTCGATCATCCCCGGGCACAGGGCGTTGCAGCGTATCCCGGCATGGGCATAGTCCACAGCGATTGATCGCGTCAGCTGCATCACTGCGCCCTTAGACGTCGTGTAAGCAGCGCGCTTCGGGAACGCTACGAAACTGGCCACAGAGGCGATGTTGACGATCACGCCCGCCCGGCGTTCAAGCATGCAGGGCAGGACCGCGTGACAACCCAGAAAGACACCGCGCACGTTCACCGCCATCACCTTGTCGAATTCCGACACCGGCGTCATGTGGACCTCCGCGGCAGACTGGCTGCCTGTGATGCCTGCGTTGTTGACGAGCACATCGACCCGTCCGCGCTGCTTCAGGGCGTAATCGATCAGGCGCCCAACATCTGCTTCGTTCGAAACATCGCCGGCCATCGTCAGCATGGCGTCGCGATGATCGATCCAATGCTCAGCCTCGCACTTGGCCAGGGCCTGCGCCGAGACGTCGAAGGCGACAACGGAATCGCCTCGCGACAACAGCCTCGACGCAATAGCCAGCCCGTTACCGGAGGCCGCTCCGGTAACGACAACAATGCGCTGGCTCATAGCCCGACCAGATGTTTTTTACCCGCGCGCAGGCGCGACAGCTGGATGAAATGGGTCGGATTGAGGAACAATTCATCCATCTCCCCCAAATCATCGACCGTCAGACCCTTCTTGACGAGAACGTTCAGATACTGAAACGCATCCTTTGCCCCGTAGCCGACGTGATGAGCGCCCAAGACGCGACGAGTGTCGCCGTCGATGACTAATTTTTGAAAGCCCGACATGTGTGGCTTCGCCATCGTGTACAACATCACGCGGTCGCCCGCGGGCAAACCGATGTTGAGGCCGTTCGGATTATCCGGCGGCATCTTGATGATAATGACGTTCTTGAATTTTTTTCGGGCTTCTTCCTCACCGATGCCCAGCCAGCTCACTTCGTAGTGGGTGTGCAGGAAATCCGGAAAATTATTCGGCTCGTAATGGGCCTCGAGTCCCATTACGTTGCGCGCCGCGTAGACTCCGCTTTTGCGGGCCTTGAACATCTCCATCGGTGCTCCGATGAGATCGCCGACGGCATAGACGTTCGGTACCGACGTCTGCAGACGCGAATTAACGAGAATTTCGTTCTTGTTTCCGACCTTGACACCCAACGCTTCGACCGCCATTTCGGAGTTCGGAATTTCACCCAGCCCCATGAAAACGAAGTTCGTGGCGATCTTCTCGACTCCATTGGGCGTGTCGATCACAACGCCGCTGACCTTGCCCTTTCGGTCGGCTTCGATGCTTTGGAGTTGGGAGTCTTCCCATATCTCGATCCCCTGCTCCTTCATCCGGTCCAGGACGTAGCCACGGGTTTCGAGGTCTGGAATCAGCTTCAGGCATTCCGACCTGACGATCATGATCGTCCGTCGGCCGGTGGCATTGAAGAAACAGCCGTACTCGACAGCGGTCTTGCTGCCGCCGATCACGACGACCGTATCGGAGGGTTCATAGTCCAGCGTCTCAACGAGATTCACGTTCGTGTAGACGCCCTTGAGGTCGCTGCCTGGTACGTCGATCACTTGCGGACGGGTGCCCGTCGCGAGGATGAGGTTCTTGGCCTTGAAGCGCCTCCCGGCCACTTCGACGGTGTGCGCGTCGATGATTTTCCCCTTGGCATTGAGGACGTACTCAAGATCAAGCTGTTCCTGGCTTTGGTAGTTCATGATGGCGTGTGGGCCGGTGCGCCCTTTCCTGAACAGGTCGACGACGTCCTTGATGGATGTGAGCACGCCGTCCATGTTCGGAAACCAAAGCGTCCCGCCGAACGTGCGCTGGAGCATCAGCTCGGCCGCACAGTCGGAAAACAAATGATGGGGTACGCAGGCGTTGTGCGGGCAGGATCCGCCAAGAAAGGGCCACGCTTCGATGATCAGTTGGCGTCCGCCCATGGCGCGCAGGTATGCGGAACCAAAGCGGCCGCTTGCCCCGCCTCCAAGGTAGATGGCGTCGTACTCGCGCGTATCGCTTTCGTCGATGTTGAACAACGCGGGACCGTTCGGGACGTCGTAGATCTCCTCTATCTTGCGACTCCACTCTTCGATGTTCCAATGTTTCTCCCGAACATTCATCACTGCCGCGTCGCTCATATCATTCCCTTTCATGCGTTCCGTTGATCGAAATTCGATTTCGTAAGGACGTTCTTCGTGTTCATTCCGACCACCGCATTCTCACAGGCAGCACGGACAGGACCACGGATGGCCCAGTCCCCGACGCCCTGCTCCATCTTGATCTGGCGCGGCATCCCAGGGGTGCGGGGCCGGTTTCGCGCCAGGCGCTGGCGCGGCACGGCGGCCGCCGCATTTCGAGCACGCCCACTCGCGCGGTGGCTCGGCCTGGGCCATGACCATTCCTTTGAAGCGATGGTCGCAATCCGGGCATTGCAGAGAGTAGACAGGCATAGTTTTCCCTTCGCCCGGGAGAGGTGATCTCTCCCAGGCCGCATCGCAGTTGGACAGACAGCTTGGTCAGGCGACCTTTTTGGTCTTGGCGTGCTCGTCGCGGACGATCTTCGCGCCCTCGACCATGGCGTGCAGTTTGTCCTGGGCGATGTAGCGCTGCAGGAGAATCAGCCCGCAATCCGTCGTGACGCCAAGCCGGTCGATCGGAATGACGCGCGACAGCTTACGGATGCGGTCCGCAACCTGATCGGCTGTCTCCGTGATCGTGCTCTTGACGTCGATTACGCCGGCCCAGAAGTCCACATTGCTGGGTAAAGGGAATTCCTTGAAAGTATCGAGGCCGGAGAGATCGTCGTCCCGTCGCCCACAGCTCTCAAGGTTCAGCACGTTGATGTGCGCTTCGTAAGCCTTCGGCACCACCGAGCGTGTGGCGGACGGCGCCGAGGCGTTGGACTTTCGCTTGGTGAGGTCGAAGATCTCGCCTGCCTTGGCGGTGTCGTCGGGGTAGTACGCGGGCGTGCCGCCCCAATTGCCCCAGCAAACATGGACGACGATCTTGGCATTCTTCACGCCCTCGACCGCCACGTTGAAGGCCTCTATCCCCCAATCTTCAAAGAAATAGGGCCAGGTGAACTCGTCGAACTGGATGAAATCAATGCCCAGCGCGTCGATCTCAAGCACGTCTTGATTGATGGCCTTGGCGATCGCGAGCGCGCGGTCGCGGCTGTTGCTGTAGTGCAGATCGTTTGTACATTGTGCCAGGACCTGGACGCCCGTGTACTGGATTTTGGTCGGCTTGCGGGTAGCGCGGCGCAGGGCTTTGGCTTGCTCGACCATAAGCGCGCCGTGGCGTTTGACCGCCTGCTCAAGGGTGCCGGCATGGAGGCGGCTGTAGATCGGGAAGCCGAGGTGGCCTCCCTTCAGGTCGTAGCCGAGGCGACGTAGGTAATAATAAACTGCCGCGTCGGCGTAGTTGTCGCCGTGAACCCTTCCATCCGAGATGATGTCCAGTCCCGCGATCTCCTGATCCCGCGCAATCGCCCCGATGGCATCTTCGAGAGCCTCACGGTTCATTGAATCTGGCGGCTCCTGATTGCCGGTGAAATGGCGCCCCCACGACGCGTCCCACCAGCGTGGATTCGGATAATTCCCGACCATACTGGTCGGAATAAGAATCTCTTGGTCTCGGATTTTCATTTACGTCCTCCCTCATAGGGCTCGTTGGCCCTTGCTTGATCTTATCCATAACGTATCTATCTTATCCATAATGTATCAACATGATTTTTGATTGTGCAATCCTGACGCATCCTTACTTATCCAGACTGGGTCATCCTGGGTTGCGCGGCTCTGTGAATTTGCATAGGAACGGCACACTACATTGCGCTGCGGCGCAGGACTTCTTCGATAGACGGACGGGAATGATGAGCGACGCCAAACGATTGTTAACGCTGGAGGAAGCAGCGCAATATCTGGGCGTCAGCAAAACCTCACTGCGTCGCTGGACCAAGGATGGGCAGTTGTCCTGTCATCGTATTGGTATGCGTGGGGCGCGCCGCTTCGATCAGAAAATGCTCGAAGAGTTCCTGTTGCGGCGCACTATCGGTGGAACGCTTGCCGCGCCCGGCGTCTCAGCCACCGACGCCGTGCATCAGGCGGCTCAGGGCGGCTGCCACAAGCATGTCTGCCTCTATTTTCGTAATCCAAACGAGCAATGGGAAGCGTTTCGCACCTATTTCCTGGAGCACTACCGCGCCAATTTGCCGACTACCTATCTCCATCACGCATCGAGCCGCGATCGCCTCATTGAATGCGTCCATAACGAAGGCATCGATCCCCAGGACGCAATCAACCGCGGCCTGCTCCGCCTGGTCCCCGCACAGGAATCATATCTGCGGCAGGGCGTGTTTTCCGCCGACTTCATGATCTCCTTCATACGGCTGATCATGATGCGCCTGCGCGCGGACGGGTTTAGCAAACACTTGATCACAGGCGAGATGGACTGGTTCTTCTCCAATATTCTCGGGCGCGAGGAAATCCACTCGTATGAGCGGCGGCTGAATAAGGTTCTCGACGACAACCCGGACGTGACCATCGTCTGTCAATATGACATCACCCGCTTCAATGGCGAAGGGGTGCTGCAGGCATGCTGCTCGCATCCTCTCGTTCATCTTGATGAGCAAGTGCGTCGAGGTTTCTTTTTCTGATCTCCGATCCTTTTTTGTCTGGAGTTTTCTATACGGCTGCCGGCCCACACGGAATATTGGATATCCGTCCGGGGACCTTCGGCAATTTGCATCAGCAAGGCGTCGATTCTGACGTCACGGAGGCCGGCCAGCCACGTCGACGTAGGAACGCGGCCTGCAATGAGGCCGCGACATCCCAGGTTCGGAGGACCGAACCTGGGCGGGGTTTTTGCCGGCCGGCCTCGGAACCAGAGGCGTTATTCAGCAGCCTGCATGATCCCGCGCGATTTCGACACCGGGTCGGCTACCGTGCCGATCGCCTCCATCGACTTCTCGAACTTGACGAAATCGTCGTCCATGATCGCACGGGGATTGAAGTTCTCCTCTGCGATGATACCGTGCACCCGACGGCGCTGCATGCCCATATTGCCGCCGTCATAGATCGGCAGCACACAGGCCTCGCGCAGATATTTGCCGAACTTGTGTTCGGTGCTGAGGCTATTGACGCCGACGACTTGCATGCATTTGTAGACGCAGTCGACCATCGCTTCGGTGACGTTGATCTTGCACATCGCACCGATCAGTTCGGCGTGCTGTGAGTGCTTGTCGAGGTAGTCTGCCGCGCGCCAGGAGAAGTAGCGCGCGGATTCGATCTTCGCCGCCACGTCGCCCATGATATAGCCGGCATTCTGGAAACGGATAATCGGAGTGAGCGACCCGGCCGTGTTGGTCTTGAGGAATTTGAGGGCATCCTCGTAGGCCGATCGGGCCACGCCGACCGCAGCGATCGCGGCAACCGGACCCGACCAGGCGAAGTTGCGATTGATCACGAAGTCGCCGTTACCTTTGGCGCCGGGCAGCAGATTATCGACCGGCACCTTAGCGTCCTTGAATACAATGAATGCATTCGACGTGGTCCGATGGCCTTCCTTGTCCAGGAACGTCCACGTAATACCCGGCGTGCCGCGCTCGATGACGATGGCCGACAGTCCCTCCGTGCCGCCGACGCTGGTGTCGGTGCGGATGATCGCGGTCTGGGTATTGGTGCCGAGTCCGTCCCAGCCGGCCGAAGAGGACCATTTCTTCTTGCCATTGAGGATGAAGTGGTCGCCGTCACGGACCGCCGTCATGCCGATGCCGGCCTTCGGGAGGGGACTGTCGAAGTTCGCCGTGCCGCCGGTGCCACCCGGCGGCTCACCCGCTGTCCAAGCGCTGAGGTAGGTACCGGTGGGATCGGAAGTCGCGGCACCGATGAACCGCTTCTTCTGTTCCTCGGTGCCGTACCAGGACACGGGCATCAGACCGAGACCGTTGCACAGGACGGTACACGCGAACCCGGGATCGACGGCGCAGATTTCTTCGGCTGCGATGACGAAGTCGAGGCAAGACAATCCTCCGCCGCCGTATTCCTTCGGCAACATGGCCATAGCGATGCCGGCTTTGTACGCTTCGATGTAGGCGCCTTTCGTCTTCTGGTACGCCAGCATGGGATCCGGCTCCTTGTCGGCCGCCGGTATGACGGGGGCGAGAATGCCCTCCGAAAAGTCTCGCGCCATCTTCTGAATTTTCCGCTGCTCCGCGGACATTGTGAAATCGATCGCCATTCGAGTCCTCCGTTGAATGTTGGTTACAGATCGTTGCAAGCGAGAAGCCGGCCGACTTGCTTCAACGGTTGCATCATCCGCTCATGCCGCAAAACGACAAGAAAATACTTTAGGCAGTTTTAACTGTTTAAAGATGTCAAAACGCACTTAGGGCGTGCAATCTGTCGGAGTTTTGGGCATGATGTGGCCGAAATTGACGCAGCGTCGGTGGCTGTCTTCGGATACATCTGACGCCAGCGGTCCAGAGCGGAGGCGGTCGATATCACGCGTAGCGCGGTGAAGCAGCATCTGTCGGGCCTGGAACGGTCGGGGTATGTGCAGCACACCTCGTCGAAGAGCGGCGGCCGGCCACGCTTTCTGTACACCCTCACCGAGAGTGGAATCGATCTGTTCCCGAAGCGCTACTCGTGGTTCTCGCGCGTCATGTTCGAGAGCTTACGCAAGAAGATCGGCGTGTCGAAGTTCGGCACCTATATGTTCGAACTTGGGGTAGACATGTCGGCGACGGCGATCCCGCGGCTTGTGGGGAAGACGCGTGTCGAGCGCGTCGTAGAGATCGTGAAGATCATGAACGAGACGGGGTTCGCAGCGCGCGTGACCTCGCCGGGCAAAGGCGAAAAGCTTCCCCGCATCGAGTGCAAGAATTGCGTATTTCACGATCTCTCGAAGGACTACACCGAAGTTTGCCAGTTTGATCTCGGGTTCCTTTCCGGCTTGATGGGCGCGCCGATCGAACATCAGGAATGCATGCAGCGCGGAGGTCAGGCCTGCCGCTTCAGGTTCCTGCCGACGGCCTGAATTTCGGGTGGCGGCGCCTTCTTTCCGAAAGGCGTTGCGACCGAGCTTGCGATCGCGCGCGGGTCGAAGTCCGGCGCGGCCATCACCGCGCAGATCTTCCTCATCTGCATTCCGATGTTGCCGGCGTCATAGAGCGGGAACACCGATGCCTCCCTGAGATAACGCTCAAGCGGATGGGATTTGTCCAGCGCATTCACGCCGACGACCTTCATCGCCTGGAAGACTGCGGTGAACAACATCTCGCTGCAGAAGACCTTCGCCATGGGACCGATCGCATGGCCGTCCGCGTTGTGAAGATCGTGATAGTGGGCAGCTTTCCATGCGAACGCGCGTCCGGCTTCGACCTTCATAGCGACTTCCGCAAGCGTGTAGGCGACGACCTGGTGGTTGATGATCGGCTTGTCGCCGCCACCGGTATATTTCTTGGCCCACGATAAAGCATATTCGTATGCCGACCGGGTTACGCCGACGGACGCTATCGCGGCGACGGGCCCCGACCACGTGAATGCCTTGTTGATGACGAGATCTCCGTCCCCAACCGCGAACGCGTTCTCCTCGGGGACGCGGCACTCGGAAAACACCACGGAATTGTTCTGACAGATACGGTGACCGAGCTTCGCGATTGGCTGCTCGTAGGAGATGCCGGCGGTTCTGCGCGGGATGATGAGTGCGCTGAGGCCGCGCGACCCTTCAGCCTGCGGATCGGTTCGAACGATGCAAACATTGACGTCCGCGCCCTGGAGATCCCAGCCGCCGGCATTCACTGGCCAATATTTTCGCCCGTTGAGGACGTACAGGCCGTTCTTCCTGTCGTGGATGGCAGTTAAGCCGATGCCGGCCGGATAGGGCGCGGCTCCGTCAAAGTTCGCCGTTCCCCCAGGAGTCCCAGCCGGTTCGCTCACAGTCCATCCGGCCAGATACTCGCCTCGCGGATCGCTCGTTGCAGGTATCAGCCACTTCTGTTTCTGCGCTTCGGACCCGAACCAGACCAGCGGCATCAAAGCCAGACCGTTGACGAGAAGGATGGTGGCGAAGCCGGGATCGACGGCACAGAGCTCCTCGACCACGATCTGGAGGTCAACATTGGAAATCCCGCCGCCGCCGTACTTCTTGGGGATGAAGCCGGTGGCGAACCCCAGCTTGTAGCTTTCGACATACGCGCCTCTGACCGCCTGGAAGGCCCTTTGGGGATCGGGGTCTTCGTCCGCGGCGCGCACGAGCGGAGCGAGGATTTCGTTGGCGAATTCGCGGGCGATCCGTTGCAGGCGTCGCTGATATGAAGTCAGCGTAAAGTCAATCGGCATGATCGCCTCCGTGCACGTATCTTGCTAAAAACAGCTTTGCATACCTAAAGTACCTGCGGGTGTTCGTATTGTGTGCACGATGTTCCAATTCATAGGCACTATTGAAGGGTGCTGAGGATTGCGGCGTTATCAGCCAAGCGTCCATTCGCACGCTCGACACTTTGCTTTGCAGAGAACTATCGCTAGGACGATGAGTTCTTATTAGGCTTTTTGATCGACGATTGAATCTGGCCGATGTTGGAGAGAGGGTGTTTTCGAAGGTGCGCTTACGCTAACGGACCCAACGATCTCAAGATCTGGCCCAGACTATCTGGGGCGGACCACCTTGCGTTTCTCTCAAAATGCGCGAGGTGACTTAGTGCGGACCTTCCGTAACAAGATCCCTGAGCCGAAATCTACGCGGGATCGCGGACACCTGTTTGCGCGACCTTGATTATCTTCTTTGCGATCATTTCCCGTCTCGACGGGCCTAGTCCAGCAACAGTGCACCAAGAGAGCAAGTGAATGCGCTTAACTGACTTCAAACCGCATGTGTTTGATTGCGCTGCTCGCCGAAGTCTCAAGTCACGAGTTCACTGAACGCGCAATATCCGCTACCCGACTTTGCTTACGCGAATCAGTTTAGACAGGCTCGATTTTCGACCACTTTCAAAAATTGAACTTCTGTCGTCCGCGATCACGCTTCTAGTCGAAGGAGGGCGATTCAGATGACGAGTAGCTCGGGTCGGGTCCGTCACAAAGCTTGACTTGGTGGGCGCGGTCCGAGCTCGTCGTGTCGCGACCATGTTGTCTCCGCGGGATGCCCAGCTGGCGGAGACGTATGCCGCGGAATGCGAAAACCGAGCGCTACGCTTTGACGAGGTTCGACAAGGCGCCGCGGCCAGCCGCCGCGTATCGTCGATCCAACATTCAAGTCCGCTAGAAGAACCTCACCAAGACGAGCCGCGTAGCTCTGCCTTCGACGGTTGATGAGTTGTCATGAGAACTCGATACCTTTGTGTCCCTTCACACCGTGTGGAACGGATGCTTAACCAAAGTCATTTCGGTGACGAGATCGGTCATCTCCACCAGGAGAGCACGCGCGTTGCGCGCCGTAACAACGGCCCGCTTTTCGTCGCGGAAAACGTCAAGACGTCCTCGATCGGTAGATAGTCAACAGCGTAGCACGACGTCAGTTCATCCAGAAGCACCAGTCTGTCGACTGGCTTCGCGCTCGATCATGACTCCAACAGCTTCGACATCTTCAAACCGCCTCGGTTTAATGACTTTGACGCGCACCCACACGGCGCCGAAGTCGTTTATCAGC
>WNFI01700729.1_pt1 | contig 10304 bp, 9 predicted proteins | sample 5400471 | NCBI WGS metagenome assembly WNFI01 (sample SAMN13153348, study PRJNA577476) | soil metagenome | isolation source: 100 cm saprolite on Douglas fir-dominated hillslope | place: USA:California | collected 2013-09-17 | reverse complement strand
GTCGTCGACTTTACCGACCGCAGGGAGTCTTAAATGGCCTCTGACCTGCGCTGATACGTAGCTTACATGTTCGCGGCGGAAGATCAGCCCATTTTGGAGAATGCTCATTCAGGAGCTTGCGCCGCGGCCGGCCGCCGCGATCGGTGACCAGGCCGCGGCGGCGCGGGCGGTTCAGGCAACCGTCGGGCCGGCGGCCTGGGTCCGGCTGCGTTGCTTGCCGGGCGAGGGGCGGGTATCGCCGGTCGCGGGATCAGGCCGGGGTGTGGTACTGAGAAGGTTCTGGGCGCGTTCGGTGTCGACCTGCTGCTCAGCGCGTTCGGCGCGGGCACGCTGTGCTGCGATGATCTGCTCGGCGGCGTTCAGCTGCGCGTGGTAGCCGGCGGTGAGGGTGTCACGTTCACGGGCCGCGTCGGCGCGACCTATTGACCGCACTAATGCCGTGTTCTTCGCCGATCCGGTCCGTCTGGGATCGCGGGTGCGGCAGGCTTCGTCCTCGTTGATCACGAGGATGGAGGCAGGGTGGATCAGGATGAGGCAACCGGGTCGCGTGATGTGGGGGCGCTGGTGGTTGCCCGGGTCGGGTCGGTGTGCCCGGGGGATGATCCGGGGCTGCCGTGGGTGGTCATCGGCGGGGCCGGCGAGCGGCTGGGTGCCGTCGATGATTTCCTGAGGGATTTCCTGGCCTGCGGTAACAGCCCGGCCTCGTGCCGGTCTTACGCGTATGACCTGCTGCGGTGGCTCCGGTTCCTTGCTGCCGTTGATGTCTGGTGGGACCGGGCGCAGCGCGCGGAGGTCCGTGATTTCGTGTTGTGGCTGCGCACGGCCCCCAATCCGGCCCGGGACCGGCGGCGCCTGGATGCACCGCCGCCGGGGTCGGTGAACGCGCGCACCGGCAAGCCGTGCTTGCGGGCCGGGTATGCGCCGGCGACGATCAACCACGCGGTGGCGGTGCTGGCTGCCTTCTACGGCTATCACCTGGAAAGCGGGCTGGGCCCGGTGGTGTCGCCGGTGCCGCCGCAGTCCCGGGATGGCCGCCGCCTGGACGCCCACCGCAATCCGCTGGAGCCGTTCCGGCTGCATCGCCGCGGCGCCTACCGGCAGAAACAAGCCGATCGCCCGCCGCGGGCGGTGCCCGATGAGGTCATCGATGACATTCTCGCCGGGCTGGGCTGCCACCGGGACCGCGCGCTGCTGCACATGTTCCTGGCCAGCGGCGCCCGCGCCAGCGAGCTGCTCGGCATGACCGTCGGCGACGCCAGGCCCGGCGATGGCCGGATCTACGTGGCGACCAAAGGGCTGGGCGGGATCAAGCAGGCATGCCCGGCTTCCCCGGAGGCGTTCTCGTGGCTGGCGCTCTACCTTGGTGAGCTGGCCGGCCTGGGGCACCGGCCGGGGCCGGGTGAGCCGCTGTGGTGGACCCGTCGGCGGCCGCTGCGGCCGCTGACGTATACGGCCCTGCGGGCGCTGCTGAACCGGATCAACGAGAAGATCGGCGCTAACGTCACCGCCCATGACCTGCGGCACACGCTGTGCCTGCGGCTGGTAGATGATCCGGCGATCACGCTGGTCGACGCGCAGCAGGTGATGCGGCACGCCCGGATCACCACGACCGGCCTTTACCTGCGTCCCCGGCCGGATGAGGTGATCGCGAAGATGCACGAGCATTACACTCGGCCCAGGCCGGAGCCGAGGCCGCTGTCCGGCTGGGATTATGATCCCGGTGACCTGGCTGACCTGTTCGGGCAGCCCTGATGGCTGCCGGGCACGGGCCAGCGGCGGTGCCGGTCCCCGGCCGCGAGCACGCCTCCCGCGGGGAACTGCTGGGCCTGGCCATGGAACTGCCCGGGACGTCTTCCCGGCAGGCGCGCTGGCGGCGCGCGGAAGCGGTGACCTTCGTGCTGGACTGGCTGGAGGGCTTCCCCGGTGGCAGCTGGCAGGACCGCTGGCTGCTGAGCGGCGCCGATGAGCGGGGCCGCTCGTGGGTGCCGGCGGGGCTGACCCCGCGGTGGCACAGCCGGCTCAGCGCCGGCCTGAGCATGCTGATCGTGCTGCGCGCCGTCCGGCCCGGCTATGGATGGCTGTCGGGGACCCGGCTGCGGGGCATATATGAAAGGTACCGGCAGCACAACCAGGCCGGGACGTTCACCGCGCTGACCCGGCTTGCCGGGCAGCATGGCCTCGGCCAGCACGAGGCCGAGGCGCTCAGCGCGCTGACCCGCATCGTCATCGTCACCGGCAAAGACCTGCGGGCATTGAGCGTGGATGACCTGGCCGGGTATGCCGCGGCCCGCCACGCGTGCGACCGGGACGCGGCCAGCCTCCCGATGGCCTATGAGCTGCTGAAGAGCATCGGCGGCCTGCGCGGCGCGCCGCCGGCCTGGCAGCAGGCCAGGGCGCGCGGCCAGCTGACGATCGCCGAGATGGTCGACCGCTACCCGATCGCCTGCCGGCCGATCCGGGACGTCCTGGTGCACTACCTGACCGAGCGGGCCGCCGCGCTGGACTACGGCTCGCTGGGCAACCAGGCGCAGATGCTGGTCGGCTTGTTCTGGGCCGACCTGGAACGCCACCACCCCGGCATCGGCGACCTGCGGCTGCCTCCTGAGGTCGCGCACGGCTGGAAACAGCGGATCCGCCTGCTGCCCGGCGGGCAGCCGCGCCGCAACTTCCACGCTGTGCTCTTTGCCGTCCGCTCCTTCTATCTCGACTTGCTGCAATGGTCGCTGGAAGACCCTGCCCGGTGGGCGCAATGGGCGGCACCGTGCCCGGTCAGCGAGGCCGATATCCGCGGTTACGCCAAGGAGACCCGGCGGCGGCACGCCCGGATGGCCGAGCGCACCCGCGCCCTGGCACCGGCCCTGCCACAGCTCGTCACGGCAGCCGAGCAGCAACTCGACCAGGCGACCCGGCTGCTGCACGCCGCCCGGGCCACGCCGCCGGGCGGGGAATTCACCGTCGACGGCACCAGCTACCTGCGAGCCCGGTCCCCCCGGTACTGGCCGGACCCGCAGGCGCGGGTGCACGCCCGGCAGGCCGGCGAGCCCGCCAAGCGGCTCGACGTCCAGGCCGCCGAAGACGCGGCGTTCTGGACCTGGGCGGTGATCGAGGTGCTGCGACGCAGCGGGGTGCGGATCGAGGAACTGCTGGAGCTGACTCACCTCAGCTTGCGCCAGTACCAGGCACCCACCCGGGAGATGATCCCGCTGCTGCAGGTCAGCCCGTCCAAGACCGACACCGAGCGGGTCATCCCCGCCGACCCCGGCCTGGTCACGGTGCTGGCGCGCATCATCCGCCGGGTCAAGGACGACGACGGGCGGGTACCGCTGCTGTCCCGCTACGACACCTACGAGCGCACCTGGGGACCGCCGCTGCCGCACCTGTTCCAGAGCATCAGCCACCGCCAGCCGCAGGTTCTCACCCCCGGGCGGGTCCGCGGCATGCTCGGCACCCTCGCCGCCGCCGCGGGCATCGCCGACATCGACGGGACACCGCTGCGGTTCACCCCGCATGACTTCCGCCGCGTCTTCTCCACCGAGACCGTCAACAGCGGCCTGCCCATCCACATCGCCGCCCGGCTGCTCGGCCACCTTGACCTTAATACCACCCAGGGGTATGTCGCGGTCTACCCGGAAGAGGTGATCCGCCATTACCGGCAGTTCATCTCCGAGCGGCGCAGCCAGCGTCCCGGCGAGGAATACCGGGAACCCACCGACGCCGAGTGGGCCGAGTTCCGCGACCATTTCAGCCTCCGCAAGGTCGCGCTCGGCACCTGCCACCGCCCCTACGGAACGCCCTGCCAGCATGAGTCAGCGTGTGTCAGATGCCCGATGCTCCGGCTGGACCTGGCCCAGGTCCCCCGGCTGCTGCAGATCGAGGCGAACACCCGCGAACGACTGGAGGAGGCCCGCGGCATGCAATGGCTCGGCGAGGTCGCCGGCCTGGAGGAGAGCCTGCGCCACATCGCCGGCAAGAAACAGCAAGCCGAACGCCTCGCCCGGCAGGCCGGGCCGGACTCCTGCGCACTGTCATGACGCCGCCATCATCGCGAGGAACCATGACCGGATCAGCCCTGGCCGCCGCACTGCGCTCATGTGCCGCCGGCCTGTATCCCGCCGCCGCGAACAGCAAGCTCGCCCAAGTCGACGGGGTCACCGCCCGCCGCAATGCCGCAGTGAGCCCGGGCATGCCCGCCTACCGGGACATCGCCGGGCGCGTCACGACCGGGCCAGCGGGGCCATGACCAGCCCGCGGCGGCGCAAGAACGCCATCGTCCTGCCCATCCCCCAGGCAGCCGAGCTCACGGCCCTGCTCGCCACGCTTGACGAGTTCATCCGCAGCGGCCCGCGCATCACCGCTGAGCTTGCCGCCTTCCTTGCCAGCCACGGTGCCCGGTTCCCCGAGTCCGGCGCCGGCAACCTGATCGACGAGCTGTCCTTCACGGCACTGGGGTTCCGTCAGCTACTCGCCGCCGGCGAAGACGCCCGCCACCAGGAGAGCCCATGTCATCACCCGACGCGCTAGCCACCGGGCTGCGCGCCCACGCTCAGGGCCTGTGCTGTCTCGAAGCCGCCGCCGAGCTCCTCATAGCCCAGTCCTGGCTGCACCGCGCCGACTTCACCAGCCGGTTCATCACCGTCCACCGCAGCGCCGGCGGTGGACAGCCAGCGGCCGTCATCGACTGGCCCGCCGTGATCACGGCCCTGGGCACCAGCCTGCCCTGTTCCGGAGGCGAACAGCGAATGCTGAAGATCACGGCAAGCCTGGCGGACGGCATACCCGTCGATCTCCGGGAGACCATCACCGGCCTCGACGACCGCAACATCCAGCTCCTGACTGCAGCCATCCGCCACGCATCCGGAAAACGATCACGAACACGGGATATTCATGATCGTTTTTAGTTCAGATAAGGATCCGAGCGCCGACAGCTGCGGCTGGCCGCCAGCCTCGCCGACGGCATACCCGTCGACCTGCAAGACGCCTTCACCGGGCTGGACCCGGTGAACATCAACCGCGTCACTGCCGCCATCCGCCATGCCGCCGGGCACCGCGCGACCCGGGTCAAAACGGTCACCGGTACGACCGCCCAGTAGTGCGGAGAAGGGTGCGTTCGATTTCAGCGCGGGCGTCGGTTTCCGCTTGCCGTGCGCGGGCGACTTCGGTGTCGGCGCGTTGCTGGACGTCCTTGGCGTCTTGGATCGCTGCGGCGGCCTCACGGCGGTGCTGTTCGGCGGCGCGCTGGGCGGCGGTGACGGCCGCGGCGGCGTCGGCGGTGGTTTTTGCCTGGTCTGCGGCGTGCTGGTCATGTGCGGCGGTCAGGTCCGCGCGGGCGGCGGCTGTCTGGGCGGCGTGCTGGGCGGCGTCTTGCTGGGCGGTGTGCAGGTCTTTGCGGGCGGCCTCGAGCGCTTCGAAAGCGGCCTGGGCCTCGTGGGTTTGCCCGGCGGCCTGGGCGTGGGCGACTTGCGCGGTGGCTTCAGCGCGGCGCCGGGCGGCTTCGGCGTCGGCGAGCTGGACGCGGACATGCGCGGGGTCGGTCTGCTGGGCCTGGACGGCGGCCTGGCGGGTCAGGGCGGTGGCCTTGGATAGCAGCCGCTCCAGCTCGGCGAGGGCATCGGTGTCCTGCCCCGCGAGCGCTTGCGGGTGGCTGGACCGGCTGGCGTTGGCGTATTTGCGGGCGCATTCGTCGCCGCAGAAAACCCGTGGCCGGCCACGGTCATGGCTGGGCAGGTCGTTGCCGCAGCCGGGCCGTTTGCAGCGTCGTAGCTGGTCAGTGAGCTGATTGGTGGTCACAGGAAAAGAGCCTTTCTGTTCGTTTCATGGGATGGGAAAAGAAATGAAGTGAAGAGAACAGAAGATAAGAGGTCCGTCGGGCTCGCAAAGCCGATGTTCGGGCTGGCGTTGTCGTGGAGGTGCCCAGCGCGCGGCGTGCCCTACATATCGGCGACCTTGGCTTCGAGGTCGGCGAGCCGCCGGTCCTGGAAGCGCAGGTTAGAGCGTGCCGCAGTCAGCCGCTCGTCGAGAGTCCGGTTGTCGGTGGTGAGCTGGCGGACGCGCTGTTTGAGGGTGGTGTTCTCGGTGGTGATGCGCTGGATCGCCTGTTCGGTCCACTCAGCTTGCAGGTCGCGGACCTGGCCCATGAGCTCGCCGATCAGTGCGCGTTGCTGCAGGATCTCCGCGTTCATGGCCTTGAGCGCGTCCTCGGCGTTGAGGGCGCGTTCTCGCCAGGAGGCCTGCTGCCCGGCGTCCCGGGCGGCCCGGGCCTGGGCCCGTATGGTGCCGGCTTCCGCCGCGGCGCCGGCCACCGCAGCCCGGGCCTGCAGGTTGTCGTAGAGAAAGGTGCGCGAGACTCCCGCCATCCGTGCGACGCCGGCCACAGTGACCAGTGTCTTCTCGCGTCGCATCCGGGTGAGGGCATCGTGAACGCGCTGGAGCGCTGCCCGGGCACTGGTGCGGCGAGCCGCCAGAGCAGCTGCGGTCCGCGGCTCGCCCTTGCCCCCGGTGCCGGCGCTCACGCGCTCAACTGCGGGGGATCGCCGTGCCCGGCCGCGTCCGTGCTGTCGTACTGGCCATCGTGGCTGTCTGCCCTGGCGAGGTCGGCGGCCAGGAACGCGGTGTTCCAGACGCGCTGGAAGTAGTCCTGGGGTTTGCGCAGGTCCAGGGCGAGGGCGTCGTCGAGGAGCCCGAGACCGGCCAGCGCTTTCTCCAGTCCGTCGATGGCGCGGGCGGTGGGTTCGAAGTAGTCGTGCAGGTAGCAGGCGGTGGCGTCGTCGGGGGCTCCCTCGGCCAGCAGCCGCCACTGTTCGCGTTTGCGCCGCCAGTACAGCAGGTCAGCGCCCGAGAGCACGAACCGGTCACAGGAGTGGCAGTTCAGATTCCAGGGGCAGGCGCCGCCGTCGACGACGGGCTGGAAGGTGCAGAAGCCGCCCTCGGCCGGGGTGCTGCGCCGCGACAGATCCACCGCCAGGGCCTGGGCCTCGGCTTGGCTGAGCGGGGCCGCGGTCCCGGCGAGGAACTCACCGGGGCTGGCGGTTCCCGGCCCCGAGACCCAGACGTGCTGCAGCACGTTCTCCAGATCCGAATGGGAAAGGTGGACGTAGTGTTCCGCCATCCGGTCGCTGACCTGGCCGAGATACCTGCGGATGTGGGTCAGGGTCGCGCCATGACGGAGCAGGTTCGTCGCCAGGGTGTGCCTGGCCTGGTGCGGGACGAAATGGCCGAGGTCCATGGCGTCCACCCAGGGCCGGAACCGGCTGTAGAACCACTGGTGAGTGAGCGACACCGTTCCGTCGTGGCTGCGGTAGATCGTGGGGAACAACGCGAGCTGGGAGCGTTGCGCACCAGCCGGCCGGTAGCCGTAGCGGGCGGTGAACCGCCACCGCACCTTGATGACCTCGCCGATCCGGCGGCCGGTGGTGACAGTGGTCTCCCAGATGTCACGGGCCCCGTTGTCGTTGAGGTCATAGGTGGCGGCAAGCTCTGCGAGGTTGGCTTCGGCTGCCAGCGCCTGGGCGACCTGGTCGGGGAAGGGCCGGCGTGCGGTCCTGCCCGTGGTGGCGCCGGCGGTGGGCAGCGCGGTGATGAACTCCCTGCCCAGGCCCATCTTGTCGGCGACGCCGGTGTCCAGCGCGTCACGCAGCAGCTTGCGGATCGCGTTGAACACCACCGATCGGGTGGTCGTGGTCACGATGCCCGCCGCCCCGCCCGGCCGTTTGACCGCCAGCGATTCCTGGCCCTCGCGTTCACGGTGTCGCTGATCGGCGACGAATCGCTGGGCGTGCTCACCTCGCAGGACGGCGGGGTCATGACCTCCGCCCGGCGCCTCGAGCTCCAGGAAGACCCCCAGCTCCAGGGCGGCCCGGCGATAGCCGTCGAACGGGCCGCCCGATCTCGGGCAGCGTGGTGATCGCAGCAGATCAGCCAGATAGTCCCAGGTCAGGTCCCGCAGCCAGCGCTGCGGGATACTCGTCAGGTCGAAATGGCTCATGCGATGCGGGAACAGCACCCCGAAGTGCTCGGTCTCCAGGAACCCGGCGTCCCTGGCCTCGGCCGCAGTGAAATAGACCAGTCTCAGCTCGTGCAGGATCTCCTTGGCGATCGCGCCAGTGAACGCCGGGGAGCCGCCGGCCCCGAACTCGAAATCGACGAGCGAGTTCACCTCAAGGGCCCGGCAGGTAGTCACCAGGGCGCGGATCCAGCCAAGATCCCATCGAGACGGCCGAGCCCGCTGGGTGTGCACGAACAAGCCCCACCGGATCTCCGCTCTCACCAGCGGACGCAGCCCGCGCAGGTTGATCTGCCCTGGCCACGGCTGCGCGGAAACCGTCGCGCACCAGCGCCGGAACGCCGCCTGGTCGGCGTACTGGAGCGGAACGGGCTTCCCGCACCGCTCATACCGCTGCCACCAGCTCCCCGGCATAGCCGCCCTGCCGGGCGCGCCGTCACGGCGGTAGCGGCTGCCGTGCCAAGCGCACAACCCCAGCGGAGAATCAGCCAGACTCGGGCAGATGACCACACCGCAGGGCCCGTAGCCGGGGCAGGGCTGCTCCTCGCTCACCCAGAGCGCGAAGTCCGCACCCTCACCCACCTCGTTCCTGCGGAAGGTCCACCTGCTCAGATGCCGTTGGCATAGCCGCAGGTCGCTGTGCGCCGCGGGCCGTCCAGGACAGATCCGGCAGATGACCTCCCGCGACCCGACCCGCTCGTCCAAGCCGTGTGCAGCGGTCACGAACGCGGCCATGCCGACGCCGCGCACCCTCTCACCGGCCCACTGTCCCTGATGAATCGAGCACAAGTCCGACCCGCCCGTGCGCGGCCGCTCGCAATCGGCGACCACGCAGGCCCACCGGTAGATCGGGTGACCACCCGGAATCGTGATGATGTCGGGCCGGTAGACCGGATCGAAGGACGGCCCCGCGATCAACGTGGTCAGAATCTCCAGCCGATCCCGGCCGACCTGGCCCGGGCGATCGGCCAGCAGCGGCCGCAGGTACTCCTGCCGCCTCAACGCACCTCACCCCAGACCGTGCGCAGCGCCGCGTCGAACGCGCTGTCGTGCACGTCGACGTGCGCGTAGATCTCATCGACCATCGCGGTGGAGGCCCACCCGCCCGCATCGCGGGCGATCAGCAGGTCACCGCCCGAAGCCTCAAGAACAGCACTCGTGAACGTGTGCCGGAACTCGTGCGGTTTTACCTTTCCCAGGCCGGCTCGTTCCCCGGCGCGGCCGAGCATCCGCCGGGCCCCGGCCGTCGCCCATGGCTGTCCCTGGTTCTTGCCGTGCAGCTGGACCAGCAGCATCCCGTGCCATGCCCGGTCGCGGGGATATTCGCTGGTCAAGTAGTCGAAGTAGGTGTGTACCATCGCCGGGCTGACCCGCTTGATCAGCCCGCCGGTCACCGTTCCGTCTTCGACCCGCCACGGATGCCTGGTCTTGGCCTCGGCGCCGTTGGGGTTGCCGGGCCGGTGACAGACATGGACGTGCGGGGTGCGGCACTGCCCGCAGGCCGCCTGCTCCCGCAGATGCAGGTCCGCCAGGTGCAGCCCGCAGAGTTCGCCGATCCGCAGGCCTCCATCCGCCAGCCAGGTCACCGTGACGGCGTCGCGGGCGCTGTTCACCGCGGCCAGCAGCCGCTCTCGTGCCCCGTCCGGGAGCATCCTGGGATGCCGGCGGTGCGGGCCCCGGGGTGCCAGCGGGTTCGCCGGCATCTCGGTCTTCACATGGCCCAGGAACGAGCGAGACCGATCGGCCCGGGTCGGCAACCTGCTCCGGCCGAGTTTCCCGCCCAGGTCACTGTTCACCCCGAGCGCAGACTGGTGCAGATAGAAGCCCTTCAAGCAGGCCGCTGCCGTGGAGAGCGCGGCCCGGCCGTACGGACGTTTGCCGGCCCGCCACGGCTCGCCCAGCGGCATCGCGACCTCAGCTCCGACGATCCCCATGTACCGCTCAAGATCCCGCAGCGTCACCGCCCCGAACTCCAGGCACTCCCGCTCCAGCCACCTCAGATGGTCGACGAGCAGATACGCATAGGTCCGCTGAGTACCCGACCCCTCGTGCCGGCGCAGGAACCGGTCCGCTTCCGGATGCTCCGTCCCCTCCGGCCAGACGATCGTCCACGACCGGAGCCCACCCCTGCGTGTCAGCTGCTGAACCCTGAGCTGACCGATCACCACTTGCCGAGCCACATGCCCTCCGTACCGATGCTTGCGAACATGACGGACGTTCCGACACAAGTCGGTAAACGATCACGGAACGTCCCGGAACGCAAGCCGGACGGACATCAAGAACAGCTGTAGCTGCGGTCGGTAAA
>WNFI01395669.1_pt1 | contig 10304 bp, 11 predicted proteins | sample 5400471 | NCBI WGS metagenome assembly WNFI01 (sample SAMN13153348, study PRJNA577476) | soil metagenome | isolation source: 100 cm saprolite on Douglas fir-dominated hillslope | place: USA:California | collected 2013-09-17 | reverse complement strand
TCCTCAACCGTACCGGGCGCGCCGCAAGTATACAAGCCGAGCGCGGCATAGGCCAAGACGAAAAGGCCGAGCGATTCCCACAATCCAAGGGAGTTTTGCAAGCCGCCAGCGGGATGAATCGAGCGCCACACTGCGATAGCAAGAGCGCGGGCGAGAAGGATCGCGAGGACAGCCGCAGCGCTTCCACCACGTCCTCGACGAAAACGCAGTCGCGCACCTGGCTGCCGAGCGCCAGCCGGATCGGCTCTTCGCGTAAGGCCCGGGAGAAGACATACGGCACCAGTTTCTCCGGTCTCTCACCGGGGCCGTACGCGCTGAACGGCCGGAAGGTAATCAGAGGCAGCCCCTCCAGGCGGTGCAGTGTGTCCAGCAGCATCCAGCCAGCCGCTTTCGACGCTCCATATAGATTCGGTGCGCCGAGCGGCGTCGATTCGTCCATCGGCTGCGCCTGCGGCCGGTACTCGAGCGCCGAGCCGACGTAAACGAATCGCTCGATGTTGCACGCCAGCGCGACACGCCCGAGCGCGGCGGTGGCCAGCGTGTTGACTTCCACCAGATCCTGGAAGCTCTCGGTCTCCGCTGAAACCCCGGACGCCGCCAGGTGCACCACAGCGGAGAAGTTGAATTCGCGGAAAAGCCGCTGCAGCGCTGCCGTATCCCGCAGATCGACCCGGACGTGGTAGCGGTCCTCAACGCAACTCGCAGTGTGGAAAACACTGACCGTATCAATGCCCAGTCGTGCCAGGCTACGCACCAGATGCCCGCCGATGAAGCCCGAACCTCCCGTCACTAAAATCGGATTCATGCCGCCCTCCCAAAGAACTCCTGGTACCAGGTCACGCCGCGCGCGAGTCCCTGGTCGAGCGAATAAGACGGCTGCCAGCTCGGTATGGGGCCCGGTATCGACCGGGTGCACTCGCCAGCCCGGCGACGGCGATGAACGGTGGTGTCGCCGCGGCACAGATCGACGGTCAGATCGTTATTGAGCGCGTAGAAATCCAAGAAGTAATCTTTGACGCATTCGCCCTCGTAACACAGGGCCACCACGAACTCGCAAAAGCCGCGCGCGGCATAGATGTTCTTGAGGCGCCACAGCATGAGTTTGCCGCCGATCTCCACCATGGGCTTGGGTCGCACCTGCGTCTCTTCGAGACGCGTGCCCAGCCCAGCGGCCAGAATCGTCTTCATGAGCGAGCTGTCATCCGCCCTTCTCCGCGCGCCGGGCGCGCGCCCTGTAATACTTGGTGTAATTCGAGTAGTAAGAATAGCTTTCGCTGGTGTCCTGCCGGACTTCATTGAGCACGATGCCGAGCGTATTGGCGCGCAAGCGTGTGAGCGCTGCCAAAACACCGGCCACGGCCTTGCGCGTAGTCTGTCCCGCGCGTGTCACTACCACGACGCCGTCCACTGCCGCGGCCATCTCGAGCGGGTCGGCGAAACCCAAGAGCGGCGCAGCGTCGAGCACCACCAGGTCGTACTCGGTGGCGGCTTCGTCCAGCAGTTGCGCCAGACACTGACCCAGTAGCCCCGCCGCGCGATGCGAGGGAGGCCCGGCGGGCAGAATATCGAGCTGCATCGTTCCCGCCGGCCTGAGCACGGCATCGCGCCACGGCATGCCGGAGAGCAGCACGGTCGAGAGACCCATGGCTCCCGACACCTGAAAGCGCTTGTGCAGGCTCGGCCGCCGCAAGTCGCCGTCAATCAGCAGCGTCCTCTGGTGCTGCGCCGCGTGCGTGATGGCTAAGTGCGCCGCCACCGTCGACTTCCCTTCCCCCGGCGACCCGCTGGTGATCAGCAATGACTGAATCCGGCGATCAAAATCGACCAGGAATATCGAGTTGCGGAGCGCGCGCACGGCTTCACGATAGGGCGAGGCCAATGTGTCGTCGTCCACGCGCGCCAGCGCCAGCTTGTTGCCATTGCCGTTTTCACTCAGCGGGATAAGACTGAGCCCTGTGCGCCAGTTCTTCACCAGCGGAAGCGAGCCGATTACCGGGACATTCAACAGGCGCGCGGCCAGCTCCGGATCGCGCACCGTTTTGTCCAGAGAATCGCTTACCAGCGCCGCCCCCGCCGCCACCAGCGTCGAGAGCAGCAGCGCCAGCAGAAGGTTCAGTCCCAGCCGCGGAAAAACCGGCTCGAGTCCCGGCCGCGCGGCGTCGGCAATACGAATGGCGCTGTTCTGGAAACTGGCGTTGATCCCGGCTTCCTTGATCTTTCGCATCAGCTCGTCATAGACCTTCTTGTCGCCTTCGGCTTCGCGCTTGAGCGCCTGGTATTCAAACGAGTGGAGATTCAGCTGGTCGAACTGGACCTTGGTTTCGGTAACCGCTTTGGCTAGCATGTGCTCGCGGTTGCCGGCTTCCTGGTACTCCGATTCCACGCGCTCGGCGGTGTTGGCGCGCGTGACTTCGATTTGCCGCTCCACTTCCGCCACCTGACCCGCGGCCTTCTTGTATTCCGGGTGGTTCGCGCCGTAGTGCCCTTGAGCTTCGGCGAATTTTTCCCGCAATTCGTTCTGCCGCTCGAGCAGCTTCTTCAGCGCTTCGCCTTGCGTTGAAACCTGCGCCGCCGCGAAACTGCCTCCACGGACGGCATTGAACGCAGCCTCCTTGCGCACGCGGTCGGCCTGCGCGTTGGTGTACTCGGTATTCAACTGCAGCAGGCGCGCCGACAGAATGCTGGTTTTTTCCTCCGGGTTGATCAGATTCAATTCACGCTCGAACGCAATTAAGCGCTGGGTGGAGGATTCCATCTTGGACTTCAGCTCCTCCATTTCCTTTTCCATGTAAGACGCCAGGTTGGCCGATGAGCGCACGCGGATGTCGTAGATGTGCTGTAAGTACGAATTAGCGACGGCGTTGGCTACATCCGCTGCCAGGTATGAATCGGGCGAGCGATAGCTGATCAACAGCAGGTATGTGTTGGGCGGGCGCAGGATTTTCAGTCGGCGCAGCAGAATGGGCGCGCCTTCGATCTGCAGATTACTCAACCGCGGCCAATCCTGAAACTGCCGCTCGCGCTCCAGCAGGTTGTACTTTTTGGCCACCGGGCGCAGCACAGCGTCAGCCTGGATCAGCTTGATCTGCGTCGCCAGGAACTGGTCGGCATCGTTGGCGCTGGCGCGCGTGGCTTCTTCGCCGATCACCCCTACCGGCGCTTGCCGGTCGATGTCCACTACTGCGGTCGACTCGTAAATCGGCGTGACGCGGGAGGAAACGATGAGCGTGGCCAGCTCGCATGCCGCGATAAAGGCCAGAATCTTCCAGCGGTGCCGGCGCAGTACCCAGAGACGATGAGAGAATGCCGGGCCGGCGTCTTCACTTTGGGGCTCCGGCGCCCAGTTGGCGTGTGGGGCTGGCGCCAGCGGGACAAAGGGTTCAACTGGCGCGGGCAAGTTCCGATGCATGTGCCGTCACCGCCAGATCAGGAGCCCGGAGGCTGTCGCCGCGCCGAATCCGGCGATCCGTTCGAGCGCCGAGGCGCTGAGCCGCCGTCCCTTGGAATCCGGCACGTAAAGGATGTCATCGCCCTCCAGGGTCACATCCGGCGCCTTGCGCGCGATGATGCGGCTGAGCGCAATCGGGATCTCTTCTTTGTTGTCGGCCCCCGGCTTCCGGCGATAGACATACGCCTCGTGCGACGCGAATGGGATCAGGCCGCCGGCCAGCGCCAGCACCTTCAGCACGCTAGTATCGGAAGCGTCCTTCAGGCTGAAAGCGCCGGGATTTTTCACGCTGCCCGCGACATACACCTCGTGCGCCACCGGAACGCGGATTTCCTCGCCGCCCGCCAGGCGCGGATTAAGAGCCGGATTATCCGCCGCGAATAAAGCTTTCGCAGGAATGCGCTGCGTGGATAGTGTGCCACCGGCGGCCGGACGCGTCAGCAGAATTTCCGAACCGGCTTCCGGCGCCAGACCTTCGGCCCGTGTAATGGCATCGAGCAGCGTGACGTTGCCGAATGCCTGAAAAGTTAGCGGCCACTTCACCGCGCCCGCTACGCTGATTGGCCGGCTGCGGTATTCGGCGACCGTAACCGTGACCACCGGATCGACCAGGATCTTTTCCGCGCGCAAGGCTTCGGCGATAGCGCTCTCGATCTCGCGCGGGACCAGTCCCGCCGCCGCGATCGGCCGCGTCAGCAGGGGCAACCGGATTTGACCCTCGCCGCTCACGCGCACGCCGCGCGTCAGCTCCGGCGAGCCGTATACGGAAATCGCCACAAGATCGTCAACGCCAATCTTCTGCGCGGGCAGGTTGACCGGTGCAGCTTCACCGCTCTGAGCTTGGCCGGCGCCTGACCAACACACCAATAGCACCAGCGCCGCACTGCAATTTTTCATGGCTCCTTATAGGACTAGTGGCGTCCCGCGTGTGGACTCTCACCCAAATGCGCCGTGCGATCGGACCATCTCGCTCGCACTGGGATGATCGGCGCAGTCGCGCGCAAACTGTAGCGCAGGGCTGCCGCGCTGTTTGCCGAAGACCTGCGGCTTCTTGCCCAGCGCGGAGAAAACCGGGCCGCCTACCAAGCCCAGGCTCGCGTTTCACCGGAATCCCGTCAATCCGCTTTGGCCCGCGCCGCCAGAGCGCCCAGCATGGCGAAGAGCAGCGCCGCCAGCGCCGGCTCCCGCAACGGGTAATCAACCAGGCTGTGCGCGAAGATTGCCGGGATGCCTAGTCCCCACAGCGAATTCGCCGCCGGGCGCACACTCCAGATTGCGATGGTCACAGCCAGCGCCAGAAACGGCAACCCGCCCTCGACCGCCCATTCCACCCAATCGTTATGCGCATGGTTCGCCACCAGCCCGTCATCAAACCGCGCATATGCCGGATACACCACCGGCCACGTGCCCAGCCCGAATCCGGCCCACGGACGGTCGGCCACCATGGCGATAGAAGAGATCAGCAGCTCGCGCCGCACGCGGTAAGGTTCAGGCTCGCGGAATTTTTCGAGCGTGACCTGCCAGCCGACCACCGCCGCCAGGACAACGCTAAGCGCGGCCATGCGCACCACAGTTTTGCGCAGGCTGACGGCGGGCATCAGTCCGCGCCGCCACGCCAGCAAGAGAATCACCATCAGCTCGGCGGTCAGAAGCGCCACGCCGGCGCGCGAAACGGCCGCGATCGCGACGGCGAACATGGTGGCGGCCATGGTCACATACACCAGCGAGTGCCGCCGGTCTACCAACGCCTGATACACGGCCAGCGGAAACACCAGTTCCATGAAAGCCGCGCACTGGTTCTTGTAGAGAAACGGGCCCAGCACGCGCGCCTCTTGCATAGGAAATATCCAAAAGACGCGGCCGGCGGAGGTGAAATACTGCACTACCGTCAGCAGCCCCAGCGCGGCGCCGAACCACAGAATTCCGCGCAGAAAGCGGTTGCGCGTGCAGGTCGAATCGCATGCTTCCCGGGCCACCAGAAACACCGCCGCGTTGGCCGCCCAATAAAGCAACGCCTTGCCGGTTTCGAAGCCATACACAGTCATTCCAGAAACAAGCTGCCAGGCTCCCCATACGACTAGCCCGATAGCCGGCACGGCCACGAACTCCCTATGAATTCCGCCGCCCTTCACCAGCACGCACGCCAGCAGCAGAAACGCGCCGGCCTAGTAGGGCGGCCAGGCCGTCCGCGAGCCGTCGGTTCATGGTTCAAACTCGAGCCAGACCGCGGCCAACGCGACGCGGCCCTCGGCCTTTGCCATGCCTGGCGGACGTCGGCATGCGAGCAGTAGCCGCACAAGAGAAGCCCCGAGCGGCGATGTGAACCGCAGCGTTCCTGTGGCTTCCTGTTCGCTTGCGAGATCGGAGGAGTCCGACGCGATCTCGCGCCCCGCTATATCCGCAACGCGCCATCGAACTCCCGATGCGGACGCAAGGCCGTCGCTGTGATAGCGAAACCGCAGCCGGTACCGCCGCGACGGAGCAACCGCCAGCACCTGCGCCAGCAGCTCACAATTGTCCGGCTCATGCCCGTCAAACGTGATCCGTAAGCGCGGTGGCAGGCCCCCGCGTTCTACTTCCACGCCCGGCACAGCCGGCATGCGCCAGTCAAACCCATGTTGGAGCGGAGCCGCGGCGAAATCGCCGTTCGTTAGTCCTACAGCAGTGAGCGGCGCGAGCGGGCGGTAACTGTGCAGCGCCCGCCAGCACAAGGCGTTCCAGGCGTGGACGGCGTGCTCCGCATCGCCGGCGGCGATGAGCCCGTCGCAATAATCCAGGACCGTGCCCAGATCGCGCTCGCCGCCCAAAGCCACCACCCGCTGCGTAACCGGCTCGGCGACCTGCGCCAGATTTTCGTGCACCAGAAACGCGAGGTAGCGCGATTGTACCGCGGCGACGTCGGGAATGGCGCGATCGAGCACCGTCGCCGGGTTCCGTGAGAGCTTCCAGCACAACCGGAATAGCGGAACAGGATCGTGCGCCGTTACCTCCGCGATAGTCAGCACCTGCCGGGCCACCGGCCAGAATTTATCGCGATCGTTCCGACGGAAATAGAAATTAGCAAGCGTCCACCGGGTGGAGTACGTGTGATCCGCTTCGGCCGCCCGCACAAGATCGGCCTCGGCTTGTGCCACGTCGGCCGCGGTTTCCGCCCGGAGCCCCAGCGCGATCCACGTGGCCGACATCCGCGGATTCGCATTCGCCGCCGCGCGCAGCTCGGATTCGATGACCGCTGCATCGCACCCGGCTTCCTGGCGGAGCACCGCGAGCCGCGCGTGGTATTCGGCGTTTCCCGGAACAAGCTCTACCGCGCGCGCGACTGCGGATTCGGTATCGTGACGAAACAGATGGTCCGCCCACGCCAGGCGCACCGGCCAGTAGCAGCCCGCGGCCAGCGCCGTGAGGCATGCGAGCCGCGCCAGCCGACTGAGCGCAACGGATATAGGCATGCGAAGAGCGGGCGCGCGAGGTTGACGATGCGCCGCACCCAAAGATAGAGTAGAGGTGTCTTCCCGTTTTTCTCCGAGGTCCCCATCGTCTAGCCCGGCCTAGGACATCGCCCTTTCACGGCGGTAACGGGGGTTCGAATCCCCCTGGGGACGCCAAACGCAATCATGCACTTACGTCCGCGAGCGCGGCCTGCATCCTGAACGGTAACGCCGGCGCACATCCCTATCCGTTCAGCCCCAAATTATCCGTTCGGATAGTCTCTTACGCCTGCCGGACAACGGCGGCTTGATTTCTCCGGGAGTTCCTGGTCCCTGATCCCCACGCCGCACAATGGCTTCCGGGCAATCTGCGGCCATGCTGTTCGGCCGTTAGCGATTGGCACGCGAACTGCCTTACGAACGTTTGAAAGGAGCAAGGCAATGAAAACCAAGACGAATCTGAAGGCCGGAATGGGCCTCAATTATACAAAGATTGAATGGACATATTGAGAGCAGCCACCGATGAGTACCAAAACGCATTTGAACCCGGGTCGCAAGGGTCGCGGGGGCACATAAGTGGGGTGAACCCCCAAAAGACAGCCAGTTAAGGAAACGAATGCGTGAGCGGTACATTGTATTCCTGCCTTCCTCCTTGGTATCAGGGGAAGTGCCAGATACGGGTGGGCCGGTTGAAGCATCGGGACTCCGGCTACCGATCCTCACGCTCTGGATTCTGGAGAGGATCGTGCCAAAGTTGGGTAAATTGAAGTCCACCGCCCTGGAAGATATGGATGGTTTCGGTCCGACTGAGCGCGAACAACTCAACAGCCGCTCGCTCGGCGTGAAATGTGGGAACAAGTGATCTTCGGGCCCAGTGGCGCGGGCAAGAGGCACTTTCAGGTCAAGTCGGTGCGGTTTGCGTCTTGGCCCTAACGCATTTTCTTCTGTGGACATCCAACCACGCACGTGTGCGATTCGCCCGGGTTTCCCAACTAATCGGAAACAAAGCCAAACTGTCTTACAATTTACCGGACACGCACCGAGGATTTCTGCCTGCAAGTCACATGGTTTCAAGGCGTTAATCCATTTTAACGGTTGGCTATCCGATTGCCTGTGGGCACACGCTATAGAAGTTCACAGTGGCACCTGAGGAGGCGTTAACCATGAGTCCATGCCTGTTTTCCCGAACTGTCCGCCGGATTTCATTGCGGAGTCTTGCTTTGGCCACATTAGCCATCGCCGCAACGTTGGTAGCTTTTGCCCCGAATGCGCAAGCGGACCCGCTCTTCGGGCCGATCATGGGTTATGACGGCTTCGACGACAGCCCCCTCAGCACAATGAGTTTCAGCTATCTTAATCTGATTAAAATGACGGATTTGCCGTCGAATGGGCCGTTCTCGGCCCCAGGAGTAACATTGTCTCCTGGATTTCCCTCCAGTGTGATCCTCGGACCAGGCGGTTTGATTGATTCGGTCGACGGAGAAAATGCCGGGCATTCCTTATTCTCGGCTGATGGCGCGGCTGGCCTAACCTTCACGTTCGACAAGACGGTGCTAGGCTCGCTGCCCACCGCAGTCGGCATCGCGTGGACCGATGGCGTCCGCCTGATCCATTTCTCCGCCGTGGATGGCAATGGCAATTCACTGGGACAGATCGACGATAACACCTGCTGCGATTTCAATAGCGGCGATGGCAATTCAGCCAACAACAGGCTCTTCTATGCGATCGACCCGCTGGGCATCTCGTCGATTCATATCTCCAATGACGGAGGTGGTATTGAAGTGGATCACCTGCAGTATGGCTTGCTTGCCCCATCTGCAGTACCTGAACCATCGACGATCGCATTTACCCTTTTCACTGCAGGAGTTTTGTTAACGCGCGCCGCCCGGCGGCGGCTTCGCTCTTAAGCGAAACGGGTTGCCCTGCCTGCAAGAAAGCGCACGTTGCAGCGCAGCCCTTACGCGGTTGAAATCCGCTCGGCTTTCTTAAAGAGGTCTCTTGGATGGACGGAATAGTGTCGTCCCTCCCAGTAAACGCCAACCATTCCCATCAGAGTGGTCGAATGTTGAGCGGATTCCATCAGTACAGCGCCGGAGGGGAGCGTTACGCGAACCTCGCCATCTTCGCGCGTATCGTGTATTGCTGGAATAGGATCTTTTAGGCGAAACCTCGCCATCGCCACACCACCAGTCCCGTGGCGCGGTCCCTCCTCATTCTACCCGGAACGGGCGTGGCCCTGAAGCAGTATTTGCCATTCGTCCGCGATGCATGTGCTCTGATTCACAGTCGGAGCGCCATGGCGGACCCATGGGCCGGGCTTGACGCTTGTTTTCGTTTTCGTGAGCCCATTCTGCCTCCCGCTTCGCACTCCGGTCAGACGCGCCAGCCGGCGAGGGGTCAGAAGCTATCCGATCGGCCCGCGATCTATCCTTTCAGATAGCCGGGGGCCCGCCAGGCGGTTCCAAACCCTGGTCCCATCCTGGAGCGAATAACCGCTGTCTCCATGTACCGCAACAGTTTACGGCGATGAGTCAAGCGCGTGACCTCCACGTTGCCGATTGGCATACAGCTTGCCTCTTCACATGCCGAGGAGAACGGCAATGAACAGCAAAGTATTTGACCATGTTGACCATGCGGTTCCATTTCAGACGGACAAGATCGTGCGCAGGCTGGACGAATTTCCAGAGCTTCTCGCAGCTTTGCGGGACAGCGACTTCCTCACCGCCCGATCGTTTTGCGCCCAAATGTTCAATCTCGATGGGCGCACCAGTCCCGTAGCGCCCAGGCCGATTACCGCCGCACAAATCGCGACGCAAGCGTTTTAGGAGTGCGTTAGCATCCCCGGAGATTTGCGCGGGAGTGCCGCTAGCTCTTGGTCGGCGCCGGTCCTCACGCGCGACGTCAAGGCCCATGGAACAGCGGATGCGGCCCGAGGACACCGCGGAGAAGACAGTATGAAACTCCTCACCGCCATCTCGTTTGGGCTGACACTTCTTGTCTCTTGTCTGCTTCTGGTTGTGCCCGTTTATACCATCACCTCCTCGGAGTCGCCCTCCGTGCGGCATGCCACTTTGCTTAGCGTGAACGGCCCCCGGGCAGTGTTGGGCTTGGCGGTCCCGGTGTTAATCACCCTGGTACCGATACTCATTCCCAAGTTTAGCGCGCGCATAATCGCTGGACTGATTCTCATAGCATTCGCGGTGATCTCGGGCTTTTCGATCGGTCTGTTCTATTTCCCGAGCGCCATCATGATGCTGATGGCCAGTCTGGTGTCGGCCCCGGTCCGGAGGAGGTACCCGGACCAGAAAACGGCCCGCTGACCCTCGTTGCGAGTCTGTGGAAGATCAGGTACTTTGGAAGTACGGTGAGGTGCGAGAGTGGTTGAATCGGGCGGTCTCGAAAACCGTTGAGCCTTTACGGGTTCCGTG
>WNFI01290096.1_pt1 | contig 10306 bp, 7 predicted proteins | sample 5400471 | NCBI WGS metagenome assembly WNFI01 (sample SAMN13153348, study PRJNA577476) | soil metagenome | isolation source: 100 cm saprolite on Douglas fir-dominated hillslope | place: USA:California | collected 2013-09-17 | reverse complement strand
CCCAGGCTCTGGGCGACTCGGAGCGGACTCAGCCGCTGGACTCAGCCGCTGGACGGTGTGCACGGCCAAACGATATGCACTGGCGGCGACGCCGCGGGCCCGGCTCCGGCCGCGGGCCCGGTGGCCGGCGGTCCGCTCCGGCGCGGGCCAGGTAGCCGGCTCCCGCCGCGTGCCCGGTGGTCGGCCCCCAGCGTGCCCGGTGGTCGGCTCCCCCAGCGGGCCCGGTGGTGGGCTCCCCCGCGGGCCGACGGCCGTTCCCGCCGAGCGGGCTGCCAGTATTGCCTGTGCGCGGCGGCGCCCGATCACGATGGTGAGGTGCGGACGTGGACTTGCAGCGCTGGCTGGGCGACGGCGTAGCCGCGATCGACGAGTGGCAGGCAACGTTCGGGCCATTCGAACGTCATCCCTCGCTGCGGGTCAGCGATGAGCAGTTCGCCAGTGCCTTCAGCGTCTTCACCGAGCGGCTGCGCGAGAACTACCCCTTCTTCCACCCGTCCTACGCCGGGCAGATGCTCAAGCCCCCGCATCCCGCGGCCGTCGTCGGCTACCTCACGGCGATGCTGGTCAACCCCAACAACCACGCGCTGGACGGCGGGCCGGCGACCGCCCGGATGGAGAAGGAGGCCGTGGCGCAGCTGGCCGGCATGTTTGGCCTGGCCACGCACCTGGGCCACCTGACGACCAGCGGAACGATCGCGAACCTGGAGGCTCTCTACGTCGCCCGCGAGCTGCATCCGGGCCGCGGCGTCGCCTACAGTGCCGAGGCGCACTACACCCACGCCCGCATGTGCGGCGTGCTCGGCGTCGAGGGCACCCCGGTGGCGGTGGACGACGCGGGCCGGATGGATCTCGGCGCGCTGGACGGCTTGCTCGCCGGGGGCAGGATGCCGGCATGGGCGCGATCGATCCGGTGCACGAGGTGCTCGCGATGGCCCGCTCCCGCGGGGTCCGGGTCCACGTCGATGCCGCCTACGGCGGCTTCTTCACCCTGCTGGCGGGCCTTGAGGACCCGGCCGGGCTCGACGAGGCGCCGTGGCGGGCCATCGCGGAGTGCGACTCCGTGGTGGTCGACCCGCACAAGCACGGGCTGCAGCCCTACGGGTGCGGGGCGGTGCTGTTCCGGGACCCGGACGTGGGGCGTTTCTACCTGCACGACTCCCCCTACACCTACTTCACCTCGGACGAGCTGCACCTCGGCGAGATCAGCCTCGAGTGCTCCCGGGCAGGCGCGGCCGCCGCCGCGCTGTGGCTCACGTTCCGGCTCCTGCCGCCCCGGACCGACGGCCTCGGTCAGGTGCTGGCGGCCGGCCGCCGGGCCGCCCTGGAATGGGCACAGCTGATCTCCGATTCCGAACGGCTGGAGCTCTACCAGCGCCCGGAGCTGGACATCGTCAGCTACTTCCCGGCCACCTGCCCGCGGAGCCTGTCCGCGATCGACCAGGCCAGCGCCCGGATGCTGGCCGAGGGCATGGCCGACCCGGCGCACCCGGTGTACCTGAGCACCCTCCGCGTGCCGGCCGGCGAGTTCGCCCGCCGCCATCCCGGCATCGGGCCGGACCGCGACGGGGCCAGGATCCTGCGCAGCGTGCTGATGAAGCCCGAGGCCGAGACCTACATCGGCCAGCTGCACTCCCGCATCGAGCAGCTCGCCGGGAGCTGACCGCGGCCCGGCTTCCGCGACCGCGCGCGCTCGGTGCCGCGCTACAACTGCACCATGACCATGGCGCCAACTGCACCATGACCATGGCGCCGCTACGTGATCGCTCGCTCGGCGATGAGATAGCCGCCGAGCAGGATCAGGGCGACACCGGCGACTTGCTCCGCACGCTCGCGAAGGCGCTCGCCGATAAGCGCGCCGAGAGCGAGCCCGACCTGGCTCGCCACGAGCGCCAGGACGCCAATCGCGAGAATGACCGTCACGACCGGCAGCCGGGCCAGGCCAAGGCTGAATCCGATGGCGAGTTCGTCCAGACTGATGCTGATGCCCAGGGCCACTACCGCGAGGCCGTGTGCGCCCGCGATGCGGTCAGCTGCCTGCTGGTCGTCGTCGCGGCCGACCAGCATCCAGGTCCCCACGGCGATCACGGCCGCGGCCGCGATGTAGTCAGCCACCGGACCGATCACTCGCGCCAGGCCATTTCCCGCGGCCAGCCCGATGAGCGGCATTCCCGCCTCGAAGATCACGAAGATGACGGAAATGCGCACCCTCGCCCGCCACATGGTCGTCTGGGTGGCCCCGATTGCGGCAGCGACGGCAAAGGAGTCCAGCCCGAGCGGGAGAACGAAGGCCAGCAGCTTCAGCACGCGACTCAGGCTGTCAGACTCGCCAGCGTGATCGTGTGCTCGGGTGCGCGCTGGCGGCGACCGCGCGGTCGGACGGCAGCCAGACCGCGTATCTGCTGCCGCTATGATCTGATCTTGCCGGATGAAGCTCCGGCGGGCCCGCGGCCCGAACCGCCACATGGCTGATGGCTTCTACCGGGAGTAGATGTCCTGGCAGCGGCCGGCGGTCGGCTGCTGCCAGGACCGACCTGGCAGGAGCGGCAATGAACATTTATTACGTGGCGGCCATCTGGCTGGGCATGGCCCTGCTCGCGTCGGTGGTCAGCATCCGGATCGCGGTGCCCGCGGCACTGGTCGAGATCGTGGTCGGCGCGCTGGCCGGGAACATCCCCGGTGTGCGGGAGCACGTCACCCTGCTTCGTCACCGACCTTGGCACCGTGCTGGCCCTCGGCGGCCTGTTCGCCACCTACGGCTGGCTGCTCCTCATCTTCGTCGCGGTCAGCGTGGTCACAGTGCTGCTCCTGCCCAGGCTGGTCCGGCTGGTGATCACACACTTCGGCCATCGCGTCTCCGAACCGGAGATCAAGCTGCTGCTGGTGGTCCTGTTCGGGCTCGGCGGCCTGGCCACCCAGGCGGGCAGCGAGGCGGTGCTGCCCGCCTACGTCGCCGGGCTGGTCGTGGCCGGAGTCTTCCTCCATGACCGGGAGAGGAAGCACTCGGTGAAGAGGATCTATCGATCATCCACCAGAGACGGCCGACGTTAGTGGAGGCTGCGGGCGATGGCGAGCAGGTTCGCGTCACTGGCCACGATGGTGGACGGCGCAGCGACTAGCTGGATGCTCTGACGGCTGGGCGATCAGCAGCGCGGAGGCGACCAGGGTGTCGGCTCGCTCCCGCGCGGCGGGCTCCTCGGCGAGGGTCTGCGCCAGGAACCGGTCCGGGTCCGTCCCCGCCTGCTCGGCTTCCTCGCGCCCGCCGGCCTCCAGCCACAGCCTGACCTGCTCGGCATCGGCCTCGGGGTGGAACTGGACCGCGAGGTGCCTGCCGACCACGAACGCCTGCACGCCCACGTCGTTGCGCGCGAGCACCCTCGCCCGCCGGGGCGGGAGGCACCGGTCGCCGTGGAACTCCAGCCAGGGACCGGGCGGGATCAGGCCGGGGTCGAACGAGTCGATCAGCCTCCAGCCGATCTCCTTGCGGGGCGCGGACTCGACCCGGCCGCCGAACGCGGCCGCGAGCGCCTGCGCGCCGAAGCAGATCCCGAGCACGGGCACGCCGGCCTCGTCCGCCTGCCTCAGCCAAGCCAGCTCGTCGGCGATCCAGGCGCGGTCCGCGCCGTCGTCGTACACCGACCAGATCGCGCCGAGCACGATGACGTGGTCGACCCCGTCGAGCGCGGGCAGCGCCCCGTCCTTCGGGAACAGGTGCACGCTGAGCTCGGCGCCGCGGCTCTCGAATGCCGCGCCGATCAGCCCGGCCGAGTCCTCTTTGTGGTGGCGGATGACAACGACTCGCATGAACCCATTCTCCAGTTGCCGGCGTTGCCCAGCCACTCGCTCGGTGCCACCCCGGATCCGGTCCAATTTCCCTAACGCCCTGCGGGGAGCCGCCAGTCCGGGGTGCGCCCGAAGTAAGTAGTTCAGCTCAGTCGGCCAGGCCGGGCAGGCGGCGTGCGGCCGTCGACCCGGTGCTAGCCGGTGCTGGCGCGGGCGTTGCGCGCGTATCATGGCTGCGCCGCGGCGGGATGCGGCGCGGTCCGGATGCGGCGCCAGGCGCGGGCTGGGCTCGGCGGGCACGCATCGAGACGGATGACGGGCGGGCGCGGTGCGAAGTTTCGGGGTGGCCGAGCGGCGGGCCCGGCTCGGCCAGCGGCATCACCTGGCGCCAGCTGCCCGGGCCGACGACCCGCTCGAGGTCGCGCGCGGCCTGGTGGCGCTGCACGCCACGGACCCGTCGTCGGTGTACCTCGCCGCCTGGGCCCGGATGAGAGACGGGGACGTCGGGGCGGTCGAGCGCGCCCTGTATGACCGGCGGGTGCTGATCCGGCTGCTGGGCATGCGCCGCACAGTCTTCGTCACGCCGCTCGATGTGGCCCCGGTCATCCACGCCGCCTGCACCCGGGCGGTGGCGGCGCGCGAGCGCCGCAAGCTGATCTCGTTGCTCGCCGAGTGCGGCATCGCCGATGACGCCGAGGCCTGGCTCAAGGAGGTCGAGGAGGCCGCCCTGCGCGCGCTCGCGGCCCGCGGCGAGGCCACCGCGGCGGAACTGGCCGCGGACGACCCCCGGCTGCAAGCGCAGATCGTGCTGGCCCGCGGCAAGTCATACGAGGGCCGGGCGAGTGTGTGCAGCCGGGTGCTGTTCCTGCTGGCCGCGGACGGGCGGGCGGTGCGCGGAAGGCCGGTCGGCTCGTGGACGTCCAGCCAGTATCGCTGGTCGCCGGTCGAGAGATGGTGCCCGGACGGCATGGCCGAGTGGGCGACGGAGGCCGCGGAGACGGAACTGGCCGGCCGCTGGCTCGCCGCGTTCGGGCCCGGCACGGCGGAGGACCTGCGCTGGTGGGCCGGCTGGTCGGCCGCCCAGGTGAAGCGGGCGCTTGCCCGGCTCCGGCCGGTCGAGGTGGACCTGGACGGGGTCACCGGTCTGGTGCTCCCCGACGACCTGGAGCCCGTCCCGGCCGCAGAGCCGTGGGCGGCCCTGCTGCCCCCGCTCGACCCGACGCCGATGGGCTGGTCGCAGCGCGAATGGTTTCTCGGCGAGCACGGCCCGAAGCTGTTCGACCGGACCGGCAACATCGGCCCCACGGTGTGGTGGGAACATCGGCCCCACGGTGTGGTGGGACGGCCGGGTCGTCGGCGGCTGGGCCCACCGCGCGGGCGGCGAGATCGCCTGCCGGTTCCTCGAGGACGTCGGCATCGACGCGGTCGCCGCGGTGGAGACCGCCGCCGAACGCCTGACCGCGCGGCTCGGCGCGGCCCGCGTCACGGCGCGCGGTCGCGCGCCGACTCTGATAGAGCGGGAACTGGGCGTGTAGTGCACCCGCGTGACAAGAATGGCAGCCGCCATGATCTGCCACGTGGGCCCTGGGGCAGTGCTGGTTTGCGAAGGCCCCGGGGAGGTCAGCGTGACCTCCCCGGGCCGAGCCGTCAGTGCCGTCCGATGAGGGTCCCGATGAAGAACGCCGGGCCGCTGGGTGTGCCCACCCCGGTCTCGTCGTCATATCCGGGGGTGTCGTGCAGGGTCGAACTCTGCACGTCGATGGTCTGCAGCCGGAAGAACTTGCCCTGGGTGTTGTCCAGGAAGTTCACGTAGTCGGTGCGGACCTGGGCCAGCGGGGAGGTCGGCGCGACGATGTCGTGCAGCGCCCGCGTGCCCAGCAGCCGGTAGTACAAGGGGTTGATGAACCCCAGCGACCGGTGTCGCAACTGGTCGGCTACCGCCACTACACCGGCCATCAGCGGCGAAGACAAGCTGGTCCCGCCGATACGGTACTGATCCCAGTACGTCCCGTCGGGGAACACCTGTGTCTCGCCGACCTCGAAGCCGGTGTTGGGGTCGCCGGGCATCGCGATGTCGGGCACCGCCCGCATCGGGGTGCTGCCGTAGTACTGGGAGATGCTCGCCGGCACCCGGCCGGCCTGGTAGAAGGGCTGGGTGAACAGCTGGCTGGTCCCGCCGCCGCCGCCGGAGTTGTAGGTTCCGGGCGGGCTAGGCGTCCAGGCTCCGTTGGTCAACCTGGAGTAGGCGTTCTGCCACCCGTGCTCGCCCAGCCACTGGCCGCGGCTGCCGATCAGCACGCTGGTGCCGCCGACGCCGGTGACGTAGGGCAGGTCGGCGGGGAACTCCACCGTCTTGGCGGCCAGGTCCGTGCCGCCGGAGGTGTGGTCGCCGGAGTCACCAGAGGAGAAGTTGACCGTGATCCCGGTCAGCGCCGCTTCCAGGGAGAACTGCTGGTAGAACGCCACGTAGGCGGAGCCGAGCAGGGTGATGTCGTCGGTGCCGTCGGTCCAGGAGTTGGTGATCACATCGGCGATGTGGTTGTCGATCGCGCTGGCCCAGGCGTTGTCCAGCCCGCTGAGACAGTCCGCGGCCCCGACATAGACGATCTTGGCGCCGGGTGCCATCGCGTGCACAGCCTCGACGTCGAGGGTTTCCTCCCCGTACCAGCCCTGCGCGCCACACAAGGAGGCCTGGTCGAAGCCGTTCGCGCCCGGGGTGATCTGGGAGAACTGGCCGCGGGTGAAACGGGGCTGGTCGTGCACCCGGCTGTAATGCTGGGCGTCCTGGTAGATCGTAGGCGCGGCGTAGGCGTCAGTGATCGCCACGGTGACCCCGCGGCCGGTCACGCCGGAGCGCAGCAGTCCGCTCTCCCCGTAGGCCGACTGGTACTGCTGGGGCACGTACCCGCAGGGCGTGTACGGCTGGTGCTTGCCGTAGGCGGCCGGCTGATCGTCAGCGGTCTTCTGGGCGTAGTACGCCGAGCACGGTTGTACCCCGTACCGAGCGCCGGGCGGTGGTCCGGGCTCGGTGTCGGCGGGCTGCTTCAGCGTGGAGCCCTGATCGACCCCGATCACCCCAGCGATCACATTGCTGATCGCCGCCGGGGTGCTGCCCGGGAGGGACAGCGCGGTGGCGTTGGCCCGCACCGTCTTACCCAGGTAGGAGTAGTTGTGCACGGCGGTCGCGAAGGTCTTCTCCACCTGTGCGATCGAGCCGCGTGCCTCCACATACATCCCGCTGGGCAAGGTCTGCGTGACCCGGAAGCCCTGCGAGCCAAGCCAGCCCCGCACCGCGGCCACGTCGGCGCTGGTCGGGCCATAGCGGGCATCGAACGTTGCGTTCGACAGCCAGTGACCGTAGCTGGCGCTCGCCGGGTCGGAGATCGCCTGCAAGCTGGCGGCCGCCCCGCCTTGGTCACGCATGCGCAGTAGCACGCCGAAGCTGACCTGCTGCGCCGACGGCGTGGCGCCCAGATCATGGGCCCGGTGCAGCCAGCGGGGAGTGCTCCCGCTTAGCGGATGCCGACCTGGCCCGGCGGCCAACGCCGGGATGGCCGGGCTGGCTAATACCGCGGTCAAGGGCGCAGGCAACGGCACAGCTGCCCGAGACCTAATCGGTGCCAACCCCGGCGGTCAGCGTAGCAGGACTGCCGTATCCGGACGCTCTGGATGAATATATTGATCGCATTGCCGCAGACCCGCCTGGCCGCGCGGCTCGGCCCGATCCGGGTTACCGCGCCAGCCGCCGCACCCATGAGTGAGCGGGATTGTTAGCAGGTGTGGGGCGAGCGCTGACGGGTACGGCAGCAGCACTCCGCCGGCCTGGCGCACGCGTCGTGATCGTGGCAGCAGGGCAGCAGAACGGGGCCGACGCCCGGGATCGCCGCCGAGCGCGCCTCGGCCAGCAGGGCGGCGGCCGCCTGCCGGGCGTTCTCGCCGGTGCGGGACATCCTGGCGGCGATGAGCCCGGTCACGATCGGCGTCGAGAACGACGTGCCGCTCCACTTCGCCATACCGTAGAAGTTCCGGGGGGGTTGCCCTACGTATGGATAGACGTAGCAGGAGTACGTGCCCGTCGCGAAGGCGTTGATGAGGTCTCTTCCCGGCGCGTACACGTCGACCCACGGGCCGAAGTTGCTGAACGTCGCGCGGCCGCGCCAGTCGCCGCCGAGCGCGCCGACGGCGATCACCCCCGGGAACGCGGCTGGCCATTCTGGCCGGTCGAAGCCGCAGTTACCGGCCGGGGCGATGCAGATCGCGCCCTGGTGCTGGCGCAGATGCCTGAGCCACACCTCGAAACCAATCAGAGGCTGGTCATTCCTGGACAGGCAGGCCATGGTCAGGTGGAAGATGTCCGCGCCGAGGCCGAGCGCCGATTCGAGCACGGGTACCAGATCCGATTCCACCTGACTACCCCCGTAGAGGAGGGCGCGGGTCATGATGATCTCCGCCGCGGGTGCCATGCATCGCAGAACGCCCGCGCCGAACGTTCCGTGGCCGGCGCAGGGCGGAATCTCCGGCGGGTCGCCCGGGTCAAGAGGGTCCACATCGTCGACCGGATTCCCCATCTGAACCCCGTACGCCAGCCATGAATGGGTCGCTGCGTCCAGCAGCAGCCCGGTGTCGGCCATGTAGATCAGTACCCCGGCGCCGCTACCGTCGTGGCATACCGAGGGAAAGGGCTCGATCTGGTAGTACACCTCCTGGGGCTCCGTGGCCGAGCAGCCGCTGCCCTCACCCGCGACGGTTAGGACCTGATTCGGTGTTGCGATCCCCGGGCTGAGCTGCTGGTCAACTGCGTCGAGCGCGTCGAGCGCGAGGGAGTACCGCTCTCCGCCAAGCCTGAGCAGGACCACGCCCTCGATGACGCGCTGGATCCGGTCAGGCTCATCCCGCTCTAGGTCGCTCCGGGTTGGCTGCTCCAGGATCTCCAGCACGCGCTCGAGGTGGTCTTCGCGTACGAGGATCTCACCTTCGGAGTACATGAAGTCGATCCCGCCGTTGGCCGTAGCGACTTTGACCACCCTTCCGTCGGGAGCTTCGGCAAAGGAGTTGACTATGAGGTCAGTCTCATCGGAGACCTTCTGTACCACAAATTCGTGCCAATCGCCTGATTCGGTCATGCCGCCCTCCAAAGGGGTTGTGAGCGATAGGGAATTGCTGGGCCGGACCCGAGGCAGGCCGGTGCCGTCGGCGCGAGACGCTGAGGCGCCCCGGCCCGACGCTTATACGGAGCGATCGCCTGACGGTGTGATACCTCTTTCGGAGCCCTTTTTGCTAGCCCGTCGGCCAGTTCGATGCGATAACTTTGTGCGAGCCGCTTGTAACTGAAAGTGGCAAATAGCGGACGGGCTCATGACGGCGCGTAAGTAGAACATATTTTCGTGTCAATATCACGTGGACCACTTGGGTACGGGGATCTAACATCAGCTTCGTGGGGGAAGGTGCGCTTACGGGCGGGTCCGGTCAGCGCGACGCGGACGATTTGCTGCTGCTGACCCTGTCGCGTCCTCGTGAGGCCCTGACCAAGGCACGCGCCATTCTGGCAGGGCGGCCCGGCCCGCACGAGGCGTCGATAGCACACCAGGCGGCAGGAATCGTTCTGCGTGATATCGGCGATGTCAGCGCGGGTGTACGTGAGCTGCGGGGCGCGCTGCGTCTGGCTCGCCGGGCCGGTCTGGCGGAGCGCGAAGCTGATGTGCTGGGGTCCCTGGGGATTGCGTTCGTCCACGCGGGCCGGACGGCCGACGGACTGGCCGCCTTTGATCGTGCTATCCGCTTGTCGACCGGTGTATTGCTCGGCCGAGTGCTGTACCGGCGCGGCTTCGTGCTGTGGACCCTCGGCCGGAATGCCGCGGCCCTGGACGACTTTCGCCGCGCGGTCGGCATACTGCGGCGCGCAGGCGACCAGGTCTGGACCGCTCGCGCGCTGAGTTGCCGCGGGCTCGTCTACGTGGCCCTCGGGTCGCCGGACCGCGCGGATGCTGATTTCGTGGCCGCTGGACGCCTGTTCGCCGAAACTGGCCAGGAGCTGGAAGCGGTCCATACGGTGCTCAACCGCGGCCTCGCCGCCTCTAGGTCGGGAGATTTTCCGGCCGCGCTGTCGTTCTTCGATGAGGCCGCCTCACGGTATCGGCCACTGAATGTGCCGACGCCAAGTCTCAGCATCGACCGGTGCGGCGTATTGCTAGCGGCCGGGCTGGCCGGCGACGCACTGGCCCAGGCCGACGCGGCAATACGCGATATCGAGCAGGTCCGTGGCCGGTCCACCAAGAAGGCGGAACTGCTGCTGATGGCAGCCAACTGCGCGCTGGCCGCAGGGCAGCCGGAGGCGGCCTTGGACCGGGCATGGGATGCCTACCACCTCTTCCGGGCTCAGCAGAGCGCCTGGTGGCAAGCCAACGCCAGACTCGTGCTGGTCCAAGCGCAATATGCGGTCGGCCCGGCGACCGCACGGCTGCTGCACGCGGCGAACCGGGCCGCCGTCCGGCTAGAGGAACTCGGCTCGGGCGAGGCCACGCAGGCG
>WNFI01218427.1_pt1 | contig 10306 bp, 11 predicted proteins | sample 5400471 | NCBI WGS metagenome assembly WNFI01 (sample SAMN13153348, study PRJNA577476) | soil metagenome | isolation source: 100 cm saprolite on Douglas fir-dominated hillslope | place: USA:California | collected 2013-09-17 | reverse complement strand
CCTTGGCTTCGTCGGTTCTGGTCGCATTCCGCAGGCGGGCTACGCCGCCAGCAAGGGCGGTGTCGTAAATCTGACGCGTGAGCTCGCCGCGCAATGGGCGCCGCAGGGAGTCCGCGTGAACGCCATCGCGCCAGGCTGGTTCAAGACGGAGATGACAGCGTCGATGTGGACCGAAAGCGGTTACCGCTATGTCGAGCGTTCTGTCCCGCTCGGCCGTGCGGGGGAAGAACACGAGCTGGACGGCGCACTGCTCTACCTGGCGTCAGACGCTTCGACGTACGTGACGGGACAGACGCTCGTCGTCGACGGAGGTTTCATCTCGGTCTGACCGAGTCAGCGAGCACGCCAGACCGGAGGCCGCTTCTCGCGCCAGGCGCGCAACCCCTCCAGCCGGTCCTCCGAGGCGTAGATGTCCGGATCGACCTGGAGCTTCATCGCATCAAGAAGTGGAAGGTGAGTTCCTTCGCGGATCAGGGCTTTGATCTTGCGAACCACCAGCGGTGCCGCGGCGGCGATGCGGCTAGCAAGATCCCAGACAGCGGCCTCGAGCTGGCCAGGCGGCACGACCCTGACCAGTCCCCATCGGGCTACTTCTTCGACATCCACCAGATCTCCGGTGAGAAGCAGCTCGACCGCGACAGCACGTGGCATCAGCCTGGAAAGCGCGACGGTGCCGAAGGTCGGGCACAGTCCCTGCTTGATCTCCGGAAGGCCAACCCGGGCGCCCGCCGCCGCGACCCTCAGGTCACAGGCAAGCGCCAGCTCCATGCCTCCGCCAGCAGCGGTGCCGTTGAGGGCTGCGAGCGTCGGCTTATCCATCGCGACGAGCGCCGCATAAAGATCGGGGAGTATCGGTGTGTACGGCTGCCCAAGCGTCGCCTCGTCCGACAGCTCCTTCAGGTCCGCCCCCGCGCAAAAGGTGCTGACGCCGGCAGCGGTGATCATCAGCGCCCGCACTTCGGTGGCGGACTCGGCGTCGGCCACTGCATCGATCAGGCGCTTCGCCAGGTCCCTTGTGATCGAATTAGCACGCTCCGGCCGGTTGATCGTCAAGCAGCGAACATGGCCGCGGTCTTCGACCAACAGGTCGTGCGGTGGCATCACTCAGCGACTCTTCGGGTCGTTCATCAAACAGAGGGCGCAACGATCGCCGCGATGCGTTGCCGCAGCAGAGGCATCACCTCTTTGCCGAATTGCTCTAGCTGTTCGTCGACGACTTCCGCCCGAAGCGCGCCGATATGGAAGCGGATGCAGAGGACCGTGCCGTCGGACGCCGCCATCCATCGAAGAAGGCGGTCGGCGAGAGCGACCGGGTCACGTTCCGAGAAGGGCACGATGGCCGAGTCGGCGTCCTGCCACCGATGGTCGCCGAGCGCAGTCTGGTACCCATGGTTCAGGGCGTCGATCTCGGCCTGTGGCGGATCACCGAGGAAGACCCAACGCTGAATGACGCGGGGTCCCTTCCCGCCCGACGCCGCATACTCGGCGAACAGCTCGCGATAGCCGGCTTCGCTCAGCTGGGTGGGCGCAATTCCAGCCCCGACCCGAGCCGCCAGGCGGACCGCCTGTTGGCCCCTGCTGCACATGACCAGCCGGACATTGCCGGCGAGCTGCCGGACCGCCGGGTCCTGTCCGAGCATCGCCGGAACTGCGTCGCCTGCGAGCGCGTGCGCGAAATGTTCAAAAAGCTCCCTAAAGCGCGGGAGCCGACCCTCGAAGGGTATTCCGTAGGCGTCGAAGTCGCCCTTTGCGTAGCCTGCCGCGCATCCGATGGCGACGCGTCCTGGATATGGACCCGCCATTTGGAGTGGCTGCGGAAGATAACCCGCAAAGCCCGAGTGATGCTCACTCAGCGCGATGCCATCGAAGCCAAGCTCGATCGCACGCCTGGCCTGCTGGCGCACCTTCCGCACCGCCTCCACCGGACCGAGCTCGTGCTGGAGGTTGAGAACCGTAAAGATGCCGCCAGTTGCGAACGGGACCCCAAGTCTCACCACATGATTAAGTGATAAATAAGGCACACTACAGGTAGCTCTTTATCCATGTGGTGCCTATCATGACGTCGCTCACCCTCGCCGGTCGTGCCGGCCCCACGATTCAGAGAGGAAATACGAATGAACGGACGTCGACCAATCGTCGCGCCATCGGGTCGCGTTTAATGCGTCGGGTCACCATCCGCTCTGCACCGCGGGAGACGGCGGACATCCTTCGCGAAGAGATCCTTGGCAGGGAGTCCGACGGCGAGGAATGGCTCCTGGGGTCGGAAGACGAGATGATCCGGACGCTCGGCGTAAGCCGCCCGACGCTCCGTCAAGCCGCCAGGATGCTCGAGCAGGAGCAACTGCTTGTCGTCCGCCGAGGGATCGGAGGCGGATTGTTCGGGCGCAGGCCGACCGCCGAGGCCGTATCCCACAGCGCATCTGTGTACCTACGCTCCACGGGAGCGACTTATAAAGACCTGATCAGCACACAGCTCATCCTCGGCACCGAGACGGCACGCCGGGCGGCGATGAACCCCAACCGCAAGGCTCGCGAAGCGCTGGTGACTTTTTACGAAGGCCGGCTGCCGACCAAGGAACGGGGCAAGTCAAGCTCGGTCGAGTTCATCAGGGCGACTGTCGACTTCCAGCGACACGTCGCCGACCTGGCCCAGAGCCCTGCGCTCCGCGTCTTCGTGTACGTTCTGATGGACCTCAGCGAAGGCTCGGACCCCATCGCTCGTGTCTACGGTGACGCCGAACGTCAGAGGCAGACATTGAACCGCCACGTGTCGGTCGCGCAGGCAATCGCAAAGGGAGACGCCGACCTTGCCGCGAAGCGTATGCACGACCACCTCGAGATCATCCTGAACTGGGTTGACGCCCCGACTCGGAACGAGCGATTGAAGCCTTTGCGAGCCCGCTAGGTCAGAGTTCGACATCGCCTTTCGCGAGCCGGCCCGCGATCAGCCGGTTCAGCATCTCGGCCGAGCCGTCTGCGATCAACACCGCGCGTAGTTCCTGCCAAGCGAGAGAGAGCAGCGATTCGTTCGTGATGCCAATTCCTCCAAAGGTCTGCACGACGCGGTCGATCGCCTTGACCGCGATAGTCACTGAGTAGTTTTTCATCATCGCGGCCTCTTTGAGGGCGGGCTTGCCCTGATCGACAAGGCGCGCTGTATGTAGACCCATCAGGTGGGCGGCAAGAACCTCCGTCGCGGCTTCCGCGAGGGGAAAGGCAATGGCCTGGTTCTCGAATATTCGCTTGCCGAATGTCTCCCGGCTGAGGCTGTACTGGATGCCTTGCTCGAGCGCCCAGCGTGCCATGCCCACCGCTCGGGCGGCGTTGTAAACCCGGCCTAGAGTTGTCCCCGAAAGCGCGATCCGAAGGCCATCTCCCACCTCGCCAAGGCGATATGCGTCCGGGATATGGCAGTCGTCGAATGCGACGATCGCCTCGTTGCTTCCATGGTGGCCGTACAGCTTGATCAGGCCGGAGACCTGGTAGCCGGGCGTTTCCACAGGCACAAGGAAAGCCGTGATCCCCCCTTTGCGCGCCGCTACTTGCGACGGATCGGTGATCGCAAACGTCAGCGCGTAGTCTGCGTAAGGTCCGTTGGTCATCCATTGCTTGGTACCGCGGATGCGCCAACCGTCGCCGTCCGGAACCGCAGTGGTTCGCATGCCCCACAGGTCGGAGCCGGCGTCGGTTTCAGAGAGCGCAAAGCAGATCGTCTGCTCGCCACGCATGAGCTTCTGCAGGGGCCCCGCCCTCAATTCCTCGCCGGCGTGCAGGAACAGCGGGCTCGGACCCATCGCCCAGTGAGAAACCGTGTCGTAGTAAAGCGGAAATCCGCGCATCCCGTGGTGGTGGTAAAGGTCTTCCCAAACCGCATATAAAGTCGCAGCACCCATGCCCGCGCCACCCAGCTCCTCGGGTACGAAGAGCGTGTAGTAACCCGCGCGGGCTGCCGCCAACCTGATCTCCTGACGGGCAGCCATCACCTCCGGCACGTAGCGCCCATCTCGGCCGAAGGTAAGTACGGGGTCCATGAGAACGTCCTCGAGCTTGGAGAACCGAGGATCAACCTCGACATGCAGGAAAGACCTGAGCCCCTCTACTACCTCAGTCGTCTCTCGCGATAGGTCGAGGCCAGACGGCCAGGCGGCGATCGAGCGCATATCGGTCGCGGCCAAAGGCGCGGTCACCTGGCGGCGCTGGTCGGGGCTGCCTTGGTGCGCCCGGTCATGGACCAGTTGTAGCCGACGCTTTGCAATCCCGGCATGACGTCGCCACTGAACATCTCGAGGGCGGACAGCACCTGAGCGTGCGGCTGCCCTCCCAGGTTGAACCAGCAGATGATGTTGTTGATCCCGGTCAGGGCGCAGTACTCAGCCAGCTCTTCTGTCACTTTTTCGGGCGAGCCGAGCACGACCGCCTTGTGCTCGACGTAGTACTCATACGGCTGCTGCTCGCGGGCAAATCCGAACATTGCGCGATTGGCAACCGCCTCCATGTACCACATGAGCCCACGCTTGTACTCGGCGATCGCTTTCTCAGTGGTGCGTGCGACGTGAACCTGACGCAGCTGCCACGTGTTCTTCAGGTTGTGCTCGATCACCGAATCGGAAAATCCCGCCGCCGCGGCGGTCTCCGCATACATCTCCAGCCGGCTCTTGATGTCATCCCACCCAGGTCCCGAGCCGATCGCGATAGGGCGGCCGCGTTTGGCCGCCCACTGCACCGATTGCTCGCTTCCGGACACCATGACGTATGTCGAGATGTTTCCGGGAGAGAGCGGCGGCGGCAATAGCTCGCCATCGGCGAAGTTGAAATGGGCGCTCTTGAGGTCTTCGGCCAGGTGCGTCGGATGGTGCAGCGGCAAACGTGTTACGGCGGTCGCGATCCTGATGCGCTGCGTCGCGCCGGCCAGAGCCGCCGCGACGGTCACGGTGTTCCCGATCATGCCGTAGGGCCGGCCGTTGTGCTCGGCCAGCCAGATCTCGTGAAATCCAAGGCGTTCCGCCGCCAGCATCTGCTCCCAGTGGTGCTGCACCACGTCATGCGCGTTGGTCCACGGCGGAATTGACTGCAGCTGAAAAGTTCCGAACTTCATCCTCGGTCGATTCTCCTATTGAGTCCGGCCGAGACCGCGGCACTGGACACCCCCAACGCAGCCGGTATCTTCATGCTAGATTGCGATCCCATTCGGACCTGAGTTAACTATTTGCCTCTTTGGGATTTTAACTTAAGCATGCAGGCTCCGTCATACGTCGATTTGTTCCTGGACGCCGGCGAAAAGGCGTTCCGAGACGAGGTCGTCGCCTATGTCAGGGAGACGGCCGCCCAGCGGGATCCTCTGCAGTTCTTCAAGGCGCGTGACGAGCAGACGAAGAGCATTTACAAAGACCTCGGCGCCCGTGGATGGCTGTCTCAGTGCTGGCCGGTCGCCCATGGCGGCCAGGGTCGTTCGCCCGCTTTCGAGTTCATCCTCTGGGACGAGCTCGCTTACGCCCGAGCATGCCGGGTGGCCATGGGTCCAGGCGTGGTGGCGAAGACGCTGTCGCGCTACGGGACGGACGAACAGAGGGCCCGCTACCTCCCGGAGATCGCCCGCAGCACGCTTACGTTTGCCCTGGGCTACTCCGAGCCCGAGGCGGGATCCGACCTAGGCGGGGTTCGCACGCGAGCAAGACGTGAAGGCGACCGCTACCTGATCACGGGCGAGAAGCGCTGGACGTCCGACGCACACACATCGACGCACCTGTGGCTCCTGGCACGAACCGGGAAATTGGAGGATCGGGCACGCGGCCTCTCGCTCTTCATCGTCCCGCTTGACACCCGGGGTATCGAAGTCCGCCCAATCCCGCTGATCGACGGCCACCGCATCAACGAGGTCCGTCTCGACGAGGTCGAGGTCGCTGAAGACAACCGTGTCGGCGACGAGAACGCAGCGTGGCCGATCATGCGCGAGGTGCTGGCGATGGAGCGCCACCTCCAGGTGCTGCCTGGCCGGATCCGCCGCGACTTCGAAGACCTCCTCGCCTGGGCACGAGAAAGCGGTGCCATCGAGGACTCCGAGGTGCGCCGGCGGCTTGCAGACATCGGCGCCGGCTTGACCCAGATCGAAGCCATGACGGTGGGGCTCGTTCACAACGTCGCGGACGGCCATGAGTCAGAGCTAGGAGCGGCGTCGGCCAAGCTGCTTGGCACGCTGCTGCTCCAGCGCATCGCGCGCACACCGAGCGAGCTCGGTTACGACGACGCGCTGGTCAAGGGTGGGATCTTTGAATTCCTCTGGCGCGAGGTGATCCACGAAACGCTCTCCGGCGGATCGATCGAAGTGATGCGGACTCTCATCGCCCGGCGCGCGCTGAACCTGGGCGCCTGAACTAGCTCACACCACCAGCAGCGGGTTGACCGCGCTGCCCGTTGCTCCGGGAATGTTGAGGGGCGCCACCATGACGAGTCCAGTTTTCTCGGTGCGCTGGGACATGGCTGCGCGGGCACGCGCGAGGTCGCAGTTGTCGATGAGCGCCAGCCCCTGGGCCCAGATGAGGAAGTGGACACTGAAGGGAACCTCGTCCTTGCTGTATGCGTCGATCATGTCCCACAGGACTGCCGAAACCGGCTGCCGGGCGATCCATGCTGCGCCGTCGTTCCCGATGCCAGGCCTGCCCTCGGGTGACGCGGCCAGCGGCTTGAGTGGACCGCGCTCCACCTCATAGCGCTCGCGTCCCATGTAGACGATGAGCGCGTCGCCTGGCTCGATCGTGGCGCCGGCGGCGGCAAGCGCGCGGTCGAAGTCGGCGCCGGAGACAGGCCCGTCGACCGAGACCCATTCCTCGCCACGGCTGGCGGGGATGTCAAGGAAGATGCCACGGGTGACGATTCCTTCACGTGCCCACGCCGCGATCGAAGGCCCCGCCTCGCGGGCATCCAGGCCTCCATACCAGCGGCCGCCCACTCCGAAATGGTTGATTCCGTCGATGTGCGTAACGCCCAGTCCATGGCAGTCGACGCTGATGCGGTCTACGCCGATGGTGAGCGCCTCGTTGTCGACGACCTCAACCTCGAGCGTGAAAGGCGGGCGGCCGGTATGGCTCTGGCCGGCGTTCACCTCGAGCGGCCTGGCCAGGCCAATCGCCTCACCCGTTCGCACCGCGGCGACGCCACGAAGGCGGGCGGCGGGGTCAAGGTGGCGGAGGCTGCCCCGAAGCGGGTCGGAGTGGTCGGCTTCGGCTTCCGCCAGCCGTCGCGCCCAGGCCGGAACTTCCTCAAGCATCCGTTGCTGCAAGGTGGCGCCGAAGCGCCGCCACGCGGGTTGCCTCCAGACCGGGAGGTGCAAGGCTGACCGTCCGCGACGCGCGCGTCAGGACGCTCAGCAGCGTGCCCTCGACGAACCCCATTCCGCCGAGCGCCTGGTGACCGGCGTAGGCCGCGCGAGTTGCCGCCTCGGTCGCGGACAAACGGGCCGCGGCGGCGATGGCGGCGTGTCCGGGAGTGCCGGCGTCGAAGTGATGGGCGGCAAAAAGCGTCGACTCGAGCGCAGCGGCAGCGAGCGCCTCGCATTCGGCTAGTGGGTGGGCGACCGCCTGGAACTCTCCGAGGGAACGGCCGAACTGCCGGCGGTGCTTCACGTAGTCGGCGGCGATGGCAACGACGCGCGCGGCTCCGCCCGCGAGGTAAGCCGCGATCGTTATGTTGCCCAAGGCAAGCGGGCGCTCGACCGCGCCCAACCGGTCCGAGGTGTCGAGCTCGAGCTCGCCCCAGGGCTCGCCGCCGAGCGTTTCGAGTGGAGTGATGTCCGAGGCCGGGACTGCGCGGTAGGCGAAGCCATCGCGATCGAGCTTGATGAAAATCTCAGCCAGCGGCGCCCACGGGACGCGAGGTGAGTCCGCCGCCACCGCAACGATGGATGCACCGGATGTCACCCGCGCGCGGTCTTTGTCTTGCAGCAGCTGGCCCGCGATGAGCGTCTGGGCGAGTGGTCCGGGAAACGCGACCCGGCCCAGCTCGGTCATCACGGCCACCACGTGCAGCGCGCCCCCACCGCCTTCCTCTGTGGCAAGTGTGAGGACACCCAATTCCGCGAGTCGCGCCCAGAGCCGGCGGTCGAAGATACGCCGCACGACCTCGCCGTCGCCCTTGTAAGCGTCATCGCAAAAACGCCGAACGCTGGCGGCCAGCGCGGTCTGCTCGGAGTCCAGGGCGAGCCCGCGCATCAGCCGTGGAGCGTCCTTTTTGAGAGCATTGAGATAGCCTAATCGACCTCATGGAGGAGGTCGTGACGTTCCAACAGGACGACGGCATACGCCTTCAAGGCGACCTCTTCCTGCCCGCCGGCTCACCGCGGGGAACCCTCGCCGTGGTGCCCGGCTTAAGAGGCACGCGACGGTCGGCGACCGCGCCCGCGCTTGCCGAACGTCTCACGGACGAGCTCGGCTGGGCCGTTCTCCTTTTCGACTTCAGCGGATTCGGAGGCTCGGACGGCCTCCGCGGCCGGTTCGACCCCGAGGCCCAGGTGGCGGACGTCCGCTCGGCGGTCGCCTTCCTGCGCGCCACGCATCCGGAAGTGCCGGTAAGTCTCTATGGCAACAGCTTCGGCTCCGCGATGGCGACGGTGGCGGCCGCCCGCGAAATGTCAGTCGCGGCCCTCCTCGCGCTGTGCGCGTTCAGCGACGGCATGAGCCTGATGGCCGACCAGCGCCAGCGCTGGCAGATGGTGGAGTTTCATGAGTCGCTCGGCCGAGACCGCCTCGATCGCGTGAGCGACGGTCGGTCGCGCGCCGTCGACCCCGACTGGATCATGGTTCGCGATCCTGAAGCGTCCGCGTACATCAAGAAGATGGGCGGCGCCGTCGATCGCACTCCGATGGATGTTGCGACGGCCGACCGGCTCGCGTCCTTCCGGCCTCTGACTGAGGCACCCCGGCTACGCGGCCGGCCGAGCCTATTCGTCCACTGCGAGCATGACCACTTCATCCCGGCGTGGCATTCGGGCGCGCTCGCCGAGGCCGCATGCGGCCGAGCCCTCATCCTCCCCGGGTACGGCCACTATGCGATCTACGAGGGCGAGCCCCGCGAGGTTTTGTTCCGGCACGCCATCGACTTCTATCGAATGGCCGTCCCGACCTGAGAACCTCCCTGGGGACCCTTGGTAGGCTCCGTGTACATCTCTTCCGGCCGTACCACGACACCGTCCGGGCCCATGGTCGGCATCCGGCCCTGCATCGTCAGGTGCAGCCCACCGTCGACGACGAGGTTGATCCCGTTCACATAGGATGCCCCCGGCGAAGCCAGGAACACGATCGCCGTGCCCATCTCGGTTGCATCGGCAATGCGCTTGAGTGGCACCTGCCGGCGGCGCTCTTCGTACATCTCGGGCACCTCGTAAACAGCCGCCGTAGGCGGGTCGATAAACCTGCGGCGTTAGCGCGGACACCGACGCGATGTTGACGATGACGCCTTCGCGCGCCGCGAGCATGTGGCGCCCGACAGCCTGGGTGCATAGAAAAACGCCGGTCAGGTTGACGTCGATGACAGCCTGCCAGTCGGCGAGCTTGACATCTTCCATCCGCCCGATGCGTGTGATACCGGCGTTGTTGACCAGCAAGTAGGGTGTTCCGAGGCCCTCGACGGTGGCCTTCGTCGCGGCCTCCACCTGGTCCGCCTTCGCGACATCAGTCGTTACTGCAAGTGTCCGCACCCCGTGCTCCGCGGCGAGCTTCTTGGCGGCTGCCTGGCCAACCTCTGCGCGGACATCCCACAGCGCAAGGTCGTAGCCCTCCTGGGCCAGCGATGTCGCGATGCCGTAGCCGATGCCGTCGCCGCCACCCGTCACGATCGCGACCTTTCCCATCTGACTTCTCCTTTTCATCTGGTTTGGAAGTAGGCGTTGCCGTCCTTGACGCGTACTGCATACGACTTCACCCGTTGATGCTCGGGGTCGTGCAGCGACCGGCCGTCCGTGAGGTCGAACTCCCACCCGTGCCATGGGCAGCGGAGGATCTCGCCATCGCGTCCGTACTCGACCACACCAACCTCCGACGGAACTGCAGTCCCTCCGACGGTGCCGGCCGAGAGATTCGCCTGTCGATGCGGACATTGGTCGAAGATGGCGAAAACACGCTCGCCGCGCCTGACCAGGCAGACCGAGAAATGGCCTGCGTCAAACCGCCATGGCTTTCCTTCAGGGAGGTCATCGAGACGGCCGATCAGCTGTTCCATTTCAGGTCTCTCTGGTCATATCGGGCAACGGCTCACGCTCCGCGGCACGTTTCAACGCCGCGCGGTCGGGCTTGCTCAGATGGGTCAAAGGGATCTG